>Ga0066709_100004516_pt1 | contig 11139 bp, 7 predicted proteins | sample GraSoiAngelo_158_FD_79665 | JGI IMG/M metagenome (GOLD analysis project Ga0066709, IMG submission 79665) | Grasslands soil microbial communities from the Angelo Coastal Reserve, California, USA - 14_1009_16_30cm | ecosystem: Environmental > Terrestrial > Soil > Grasslands | place: USA... | reverse complement strand
TCGCGCGGTCGAGAAGTTCGACTGGCGGCGCGGGTACAAGTTCTCCACGTACGCCACCTGGTGGATCCGCCAGTCGGTGCAGCGCGCCGTCGCGAACCACGCGCGGACGATCCGCGTTCCGGTCCACGTCGTCGAGCGCCAGCAGAAGCTCTCGCGCGCCGCCCGCCGGCTCGAGGTCGAGCTCGGGCGTGAGGCGACGAAGGAGGAGCTCGCCGAAGCGACGGGCCTGCCGATGCAGCACGTCGACGAGGCGCTCGGCGCCGCCCAGGCGTCGGTCTCCCTGAACCAGACGGTTGGCGCGGACGACGAGGGCGAGCTGGGCGATCTCTTCGCCGACCGCGAGGCCGCCGATCCGTTCGACGAGGCCGAGGAGTCGCTGCGGCGCCAGGGCGTCCGCAAGGCGCTCGACGCGCTGCCCGAGCGCGAGCGGCGGATCCTCGAGCTGCGCTTCGGCTTCGACGGCGAACCGTGGACGCTCGAGGCGATCGGCCACGAGCTCGACCTGACCCGCGAGCGTGTCCGCCAGCTCGAGGGCCAGGCGCTGGCACGGCTCGGCGCGCTGCGCGATCTGATCTCGCTCGCCGCCTAACTCAGGGGAGCAGGCATCCGAATCCGAAGTGCGGCTCCGGCCGGCCTTCGTCGTTCGGGGCCGCAATAGCCACGTCCCGGGACCTCCCCCGGTCCAGGTCCCGGGACGGGTCCCTAGAAGAGCTGTGCCGAGGATTCGGACGCGGCGGCGGCGGGCCGGCCTCGTTCCTCGCGGACCCGTCCCGGGACCTTTCCCGGTCCAGGTCCCGGGACAGGTCCGTGGGTGTAACGACGGGCCTTGTCCGCTGCGGTCACGATCGCGTCCTTTCGGAGCGGCACCACGAACAGCTCGGGCGGCGGTCGGCGCAGGAACGGGCCGAGCAGGAACAGCTCGTCCAGGTCGCCGGCCTCGTCGTCCGCGACGGCTCGGCGCGCGGCGGCCAGGCCGGCCTCGACCTCGAGGTGCGCGCCCGGGCCGGATGGGAGGGTGCGGACCGCGGCGACCCGGCCGCCGGCGACGAAGAGGGCCCGCGCATAGCCCGGCTCCACAGCCGGAACGACGAGGCAGCGTTGGAGCACTCGCAGGCGCGCATGCCGGTCGAGCTCGCGACACACCCGCTCGAGCGCGTCGACGCGGTCGCGCAGCCGCGCCGCGTCTTCGTACCGGCGTGCGTCCGCGAGGCCCGCGAGCTTCCGCCTCAACCGCGGCAGCGCCGCGCTCGGCCGCTCGAGATCTCCCGCGACGAGCGCGCGCGCCGCGAGCTGCGCGCGCCGCCGCGACCGGATCGGGCCGAGCGGCGTGGCGGTCTGCGATGCCACCACCGCGTCGCCGCGCTTCTTCAGGTACACGTAGCGGTCAGGCCGTGCGATGCGGGCGTTCGCGGGCGGGCGCAGCTCCCGGATCAGCCGCAGCTCCTCCAGCGCGGCCTCGAGCTCGGAGCCGAGCACGCGCCACTCGATCCGCTCGCACGCACCGAGCGCAGCCTCGACGGCCGGCCGCTGCCGCTCCGAGCGGAAGTACGACCGGAGCCGGGCGCGCAGGTCGCGGGCGCGGCCGACGTAGAGCACCTGGTCGTTGCGGTCGCGGAACTCGTAGACGCCCGGGCGCGGCGGCGCGCCGAACGCCAGATGACGCTTGTCGTAGACGCGCCGCGTCCGTGTTGCCGCAAGCTCGACGACGTCGGCGACGGTCCGCGCGCAGCGCTCCTGCGCCAGCCCGAGCAGGGCGAGTAGGACTTCCGCGGTCGCCTGCGCGTCCGGAAGCGCGCGGTGGCACGGCCTGACTGCGGTGCCGAAGAAGTACGAGAGCTGCGCGAGTGATGCCCGCGGCACGCGCCCTGCGAGCAGCCGGCGTGCCAGCGAGACGGTGTCGATCACCGGCGCGGCGATGCGGCTTCCGGTCAGGCGCTCCGTCTCCCGGTCGAGGAAGGCGAGGTCGAAGCGCGCGTTGTGTGCGACGAGGACGGCATCGCCCGCGAACGCGAGGAACCTGCGCATCGCGAGGTCGACACGTGGCGCGCCCCGCAACCGTCGGTCGCTCAGCCCAGTGAGCGACGCCACGCCCGGTCCGAGCGGCATCCCCGGATCGACGAGCGTCTGAAACTCGGCTTCGAGCTCGAGTTGCCGCACGCGCACGGCGCCGATCTCGCAGATCTGCGACCGGCCGGGACGGAGGCCGGTCGTCTCGAGATCGACGACGACGTACGTCGCCGCCTCGACGAGCAAGTCGGATCCGACCGGCTCGGCGAGCGCGACCGAGTTGCCGCGCCAGCGTAGGCGCGAGTCGGTCTCGACGACCTCGGCGAGCAGCGTGCGCGCGAGCGCAACCGGTGCCGTGCGCAGCGCGAAGAGCCGCCGCGCGGCCTCGTCCGCGACCACCGGTCCACGCCGTTCCTCGACCAGCTCCACGAGCCGGTCGGCGGCGTCGAGTCGCAGCTGCATGGCTCAAATGCTAGGCGAACATACGTTCGTTCACAACAACTTCGCACCTGGACCGACGTCTTATACTCGCGCGTACCCGCAGGGATTGGGAAAGGAGCAGGGGTGAATCAGAAAGTGAAACTGCTGGCGCTCTTTGCAGCGCTCGCACTGACGCTCGTCGTCGTGAGCTCGAGCTCGGCCGCGCATCGCGGAGCGGGCGCTGCGAAGGCGACCGGCATGGTCTACGCCGGTTCATCGGATCCGACGTACCTCGATCCTGCCTTCGTCTCGGATGGCGAATCGTTCCGAGTGACGACGCAGATCTTCGAGGGGCTCGTCGCGCTGAAGCCCGGTACCACGAACGTGATTCCGGCGCTCGCGACGAGCTGGAAAAACAGCGGCGGTGGCAAGGTCTGGACCTTCGCGCTCCGCAAGGGCGTCAAGTTCCACGACGGCACGCCGTTCAACTCGGCGGCCGTCTGTTACAACTTCAACCGCTGGTTCAACTTCAGCGGCGCGCTGCAGGATCCTGGTGCGACGTTCTACTATCAGTCGATCTTCGGCGGCTACAAGCACAACGAGAGCTCCTCGCTCGCGGCGCCGCTCTACAAGAGCTGCAGGGCGAAGGGGGCCAACACGGCGATCATCACGCTGAACTCGCCGAACGGCCCGTTCCTGCCGTCGCTGGCGCTGCAGGCATTCGCGATGCAGAGCCCGACGGCGCTGAAGAAGTACGACGCCGATTCGGCGACGATCTCCAACGGCGCGTTTCGCCCGACCGGGTCGTACGCGTTCCAGCATCCGACCGGCACCGGCCCGTTCAAGTTCGCCGGCTGGACGATCAAGGAAAAGGTCGTCCTGCAGAGGAACGACCAGTACTGGGGCCCGAAGGCCAAGCTCGCCCAGGTGATCATCCGTCCGATCGCCGACAACTCCGCACGCGTCCAGGCGTTGCAGACCGGCGAGATCAACGCCATGGACCTCCTGCAGCCGCAGGACGTCCCCACCGTCCAGAACAACAGCAAGCTGAAGGTCGTGAACCGGCCGTCGTTCAACGTAGCCTACGTCGGCTTCAATCTCTCGAAGCCGCCGACGGACAACCTGCAGGTCCGCAAGGCGATCGCCTACGGCCTCGACCGCCAGTCGGTCGTGAACGCGTTCTATGCCGGTCGCGCGCAGCTCGCGATCGAGTTTCAGCCGCCTCAGCTCTTCGGGTGGACGCCGAAGGTGGAGCGGTACACCTACAACCCGGACAAGGCGAAGCAGATCCTCACGGCAGCGGGTTTCAAGCTGCCCGTGACGCTCGACTTCTGGTACCCGACGGGCGTCTCGCGGCCGTACATGCCGGATCCGCAGCGCAACTTCGAGGCGTTCTCGGCGAGCCTCGAGAAGTCGGGCTTCAACGTCGTGGCTCACAGTGCGCCGTGGCGGCCCGACTACGTGGCGAAGGTCAACTCGGGCGACGCCGGCAACCTGAACCTGATCGGCTGGTCTGGTGACTACGGCGACCCGGACAACTTCCTGGGCGTCTTCTTCAAGGGCGACAGCCCGCAGTTCGGGATGAACAACGCTCCGCTGACGGCGCTGCTGACCAAGGCCGTCCAGGAGCCGAACCTCAAGAAGCGCGTCGCGCTCTACCAGCAGGCGAACATCATGATCATGAAGGACATCCTTCCCGGTGTCCCGTACGCACATTCCGTCCCGGCACTCGCCATGCAGCGCAATGTGACGGGCTACGTCGCCAGCCCGATCGGCACCGACTGGTTCCGGCCGGTCTCGTTCGGCGGACAGTAGGCCATCGGTAGCAGACCGGCGGACGACGACACGCAATGCTTCGTTTCGTCGTCCGCCGGCTGTTGCTCCTCGTGCCGATCCTCCTCGGCGTCTCGATCCTCGTCTTTGCGTGGGTGCACGCGCTGCCGGGGAGTCCCGTGCAGTCGCTGCTGGGCGAGCGGGCGACCCCCGAGCTCGTCAAGCAGTACAACCAGAAGTACGGCCTGAACCGGTCGATCCCGGTCCAGTACTGGGCCTACGTCAAGACGACCGCATCCGGCGAGTTCGGTACGAGCATCGCGTCGCACCGGCAGGTCATGTCGGAGCTGCGCGAGCGATTCCCGGCGACGATCGAGCTCGCCGTCGCCGCGATGATCGTCGCCCTCGCGGTGGGAATCCCGCTGGGGGTGATCGCCGCGAAGCACTACGGCGGGCCGCTGGATCACGCAAGCCTCGTCGTCTCGCTGCTCGGAATCTCGACTCCGATCTTCTTCCTCGCGCTGGTCCTGAAGTACATCTTCGCCGTCAAGCTCGGCTGGCTGCCGAGCGTCGGCCGCATCGACGTCACGATCGTCACGAAACACCCGACGAACTTCTACGTCCTCGACGCCCTGATCCAGGGCCAGTGGTCCGTGCTGTGGGACGTGCTGCGGCACCTCGTCCTGCCTGCCCTCGCGCTGGGCTCTGTGCCGCTCGCCGTGATCGCGCGGATCACCCGCGCGGCAGTGGTCGATGTGCAGAACGAGGATTACGTGCGTACCGCGCGCGCGAAGGGCCTGGCGCCGCGGATCGTCGACCGGCGCCACATCCTGCGCAACGCGATGCTGCCGATCTCCACCGTGATCGGACTGCAGACCGGGCTGCTGCTCTCGGGCGCGATCCTCACCGAGACCGTCTTCGAGTATCCGGGGATGGGCTCGTGGCTGCGCGATGCGATCTTCAACCGCGACTACCCGGTGCTGCAGGGCGGGATTCTCTTCCTCGCGGTCGTCTTCGTCCTTGTCAACCTGATCGTGGACATCTCGTACGCGATCTTCAATCCGCGGATTCGGTACAGCTAGTGAGCGTCGCTGAGCTCGAAGCCACAGAGATCGCGTTCGAGGCCCCGAGCGGGCTCTGGCGCGACGCATGGCAGCGGCTGAAGCGCAACCCGGGCGCGATCGTCGGCTTCCTGTTCGTGCTCGTGTTCGTCGTGTGCGCGATCTTCGCACCGTGGCTCGCGCCGCACAAGCCGCTCGACCAGGACCTCTCGCTGCTCGGCAAGAATGGCATCCCGCCGGGGCCCTCGTCGGAGCACTGGTTCGGCGTCGACACACTCGGCCGCGACGAGTTCTCGCGCATCCTCTACGGCGCGCGGCTCTCGTTGCTCGTCGGCGTCGTCTCGGTCGCGGTCGGATTGTCCTTCGGGATCGTCCTCGGCGCGATCGCAGGGTTCTTTGCCGGCTGGATCGACACGACGGTGATGCGCGTGATGGACATCATGCTCGCCATCCCCGGCCTCTTGCTCGCGATCGGGATCGTCGCCGCGCTCGGCCCGGGCCTCTTCCACATCATGATCGCCGTCGGTCTCACGCAGATTCCGATCTTCGCGCGCCTGCTGCGCGGATCGGTGCTCGCGCAGAAGGAGAACGACTTCGTCCTCGCCGCGCGGTCGACCGGCGTGCCGCGGCGGAAGATCCTCGCCTCGCACATCCTCCCGAACTCGATCTCGCCGGTGATCGTCCAGGGCACGCTCGCGCTCGCCACGGCGATCATCGAGGTGGCCGGCCTCAGCTTCCTCGGCCTCGGCGACCAGAACCCGGCGCGGCCGGAGTGGGGCGCGATGCTGACGGAGACGAACCAGTACCTGCAGGCGGCGCCGTGGCTCGCGATCATCCCGGGCCTCGCGATCGTCGTCTCGGCGCTCGGCTTCAACCTGATCGGCGACGCCCTCCGGGAAGCCCTCGATCCCAAGCTTCGTGGCAGAACCTGATCCGCTCCTCCGCGTCGAGGACCTGCGCGTGCAGTTCAAGACGCAGCGCGGGATCGTGCACGCCGTGAACGGCATCTCGTTCGAGATCCGGCCGGGCGAGACGCTCGGGCTCGTCGGCGAGTCGGGCTGCGGCAAGAGCGTGACGGCGCTCGCCCTGCTCGGCATCCTCGCCCGAAACGCACGGGTCGTCTCCGGTTCCGCGCAGTTCGGCGGGCGCGACCTGCTCCAGCTCTCGCAGCGCGAGCTGCGCAGCGTCCGCGGCAAGGAGATCGCGATGATCTTCCAGGATCCGATGACGAGCCTGAACCCGGTGCTCACCGTCGGCCGTCAGATCCGCGAGGCGCTCGAGACGCACTTCGGGATGGACCGGAAGGCGGGGCAGGCGCGCGCCGTCGAGCTGCTCGAGCTCGTCGGCATCCCGAACGCGCGGGCCCGGGTCGACGACTATCCGCACCAGTTCTCCGGCGGCATGCGGCAGCGCGCGATGATCGCGATGGCGCTCGCGTGCGAGCCGAAGCTGCTGATCGCCGACGAGCCGACGACGGCCCTCGACGTGACGATCCAGGCGCAGATCCTCGACCTGCTCGCGGAGCTCGTCTCCGAGCGCGACACCGCGTTGATCCTGATCACGCACGACCTGGGCGTCGTCGCCGGAACATGCGAGCGCGTCAACGTCATGTACGCGGGGATGTTCATGGAGATCGCGCCGGCCGACGATCTCTTCGCGAACCCGCGGCATCCCTACACGCTGGGCCTGCTGCAGAGCGTTCCGCGCCTCGACGCGCCGCGGCGCGCGAAGCTGCGGCCGATCGAGGGCTCGCCGCGGGACATGCTCAGCCCGCCGCGTGCGTGCCCGTTCCAGCCGCGCTGCCGCTACGAGGTCGACCTGTCGCGGCAGGAGGTCCCGCCGCTCGTCGAGATCACGCGCGACCACTGGGTCGCCTGCTTCAATCCCGTTCCGGCGGATGAATGGCAACGGGAGCTAGCGGCAATCTCGTAGAGCTCGAGGACCTGCGGGTGTGGTTTCCCATTCGCAGCGGCATCGTCCTCGACCGCCACGTCGGCGACGTTCGCGCCGTCGACGGCGTCAGCCTGACGATCGAGCGCGGCGAGACGCTCGGGCTCGTCGGTGAGTCGGGCTGCGGCAAGTCGACCGTCGGCCGAGCCATCCTGCGCCTCTATGAGCCGACCGGCGGCCGGATCTTCTTTGACGGCCAGGACATCACGAACCTCTCGGAGAGCGCGCTGCGCCCTCTGCGGCGCCGGATGCAGATGGTCTTCCAGGATCCGTTCGCATCGCTCAACCCGCGCCACAGCGTCGGGCGGATCGTCGGCGAGCCGCTGCGCGTGCACGGGCTGGCCGGAGGCGGCGACGTCTCGAAGCGGGTCCGCGAGCTGCTCCAGGTGGTCGGGCTGCCGCAGGACGCGGCGTCGCGCTATCCGCACGAGTTCTCGGGCGGCCAGCGGCAGCGGATCGGCGTCGCCCGCGCCCTCGCGGTCAACCCGGACTTCATCGTCGCGGACGAGCCCGTCTCCGCGCTCGACGTCTCGATCCAGGCGCAGATCATCAACCTGCTCGAGGAGCTCCAGGAGGACTTCCAGCTCACCTACCTGTTCATCGCGCACGATCTCGCCGTCGTCCGCCACATCTCCGACCGGATCGCGGTGATGTACCTGGGCACGATCGTGGAGATCTCGCCGGCGGACGACCTGTACGTGAACCCGCTGCATCCATACACCATCTCGCTACTCTCGGCGGTGCCGATCCCGGACCCCGTCGTCGAGAGGCAGCGCCAGCCGATCCTGCTCGCCGGCGACCTGCCGAGCCCGGCCGCGCCGCCCGCCGCGTGCCGCTTCCATACGCGCTGCCCGTACGTGCAGCCGACGCGCTGCCGCGACGAGGCGCCGCCGCTGCGGCGGCTGGCGTCCGGCCACGAGGTGGCGTGCCACTGGGCCGAGCAGATCAAGGCGGGGACGATCCGGCCGCACGAGCGCGAGCCCGTCTTCGACGCCGGCCTCGCGGAGCCGGTCGCCGAGCCGCCGCCCGTCTAGGGCGCGGGAAACCCAGGTTTCCCGCGGGCCCTTCCTGCGGCTGGTGTTTGTTTGTGTGGCTCCGGCGCGAGCGGTCGCGCCTCCGCCGGCCGATGGCTGCGCATGGCGGCCGCCGAGGGTCGGGCGGTGGCGTTGCACGCGCGCGGGTGCTGAAGCATCCGCGCGCGTGTGTGTTCGAGGCCAGGCGCTAAACCGCGCCGCGCTGTAGCGCGTGGCCCAAGGCATCGTGATCTGGGCGACGGTCGGGCACCGGTCGCTCCCCTGCCGCTAACTCTCCGTCGGGCGAATCGTCCATGTAACAATGCAGCGCGCGCAAGGCACCGGGGGTCTGCTCGCTGCGCGCGGAAGCGAATCCAGCCTCGGGAGGTACTGAAGTGACAGGAAGACACCGCGCGAAGTGGCTGAGCGCAGGCGCTCTCGTACTCGGCGTCGCGCTCGTCGCCGCGGGGTGCGGCGGTGGCGGGTCGAAGAACAATGCCGCCGCCGGCAGTACTGCGGCGACGTCCACCGCCCAGAGCTCGGGCGGAGGGACGACAGCAAAGACGTTCGCCAACCTTCGGACCGTGTTCGACACCGGCATCGACTTCCTGGATCCCGGGCTTTCGTACACCCAGCAGGGCTGGCAGATCATGTGGAACGTCTACCTCCCGCTGATCGGGTACAAGCACACGAGCGGGCCGGACGGTGCGACGATCGTCCCGTATCTCGCCAAGGAGCTGCCGAAGGTCTCGGCCGACGGCAAGACCTACACGCTGACGCTGCGGAAGGGACTGAGCTACTCCGACGGCACTCCGGTCAAGGCGAGTGACTTCCCGGCCACGATCGAGCGCGACTTCAAGCTCGACTCCCCGGGCGTCGGCTTCTTCGCGAACATCGCCGGCGCCGACACGTTCAGCAAGACGAAGAAGGGTCACATCTCCGGGATCGTGACCGACAACGCGGCCGGGACGATCACGATCAAGCTGAACTCGCCGCAGGGCGACTTCGTCAACATCCTTGCCACCGAGTTCGCGGCCCCGGTTCCGGCGAAGACGCCCGCCAAGGACCAGTCGACGACGCCGGCGCCCGCCACCGGCCCGTACATGATCCAGTCGTTCAAGCCGAACAAGGGCGGCGTCCTCGTCCGGAACCCGAAGTTCGACGACTCCCTTCTCGGCGGCAACGTCCCGAAGGGAAACCCGGACAAGATCACGATCGACATCATCAGCGACCCGACGATCGCGCTCCAGCGGGTGATCAACGGCCAGGACGACTGGAATTACCACCAGCCGCCGCCGGACCGCCTCGGGACGATTCAGTCGAAGTACGCGGATCAGTACAAGACGTACATCCCGGCGAACCTCTACTACTTCTTCATGAACGTGCGCGAGAAGCCGTTCGACGACCCGAACGTGCGCAAGGCCGTCAACTTCGGCATCGACCGCGCCGCGCTCGTGCGCATCTACGGCGGGCTCGGAACGCCGACGGAGAACGTCATGCCGCCGACGTATCCGCAGTACAAGAAGCTCAACCTCTACCCGTACAACCTCGCGAAGGCGAAGGCGCTCATCAAGGGGTGCAACTGCGCGAGCACTCCGATCGTCATCTGGAACCACGACCGCGACATCGACCCGAAGGCGACGGCGTACCTCGCCGACCAGCTCGGGAAGATGGGCTTCACGAACGTCAAGCAGAAGATCGTCAATGCCGCGGTGTACTGGACGACGATCGGCAACCAGGCGACGAAGGCCCAGATCGGATTCGCCGACTGGTTCCAGGACTATCCGCATCCGCTCGACTGGTTCGACGTGTTGCTGAACGGCAAGCGGATCACGCAGACGCACAACAACAACTACGCGAACGCGAACTTCCCGGCGATCAACAACCAGATCGACAAGCTGAAGAAGGAACCGCTGCTGAACGCGAAGATCAATGCCGAGTGGGCGCAGGTCGACAAGCAGGTCGATCAGAACGCTCCCTGGGCGGCCTTCCTCAACAGACAGTTCATCGACTTCTTCAACGCGGACATGGATCTGGCCGGTAGCTGCTACACGAACCACGTTCTGTACACGTTCGACTTCGCCCTCGCCTGCAAGAAGTAGGCGAGGGCGCCGCGGAAGGCAGCGGTGGGGGAGCCGGCTACCGGAACTGAGTTCACGCTCGACACGGCGGCCGAGCTCGCCCAGGTCGAGCACGGTGCGATCCAGGGACGCAGCCCGTGGTATCTCGCGTGGCGCCGGCTGCGGCGGAACTACATCGCGTTCGCGTTTCTCGGCCTCTTCGTCGTGATCGTTCTCGCGTGCGCCCTCGCGCCGGCGTACGCGAGCCACGTCGCGCACACGGGGCCGAACGCGAACCACGTGCTCGACACGATCACCGTCCACGGCAAGCAGGTGCCTGTCGTGTCGCCGGGCGGGCTGATCAACGGGAAGCTCGTTCCGTCCCTCCCGATCGGCCCGCAGTGGTTCAACGCAGGCGGGCGGTACCTCCTCGGCGCCGACGCGAATGGGCGTGACGTCGCCGTTCGACTGCTCTACGGGGGCCGGAACTCGCTCGTGATCGGGATCGGGTCGGCGCTGATCTGCATCGTCGTGGCCGTCCTGCTGTCGCTGATCGCCGGCTACTTCGGCGGCTGGATCGACTTCGTGATCACGCGCTTCTACGACCTCTTCTACGCGTTCCCGGTGATCCTGCTCGGCATCGCGCTCGGCTCGGCCCTCGCGATCAACGGCTTCCACCACTTCGGCATCACCATCGAGAGCGGCAGCATCTGGATTCCGACGCTCGTGATCTCCTACGTGCTGATCGCGTACGTCGGCCGGCCGATCCGGGGGCAGATCCTCTCGCTGCGCGAGAAGGAGTTCGTCGAGGCCGCGATCGCGCAGGGAGCGCGGCCGTGGCGGATCATGGTCAGC
>Ga0066709_100004515_pt1 | contig 11139 bp, 13 predicted proteins | sample GraSoiAngelo_158_FD_79665 | JGI IMG/M metagenome (GOLD analysis project Ga0066709, IMG submission 79665) | Grasslands soil microbial communities from the Angelo Coastal Reserve, California, USA - 14_1009_16_30cm | ecosystem: Environmental > Terrestrial > Soil > Grasslands | place: USA... | reverse complement strand
CGAGGATCGCACGCAGCGCGCGACCCTGCGTCGCCGGCGAGAATCGCGTCACGACGTCGGCACGCGCCGCGGCGCCGAGGCGGCTGCGGAGCGCCGCATCGTCGGCGAGCGCCGTCAGGGCGCGGATCCAGTCGTCGTCGTCCGCAGCGAGGAGACCGTTCTCGGCTTCGCGGATCGCGTCGCGGAATGCCTCGGCCGGGCTCGCCACCGTCGGAACTCCGACGGCTGCCGCTTCGAGATATTTCACCGCGCCCTTGGCGGCGACGAAGGGATCGCGCCAGGCGAGCGGCGCGAGATTCACGTCCACGGAGGCGATCCGAGCGGGCAGCTCCGTCCACGGCACGAGCGGCAGGCGCTCCACGCGGTGCGACACGGCGACGAGCGCCGGATCGAGCGTCACCGGTCCGGCGACGACCACGGTGAGCGACGGATCGCGCTCGACGAGCCGGCGCAGCGCGGCCGCGATCGTCGCGAAGTCCTCGTCGTGGGTGGCGGTGCCGCTGAAGTATCCGAGGCGGACCTCGCGCCTGTTCGGCGCGCGGTCGGTGCCGGCGCGATCGCGGCGCGCGGCGGCGCCGAGCGCGAGCTCGCGCCCGGCGAGACCGCAGCGGTGGAGATAGGTTGGCTTGCCGATCTCGCGCCCCGCCGCCGCGAGCGGCGCCGTCGTCGTGAGAAACGCGTCGCACGCGTCGAGCGTCCGCCGGTAGCGCGCCACGCCGTCGTGCCACAAGGCTCGCTCGGCCGCATCCATGCCGCGGACCGGCGGCGGGTCGGCGACCGCCGGGTCGACGATGAGATCGTCGACCGCGAACACGCTCGCCCGTCCGAGCGTGCGGGCGCGCGCAAGCAGGTGCCGCACCCAGACGCCGTCGGGGACGCGGTAGAGCACGAGGACGTCGTGCGTCGCCAGATCGGCGGCGAGGCGCGGATCGGTATGCGCCCGGACCGTGCTGGCGACGGCCTGCGTGGCGAGCTGCTCCGCCCAGTGGAGGACCGCGTAGCGATGGCAGAAGCCGTCGATGCCGCTCGCGAAGAGGACCCGCATGCGAGCGCCGTTCTGTACCGCGTCTCTCGACCGGTCAAGCCGACCTGGGTGCCGCGTGCGCGAGTCGTGGAACGTCTCCGCACCGTCGCCTCGACAGCTCAAATTAGTTAGGACACAACCCGCTCGAGAGCGCGTTTGCGGCGTCGGACGATTCGGCACATAACGCAAAGACGTGGACACGTTTCACCACTTCGGTCTCATTCCCGCGCTCACCGAAGCGGTTGCCGACATGGGGTACACGCGGCCGACGCCGATCCAGGCCGAGGCGATTCCGGTCGGCCTCGCCGGCCGCGACTTGATCGGCTGCGCGTCGACCGGCACCGGCAAGACCGCGGCGTTTTTGCTGCCGATCCTGCAACGCTTGCACAGCGGGAAGCGCGGCACGTGCCACGCGCTCATTCTCTCGCCGACGCGTGAGCTGGCGCTGCAGATCGACGAGCAGGCGCTCGCGCTCGGCTACCACATCGGGCTCACGGCGGTATCGGTCGTCGGCGGCGTCGACATGCGGCCGCAGGAGCGCGCGCTCCGCGCCGGCGCCGAGATCGTCGTCGCGACGCCGGGGCGGCTCCTCGATCACATGCGCTTCGACTACGTCGATTTCGGCGCGCTCGAGGTGCTCGTCCTCGACGAGGCTGACCGCATGCTCGACATGGGCTTCCTCCCCGACATCCGCCGCATCTTGCGCGCGCTCCCGACGCAGCGGCAGACGCTGATGTTCTCGGCGACGATGCCGCCGGAGATCCGCAAGCTCGCGAAGGACATCCTGCGCGATCCGGTGACGATCATGGTCGGCGCGCAGAGGCCGGCGAGCGGCATCGTGCAAAGCGTCTATCCGGTCGCGCAGATGCGCAAGGCGCCGCTCCTCACCACGCTCCTCCAACGCGAGGGCATGCGTTCGGTACTCGTGTTCGTGAAGCGCAAGGTCGACGCCGACCGCCTCGCACGCACCGTCTCGCGCAGCGGCGTCGGCGCGACCAGCATCCACTCCGACCGCCGCCAAGAGGACCGCATCGCCGCGCTCGAGGCGTTTCGTCGCGGGCAGTATCCGGTGTTGATCGCCACCGACGTCGCGGCGCGCGGCATCGACGTCGAGGGGATCTCGCACGTCGTGAATTTCGACGTCCCGTTCTCCGCCGACGACTACATCCACCGCGGCGGCCGCACCGCACGCGCCGGTGCCGCCGGCGAGGTGATCACGTTCGTCGCGCCGGACGAGGAGGGCGATCTTCTCACGATCGAGCGCACGATCGGCGCGACGTTGCCGCGCGTGATCCTGCCGAACTTCGACCACGGGACGCACGAGCACGTCCCGCCGGCGGTGACCGAGAAGTCGCCATCACGGCGCGGCGGCGATCGGCGCCGGCGTCGCCGCGGCAGTGCGGGGGACGGTGCACGCGTCACCGAGGCGCCCGCGCCGGTGGACGGCGGGTCGCACGCGAGCGGCGGTGGCGTCGCTGATGGCGCGGCACGACCGAAGCGCCGTCGTCGTGGCGGCCGGCGCAAGCCGTCGAGCGCCCCAGCGCCGCAGTGATGAATTAGGCAGCTACCGAGCGCGCGTTCGCGATCTCGCCGGAGCGGATCGGGCGGACTTGTGATCGTTCGACGGAGGTGACTGCGAGAGTACCGGCTCGAGCAACGTGAACACGCGACGATTGGTGTCCTCGCGATCGACCGTGTAAAGATCGCGCATGGAGAGCAGCGGCTGCGGGTGTCCGCCGACGGCGTCCGCGGGGCGGTTGCATCACGTCTTCGTGAACGTGAAGGATCTCGACCGCGCGCGGTCGTTCTACGGTTGGCTCATGCCGCGGCTCGGCTACACCGAAATGCACGACTTCGGCCACACGTCCGGATGGACGAGCGGCGCGGGGAGCTTCTGGATCAAGGCTGCGGATCGGCGGTTCGCGGACGACGCGTTCCACAAAGATCGCGTCGGTCTCGCCGAGATCGCGTTTGCCGCGGGAAGCCGCGCCGACGTCGACGCGCTCGCGCGCGAGCTCGAAGCGCGCGGCGCGACCGTCCTCGATCGGCCGCGCGAGTACCCAGAATACGTGCCGGGCTACTACGCCGTGTTCTTCACCGATCCCGACGGCGTGAAGCTCGAGCTCGTCCACATTCCGGACGCCTAATCACATGCCCGCTCGCAAGAGACGAAGTCTCCGGCGCGCGCCGCGCAGCCGCGCCGCGGAGGCAAACGCCGGCGACGGAGCGCCGCGCGCCCGCGCGCCGCGTGCGCGGGCGTCAGCGCGCGTCGTACGCGTCGGGCTCGTCCAGATGCGCTGCACGGCCGATCCGGACGCGAACCTCGCGCGCGCCGAGCGTCACGTGCGCGCGGCGGCGCGGCGCGGCGCGGCGATCGTGTGTCTGCCCGAGCTCTTCCGCTCGCTCTACTTCTGCCAGTCCGAGGACCACGACAACTTCGCGCTCGCGGAGCCGGTGCCCGGTTCGACGACGGACGCGCTCGGCGCGCTCGCGAAGTCGCTCGGGATCGTGATCGTGGCATCGGTGTTCGAGCGGCGCGCCGCCGGCGTCTACCACAACACCGCCGTCGTCCTCGGGACGGACGGCGCGTTCGTCGGGATGTACCGCAAGATGCACATCCCCGACGACCCGCTCTACTACGAGAAGTTCTACTTCACGCCCGGCGACCTCGGCTTTCGCGCGTTCACCACCGCGCCGGCACGGATCGGAACGCTCGTCTGCTGGGACCAGTGGTATCCGGAGGCGGCGCGGCTCACCGCGCTCGACGGCGCCGAGATCCTCTTCTATCCGACCGCGATCGGGTGGCACCCGGGGGAGAAGACGGAGCATGGCGAGGCGCAGCACGCGGCGTGGGAGACGATCCAGCGCAGCCACGCGATCGCGAACGGCATCTTCGTCGCGGTGCCGAACCGCGTCGGCCACGAGCGTCCGGTCGGCGGCCCGGGCATCGAGTTCTGGGGGCAGAGCTTCGTCGCCGACCCGGCGGGACGTGTCGTTGCGCGCGCGAGCGCGGACCGCGAGGAGGTGCTGGTGGTCCCGTGCGACCTCGCGGCCGTCGAGACGGCGCGCACGCACTGGCCGTTTCTCCGCGACCGCCGCGTCGACGCGTACGGCGACCTGACCCGTCGTCTCGTCGACTGAGCGCGATGGAAACGCCGACGCCGCGCGCGCTCGGATTTCGCATGCCCGCGGAGTGGGAGCCGCACGAGGGCACGTGGCTCTCCTGGCCGCACCGCGAGGGCATCAGCTTCCCCGGGCGCTACGACGCCGTGCCGGCGCTCTGGCGCGCGATGGTCACGACGCTCGCGACGGGCGAGCACGTGTACGTGAACGTCGGCGACGAGGCGCAGGAGGCTGAGGTACGGGCCGTGCTCTTCGGGCACGAGGCGGTGGCGCGCACCGCGCTCGACGCGTCCGCGGCGACGTCACTCGCGACGACCGTCCGCGGTGATCGAGTGTCGCTGCATGACCGAGTGTCGCTGCATCGCATCCCCACCGACGAGCCCTGGTGCCGCGATCACGGCCCGACGTTTCTCGTCCGCGATGGCGAGCTCACGCTCATCGACTGGCGGTACAACGCGTGGGGCGGGAAGTACCCGCCGTACGATCGTGACGACGCCGTCCCGTCACGAATCGCCGAGCTTCTCGGCGTGCGCGCGTTCCATCCGGGCATCGTGCTCGAAGGGGGCGCGATCGATGTGAACGGCCGCGGCACGGTGCTCACGACCGAATCGTGTCTCCTGAATCCCAACCGCAACCCGTCGCTCGGGCGCGCCGAGATCGAGGCGTACCTGCGCGAGTACCTGAACGCACCGCACGTCGTCTGGCTCGGCGCGGGTATCGCCGGCGACGACACCGACGGCCACGTCGACGACCTCACGCGCTTCGTCGCGCCGCGTACCGTGGTGACGGCCGTCGAGGCCGACCCCGCCGACGTCAACTACGGCCCGCTGCGGGAGAACCTGCACCGGTTGCGCGCGGCGCGCGATCAGGACGGGCGGTCGCTCGAGGTCGTGGAGCTGCCGATGCCGGGCGCCGTCGAGTGGGAGGGGCAGCGCTTGCCGGCGAGCTACGCCAATTTCTACGTCGGCAACGAGGCCGTCCTCGTGCCGACCTTCGCGCACGCCAACGACGCGGTCGCGCTCGACGTGCTGCGCCGCTGCTTCCCCGACCGCCGCGTCGTCGGCATCGACGCGACCGCGCTCGTGTGGGGTCTCGGCGCGTTCCACTGCGCGACGCAGCAGCAGCCGCTCGCCGTGCACACCTAGCCTTGACGGCTAGCCACAACCACGCTGGACTCAGCGTTGCGACGCCGCCAGCATGCGGCGTCGCAACGCATACCCACGAGGAGGTCACGATGAAGCTCTACTACGCTCCGCAGACGCGCGCCGGCCGGCCGCGGTGGCTGCTCGAGGAGCTCGGCGTTCCGTACGAAATCGTGCCGGTCGATCTCGCGCAGGGCGAACACAAGAAGCCCGAGTACATGAAGATCCATCCGCACGGTGCGGTGCCGGCGCTCGCCGACGGCGATCTCGTGCTCTTCGAGTCGGCGGCGATCTGCATGTATCTCGCCGACAAGTATCCCGAGAAGAAGCTCGTGCCCGCCGTCGGCACGCCGGCGCGCGGTCTCTACTACCAATGGATGATCTACACGATGGCGACGCTCGAGCCGCCGGTCGTGCAGATCTTTCTCAACACCGTGATGCTGCCGGAAGCGGAGCGCTCGGCGGCCGCCGTCGAGAAGGGGAAGACGCAATTCGCCGAGGTCGCGCGCGTGCTCTCGAATGCGCTCGCGACGCGCCCCTACATCCTCGGCGAGCAGTTCTCGGCGGCCGACGTGATGATCGGCGGCATGCTCGGATGGGCGAGCATGATGGGCCTCCTCTCCGATCAGCCGACGCTGCACGCCTACGTCAAGCGCGTGACGGACCGACCCGCCTTCCAGCGCGCCCGCAGCTGACGCCGCTCGCGCGGACGGCAGGACCTTCGAGTATCCATTGATTCCGCCCTTCCGCATGCACTACACTGTAGTGCATGCGGAAGAACGCGGTGTACAGTTGGCGGGTCTCGTCGGAGCTCAAGACCACGCTCGAACACGCGGCGCGGCAGGAACATCGCAGTCTCGGTGCCCTCATCGACCAGATCGCTGCTGAATGGCTCGCGAGGAAACGCCGCGCCTCGCGCGGTGACGAGAGCATGCAGCGGCGGCTGCAGGCCGCCGCGGCGAGGCATTTCGGGACGATTCGCGGCGGCGATGCACGTCGTTCCGAAAAAGCGCGGGAGCTGATTCGCACGCGACTTGCGGGACGTCGTGGCCGCTAACGGCCTGATCGACACCGGCGCGATCGTTGCCTTGCTCGACCGCGACGATGGCTGGCATGCGCGATGTATCGACGCGTTTCGGAGCCTGCGGCTCCCACTGGTCACGTCCGCCGCGGTTCTGACGGAGGTGTTTCACCTCGTCGGAGACCGCCGTCACGATGTCGTCGCTGCGTGGAAGTTCGTGCGCTCCGGGGCGCTGTCGGTCGCGCCGATCACCGACGAGGACCTTCCCGCGCTCGACGCCTTGATGGCGCGCTATCACGACCGGCCGATGGATTTTGCGGACGCGACGCTCGTCCATCTCGCAGAGCGGGAAGGCACGAGCGTCGTGCTGACGATCGACCACGGCGATTTCGAGACGTACCGTCTCGATCGTCGTCGAAAGTTCCGCATCGTACCCGCGCCCATGTGACACGCCGCTCGTGGTGAATTCAGCCGTCGGCCTCGTGGCGTTGCCTCCGTAAGTGTCGTGGCCTATTGAGGAGGCGCGCCATGAGATCGCGAAAACCCTCGCGAACCGCGACTGCGAAACGCGCGCGGAACGGCGACGTCAAGCCCGCCCATGCGCAGCGCGCCTCCGCACCCCTCATCACCGCCGCCGATCTGCGACGCGCGGTCTTCGAGCTCGCGAGTACCCTCGCGCCGGCCGACGTCGACGACCTCCTCGGCAGCGAGGACGAGCTGCGCGAGCGTGCGGGCCGCGTCGACGGTGCGGCGGGGAAGCTCTTCGCCGCGCAGCTCGAGCTCGCGATCACGGTACTGCGCGACCATGCGGCGGGGCGGTGTCCGCAGATTCCGTATTTCACGATCAGCATGCTCGCCGCGGCGCTCGCGTATCTCGTCGACGATTTCGACTTGATCCCGGATTTTCTGCCGCGCATCGGCACGCTCGACGACGCCCTCGTGATGACGATGGCGTTCCAGCAGGCCGAGGACGGTCTCCGTCGCTACTGCACGTGGAAGGAGATCGATCCGACGCCGGTGCTCGGCGCGCCGGGGAAGGAGTGACAATGAGATCGCTCACACCCGGGTTTGCGCTCGTCGCCGTCGTCGGCCTGGCGGCCGGGACGTGCACCGCCCTCGGCGCCGGGACGTCGATCGCCGACGAGCAACCATCACGCATGGTCACGGTGCGCGACGTCACTGCGCGTCCCGGCATGGTCTCGGGTGTGCTGGTGAACCATTCGCAGAAGCTGCTGCGCGACGTCCGGCTGCTCTTCCACCACACCTGGCTGTGGGCGGACGAGTTCCACCCGGGCGAGGACAGCCCGGGACGTGCCGACTACTACACGGTACGAAATGAGCTGCCGCCCGGCGGGACGGGCGAGTTCAGCTACCGGCCGGAGCCGCCGCTGCCCGACCGCGGCGACGGACGGTTCGAGACCACCGTCGACGTCGTCGGGTGGATGGAGGTCGGGCGCTGATCGCGGCACATTCAAGACGCCGACCTTGCGGAACATCGTGCAGACGGCGCCATACACGCACGACGGCAGCGGAGGGACGCTCGCGCAGGTCATCGACTTCCACGACCGCGGCGACGTGACGAACGTCTCGGTGCCGGAGAGCCTGCCCGAATGAAGCTCGGCGCCTACCTCCGCAACATGGGACCGCAGTCGACGCCGCGTACGCTGGTCGCGTGCGCACGCGTGGCGGAGGCGTCGGGCCTCGACGACGTGTGGGTCGCCGATCACATCGCGATCCCGCCCGACGACGCCGAGGGCTCCGGCGGGCGTTACCTCGACCCGCTCGCGACGCTCGCGTTTCTCGCCGGCGCGACCGAGCGTATCGGTCTCGGCACCGGCGTGCTCGTGTTGCCGTATCGTCCGCCGCTCGCGACCGCGAAGTGGGTGGCGACGATCCAGGAGCTCTCAGGCGGGCGCCTGCGCTTCGGCGTCGGGGTCGGCTGGATGGAGCCCGAGTGCCGCGCCGTCGGCGTCGCGCGTCGGGACGCGGCGACGGTCACCGACATGACGCTCGAGTTCGTGAACCGCTGCTTCGCCAACGACGAGGTCGAGGCGAACGGCCAGCGCTTTCTCTTCTTGCCGCGGCCGACGCGGCCGCCGATCTTGGTCGGCGGCGCCGCGCCGCATGCGCTCCGCCGCGCCGCGCGCTTCGGTGACGGCTGGATGCCGATGGGACGCGACCCGGACGCATTGCGCTCACCCGTCGCGCAGCCGCGCGAGGTCTTCGCCGCGGCCGGCAAGGGCGCGCCCGAGGTCGTCATGCTGACGGCACTGCCGCTCGACGATCCCGCCGCCGCGGCCGCGCGCGCCCGCGCGTTTGCCGACGCCGGTGCGACCGGCGTCGTGCACGGGGCCCGGTATGACGACGCCGACGCGTTCCGCCGCGCCGTCGACGTGCTCGCGCGTCACGTCGCGCCGGCGCTCGCCGGCTGATCTCGGTCAAATCACTCGTGCTGCTGCACGAACAGTAGCGACGACGGTCCGCCGTCGATCGAGATCGTCTGCCCGGTGACGAAGGACGATGCGTCCGAGGCGAAGAAGACGCATGGCCAGGCGATCTCCTCGACGCGTCCCAAGCGTCGGAGCGCCGTCGAGTGCTCGATCGTGCGGCGCAGCTCCGGTGTCGGCCACGTGCGCGCGCCCGCTTCCGGCGTGTCGATCGGCCCCGGCGCGATGCAGTTCACGAGGATGCCGTGGCGCGCCCACTCCATCGCCAGCGTACGGGTCAAGTTCTGCACACCCGCCTTTGCCGCGCCGTAGTGCGACATCCCGGGCGCGCCGTAGACGCCCGCGTCCGACGACATGTTGATGATGCGCCCGTGGTGCTTCGCCGCGATCCATTTCAGCGCCGCGGCTTTCGAGCAGAGGAAGGTCCCCTGCAGGTTGATCGCGACGATCGTCGCGAACCCGTTCGGGCTGATCTCCTCCGCCGGCTGAAAAAAGCTCGCCCCGTGATTGTTGATCAGCACATCGAGCCCGCCGAACTTCTCGTACGCGCGCTCTACCATCCGCTCCACCTGCGAAGGATCGCGGACGTCGCACGTGATGCTGTCGACGACGCCGCCGTCCGCGCGGATCCCCTCCGCCACCGGGCCGAGATGCTCCGCGTTGCGGCTGGCGATCAGCACCTTCGCGCCTCGCCCGGCGAACTCGCGCGCAATCTCCGCTCCGATCCCGGTCCCGCCGCCGGTGACGATGACTACCTTCCCGTCGACGCTGAACACGTCACGATTCATGAGTTCCTCGGGAGCAACGCGGCAGATGCGGCGTTATCGGCTGCGGCCGTCGTTCCGAGGGCTCGGCGACCACCGACCTTCACTGCCGATCGTGCGCTCGATTTCGCGGTCGGCCTCTTCCATCTCCTTCGCCCAGTCGCGCACCTTGCGCGGCGCGTTCTTGAACTCCTCGAAGAGGGGCCGCGCGAGCTCGCGACGGCTGATGCCCTCGGGGGCGACCATGATGTCGATCTGCGCGCTCGCGAGATCGAAGCCGCTGTGGACGAGGTCTTCCGCGTCCATGCCGTAGGCGGTGAGCGTTTGGCGGAGCGCGGCGGCGTTGGTGCCGAAGCGGCGTGCGACCTCGTGGATGTTCTGGATGCGGTAGTCGCCGTTCGCCGTGATGCCGAGATGATAGGCGCAGAACAGGTCGAACGGATCGATCTCGCCGCCGCGCGGCACGTTCGGCGCTTGCGGACGAGGCGCCTCGTGGTGGTCACGTTGCACCGGGCGCGACGGGCGGCCGTCGCCGCGCCGCCAGCGCGGCGGTTGCGAGTAGGCTCCCCCGGCCCCCTGCGCCGCGTGTCCCGGTGACCAGCGACGGCCGCCGCCCTGCGCGCCCGCTCCGCCGTTCGACCATCGTCCGCGACCGAATTTGCCGCCGCCGTCGGGAGGGCGCGGTGTCTGGCCGTTTGCTCCGCGCGGGCGCCGCGGCGCCTGGCCGTCCGACGCGCCCTGCCAGCGCGACGGACCGAGCGGCACTCCCGACGACGGACCGACATAGCCACGCGGTGGCGCTGACCCGTTCGGGTGTCCGGCCCCGCCGTACCGTGGCTGGCCAGACGAGCTCGCGGAGCGTTGATCCCAGGGAGGGCGGCGCCCTCTCCGATTGCGACCGCTCATCTCCGATCGACTATGCCTGAACGCGTTGCCGTCGTCGAGTTCCGATTGCGCCTACGCGTACTGCCTCCTAGTGTCCCGAGTCTGAATTCGGGACACTAGGGTGCGGGGATGCTCGGGTACCTGATCGATCGTGCACGTCGCATGCGACGCGGCGGACACTCGGAGGCGCCGCACATTCCGGGCGGCGGCATCGTCCGCGAGCTCGTGTTCGGCGCGAACGACGGGCTCGTCGCGGCGTTCGCCGTCGTCTCCGGCGTCTACGGCGCGGCGGCGCCGGCGCACGTCGTGTTCCTCGCCGGGCTCGCCGAGCTGATCGGCGGTACGATCGCCATGGGGCTCGGCGGCTATCTCGCGGTGAAGAGCGAGCGCGAGTATTACCTCGCCGAGCGCGGGCGCGAGGAGCGCGAGGTCGATCTCTACCCCGAGACGGAGCGCAAGGAAGTCCGCGAGATCTTCCGCGCCAAGGGCTTTCACGGCGACGTGTTGAACGCGATCGTCGCGCACGTCACCGCCGAGCGCAACCGTTGGGTCGACACGATGATGCGCGACGAGCTCGGCCTGTCACTCGACCCGCACCGTCTGCCCGCCGTCGCCGGCGTCGCGACCGGCGCGGCGTACGCGTTCGGCGCCGCGATGCCGACCCTGCCGTACGCGGCGCTCGCGCCGACGGCGGCGTCTCGCGCGTCGATCGCGCTCACGCTCGCGACCCTCT
>Ga0066709_100004514_pt1 | contig 11139 bp, 10 predicted proteins | sample GraSoiAngelo_158_FD_79665 | JGI IMG/M metagenome (GOLD analysis project Ga0066709, IMG submission 79665) | Grasslands soil microbial communities from the Angelo Coastal Reserve, California, USA - 14_1009_16_30cm | ecosystem: Environmental > Terrestrial > Soil > Grasslands | place: USA... | reverse complement strand
GCCGAGGCGGCGACGATCTGGCCCGGAGTGCAAAAACCGCATTGGAGGGCGTCGGCGCGCACGAAGGAGCCGACGAGAGGATGCTCGCGGAGGCCTTCGATCGTCGTCACCTCGCGATCGCCGACGATGTGAAGGAGCGTGATGCACGAATAGACGGGCACGCCGTCGAGCAGGACCGTGCAAGCGCCGCAGTGCCCCTCGGCGCAGGCGATTTTCGTGCCGGTGAGGCCGAGCTCCTCGCGGAGCGTCTCGGCCAGAGTGCGCCCGACCGGGGCGTCAAGCTCGTACCGCTGGCCGTTGACCCGAAGCTCAAACGCCACTGGTCACCGCGAAGATGTCGGCGAGATGGATGAGATGGCGCGTCGTCCGGGCGACGTCGCCACGGTCCTCTTGTTCGATCTCGGGGAACACCCGCCAGAGATCGCGGGCGGTCGTCAGCAGCTCGCGGATGCCGTCCAGCTCCTCGGGATACCCATCCCGGTCGTCGCAGGCATTCAGCGCGAGCCCGATGACGCCGATCGAGTCGGCCTGGCTCATCCAGAGCAGCGGAGTCGCCATCGAGAGGTACTGGTGGATGCGCGCGAACGTCATCGGCTGTGTGAACATGCCGTCACCTGTCGGCGACGATGGTTCGAGCGGCGGCTCGCCGTTCGCGATCCGGTTGGCGTTCCCGGCGAGCATGTCGCGCAGCTGCTGCTCGCTGAAGCCGGCGACCTTCGCCGTGCGAACCGCGTTCAAGAGCGAGCTGGGCGGCCGCGCGTAGGGGTAGTCCGAGGCGTAGAGCACCTGCTCCGGCGAGACCAGATGGAAGAAGCTGAGGAGGTCGACCGGGCTCCAGACGGAGGTATCGAAGAAGACGCCGGCCTTTCCGGCGAACCGCCCGGCCAGGCCCGCGAGGTCGGCGATCCCGGCATGCGCGATGATCAGCTGCGCCGCCGGGTACTCGTCGACGAGGCGCGCGAGGTGGTCGGCGATCGGCGGTAGCCCGCGTCCGCCGTGGATGAGGATCGGCACGTGTCGCTCCGCAGCGAGCGCGAAAACGGGGGCGAGCCGCTCGTCGTTCAGCAGGAAGCGCTGAGCGCGTGGGTGGAGCTTGATTCCGCGCGCACCGAGGTCGAGGCAGCGCACGGCTTCCTCGATCGGGCTCTCGGTGAGGTCGAGCCGGACGAATGGGATCAACCGGCCCTGGGAGCGCTTCGCGTACTCGAGCGAGCGGTCGTTCGGCGCCCGAAACCCGGGGTGGCGGTCGGGCTCGTCCATGCAGAACATGAAGCAGTGCGAGATCCCTGCAGCCTCGTTGATCCGTTCGAGCTCCTCGTAGACGCCTCGGAAGCCGTCGATGTCGTGGCCGAGGTGAACGTGTGCGTCGAAGATCTCGGCATCCGCGGGCAACCCGTGACGGAGCTCGTCGTCGTACCTTCCGATCAGCTCCTGGGCCCGCTCGAACTCCGCTTCCACGAAACCCCAGTCTATGTATGAGCGGTAGGATGCGGCCCGCCGTGGCCGACATCCTCATCTTCGCGGACTCCGTCATCTCCCCCGAGATGCGCCACGAGGTTCCCATTCTCGTCCCCGACCCCTTCCTGTACGCCGAGAAGGACGGCAGGCGCTATGCCGTCTCGACCGCCTTCGAGGTCGAGCGGATCGCAGAGGCCGGCATCGAGGCGCATCCGTGGGAGCAGTTCGGGTACGACGAGATGCTCGAGCAAGGGCTGCCGCGGGACGAGATCACGTGGCTCCACATCAATCTGAACGCGTGCCGCGAATTCCGGATCGACGAGGCGATCGTGCCGCGCTCGTTCCCGCTCTCCGTCGCCGATCACCTGCGGGCGAACGAGATCAAGCTCACTCCCGACTACAACTTCTTCGCCGACCGCCGCCGGGTGAAGAACGAGGCGGAGCTCGAAGGCATTCGGAAGGCCCAGAAGGCCGCCGAGGCAGGCATGGCCGCCGCCAAGGAGCTCCTCGGACGCGCCGAGGCCTCCAACGGCGCCCTGACCGTCGAGGGCGAGACGCTCACCTGCGAGACGATCAAGACCGCGATCCGGCGGGAGTTCACCGAGCAAGGGATGTCGAGCGACGACTTCATCGTCTCGCACGGGCCGCAGACCGCGATCGGGCACGACCTCGGGTCGGGGCCGATCGCACCCGACGAGCCCGTCGTGATCGACGTGTGGCCGAAGGATCCGGAGTCGGGCTGCTATGCCGACATGACGAGAACGTTCGTCGTCGGCACGCCCTCCGACGAGCTGGTCGAGTACCACCGCCTGGTCAAGGAGGCACTCGACCGGTCGCTGGCGGCGACGAAGGCCGGCGTGCCGGGCGTGAAGGTCTACACCCTCGTCTGCGAGCTCTTCGAGGAGAACGGGCAGAAGACGACGCTCTCGAAGACGCCGGGCGAGGTCCTCGACAGCGGCTTCATCCACGGTCTGGGGCACGGGGTGGGCCTCGAGGTGCACGAGGCGCCGACTCTGGGCCGCGGTGGGACGCGTGAGCTGATCCCGGGCGATGTCGTCACGCTCGAGCCGGGTCTGTATCGCGCCGGCTACGGAGGCTGCCGTCTCGAGGATCTTGTGCTCGTCACCGAGGACGGCCGCGAGAACCTCACGGATTTCCCGTACGACCTGACCCCGTGAGCTAGGACAGAAGCGCTTCGAAGCGCGCCGTCTCGGACTGCTCGAAGGGGCCGATCAGCGCGAGATTGAGCTTGTCGTTGCCGATCAGGTCCTGCGCCACGCGCTGCACGTCCTCGGCTGTGACCGCGTCCAGCCCGGCGAGGATCTCCTCGGGCTCGGCGACCTCACCCTCGAGCACCTCGCGGCGCAGGCCGAACATGATCAGTCCATGCGGGCTCTCGGTCTGGAGGACGAACCGCCCCTTGGCGACATTGCGGGCCTTCTCGAGCTCGTCCGGGGGCACCGGCTCCGCGGCGATCTTTCGAAGCTCATCGACGATCGTCGTCACTGCTTCGTCGATCCGATCGATGTCGACGCCGGCCTGCGAGAAGAGCGAGCCCGCGTCCGTGTAGCTGTGGTTGACGGCGTAGATGTAGTACGCGAGGCCGCGCCGCTCCCGAACCTCGGTGAAAAGACGCGACGACATCCCGGTGCCGAGGACGGTAGAGACCACCTGGAGCGCATAGCGGTCGGGATGGACGAGCGGGTAGCTGGGCACGCCGATGCATAGGTGCGCCTGGTCGGAAGCCTTCGTGTGCACCTTCACTCTGGAGCCGCCGTTTGGCAGTGCGACGCGCGGAGGCTCAATGGTGTCCGCGGGCTCGAGGTCGCCGAGCAACCGCTCGATCTCGCTCTCGAGGTCGCCGCCGACCATCCCGGCGACGCCGACGACCATCCGTGACGGCTTGTACCAGCGGTCGATATAGCCGAGGAACGTGTCGCGGGTGGCCGCGCGGACGGTCTCCTTGCGGCCGATGATGTCCCAGCCGAGCGGCTGGTCTCCGTACAGGAGCGAGTCGTAGACGCCGCTGATGTAGTCGCGCGGCGTGTCGAAGTACATGTTCATCTCCTCGACGATCACGCCCTTCTCCCGGTCGATCTCCTCGGGGTCGAACTTCGAGCGGCGGAGCATGTCGGCGAGAACGTCGAGCGCGATCGAGCGGTGCTCGCCCGCGCAGCGGACGTAGTACCCCGTGTACTCCTTGCCGGTGAAGGCGTTGAACTCGCCGCCGATGCTGTCGATCTCGCTGCCGATGTCGCGCGCCGTCGGTCGCCGCTCCGTGCCCTTGAAGAACATGTGCTCGGAGAAGTGGGCGATGCCGTTGGTTTCCGGCGTCTCGTAGCGCGAGCCGGCCGCCAGCATGATGAAGCACGAGACCGACTTGGCGTGATCGATCGGCGCCGTCAGCAGGCGCAGGCCGTTCGGAAGCAGCTGGCGCTCGTAGACCCCCATCAGGCGGCGAGTGCCTCCCGCCAGGTCTCAGGCAGCTCGACGGAGCGGCCGCTCTCGTAGTCGTAGGAGACGATCACCGTCTTTGCCTCCGCCGCGACCGTGTCGCCGGAGCGGACTTCGTACTCGAGCTGGAAGCTCTTCGTGCCGACGCCCGCCGGCCGGACGCCGATCTCGATCTCGTCCCCCATACGAAGCGGCGCGCGGAAGTCGATCTCGACTCGCGCGAGGATCATGTTCGTCACGTCCGCGCCGAAGGGGAGCAGGTACGCGATGCGTGCCTCCTCGAGATAGGTCAGGAACACCGCGTTGTTGACATGGCCGATCGAGTCCACGTCGCGGAAGCGAACCGTTTCGCGGTGCACGAAGTCGAACCCCTCCACGGCCGGGATGCTACCGAGCCTTCCATGCCTCGAGGATCTCGCGCTCCCGCTCGGGCGTCAGGCCCGCGTCGTCGGTCGTCTCGGCATTCTCGAGAGTCGCACGGACCGTGTCGGCGAGCGGGCGAAAGGTGAGACCGGCTGCGAGCGCTCGGGAGCTGTCGACTCGATGCATCCCGCGCGATTTCTCCTCGTGGATCCACAGCGGGAGATCCATCCACTCCTCGACGCCCTGCTCGAGGAGGAACTCGGGGTCGACCCAGGCGACGGTTGCGTCGGAGCCGGTCGCCTCGCGGCAGCTGTCGAGCAGCTCTTGCCAGCTGAGACCCTCTTTGACGGCGTGGAACGTTCCGGGCTGGTGCCGCTCTGCAAGGTTGACCATCCACTCACCGACGTCCCGCACGTCGACGAACTGAACCTTGTCATCGGGCGGCGCCGGGGCAACGACCTCACCGCCCCGCGCGATGCGGTGTGGCCAGTATGTAAAGCGGCCGGTTGGGTCGTGGGGGCCGACGATGAGGCCGGGCCGGACCGCGGCGTTCCGGCCGGGTAGCGCATCGGCGACGGCCTGCTCGCAGAGCGCCTTCAGCGGCCCGTAGTTGGAGTAGTCCTCCAGCAGGTGGTCATCGGGGAGCTCTCCCAGCTCCGTCGTCTCGTCGCCTTCGGAGATCGTCCCACTGCGGTCGGCATACACCGAAATGCTCGAGACGAAGAGGTAGTAATCGACTGCACCGGTGAGGAGCTCTGCGGCCGCCCGTACGGGGCGCGGGAAGTACCCGCTCGGGTCGATGACCGCGTCCCAGGCGCGGCCCTCGAGCGCGGAGAGGTCGCTTTCGCGGTCGCCGCGGAGCTTCTCGGCGTCGGGAAAGAGCTCGGGGTTCGACTGTCCGCGGTTGAAGAGCGTGACGTCGTGGCCGCGGGCGAGGGCCGCTTCGACGGTCGCACGGCCGAGGAACTTCGTCCCGCCGAGCACGAGGAGCTTCACGGGTTCGAACCGTATAGGTCGCCGAGGCTGTGGATTTTTGACGCACGAACCGGCGAGGCAGTACGGTGCGCCCGTGAGGTTACGCCCGCTGAGCGAAGCCGAGGCGTACGCCCGATGCTACGGCGAGGGCGACGAGAATGTTCGTTTCGTCAAGCTCGAGCCGCGGCGGCCGCGCTTCTCCCTGGGCGTGTCCGGCGAAGACCTGCGGCGAGCGTTCGAGTCGCGGCTCGAGAAGCGGGAACCGGCACCGGAGACCGTTCCGGACGCCGTCGCCGAGGGCCGCGAACCGGCCGCCGCCGCGTAGCGCGGCAAGCTCCTGATCAAATGCGCGCCCGGCCTCCTCCCCGCTGCGATCCTAGTTGCGAAATGCGCGGGCATGGGTCACAGAAGAGCGACAGAACCGTGGCCGCGCGCAGCGCCGTTCCGGACGTCCTCGAGCCCGGTCTCGACGTCGTCTTCTGCGGGATCAACCCGGGTCGGGTGTCGGCCGCTGCCGGAGCGCACTTCGCGAATCCGCGCAACGACTTCTGGCGCCTGCTTCACGATGCCGACTTCACCCCGCGGCTGATGGAGTCGAGTGAGCAGCTCGAGCTCCCGCGCTTCGGGCTCGGGCTCACGAACGCCGCCTACCGCACCACTCCGGGCTCCGGCGATCTCCGCCGCGCCGACTTCGCCGGCTCCGCCGAGCGGCTCCAGCTCGTCGCGCGGGAGCTTCGGCCCCGCATCATCGCCTTCGTCGGCAAGGAGGCCTATCGCGGAGCCTTCGGCGAGCGGCCGAGCCTCGGGCTGCAGGAACGACGTCTCGCCGACTCCAGGCTCTTCGTGCTTCCGTCGACGTCTCCCGCAAACGCGGCCGTCCGATATCGCGAACGGCTGCGCTGGTTCGAGGCGCTCGCGGACCTCAGCCGCGCCAGCGGTTCGTGATCGGCAGCCGCCAGTCGCGGCCGAATGCCTTCGGGCGCAGTTTCACGCCGGGCGGCGCCTGCCTGCGCTTGTACTCGGCCCGGTCGATCATCGCGAGCGCCCGGTCGACCACGTCCGGATCGAAGCCGTCCGTCGTCAGATCTTCTCGCGAGCGATCGAGCTCGACGTATGCCTCGAGCACTCGATCGAGCGCCGGGTAGGGCGGCAGCGAATCCTCGTCGAGCTGGTTGTCGCGCAGCTCGGCGGTCGGTGCGCGGTCGATGATCGACTGCGGGATGACCTCGCGCCCGGCTTGCTCGTTCAAATACCTCGCCAGGCGAAAAACGTCCGTCTTGAAGACGTCCTTGAGGAGCGCGAACCCTCCGGCCATGTCTCCGTAGAGCGTGGCGTAGCCGACCGAGAGCTCGGACTTGTTCCCGGTCGCCACCACGAGCCAGCCGAACTTGTTCGAGAGCGCCATCAGCAGGACGCCGCGGATCCGCGCCTGCAGGTTTTCCTCGGTCGTGTCCGGCTCGCGGCCCGCGAAGACCTCGGCGAGCGTCTCGAGGAAGCTGACGACGATCGGCTCGATCGGCAGCTCGAGGAAGGCGGCGCCGAGTCCTTCGGCAAGCCGCTTTGCGTCGCGGCGGGTCTCCTCCGAGCTGAACCGCGACGGCATCGACACGCAGTGGATCCGTTCCGGGCCGAGCGCCTGGCAGGCGATCGCGGCCGCGAGCGCGGAGTCGATCCCGCCGGAGACGCCGATCACGATCTCCTCGAAGCCGTTCTTCTGGACGTAATCGCGCAAGCCGAGCTCGAGGGCGCGCCGCATCTGCTCGAGATCGTCGAGGAGGGGGGCGATCTTCGGCTCGACCGGTTTCCCGTTCGAGGCCCCGGAAGAGCCGACGTGCACGACCGGCACCTCGGGCGCCTCCTCGCGCTCGCTCTCGAGCGAGCGGCGGCGCACGTCTCGCAGCCGCCGGCCGACCGCCTCCTCCGGCTCGACGTCGACGACGAGCAACGCCTCCTCGAAACCCGGAGCGCGCGCGAGCACCTGACCCTCGTCGTCAAGCACGACCGAGTGCCCGTCGAAGACGAGCTCGTCCTGGCCGCCGACGGCATTGACGAACGCGACGTAGCAGACGTTGTCGCGCGCGCGTGTGGCGAGCATCTGCTCTCGCTCGCGATCCTTGCCGACGTGGAACGGCGAAGCAGAGATGTTCACGAGCAGCTGCGCGCCCGCGAGCGCGAGGTCGGTTGCCGGCGGGCCCGGCTGCCAGATGTCCTCGCAGACGGTCGGTCCGATCAGGGCCTCGCCGTGCTCGAGGAGGAAGAGATCCCGGCCGGGTGCGAAGTAGCGATGCTCGTCGAAGACGCCGTAGTTCGGTAGGAAGCGCTTCCGGTAGAGCGCCTTCACCTCGCCCGCGGCGCAGACGGCGCACGCGTTGTAGAGATCGCGGTCGAGGTGGGGGACGCCGACGAACGCGACGATGCCGCGCGCCTCGCGGGCCACCTGCGCGAGCGAGCGCTCCGCTGCGCGGATGAAGCTCGGCCGCAGCAGCAGGTCCTCGGGGGGATACCCGGTGATCGCAAGCTCTGGGAAGAGCGCGATGTGGGCTCCGGCCTCCTTCGCCTCGGCCAGGCGGGTGAGGATTCGCTCGCGGTTTCCATCGAGGTCGCCGACGGTTGTATTGATCTGAGCCAGCGCGAGCCTCATAGGTTTTAGCCTATCAGTCGAAAACCTATCTCTGGAGCCTGATCGCGTTCAAGTCATCACGCTCGATCTCGTCTGCGCGGGCGATCAAGTCCTCGATGTCATCGTGCTCGGCATGGATGTAGCGGCCCGCGAGCGCGTCAGCCCGCCCCGACGCAAGGACGCGCACGAGCTGCGAGGCGCGCTCAGGTGGAGTCCACGGGGCATTGTCTCCGACGCTGCTCGTCATCTCCGTCTTGACGAGGCCCGGGCTGAAGAAGAACACGGGAATCCGTCCGCGAAGCTCGTTGGCGAGCGCCTCGCCGTAGCGGCAGACCGCCGCCTTGCTCGCGGGATAGGCGGTGTGGCTCGCGCCCGGGAGGTAGGCGGCGCCGCTACCCGTGATCACGATCCGCCCACTGCCGCGCTCGAGCATCCCTGGGATGACCGCACGGCAGCAGAGATGAACGCCGAGCACGTTCACCTCGAGCACGCGCCACCAGTCGTCGGGGTCGACTTCCCAGGTCGCTCCGCCCTGGTTCCCGATCCCCGCATTCGCGACGAGCAGCTCGACGTCGCCGGCCTTGGCGAAGGCCTGCTCGACCGACTCGCGCTTGGACACGTCGACCTCGACCGCCCGGCCCCCGATCTCGTCGGCGACCGCCGCGATCTGGTCTTGCGACCGTGCGCCGACGGTCACCGACCACCCGTCCTCGGCGAGAGTGCGTGCGATCCCAGCTCCGACGCCGCGCCCACCACCGGTGACGAAGGCAACCCCGCGATCAGACGGCATCGGCGATCTCCTCCAGAGCTTCCGGATTCTCGAGCGAGGAGAGGTCGCCCGGGTCGGCCCCGAGTGCCGTCGCCCGCACGGCGCGCCGCACGATCTTGGCGCTACGGGTCTTGGGAAGCGCGGACACGAAAATCACCCGCTCAGGTTTGAAGGCCTTGCCGAGCTCGCTTGCGACCAAGGCCGACACCTCGGCCACCAGCTCCTCTCCGGGCTCGTGGCCCGGGTTGGACACGCAGAAGATCCACGCCACCTCTCCCTTTACTTCGTGCGGGACGCCGATCGCCGCTGCCTCGGCCACAGCGGGGTGCCCGACCGCGGCCGATTCCAGCTCCGCGGGCCCAATGCGCTTGCCGGCGATGTTGAGCGTGTCATCGGAGCGGCCGTGCAGGAACCAATAGCCGTCCTCGTCGACCGAGGCCCAGTCGCCGTGCACCCAGACTCCCGGGAAGCGCCGCCAGTACGTGTTCAGGTAGCGCTCGGGATCCCGCCAGAACCCGCGCGTCATCCCCGGGAACGGTTTCCGGCAGACGAGCTCGCCGACCTCGCCGCGTACCGAGTTCCCGTCGGCATCGACGACGTCCATCGCCATGCCCAGCGCCGGGCCGCCGAGCGAGCAGGCCTTGATCGGGATCGCCGGCGTCGGCGAGAGGAAGCAGGCGCCCACCTCCGTGCCTCCGGAGCAGTTGATGATCGGGCACCGTCCGCCTCCGACCTCTGCGAAGAGCCACCGGTACGGCTCCGGGTTCCACGGCTCGCCGGTCGTCACGATCGTGCGCAGCGACGAGAGGTCGGTCTCGGGCTCGCCGTGCTGGATCAGGCTGCGGATCAAGGTGGGGGAGACGCCGAGGACGGAGACGCGCTCCGACTCGATCAGCCGCCAGAGGCGGTCGGCCGGCCAGTCCGGCGCACCCTCGGCGAAGACGAGGGTCGATCCCATGGCGTGGCCGCCGACCACGGTCCAGGGCCCCATGATCCAACCCATGTCCGTCGCGAAGTGGACGCGGTCGTCGGGGCCGGCATCGGCCTGGTAGCAGACCTCCCGCGCGATCGAGACGAGAAAGCCACCCTGAACATGGACGACGCCCTTCGGCGTCCCGGTCGTCCCCGAGGTGTACGTCAGGAGGTACGGCGTCTCCGAGTCGAGCTCTGCGGGCGGAAGCTCGCCCGGCGAGTCGGCGGCGAGCTCGTCCCACGGAGCGACGACGACGTGCTCGACGCTCGGCGCCTCGCGGCGGGCCTCTTCGAGGATCGCCAGCATCGGCACTTCGCGGCCGCGCCGCGTCGCGGTATGCGTGGTGACGGCCACCTTTGCCTCGGAGGCCTGAAGCCGCTGCGCGACGGCCGGCGCGGCGAAGCCGGAGAAGATCGGCACCTGGATCGCCCCGATGTGAGCGCAGGCGTGCGAGGCGACCGGCACCTCGGGCGACATCGGCAGGAAGATCGCCACCCGGTCGCCCTCGCGGACGCCGAGCCTGACGAGGGCCTCGGCGAGCTTCGTCACCTCGCGCGAGAGCTCACCGTACGTCTGCTCGCGCCGAGCGCCGTCCTCGCCGAGCCCGATCGAGGCGATCGCGTCGGGCCGGCGCTCGCCCCACCTGTGGGCGCAGTTGGACGCGATGTTCACCCTCCCGCCGACGAACCAGGTCGCCCACTCCGGCCCACGCGAGAGATCGACAACCTGCTTCCAGGGCTGGGAGAACTCGAGCCCCATGTCCTCGATCGCGGCCGGCCAGAACCACTCGGGGTCGTCCTGGGAACGGCGCACGAGCTCCCAGTAGTCGGCGATGCCGTGCCGGCGCATCAGGCGGACGACGTTCGCGCGGTCGAGCGTCGCCTCGTCCGGCTGCCAGACGAACTTCGCAACTGCTTGCGCCATCGAGATAGTCTGCTAACTTAGTGTTCGCTAACCACGGAGGAGGTCTGCCGCATGCGCGCACGCATCTTCGCAGAGGAGAACCGGAAGTGGTGGACGCTCGGAGCCGTGGCGTTCGGCCTCTTCATGATCATGCTCGACAACACGGTCGTCTTCGTAGCGCTCTCTGCGATCCAAAACGACCTCCACATCTCGACCTCCGAGCTCGAATGGGTCGTAAACGGCTACGCCCTCACGTTCGCGGTGCTGATGCTGACCGGGGGTAAGCTCGCCGACCTGCTCGGCCGCCGGCTGATCTTCATCGCCGGCCTTGCCATCTTCACGGCTTCCTCCCTCGCGTGCGGCCTTGCGACGGGCGCGACGATGCTGATCGGCGCGCGCGTCGTGCAGGGTGTCGGCGCGGCGCTGATGAACCCGGCGACGCTCTCGATCATCACGGCCACCTTCCCGCCGCGGCAGCGGGGGACGGCGATCGGGATCTGGGCCGGCGTCTCGGCGCTCGCCCTCGCGATCGGCCCGCTCCTCGGCGGGGTGCTGACCGAGACGATCAGCTGGAGCTGGATCTTCTTCGTCAACGTCCCGGTCGGCGTGCTCGGAATCGTCGTC
>Ga0066709_100004513_pt1 | contig 11142 bp, 12 predicted proteins | sample GraSoiAngelo_158_FD_79665 | JGI IMG/M metagenome (GOLD analysis project Ga0066709, IMG submission 79665) | Grasslands soil microbial communities from the Angelo Coastal Reserve, California, USA - 14_1009_16_30cm | ecosystem: Environmental > Terrestrial > Soil > Grasslands | place: USA... | reverse complement strand
GCGACCGTCGAGCAGGTCGCGGGCGCCGCGGCACTTCGAGCAGCCCGGGTTGAACCAGACGCAGACCTCGGGTTCGTCGCTCATGTCGATTGAACCAGCTCGTGCTTGAGCACCTTGCCGGTGGCGTTGCGGGGAAGCGTCTCGAGGAACGTGATGCGCCGCGGCACCTTGTAGTCGGCCAGCCGTTCGGCACAGAAAACCTGCAGCTGCTCGACCGACAGCGTGGCGCCCGGCCGCAGGACCGCGAACGCGGCCAGGTCCTCGCCGAGCACGTCGTGCGCCACACCGATGACCGCGGCCTCCTGCACGGCGGGGTGCTCGAGCAGCACGCCCTCGATGTCGGTCGCGTAGATGTTGTTGCCGCCGCGGATGATGACCTCCTTCTGGCGACCCACGATGTAAAGATAGCCGTCGTCGTCGACGTAGCCGAGGTCGCCCGTGTGGAGCCAGCCGTCCTCCCACGTGGCGGCGGTCGCCTCGGGGTCGTTGTAGTACTCCCGCTCACGGCCGGGCATGCGGATGTGGATCTCGCCCACGTCGCCGGGCGCCAGCACGCGGCCGTCGGGCCCCACGCTGCGCACCTCCATCGGCGGCATCGGCTTCCCGACCGACCCGATGCGCCGCGACGACTCCTCCTTCGGCATCGAGCAGTAGGCGGGCCCCGCCTCGGTCATGCCGTAGCCGTTCGACACGGTTGCCCCGGGGAGCTTCTCCTGCAGGCGCCGCAAAGTGTTGGGTGCGAGAGGGGCGCTTCCGAGCGAGCACATCCACAGGCTCGACAGGTCGGCGGAGTCGAAGCGCGGGTGGGCGATCAGCAGCTGGGCCATCGCGGGCACGATGAACGCCGCGCCCGGTCGCTCGCGCTCGACGGTCGACAGCCACGCGCCGGCGTCGAACTTCGGCATGTAGAGGGCCGTCATCCCCATCTTCATCGGGTTGTAGATGAACGAGATGCCCGCGAACGTGAACAGCGGGCTGCCGTGCAGCCAGTAGGAGCCGCTCCACTCCGGCACGTTGTTGGGGATGAGCGCCGAGTTGCGGTGGCGCACGACGACGCCCTTGGGCCGGCCGGTGGTGCCCGAGGTGTACATGATGTCGGCAAGGTCGTCGGGGGAGACGGGCACCTGGAACTCGCCGGCGTCGTCGTCCAGCGCGTCGTCCCACTGTTCGGTGGTGATCACCACTCCGGCCAACCCACGAGCCGCCTCGCGGAGCGGACCGCCCGTGACGATGGCGGCGACCTCCGCGTGACCGAGGACGAACGCGAGCTCGCGCGCCACGAGTCGGGTGTTGGTGGGGACGGCCACCGCCCCTGCCTTGTGCACCGCCGCGTAGGCGACGATCCAGCGCAGCACGTCGGCCGAGTCGAGGTAGATGGCGACCCGGTCGCCCTTGGCCACGCCGCGTCCCACGAGGCCGCGCGCCAGGCGGTTCGACTCGGCCTCCCACGCCGCGAACGTGATGTGCTCGCCGTCGACCGTGCGGTACGCGATCGCATCCGGCACCCGCCCCGCCATGAGCCGCAGCTGATCGACGAGGAGCACGCTCATCCGCCGGGGTTCTTCGGCGCACCTCGGCGGTGCTCGCCGAAGAGCCCGTTCTTCTCGTCGGCCAGCTCGGCTGCCGTCCATCGGGTGCCCTTGTCGATGGTGTTGGCGATGCTGAAGGGGGCCACGAGGTGGACCTGGCCGCCGTACACGATGAACACCTGTCCGTTCACGTCGCCCGCCTCCTCGCTCGCCAGCCAGGCCACGACGGGCGCGACGTTGGCCGGGTCCCACGGGTCGAACTCGGCGTCGTTGGCGTCCATGAACCCGCCCGCGAGGTTCTCTGTCATGCGCGTGCGGGCACGGGGTGCGATCGCGTTGGCGGTGACCCCGTAACGCCCGAGCTCCCGCGCGAGCACCCACGTAAGCGAGACGATGCCGCCCTTGCACGCCGCGTAGTTGGCCTGTCCCGCGCTGCCGAACAGCCCGGCCTCGCTGGACGTGTTGACGATGCGCCCGGCGACGTTCTCCTCGCCCGCCTTGGCGCGGGCCCGCCAGTGCATGGCCGCGAAGTGGGTAGGGGCGAAGTGGCCCTTGAGGTGGACGTTGACCACCGCGTCCCAGTCGGCTTCCTCCATGTTGAAGCTCATGCGGTCGCGCAGGATGCCGGCGTTGTTCACGAGGATGTCGAGCCGGCCGAACCGGTCGATCGCCTGCTGCACCAGGTCGCGCGCGCCGTCCCACGTCGCGACGTCGTCACCGTTGGCCTCGGCCTCGCCGCCGGCAGTTGTGATCTCGTCGACCACCTGCTGGGCCACTGCCGTGTCGGTCCCGCCTCCCTCGAGCGCCGCGCCGCGGTCGTTCACGACGACGCGGGCCCCTTCGGCCGCGAGCAGCAGCGCTTCGGCCCGTCCGATGCCGCGTCCCGCGCCCGTGACGATGGCGGTCCTGCCGTCGAGCATTCCCATGGCGGGTGACAGTAGCGTCAGCGATCATGAGTGAGGCGCGCAGGCCCGCGGTCGGCAGGCCCCGTGTCACGAGCATGCGATTCGATCTGCCCACGCCCGACACGTCGACGCGCCCCTTCTGGGACGCGGCTCGCGACGGCCGCTTCCTGATCAAGCGGTGCCGAGCCTGCGCGCGCGCCCACTACTACCCGCGGCCCTTCTGCCCCCACTGCTGGAGCGACGACGTCGACTGGGAGGAGGCGAGCGGGCGGGCCTCGCTGTACACGTGGTCGGTCGTGCATCAGAACGACCTGCCCCCGTGGCCCGACCGGGTTCCCTACGTGGCCGCCGTCGTGGACCTCGAGGAGGGACCGCGTGCGATGACCAATATCGTCGACTGCGACTTCGAGAGCCTGCGGGTCGATATGCCGTTGCGGGTCGCCTTCCGCGCAGCCGACGACGAGGTGATGCTGCCGGTGTTCCGGCCGGCCTGACGCACGCGCCATGCAGATCGCCGTCGTCGTCGTGGTCGTCGTCGTCGCCGTCGTCGGCGGCTACCTCATCTCGCGCCAGATCACCCAGAAGCGCCGCGCGGCTCTCACCGCGGTGGCGACCAGCCTCGGCTTCCGCTACGCGCCCGATGATCCGTTCGACACCGTCGACCTGCCCTTCGCGTTGTTCAGGCGCGGCGACGGGCGCGGCGTCGAGAACGTGCTCTGGGGGGTGGCGGGCAACCTTGCGGTCCGGGTCTGCGACTACTGGTACTACGACGAGAGCACCGACTCGAAGGGAGGTCGAAGTCGCAGCTATCACCGCTTCTCGTGCTCCACGACGTCGATCGACGCGCACGTCCCGGGCATCACCGTGGGACGTGAGAACGTCCTCACCCGCTTGGGGGGAGCCCTCGGCTTCGACGACATCGAGTTCGAGTCGGAGGAGTTCAACCGCGCCTTCCGGGTGAAGAGCGAAGACCGCAAGTTCGCCTTCGACCTGATCGACGCGCGCATGATGGCGTTCCTGCTCGACGCGTCGAGCGGTTGCACGTTCGAGGTGGTGGGGTCCGACCTGTTGTGCGCGACGCGCCGGGTGCGGCCCGCGGAGCTGCCGAGCCTGGTGCAGGTGCTTCAGAGCTTCCACGCGCACGTGCCCAACTTGGTGTGGAGCCTCTACCCGGCGCGAGGCTCGTCGCCGTGACCGTGATCTGGGTCGTCCTCGGCACCATGGGTGCCGTCGTGCTCGCGGTCGCGTCGTCGTACAACCGCTTCGTCCGCCAGCGGAACCTCATCCGCGACTCGTGGTCGAACATCGACACCGAGCTGCGCCGGCGCCACGACCTCATCCCCAACCTGGTGGAGACCGTGGAGGGCTACGCGGTGCACGAGCGAGAGGTTCTCTCCGAGGTCACCGAGGCGCGCGCGGCCGCAGTCGGCTACATGGAGCCCGCCGGCACCGTGAGGGGGTCCGAGCCCACCGCGGCGCAGGCCGGCGCGGAGAACGCGCTCGTCGGGTCGCTCCGCAGTCTGCTCGCGGTCGCCGAGCGCTACCCCGACCTGAAGGCCGACACCGCCTTCCTCGCCCTGCAGGACGAGCTCACCAACACCGAGGACCGCATCCAGGCGGCCCGGCGCTTCTACAACGCCAACGTGCGGGCCTACAACCAGCGCGTCGAGTCGGTGCCGTCGAACGCCATCGCGTCGGTGTTCGGCTTCCGGACCGACAGGTTCTTCGACGTCGAGCCGGTCCCGCGCGAGCGCCCGCCCACGGCCACACTCTGACGGCGCTCTCTGACGCAGGCGTCAGCTAAGCTCGCCGTCATGCCCGAAGCCGTTGTCGTCTCCTTCGCCCGCACTCCGGTCGCCGACGCCTACAAGGGCTCGCTGGCCCGGACCCCCATCGTCGAGCTCGGCAAGATCGCGATCGCCGAAGCCCTGAAGCGGTCGGGTGTCTCCCCCGACGACGTCGACGACGTGGTCATGGGCGAGGTGCTCCAAGGCGGCGGCGACCTCGCCCGTTACGTCGCACTCGACCTGGGCCTGCCGCTCGACACACCCGGCGTCGCGATGAACCGCCAGTGCGGCAGCGGTCTGCAGGCCGTCAATGCCGCTGCCGCGTCGATCAAGGCGGGCATGGACAAGGTCGTCATCGCCGGCGGGCTCGAGAGCATGACGCACACGGTGTCGGGGTTCATCCCCGACAGCCATCCGGAGACACCCGACGCCCCGACGCGCAACATGGGGGTCACCGTGGGGGAGAACACCGCCGACAGGTGCAACATCACCCGCGAGGAGATGGACGAGTGGGCCTACCACTCGCACATGCGGGCGATCGCCGCCATCGACGCCGGTCGCTTCGTCGACGAGATCGTGCCCGTCGAGATCGAGGGCGGCATCTTCGACACCGACGAGCATCCCCGCCGCACGACCTCGCTCGAGAAGCTGGCCGCGCTGCCCGCCATCTTCAAGGAGGGCGGCCGGGTCACCGCGGGCAACTCGTCGAGCCTCAACGACGGCGCCGCTGCGCTCGTGATCGTCGACGGCGACTACGCCAAGGCTCACGGCCTCGAGCCCCTGGCCACCATCAGGAGCTGGGCGTGTGCCGGTGTCGCGCCGCGCGACACGGGTATCGCCCCGACGATCGCGATCCCGCGCGCCCTCGAGCGCGCCGGCTTGACCACGGCCGACGTGAAGCTGGCCGAGATCAACGAGGCCTTCGCCTCGATGGCCGTCGCCTGCACCCGGGTGCTCGGCTTCTCGCCCGAGAACGTGAACGTCGACGGCGGCGCGGTCGGCATCGGCCATCCCGTCGCCGCCTCGGGCGCCCGCATCCTCGGCCACCTCGTCATGGAGCTGCGCCGCCGCGGCGGCGGGCACGGCGTCGCGTCGCTCTGCGCGGGCGGCGGCATGGGCATCGCGACCGTCATCGAGGTCTGACCAACCCAGAGAGAACGAGGGTGGTGGTCAGAGGATGAGAGAGGCGAGGCGGTCGCGGTGCCAGTCGCTGGTGCCGAGGAGGTACTCCGACGCATAGGCGCGGCGGATGTAGAGGTGGAGGTCGTGCTCCCACGTGTAGCCGATCCCGCCGTGGATCTGGATGGCGTCCTTGGCGTTGAGCTTGGCCGCCTCGCCCGCCATCACCTTGGCCACGTGCGCGGCGCGGCGCAGCTCGGGGTCGCCTGCGTCGATCGTCATGGCCGCGTAGTAGACCGCGCTCCACGCCTGCTCCTTGACGAGCGCCATGTTGGCCAGCTTGTGCTGTATCGCCTGGAACGAGCCGATGGGCCGGTCGAACTGCACCCGCGTCTTCGCGTAGGCGAGCGTGGTGTCGAACAACCACCGCACCGTGCCCATGAGCTCGGCCGCGAGCGCCACGTAGGCGCGGGCGAGCACGCCCTCGAGTGCGGCGCTCGCGATCGGCACGCTGTCGCCATCGCCGCTCGGGTCGACCGAGTAGAGCCGGCGCGACGAATCGATGGTGGCCACGAAGCGGGCGGGCGGCCGCTCGAGGAGGCGTACGCGCGGGCCGGACGGGTCGGGCTCGACGACGGCGACGACGTCGGCGCGTTCGGCCTCGAGCACGTACGGGTGCCCCGGGAGCGCCACGGTGCCGACACCAACGCCCGGCTCGGCGCCGGCGGCGGCGAGCAGCGGCGCGTACAGCGCGGTGGTGGCGAAGAACGGCCCCGGCGCGAGCACCGCACCGGTTTCCTCGAGGAACAGGCACAGGTCGACGAGCGGGCCCGCCCCGATCTCCGTCCATTCGCGCAGGTGCTTCCACAACGGCCCGGCCGCGCCCGGGTCGTCGGCGTGGGCGCGGACCAGCGACGTCGGGCACTCCTTGGCGAGCAGCGAACGGGCGGAGTCGCGCAACAGCTCCTGCTCGGGCGTGAGCGTGAAGTCCATGTCGCTAGAAGTCCATGTCGCTAGAAGTCCATGTCCCTATGCCGCCCCGAGGATCACGGTGCTGGCCGAGGAGAACCAGCCACCGGTGCCGTTGACGCAGGCGATCTCGGCGTCGGGCACCTGACGGGGGCCGCACTCGCCGCGCAGCTGCCGGGTCGCCTCGACGAGCAGAAAGATGCCCCGCATGCCCGGATGACACGCGGAGAGGCCGCCGCCGTCGGTGTTGGTCGGCAGCGCGCCGCCGACGCGCAGCTTCCCGTCCGCCACGAACGGCCCGCCCTCTCCCTTCTTGCAGAACCCCAGCCCTTCGACGGTCAGCAGCACCATCGGGGTGAACGCGTCGTAGAGCTGGCACACGTCGACGTCGTCCGGCGTGATCCGCGCGCGCCGGAACGCCTGCTCGCCCGACCGTACGCACGGCGACTCGGTGAAGTCCTCCCATTCGCTCATCGTCGTGTGTGACACGGCTTCGCCCGTGCCGAGCACCCACACCGGGGCCTTGGCACAGTCGCGGGCGCGCTCCTCGCCGGCGAGGATGACGGCGCCACCGCCGTCGGAGCGGACGCAGCAGTGCAGCTTGGTGAGGGGGTCGGCGATCATCCTCGAGCCGAGCACGTCGTCGATCGTGATCGGGTCGGTGTGGTAGGCGTCGGGGTTCAGCGAGGCGTTGTGGCGGGCCGACACCGCGATCTCGGCCAACTGCTCGATGGTCGTGCCGAACTCGTGCATGTGCCGGCGGGCCACCATGGCGTACTTGGCGATGAGCGTGTGCCCGAACGGCGCGTCGAACTGCGTCGGGCCGCGCGTGCCGAAGCTCAGGTTCGCGCTGCGGAGACGCTTCTTCAGGTCGGCGCGGGCGGTCGACCCGTAGGCCAGCGCCACGACGTCGACGAGCCCGGTGGCGATCGCCGCGTAGGCGTGCTCGAGCATGACCTCCCACGTGCTGCCACCGACGCTGGTGGAGTCGACCCAGCTGGGCCTGATCCCCATGAACTCGCCGACCTCGATCGGTGCGAGCGTGCCGAGGCCGCTCGACATGAAGCCGTCGATGTCGTCCTTGGTGAGGCCCGCGTCGGCGATCGCGCGTGCGGTTGCCTGCTGGTGCAGCGCGAATGCGCTCTTGTCGTCGACGCGCCCGCAGTCCGACAACGCCGCGCCCACGATCGCGACGCGCCTCACCCGCCACCCCGCGGGAGGCCGAGCACCCGCTCGGCGATGATGTTGCGCTGGATCTCGGAGGTCCCGCCGGCGATGGTGTTGGCGAAGCTGGTGAAGAAGCTCCGCACCCACCGCCCAGCGTCGGGGTTCACCTCGCGATCGACCACCACGGCCATCTCGCCTTCGAGCTCCATGCCCAGCTCGTAGAGCGCCTTGCCCTGCTCGGACACGGCCAGCTTGAGGTAGGAGTGCTCGGGCGCCGAGCTGCCCTGGGCGAAGCTGCTGAAGCCCTTGTAGCCGAGGGCGCGCAGGCCCGCCACCCGGGCGTACGCGTCGGCGAGCCGGCGGCGCACGACGGGGTCGCGGTCCTGGCCCGTGCGGCGGGCCAGGGCGACCAGCCCGTCGAGCGAGAACTGCAGCGCGGACACGCCCTGCACCCAGAGGCCGCCGCGCTCGTGCGCGAGTGAGCCCATGGTGATGCGCCACCCGTCGTTCATCGCGCCGATGAGGTTGTCGCGGGGCACGATCACGTCGGTGAAGAACACCTCGGCGAAGTCGACGTTGCCGGTGATGTGGCGCAGCGGCCGCACTTCGATGCCCGGCGTGTCCATGTCGAGGATGAGGACGCTGATCCCCTTGTGCTTCGGCGCCGCGAGGTCGGTGCGGGCGTAGAGGAAGCACTTCTGCGCCCACATCGCGTACGAGGTCCAGACCTTCTGGCCGTTGACCACGAACTGGTCGCCGTCGAGGACCGCACGGGTCGAGAGCGACGCGAGGTCGGAGCCCGCGTCGGGCTCGCTCATGCCGATGCACCACACCGTGTCGCCTCGCAGAGCCGCGGGCGCGAGCGCCTTCTGCTCGTCGGTGCCGAACTCCAGCAGGCTGGGCGCGACGATGGCGTAGCCGGGGAAGTGCAGCGCCCGGGGCAGGCCCCGGGCGGACATCTCCTCCAGGTAGATCAGCGTCTGCACGGGCGTGGCGTCACGTCCACCGAGCTCGGGTGGATAGCCGGGCACCAGCCAGCCGTGGTCGAACAGCGTCGCCTGCCAGGCGCGCGCCCAGTCAGGGATGCCGCCGCCCCCTTCGTCGTCCTGCGGGAAGTCGCGGCCGCGCGCCTCGGACGGCGCGTTGGCGTCGAGGAACGTCGCCAGCTCGGCCCGGAACGCCTCTTCGTCCGGGCCCCAGGCCAGTTCCACGCGCTACCCCTCGAACGAGAACATGAACGGCGGCACGCCGGGCGCGCTCTTCGCGAAAAGCGCGTCGCGCCCGTCGGCGATGCTCTCGATCGTCCACGGCTTGTCGGCGGTGATCTCGGTGACCGGACGCCAGCCCTGCACGATCTGCGCCAGCCCGCCCTGCACCTTCACGACCTGGCCGGAGACGCCGTCGGAGAGGTCGGACGCGAGCCAGCCCACGACCGCGGCGACGTTCTCGGGCGCGAAGCGGTCGAACTGGCCTTCCTTCGCCTGCATGAACTCACCCGCGCCCGGGGTGGCCTCGGTGAGCCGGGTGCGCGCCACCGGCGCGATCGCGTTGACGCGCACCCCGAGTCGCTCGAGCTCGCGCGCGAGCACGATCGTCATCGCCGCTATGCCCGCCTTCGCCGCCGCGTAGTTGAGCTGGCCCGCGTTGCCGTAGAGGCCCGACTCCGACGCGGTGTTGATGATCTTCGCGTTGACCGGCGCGCTCGTCTCCTTGAACCGCGCCCGCCAGTACGCGGCTGCATGCCGGCTGGGGCAGAAGTGGCCCTTCAGGTGGACGGCGATCACCGCGTCCCAGTCCGCCTCGTCCATGTTGAAGCTCATCTTGTCGCGCAGGATCCCGGCGTTGTTCACGAGGATGTCGAGCCCGCCGAACACCTTGACGGCCTGGTCGACCATGCGTCCGGCGCCCTCGAAGTCGGTGACGCTGTCGTAGTTCGCCTCGGCCGCGCCGCCGGCCGCCTGGATCTCGTCGACCACCTGCTGGGCGGGGGTCTGGTCCTGCCCCTCGCCGGTCATGGCGCCGCCGACGTCGTTGACGACCACCTTGGCGCCCTCGGACGCGAGCAGCAACGCCTCGGTACGACCGATGCCGCGCCCTGCGCCGGTCACGATCGCGACCTTTCCGTCGAGCAGTCCCATCCCCGCGCCTCCTACTTGCTGCCCGGCAGCACCATGCCGGGGTTGCGCGACCGGAAGACGAACGCGTTGACGGTGGGACCGATGTCGGCCGGCCGCCACTTCGTCGGCCCTTCCTTCGTCTTGCTCTCGAACAGCTCGCCCAGCTGCCACGGCTGGTAGTGGGCGATGGTGTTGCCGACGGCCCGGAACACCTGGCCGGTGACGTGCAGTGCCTGGTCGGAGGCCAACCACGCCACCATGGGCGCGGAGTTGCCCGGGTTCATGGCGTTGAACTCGGTGTACTCGTCGGGCTCCTTGATCTCGATGTCCTTCATGGCCTGGCCCACCATGCGGGTGAAGCCGCCGGGCGCGATCGCGTTGACGCGGACGCCGTAGCGCCCGAGCTCGAGGCTGGTGATGATCGTCATCGCGGCGATGCCCGCCTTGGCCGCGCCGTAGTTCGACTGGCTCGCCTGGCCCTGGAGGCCTGCGCTCGACACGGTGTTGACGATGGCGGCCCGGGGCTGGTCGCCGGCCTTCGACTGCTCACGCCAGTACGCCGACGCGTGACGGCTCATGCACCACGTGCCCTTGAGGTGCACGCGGATGACGGCGTCGAAGTCGTCCTCGCTCATCGAGAAGATCATGCGGTCGCGCAGGATGCCGGCGTTGTTAACGAGGACGTCGAGCCGGCCGTAGGTCTCGACCGCCTGGTCGACGATGCTCTTCGCGCCGTTGAAGTCGGCGACGTCGTCGTAGTTGGCCACGGCCTCGCCGCCGCGACTGCGGATGATCTCGGCGACCTCCTCGGCCGGCCGCTTGTCGGCGCCCTCGCCGGTGACGGAGCCGCCCAGGTCGTTGACGACGACCTTCGCGCCTTCGGCGGCGAGCTCGAGCGCCTCACCCCGGCCGACACCGTGCCCGGCCCCGGTGACGATCGCCACCTTGCCGTCGAGAATCCGGTCGTCGGGAATGCCCACAGGTCCTCCTCTTCGGTTATCGTCTGACGCTCGTGTCAGGGTAGTCGCGTCCGAGGAGGGTACATGGCGGTCGACACCAGCATCATCGGCAGGGAGACGGGGCGTGCGCGCGTGCAGGTCGAGCGTGCGCCGCTCGCCAACTTCGCCAAGGCGGTGAAGGACGACAACGCGGTGTACAGCGACGTGAACGCGGCCGAGGCGGCCGGGTTCGATGGCGTCCCCGCGCCGCCCACCTTCGGCTTCGCCCTCGAGTTCTGGGGCCGCTACCCCGAGCTGCAGCAGGGGCTGAAGCCGGTCGAGGGCAACCCGATGTTCGAGGTGATCGGCAAGCTGATGCAGAACGGCGGCCTGGTGCTGCACGGCGAGCAGGAGTTCGAGTACCACCGTCCGATCGTGGCGGGCGACGTCCTGCGCAGCGAGGGCAAGGTGGTGGACGCGTACGAGAAGGAGAGCAAGGGCAAGACGATGACGTTCGTCGTGTCCGAGACGGTGTGGAGCGACGACAAGACCGGGGAGCCGGTGCTGACGGCGCGGTTCAATCTGATCCACCGTCGATGAAGGGGCTTGGG
>Ga0066709_100004511_pt1 | contig 11145 bp, 8 predicted proteins | sample GraSoiAngelo_158_FD_79665 | JGI IMG/M metagenome (GOLD analysis project Ga0066709, IMG submission 79665) | Grasslands soil microbial communities from the Angelo Coastal Reserve, California, USA - 14_1009_16_30cm | ecosystem: Environmental > Terrestrial > Soil > Grasslands | place: USA... | reverse complement strand
TTGGGTGACGAGTCGCGTGTTCGGCCACGCCAAGGGCTCCTGCAAGGTGGTCGAGAAGACGACTTTCGACAAGCCAGCGAGCGCATCCGTGCCCGGCTCGCCTTCGGCTGCCAGTCCCGACATCAGGCGGTAGGTGTTCGCGCCCATCAGGACTGCGTAATCGGCTTCCGGCCGATCGCCCAACCACGCCATGTACTCCGGACCTTGCGATCCCCACCAACCCGGCCAACCTCAGCGGCTCCCTAGCCATCGAGTGAGGTGATGAAGTCCACGAGCAGTTCTGGCATCGTCGTTCCGTTCACTTGGGTGTCGCGCTCGGCCATGGTCTCGGTCCTCTGCTGGTGGGTCGATCGTTGCTCGGCTCGCGTCCTCCTTGTACCCGGAAGCGTGGAGCCCAACCGGCTGGCGGTTCCCTCCCGTCTGTACCACTTTCCGCCACCCGCTCCTTCCTATCCCCGCGAGCGCATTTGAGGCACCTCCCCTTCGACTGCCCTGTGGTCTGATGTCAGGGCTAGTCCGGCGACCACGCCCCTGTCTGTCTTTCCCTATCGCGCACGACCGACCTCCCCCTGTCGTGTAGCAGGTCGCTCATCCGGGCTCTTCACCATGACCTCGGTGACGTCGGGGGTCCTTGGCAAGAACTCGACCACCTCGTGTTGGAGGCCCCGACTAGGCTGGAAACGCGTGCCGACCGTCTACGACTTGACCCGTGAGCAGCTTGCCGAGCGTCTCGTCGCTTGGGGGGAACCGCCCTTCCGCGCCAAGCAGATCTGGTCCCAGCTATGGAAGCGGGCGGCGACCTACGACGCGATGTCCGATGTGGCGCCGGCGCTGCGCGAGCGGCTGGCGACCGAGCTGCCGCTCGGTGTCGAGGCCCTCGACGAGCGCACCGCCGACCGCGGAGCCACCCGGAAGGCGCTGCTCAAGCTCGGGGGCGCCCACGTGATCGAGGCCGTGCTGATGGGATACCGAGATCGCGTCACGGTGTGTGTCTCGTCCCAGGCCGGGTGCGCGATGGGCTGCACGTTCTGCGCCACCGGCCAGATGGGTCTTCGGAACAACCTGACCGCGGGCGAGATCGCGGCGCAGGTGATGTGGGCTCGACGGGAAGCGGGCAGGCTGCCGGCCACGACGCCGCAGCGCCTCGGCAACGTCGTTTTCATGGGCATGGGAGAACCCTTCGCGAACGAGCGCCACGTCTTCGGGGCGCTCGGGAAGCTGACCGACCGCGACGGTTTCGGGTTGGGTGCCCGGCACATCACCGTCTCGACCGTGGGGATCGCACCGGGGATCCGCCGGCTCGCGACCGGTCATCCGCAGGTCGGGCTTGCGGTGAGCTTCCACGCCGCGAGCGACGAGCTCCGCGATCAGCTGGTGCCACCCAACCACCGCTATCCCCTCGTGGCGCTTGAGGAGGCGATCGCCGCGTGGCGTTCGGCCACGCGGCGCCGGCCCTCGATCGAATGGGCCCTGATCGATCATGTGAACGACACGGTCGAACAGGCCGAGCTCCTGGCACCGATCGCGAGGCGCCTCCATGCGCACGTGAACCTGATCCCGCTCAACCCGACGCCGGGCTACCCCGTCGTCGGGTCACCGCCGGCGCGGATCCGGACGTTCGTGGCCGCGCTCGACCGGGCCGGTGTCAACGTCACCGTCCGTGACACCCGCGGACGGGATATCGACGCCGCCTGCGGCCAATTGGCGCTGTCGGCCGTGGGTCGCGCGTCGGCGTCCGGATAGCTGACGAGCCGATAGGACCTAAACGACGTCGACGGGAACGGCGACGGGAAGCGGCCCCGGTTCGTCGAGCGGAAGGGCGACGGGAAGCGGCACGAGGTCGTCGACGGCGGCTGGGAGCAGCTCGGCAACCTCGACCAACGTCGGCCCCTCGAGCTCGATGTCGAGCGACGTCTCACGCACCGCTCCGCGGTCCGCGCCGGCCTCGAAGGCGTCGCCGAACACCGGCTCGTCCGTCTCCGCCTCAAGGGCCGTCCCTCGACGGATCCGCCGGACGAAGTCGGCTCCGACCCACACACACACCGCGATCGCGATCGGGTGACCGAACGGGAGCTTGACCGTCTGCAGGTAGGTCGGCAATCGTGACGACTCGGTGACGAGCTGGGTCACCACGAAGAACGCGGAGAGGATCACCATGCCCCGCCGCGCGATCTTGGGCATCATCCACGCGAGCGGGAGCGCCCACACCAGGTACCACGTGAAGAGCACGGGCGACGGCAGCGTGATCGCGAGGAACGCCCACCCCCACGCGGCCGCCATCGCTTCGGGGGTCCGAGCCTCGACCGAGGTCCAGATCCGGTGCCCGATCGCGATCACCGCCGCGAGGGACAGCGTGAACAACAGGATGCGAGCGGCCGTCGCCGCCGGCTCCCGGTACGGATCGCCGACCAGCCCCCCCAGCCCGGAGGCGACGCGAACGATCAGTTGCCCCGGTGCCATCCACGAGTCATGTCCCGATACCTCCATCAACCCGAGCGTCGGGTTCGTCCATTGCAGGAACGGGAGGGCGAGCGCGAGCCACACGCCGGCGATGACGGCGCCGTACATCGCGAGGACGCGGCGGCGGCGCTCGGGCGGCGCGTTCGCGACGATGGCGACGACGAGCAGGACGAGCGGGACGACGGCGCTCGCTTTCACCGACATCCCGAGTGCGAGGGCGATCGCGGCGAGCAACTCGCGTCGCGCGAACAGGAGCGACACCGCACACGCGACGAAGAACGCGACGAGGATGTCGTTGTGGCCGCCTCCGACGACGTGGTACACGACGATCGGGTTACACCCGATCATCGCGATCGCGAAGGCGGCTCGTTCCGGCCGGACCTTCTGCACGAGCCGTCCGACGACCGCGACCGTGCCCAGGCTCGCGAGCGCGGCGAGGAGCTGGAAGCTTGCGACCACTTCGGTCGGCTTCTTGACGACCCTCGTCATGAGCGCGGACATCCAGGTGAACAGCGGGCCGTACACCGACGGTGTCTCCCGCCATCCGGGCCAGGTGAGGTGCCACAGCCCGTTCAGGGGGAAATCGCTGGGAGTGAGCACGTACGGGTTCCCCCCGTACGTGCTCACGATCCGTCCGTAGTACGCGTAGCTGTAGACGTCGCGCGAGAACAACAGCGGCAGCATCAACACGATCGCGTGGAAACCGACGGTCAGCAGCACGACGGTGCGCACCGGGATGCGCCCCGCCCATGCCTCCCGCGCCAGGAGCACGAACCCCGAAGCGGCGCTGATGGTGGCGAGCAGCCCGACGAACATCAACGGGGTCGCGCCGAGGTGGCCGAGTCCCACCACGCCCGACATCCAGCGCAGGGGGTTGGCTGCCACCATCCCGATCGGCAGCAGCGGGTAGAAAGGAGAGTTGGGTGTGGCGGAGACCAGCGCGACGAACACCATGCCCCCGATCGAACACGCGACGGCGCGCATGGCCTTCGGCGCCAAAGAGAATGGTCGTTGGGTCGAGACCTGCAACGTGGGCCGGAATCTACCGTAGGGCTGGAGATCGAGGGCCTCGATGACGACGCCGGGGGGCCTTCGTAACGGTATCTCCACGCCCAGCCCCTCCCCCCGTATCGAACAAAGGTACCCACCGCCGTCGCGGAGCGCAACCGGCGGGCAGCTGCCTCGTATGCTGCGGCGTTGGCATGGGCGTGATCGAGCTGACCGACGTCACCGTGGCCCTTCCCGGGGGCTGGACCCTGTTCGAGGGGGTGTCCTTCCGCGTACCCGACGGCGAGCACGCGGGCATGATCGGTGCGAACGGGATCGGCAAGACGACGTTGCTCCGGTTGATGGCCGGCCAGGATCGACCGGCGGCCGGGACCGTTCGGGTCGAAGGCCGCGTCGGTTTGATGCAGCAGTTCATCGGGTCGAGGGAACGTCCGATGAGCGTTCGCGACTTCCTGCTCGGGCACAGCGAGCCGGCCGTCCGAGGGGCCGCGACCAGGGTGCGTGCTGCGGAGGAACGCCTTGCGGCCGAACCCGACGAGAAGGCTCAGCTCGCATACGCATCGGCGCTAGCGGCGTGGGAGCAGGCGGGGGGCTACCGTGCCGAGGTCCTGTGGGACCGCTGCGCACAGGCGGCGTTCGGCGGCGGCTATCCCGAGAGCGCCGATCGGATGGTCGATACGCTCTCCGGCGGTGAGCGCAAGCGGCTCGCCTTGGAGATCGTCTTCGCGTCGCCATCCGACGTCCTGCTGCTGGACGAGCCGGACAACATGCTCGACATCCAGGGCAAGGGATGGCTCGAGGTGACGATCGCGCAAGACCCCCGAACGATCCTGTTCGTCTCGCACGACCGGACGGTCCTTGACCGGGCGGCGACCCGGATCGTCACGCTCGAGGGAAGAGCGGCCTGGGTCCACGTCGGCGGCTTCTCGACGTATGCCGACGCCCGAGATGCCCGGGTCGAGCGTCTGGACGACCAACATCGTCGGTTCGAGGACGAGCGCCACCGGCTCAGCGAGATGGTGAAGGAGATGAAGCGGAAGGCGGCATACAACGAGGGCTGGGCGTCGAAGGCGCGATCGGCAGAACATCGCCTCGAGCGGTTCGAGACGCGCGAGAAGCCGCCCGAGAAGGCCGCGATCCAGGACGTGAAGATGCGCCTGGGCGGCGGCCGAACCGGGAAGGTGGTCATCCGCGCGCGTGACCTCTCGATCACCGGGATCGTCGAGCCGTTCGACGCCGAGGTCCGGTTCGGCGAGCGATTGGGGGTGATCGGGCCGAACGGGACCGGCAAGACGCATCTGATCCGGCTGCTCGCCGGCGAGCCCGTGCCTCACGACGGTGAGTGGATGCTGGGTGCGCGGGTGACGCCGGGACACTTCGCGCAGCTGCACGATCGGGCCGACGTGGGCGACCAGCCGATCCGCGATGTGGTCCTGAAGAAGGGACTCGACCGGACCGCTACGATGTCGGCGCTCCGTCGCTACGAGTTGGATCGCGTCGCGGGGAACCCGTACCAGGCGTTGTCCGGCGGACAGCAGGCTCGGTTCCAGATCATGTTGATGGAGATCGACTCGCCCACCCTCCTGTTGCTGGACGAGCCCACGGACAATCTCGACGTCGCCTCGGCGGATGCGCTGGAAGAGGCGATCGGTCGGTACGAGGGGACGGTCGTGGCCGTCACGCACGACAGGTGGTTCATGCGGTTGATGGATCGGTTCCTGTACTTCGACGATGACGGCGAGGTACGCGAGCTGCTCGGATCACCGTACGGCGTGGCCGTTCGGTGAGCCTCAGGACGCTCGTTCCCGACGCTTCGGGCTCATCGCGCGACCCAGGAACGAGACGGTCACGGCGATCATGAGGGTGAAGAACGTGACGATCGCGACGATCGCGACGAGGAGGGCGGCGGGATCGGCGTGATCGGGCGCCGACCCGATCGCCTTCACGATCGCGTAGACGAAGATCACGACCCAGATCGTGGTCGGGATCATGAACGGGAGGGTGACGAGGAGCGCGAACGAGGTGATCGCGATCCCCGCGGCGAGGCCCCGGTGCTCACGCATCGGCCGAGACTAGCAGTGCGTCAGTCGGCGGGATCAGCCGGTGGTATCAGCTGGGAAGATGGGCCATGTTCGACCGCCCGAGCACGTCAGCTCGATCGGCGCGACGGCTCGGCATCGTTGCCGTCTGGATAGCCACGTTCGCCTGGGCGTGGGGCTACATCCTCGTGAAGTGGAGCGGTCTGGACGGACTGCATTTCGCGATGTTCCGGCTGTGGACGGGCGCGGCGATCTCGTGCCTCGCGCTGCTCGGCACGCGACGACGCCTGTCACGTGAGGCCTTCCGCGCATGTGCGCTTGGGGGCGTGTTCTTCGCAGCGGACATCGGGCTTGGGTTCAGCGCGATCAAGCACACGACGATCGCCGACGTCGCGGTGATCGGCGCGCTCGCGCCGGTCGCGATCGTCATCGTCTCGGCGCGTCGGCTGCACGAGCACATCGAGGGACGGGACTGGGTGTTGGTCGGGGTCTCGTTCGTCGGGGTCGCGGGGGTCGCCATCGCGTCTTCCGGATCGCCCTCGTGGAGCCCCTTCGGCGATCTGCTCGCGGTCGGTGGGATCGCGACCTGGAGCGCGTATTGGTTCTTCTCGCGGCACGTGCGGGAGCGTGCCGACCCCATCGTGTACTTCGCCTCCGTGATGGTGGCGGCGGCCCTGATCATGACGCCGACCGCGTTCCTGCTGGCGGGTGTCCCGCACTGGCCGGCCGCCCGAGACTGGCTCGCCATCGTGGGCGTGGCGCTCGTCCCGGGGTTCGTCGGGCACACGTTGGTGATCTGGTCGCACCGGCATGTCGAATCGTGGCTCTCGGCCCTGGTCACCCAATGCTCTCCTGTGGTCACGGTGACCCTCGCGTGGATCCTCCTCGGCGAGTCGCTGCCGCCCCTCGCCATCGCGGGTGGAGCGATCGTGATCGTCGCGACCGGGGTCGTGCTGGTCGCCGCCGCTCGGAGGGACGGTCGCGCGGATCTGGATGAAGCCGCCGAGCGGGTCAGCTGAGTGCCACGACGGGTTCGTCCGGGCGCGGCGGAGGGACACCTTTGCGGGCCGACGGGGTCTTCGCTCCGCTGATCGTCAGGAGCACGGCTCCGGTCAGGATCGCGAGTCCGACGACGAGCACGACGATGCCGATCGGGCCGAGCGCCGGCAGCGTGATGGAGCCCGATGCGAGCACGGAGACCTGGGAGGCGCCGCTCGCGTTCATGATCACTAGCGTCCAGGTGCCTGGGGCAACCGGCCACGTGAGCGTCGCCAGGGACCCCTGCGCCATGGCGACCCAGAACGATTGCTCACCGGGCGGCTTCGGCCGCCTCGTCCCGGGCTCCGTTTCGGTGCGCATCCCCCCCGGCCAGTTGACTTGAGTGATGCGGTCCACCTGGACGCGATCGAGGTACCGCGCCACATCGGAGGCCGGCCCGATCCCGACGAAGACGTCGCCGTGTCCGTTGTCCCCCTGAACCTTGACGCCCACCGTCGCGGCAAAGCTGCCGCTGGAAGGGAGCGCTTCGCTCAGATCGAGCGTCTCCAACACGAGCGCATGCCCGCTGCTGAGGCCACGCGTTTGCGGGAGCGTGAACGAACCGTCGGTCCCGACGAGCACCACCAGGGCGATGCCACCGATCGTCATGAACAGACCGAGCAGGACCAGGGGGATCCCGAACCCGAGCTTCAACCCGCGTTTCATGCGGGCCATCCTCCCACGAGGAGGATGGCCCGCCTGTTGACCCGGGCACCCCATCGGAGTAGGTGAAGCCCCGTGGGTGAGAGCGCTGGGTGAGGCGGTACGGCTCGGCGACATGGTCGCACGCACGCCCGCGACCCGGGACCGTGTCGTTGACTTCCTCCGGGCCGCGAGCATCGTGGCCGTAGTTTTCGGCCACTGGATGATCGGGATCGTCTGGTGGCAGGACGGGGTGCTCCGCACCACGAGCGCGGTCGGCGTGACGACGGGGCTCTGGCTCGCCACATGGTTCTTCCAGGTGATGCCCATCTTCTTCTTCGTCGGGGGCTTCTCGAACCTCGTCTCGCTCGAGGCATCGCGACGCCGAGGCGATCCAGACGGGCGCTTCGTGAAGGCCCGGGTGATGCGCCTGCTGCGGCCGTCGCTCGTGTTCTTCGCGATCTGGAGCGTCGTGATCATCGCGATGCACCTGCTCGACGTCGGCGCCCCGACCGGACCGCGGATCTGGGACGGGACGAGGCTGCTTCGCTTGTTCCTCCCGCCAGGAGCCACCCTGCCGTTCGGGCCGCTCTGGTTCCTGGCGGTCTACCTCGTGGTCGTCTGCATCGCGCCCTGGATGGTCGACCTGCATCGCCGGTTCCGGTGGTGGGTGCCGGCCGTCATGGTGCTCGGTGCCTGCGCCGCCGACGTGGTGGGCTTCCAGCTCAGGATCTCGCCCGTCCGATGGGCGAACGTGGTCTTCGTCCTCCTGTTGCCGCACCAGCTCGGGTTCTTCTACGCCGACGGGACGTTCGCTCGGATCTCGAAGGGCTTCTTCTGGGCGATGGTGGCGATCGGGCTCGGCGGGCTCGTCGTCCTCACCAACCCACCGTTCTGGAGGCTCTTCGGGGACGTCCGTTTCGACTGGTTCCGCGGGATCGGCGCGTACCCGAAGAGCCTGCTCGGGACCGACGTCGAGCTGGTCTCGAACGCGTATCCGCCGACCGTCTGCTTCCTGCTGGGTGCGATCTGGTCGATCGGCGCCGTCATGTTGCTCCGGCCGTTCCTCGCGCGGTGGCTCCAGCGAGCGGGGCCCTGGAAGGTCACGATCGTCCTCAACAGCGTGATCATGACCTTGTTCCTCTGGCACATGACCGCGTACCTCTTCACCGTGTTGACCCTCTGGCCGCTCGGGCTCGGCCGTCAGCACGACAGCACCGCGGGATGGTGGCTGGAGCGGCCGCTGTGGATCGGGCTCTCCGCCCTGTTCCTGGTCGGCCTCGTCGCCGTGTTCGGGCGGTTCGAGCGACCGGATGGTTCCGAGCGGCGAGGCGTCGCGGATCGCGCAGGGCTTAACACCTTGGCGCGGGGCTAGCCTCGAGTTGCGGGAGGCTCTCCACGAGCCGCTGAAGACGGCCGCTACGGTCCTGGCTCCCCGGGTCTCCAGGGGTCAAGCTCCGCGTCCTCCAGGTATCGGCTCAGGGTTCATCGTTCGCCGCGTGGCAAGGTGAAGGCTGGGCGCGTGAGGATGCGCTCGTCGACGCCCTGTCGGTGGATCGCGGAAGGTGGGAGAGACGGGTTGCGGCCCGCCACCTAGCTGGATCATCCGGACGCGACGATGTGTCGCGATGCATCCGGCGAGCCGGCTCGGTACCAGACGATGAGCAACGCGACGAGCGACACGTTTCGCCCGAGGATCGTCCAACGCTGGGCGGCGGGCGCCCACCCGAAAGGCATCAGATAGAAGAGCCCGAGGAGGCCCGCTGCCACGATGGCGACGGCGGCGATCGTGGCAACGGTCCGTTCGTCGCCGTCGCCCTCGAAGGCCACCGCGGTCCAGGGCAGCAGCCAAGCGGCGTATTGCTCCGAGACGAGGGGTGAGAACACCAGGACCGCCGTCACGGCGGCGAGGCACGCGCCCCCTGCGGGGTCCCGTGCCTCGCCGCCTGCCCGGTGCCAAACCATGACCTCATAAGCCAGCAGGCCGAGGAACAGGAGGCCTTTGGCCCAGGTGGCGGCCTCGCCGATCCGCATGGCGCCCTGCTCGAGACTCGGCGTGCCGCGGCTCGTGAGCCAAAGAAGGTTCCCCTCGATGCTCTCGACCGACCACCCCCGCGCGCCGCGGAAGGACAGCACCTGGATGGGCCCTTTCGGACCGCCGACCAGGAGCCAGGCCAGAAGGACCACCAGGCAAACGGCACCCGCTGCGGCGAGCGCCCGCCACCGCCGGCTCACGACGAGCATGGGCGCGACGGCGAGCGGCCAGAGCTTCAACATCACCGCCGACCCGAGGGCGACCCCTCCGCCCATGTCGTCCTTCCGGCGCGCGACAAGGGCCACACCCCACGTCGCGAGCGCAACCGACACGAGGTCGAAACGTTGGTACAGGAACGACAGGAGCGGCACCCCTAGCAGGAGGTAGAGCGCGGCCGGGCGCCTACCCCATCCCCACCACATGCCGGCGGCTGCCGCAAGATCAGCGGCCGATGCGATGAACGCAAGCCGGATCGCCGTGGCCTCGGCGCCGCTGCCGCCTATCAACTGGATCACGACGTTCTCCGCGAACATGTACTCAACCGGGAAGTCCCGATACGGCGTGCCAGGCGAGGACGCGATCTGCTCGATCCGGAGCACATAGACGTCGGTGACGGGTTGGCTCGTCACCTCCGAGACGGTGTGCCCGAGGATCGCCATGCGGATCGCGACCAACGCGACGAAGACGACCGTCGGAGCCAGACGGAGGGGTCCAGCGATGGAGCCGTGGGTCTCACGGGTCATGACGGCGCAACCGTAGCGGCAGCTCAGTGCCGCCGACGAGGAGACACGCGCGAGAAGCTGAGCGATCGCAGGCTTCGTTCTCGGCGGACAGCAGCTCCCGGAGGCCGCTTCGGCCTACGGCCCGAACGGGCTACACGGGCGAGACTGGTTGCCGACGGCATCTGTCGCGGCGCCAGTCCACGGGTCGTTCGAACGGATGCTGAGGTGATGCTACCTTCGGGCATCGTGGATGACGGCAAGCGAAAGCCCGGCAGCTCAGCAACCGGGTTGCGAGCGCCGCTGTTCGCGGGCCTCGGTATCCTCTCCATGGCGATCGTTGCGGCGACCCCTGGCTCGCCGTACCAGCCGCTGCTGACGCCGCGTGGGCAGCCGCACGGGATCCTGCGAGACGTCGCTGTGGCGCTCCACCTCGATCGTTTCCAGGGCGATCCGCTGCTCGCGATCGGGGTCGCGGCGACCCTGTTCGCGACCGCCGCGTTCCTCCTGTTGTTGCGCGAGGCCTTCCGCGGGACGGTGTCGGTCCGGGCGGTCGCGGTCCTGGTGGTCGCCGCGCACGCGGTGTTGCTCTTGGTGCCCTTGCTCTTCTCACGCGACGTCTACTCGTACGCGTTCTACGGCCGGATCGCGGGTATCTACGGAGGCAACCCCTACGTCCAGACTCCCCTCGATCACTCGAGCGACATCCTGTGGAACTTCGTGGGTCCCCAGTGGGTCGACACCCCGGCCTACTACGGGCCCGCGTGGACGTCGTTCTCCGCGATGCTGTCGAAGGTCCTCACTCGGCCCATCGACCAAGTCGAGGCATACCGGTTCATCTCGATCGCGGCGAGCCTCTCGACCTGCGGGGTGATCGCCTGGGTCGTCCGAGGAGCCCGGCCGCAGCGGACCGCATTCGCGCTTGCTGCGTTCGGCGCCAACCCAGTCGTACTGTTCCATGCGGCCGCGAGTGGGCACAACGATCTGCTCGTCGCGCTCGCGATCGTGAGCGCATACGCGTTGCTGGTTTCCAAGCGCGAGCCGGCGGCGGTCGCCGTCCTCACGCTCGCGGCACTCATCAAGGTGACCGCGGTCCTTCCGCTCATCCTCCTGCTGGTCTGGTCCGTGGCGCATCGAGCGCGCGAGGAGCGGCGCGCCGTGTTCGTGTCACGGGTCGGTCTCTCCGCCGGGATCGGGCTGTTCT
>Ga0066709_100004508_pt1 | contig 11147 bp, 10 predicted proteins | sample GraSoiAngelo_158_FD_79665 | JGI IMG/M metagenome (GOLD analysis project Ga0066709, IMG submission 79665) | Grasslands soil microbial communities from the Angelo Coastal Reserve, California, USA - 14_1009_16_30cm | ecosystem: Environmental > Terrestrial > Soil > Grasslands | place: USA... | reverse complement strand
TCTCCTCGACGTGCCAGCGGCTCTCGGCCAGTCGCTGGTTCTCGAGGACCGGATGGAAACGGGCGAACGTCGCGACAACTCGGTTCTCCCGACACCAGCGGTCGTAAGCCTCGAAGAAGAGAGCCACGGGCGGATCGTCGCCGGTCGCGACGGGCCCGCCGTAGCCCATCGGCGTGCCGACGTCGCGGTACTCCTCGGGGGCCTCGCGCAGGAGGAGAGGGAAGGCCACGCTGCCGCCGTCGGCCGCGAGCCGGAGGAAGACCGGCCGGCCCTGACCGAGAAGCGAAGCGCTCTCCAGGTACGCCCGTCGGAAGTACACGTCCGCGAGCCCGAGATCTGCAAGGAGTTCGTCCCACGCCTCTGGGGCGACCTCGACGAGAGTGCTCACGAATCGTCGGCCCGCTCGCGCGAGGCGCGGGCGCGCTCGATGTTCATCTCGTCCACGGCCGGCTCCGGCTCGGTCCGGAAGAGCTGGGCGAACGTGAGGAAGACGATCTTCAGGTCGAGCCAGAGCGACCAGTGGTCGATGTACCAGACGTCCTGCTCGATCCGCTCGGGCCAGCCGATCGCCTCGCGGCCGTGCGTCTGCGACCAGCCGGTGAGGCCCGGCCGAACCGCGAGCCTGCGCCGGTCGGGGGCGCTGTAGTTCGCCACCTGCTCCACGAGGTCCGGCCGAGGGCCGACCAGGCTCATCTCGCCGCGCACGATGTTCACGAGCTGCGGGAGCTCGTCGAGCCCTGTGCGGCGAAGGACCCGACCGCTGGACGTGATGCGCGGATCGTCGGAGACGACTCCGAAGGGGTCCTGGGTGAGCCCCAGCTCCTGGCCGACCGCGACCGCGTCCGGGACCATCGTGCGCACCTTCAGCAGCCGGAACGGGACGCCGTCCTTCCCTGCGCGGAGCTGAGTGAAGAAGACGGGCTTTCCCGCGTCGCGCCTCACCCACGCCCAGATCGCGAGGAAGACGGGTGACAGGACGGCGAGCGCGACGGCCGCCAGCACGCGGTCGACGATCGACTTGACGGCGAGCTGGATCTTCCTCACAAGGCCGCCGCCTGCGCCGGTACCTGCCCGACGAGCGCTTCGTAGAGCCGCTCGTGGCTCTCCGCGGCAGCCGACCACGTGAGCGTGTCTCGGGCGGCGAGGGCGCCTTCGTAGGCACGCCGGAGCTCGCCCCGATCGGTGAGAAGCTCGACACAGGCTGCCGCGAGCGCGTGGACGTCCTCCGGCGGGACTGCGCGGCCAGCGCCGAACTCCCGCACCGAGTCTCCGACCGCTCCCAGGTCGCTCACGACCGCAGGGCGTCCGTGGCCGAGCGCGAGCGCGAGCACTCCCGACGACTCGATCTGGCGGTACGGCAGGACGACGAAGGCGGACGAGGCGAGAAGGGGGGCAAGCTCGGGGTCGGGCAGGAAGCCGAGCCGCCAGTCGATCGCGCGATCGACGCCGAGCGTCGACGCGAGCTCCCGCACCGGCTCGACGGGATCGAGCGGATCGCCGGCGACGACGAGGCGAGCATCAGGAACCTCGCGCAGGATCTCCGGGAGCGCCGAGACGAGGACGTCGAGACCCTTGTATCGGCGGATGAGCCCGAGGAAGAGCAGCGTACGCCCCTCGGGAGCGAACACCGGCTGCTCGACCGGTGACTCGAACACGGCGTGTGGGATCAACGTCATTCTCGAACGCTCGATACCGAGCTCGGCCAATCTGTCCTCCGTCTGCGTCGCATGGACGACGACGCGGTCGACGGTCTCGAGCGCCTCGCGCCAGGCACCGAGCGCTCTCTGGCGCCTCGGCAGCGCGTTGTGGGCGGTCAGTACCGTCGGCCGGCGCTGGGCGATCCGCCGGAGCCAGCGGACGTCGATCTCCGGCCGGGCGAGCCACTGGACGTGCGTGACGTCCGGCTCGAGCGCGTCGATCCTGCGGACGAGCCTGCGGATGCTCGGCAGATACTCGACGCCCTTGAGGAGCTTGCGGATGCGTGCGCGCGGCGCCTTTCGCAGCAGCCGGCTCGAGTGCGGGAGGAAGAGCTCCTCCCGCGCGTAGCCAGACGGCTCCGGAGGATGATCGAGGAGGAACGGCGCCGTCAGCAGGCGCACGTCGTGTCCACGCTCGCCGAGAGCCGAAGCGAGTCGGTCGTCGTAGGGCGTCGTGTAGCCAAGCGGATCGACGAGCGCGATCTTCACGCGCGCCCGCGGGTGTCGGTGACGGTCACAGTCGTGAGCGTAGGTAGCCGACGCTGGCGAGCGCAGGCATGAGGTCGTCCAGCGCGAACACGGCGCCCACCTTGCCGGTCCGGAGGTGGTGGGAGAGGAACCCACGGACCGAGAGCTCGCGACGCCGCGCCATCTGAGCCGACACCCAGAGGTCCTTCGCGAGGTACACCCAGGCCAGATCCTCGCTCAGGGGGTCTCTGGCGGGCGTCGGGAGCCCGCTGAGATCGTCGTAGGCGATCCGAGCGATGTCGAAGGAGCGGTTCATCGCGATGCCCGCCCACACCGGGAGGCGCGTGTTCACCTCGAGGACCTTGAACACGCCGTCGCGGGGATCGCGCGCGAACTCGACGTGCGCGAACCCCCGGTACGCGACCGAACGCAGAAGCCGCAGCCCAAGCTCGAGGACCTCGGGCTCGAATCTGGTCTCGAACACGGCACTCGTTCCGAAGTGGAGCGGGCCCTGCCGCACCTTGCGGCCGACGACGCTGGCAAGCGCTTCCCCCTGGCGCCCGACGTACGTGAAGAGCGAGTAGACGTGCTCGTGGGAGTCGGGAACGAGCTCCTGTACGACGAGCTCGAAGCCGTGCGCCTGGGCTTCGCGCCAGACGTCGACGGCCTCCTCGTCGCGCGTCGCGACGACGGCCTTCTTCCCGAAGGTGAGTGCATACTCCTGCCCTTCGACCGGCTTCAGAAGGTACGGCGCCTCGAGCCGGCCGTTCGCGAGCGTCTCGGGGCCGTGCATCGGGAGCGTCTGCGGAGACGCGATGCCTGCTTTCGCGGCTTCCGCCGGAAGCAGGTCCTTGCGGCGCAGACGCCTGACGATCTGCGGGTCCGCCGGAAGCGGCACGTGGGCGCGCTCGAGCACCTCGTCCCAGTTCCGCAGGACGAAGTCGACGTGCTCGTCGCGCTCCGGTACGAGGATTGCCCGCTCGGCGTTTGCAAGGCCTCGCAGGCAGGTGAGCATCCGGCGGTCGCGTTCCTCCTGGGAGCCGCCGGTCACGACGCAGCGATCGCGCAGATAGCGGGAGCGGAGGCCGAACTCGTTCGCGCGGAACGCGCCGCCGAAGACCGGAATCCCGGCTCGCCCGAGGCTGCGAGCGAGCGCGAGCCCGGCCGGGAGCAGCCCGAGGACGAGGACGGGGCGATGCGTACGCTGAGCGCGGGCGCCTGCCACGGCGGCCATTATGCGGGTCTCGGATCCGCGGGCTACGTCACGCCGCCGGGCGGCAGCAGCCAGCGCGTCAGGCGGTTCCAGCGGGCGACCTCGCACCCGTCCCGGCGCTGCACCCGAGCCCAGACCCGCCTGCCGTCGACCGTGCCGACGATCAGAGCCACCTGTGGACCGCCGTAGATCTCCGTGCAGACGGTGCCTTTCTTCACGGGTATGAAGAGGCTCCACCCCCCGGCCGCGAGGCGCCCGCAGGCTACGACCGGTCGCTTGAGGGTGCCGGCCGGTGGATTGCAGCGGAGCGTCCAGACGCTCTTCTCCGTCAGGCGGGAACCGTCGGCCCAGTACGTGACGGTGAGGGAAGTGCGAGAAGAGGTTCCGGCTGTTGCCGAGCCCGCGACGAACAGGAGGGACGCGACGGTCAGAACGAGCGAACCGCGCATCGCCGAAGCGTACTCCGGCCTCGGCGAGGGGACGTGGCGGCCCTAACGGTCCGCAAACACTCGACCGCCGTGACGCGGATACTGTCGCATCGTGGACGCGGCGCGCGGTCGCCGGACCTGGCTCGTGGGCGCGGCCGCGTTCGCATCGTGCCTCGCCGCCGTAGCGGTCGCTCGAGCCGCGACCCACGTCTATCACGACGACAGCGTCTGGGCGAACGCGTTGAGCTCGCTTGGGGGTGTCGGGGAGCCGTACGACTTCGCGATCTTCCTCGACGCGGGGAACGACGTGCTCGCGGGACGGAATCCGTACGTGTCCTCGGGGAGCATCGGGCCGATCCAGTCCCCGTACGCCTATCCGCCTGTGCTCGCTCTCGCGGTCGCTCCCCTCGCTGCGCTTCCTGAGCGGGCGCTGCACGACACCTTCGTTCCCGGCGTCCTCTTCTCGCTCGTCCTGGTCGCCGCGACCGTCGGCTCACTGCTGCTCCTCGGCGTCTCCGACTGGCGCTGCTACCCGCTTGCTCTTGTCTCGCCGCTCGTCGCCGAGCCCGTGGAGTATGGGGCCCTGGGCCCGATCCTGCTCCTGCTCGTCGCGCTCGCCTGGCGGTTCCGCGACCGTGCCGGAGTTGCCGGAGCGGCTCTCGGCGGCGCCGCGGTGCTGAAGCTCTTCCTCGCCCCGCTCCTCCTCTGGCTCGTCTTCACACGAAGACTGCGCGCTGCGCTGCTCGGTGTGGTGGTCGCCGTGGCGCTCGCGCTCGGTTCTTGGGCGACGATCGCCTTTCGCGGACTTCACGGCTACCCACATCTCCTACGGAGCCTGACGGACGTCGAGGCCGACAAGTCGTACTCCGCGTTCGCCGTGCTGCGCGCGCTCGACGTTCCGAAGCCGGCTGCGCAGACTCTCGTGATTCTCGCCGGCGTCGCGCTTCTCGCCCTCACGGCACGGGTCGCACGCTCGCCAGGCCTCGACCCTCTCGAGCGGGACCGCCGGTCATTGATCCTCGCGCTCGCGGCCGCGCTCGTTCTCACGCCGATCCTTTGGCTCCACTACCTCGTCCTGCTCCTCCTCCCGATCGGTCTCGCCCGGCCGCGGCTCTCTCCGCTCTGGCTCGTCCCCGTCGCGTTCGCGGTGTTCGAGTGGCTCAACTGGTATCGGGGCTGGCCTCGAGGAGACGGCAAGGCGCTCGCGAGCGTGGCGGTTCTCGTCGCGCTGACCTTCGCGGCCTCGCTCAGACGCGGCACCGGGAGCGTCGGCCGCGAGGTCGCTCCGGTCGGCGCGTAGACTCGCCGCGTGTCTCTGAGCGGCAAGCGGATCGTCGTCACCGGCGGTGCGGGGTTCATCGGGACGACGCTCGCCCGCAGCCTGATCGAGGAGAACGAGATCGTCGCGGTCGACAACCTGCACCGGGACTCACTGAGCGGAACCGCGCTCGCCGACCACCCCAATTTCGACTTCGTGCACGGCGACGTGCTCGACGGGGAACTGCTCCGCGACGTCGTCCAGGGAGCCACCCACCTCGTCCACGCCGCAGCCATTGCCGGAGTCGACACCGTGATCGAGAGCCCCGTGCGCACGATGCGCGTGAACCTGATCGGCACATATAACGCGCTCGAGGCGGCGCTCGCCGCGAAGGACACGCTCGAGCGGGCGATCGAGTTCTCGACGAGCGAGGTCTTCGGCACGTACGCCTACAAGGTGGACGAAGAGCACGTCACGACCCAGGGCTCGGTCGGCGAGGCGCGCTGGACGTACGCGGTCTCGAAGCTTGCCGGGGAGCACATGGCTCGCGCGTACTACGACGAGCTCGGCCTGCCGACCGTCGCGCTGCGCCCGTTCAACGTGTACGGGCCGGGTCAGATCGGAGGAGGCGCGATTCGCGCGTTCATCGAAGCGGCCCTCGCCGGGCGCGATCTCGTCATCCACGGCGACGGATCGCAGATCCGGGCCTGGTGCTACGTCGAGGACATGGTCGATGCGCTCCTCCTCGCGCTCGAGCATCCGAATGCCGTCGGCGAGAGCTTCAACGTCGGGAATGCGCGCTCCGCCGTCACGATCTACGACCTCGCGTTGCGGGTCAAGCGCCTGACCGGCTGCAGCGGCGAGCTCGTCTTCCAGCCGGTCCACTACACGGACGTCGAGCTGCGGGTGCCAAACGTGGACAAGGCCCGGCGCCTGCTTGGGTTCGAGGCGAGCGTCGAGCTCGACGAGGGATTGGCCAGGACGATCGCGTGGTACCGAGAGAGGCTCGGAGCTCCGACCGCGTGACGAACGCTCGCCTCCGGCTAGCGTTCACGGGGGAAACCATGTTTCCCCCGTGCATCCCCCTTCTTCTCGAGAACGTGGGGAACCGCCCGGTTCCCCACACCCCTCCACCCATTCCTCGGCTCTTCCGAGCCGATGAATGATGCACCGATTCGTCTCGCCCGGCCGGACGTCGGCGAGGCAGAGCTCGCCGCTGTCGCGGAGGTGATCGCGACCGGTCAGCTGACGATGGGGACCGTGGTCGAGGAGTTCGAGCGTTCACTCGCGAGTGCGGTCGGAACCTCCCACGCCGCCGCGGTGTCGTCAGGAACTGCCGCGCTCCATCTTGCGCTCCTCGCACTCGAGATCGGCCCGGGTGACGAGGTGATCGTCCCGGCCTACACGTTCCCAGCCACGGCGAACGCGGTGCGGCTCTGCGGTGCGACCGCCGTCCTCGTCGACGTCGATCCAGACACCTTCCTCGCGGACGCGGGTGCGATCGCCGCCGCCGTGACCGAGCGAACTCGGGCCGTCGTCGCGGTGCACCTGTTCGGCCGGCCCGTCCAGTGGGTGGAGCTCCAGACGGCGGTGCCGCAGGAGGTCGTGCTCCTCGAGGACGCTGCCGCGGCACTCGGCGCGCGGTATCGAGGAACGCCGTGCGGGGCGCTCGGCGTCGCCGGGTGCCTGTCCTTCCATCCGCGGAAGATCGTGACCACGGGGGAGGGAGGCGCGGTCACGACCGACGAGGAGAGCCTCGACCAGGCGATTCGGACGCTCCGTCACCATGGCTGGACACGCTCCGGCGACATGCCGCGGCCGGGGTTCAACTACCGCCTGCCGGACGTCCTGTGCGCTCTCGGGGTCCCGCAGGTCGCGCGACTCGAAGAGCTCCTCCGGGCGCGCGAGCAGGTCGCCGGCTGGTACACGGAGCGGCTGGAAGAGCTCGTCCTCGTCCCGCGAGCCGTCGAGGGAGACAGGCACGGCTGGCAGGCGTACGTCGTCCAGCTCGACCGGCGCGACGAGGCGCTCGCCGGGCTGCGTGAGGTGGGAATCGAGGCGCAGATCGGTACGTACGCCCTGCACCGCCTCGAGGCCTACAGCTCGCAAGGGCCGTTCCCGGGGGCCGACCGCGCGTTCGAGCGCGCTCTTGCCCTTCCCTTCTCGGCCACGACGACCGAGGAGCAGGTCGATCGGGTCTGCCAAGGCTTGACGAGGTATGTGAGTGAGTGATAACTTACTCCGATGGCACACGTAGCTACCAGACAGACGGCTGAGGCCAGGCGCGAGGCGGTTCTCGAGGCCGCGCGGCACGAGTTCGCGAGACATGGCCTCCACGGCGCCTCGACGGACACGATCGCCCGCCGGGCCGGCATCTCCCAGCCGTACCTCTTCCGCCTCTTCGGCTCGAAGAAGGAGCTCTTCCTCGCGGTCAACGACGCCTGCATGGCGAGAACGCTCGACACCTTCCGCTCCGCCGCCTCAGGGAAGTCGGGCGCGGATGCGCTGCGCGCGATCGGCGACGCGTACCGAAACCTGATCGAGGACGACCGCTCGATGCTGCAGGGCCAGCTGCAGGCCTACGCCGCGTCGGTCGAGGACGACGATGTGCGCGCCGGTGTCGCCCGAGGCTACGGCAGGCTCGTCGACTACGTCGAGGCCGTCTCCGGTGCGGACCCCCAGACGATCTCTCGCTTCTTCGCAACGGGGATGTTGCTGAACGTGCTCGCCGCGATGGACTACTCCCTCTCGCGCGAGCCGCGGGACTCGTGGGCGGCGCGTCTTGCGGAGGGCTGCATCGAGGCGGAATGAGACCTCTCTCTTTTTTTACCTGCAAATGAGTGATCAATCACTACACCCGACGGAAAGGAGGGCAGCATGAAGCCCCGCACCCGCACGATCTGGACCTTCGCGATCACCTCGATCGCGTTGTTCATGGTCGTCCTCGACAACCTCGTCGTGTCGACTGCGCTTCCCGTGATCCGCGTCGATCTGGGAGCGTCTCTGCAACAGCTCGAATGGACGGTCAACGCGTACACGTTGACGTTCGCCGTCTTCCTCTTGACCGGCGCCGCGCTCGGCGACCGGTTCGGGCGAAAGAAGCTCTTCATGCTCGGCGTCGCGCTCTTCACCGGCGCCTCGGCCGCAGCGGCGCTCGCCCCGAGCCCGGAGTGGTTGATCGCCGCTCGTTCGGTGCAAGGCTTCGGCGCCGCGATCGTCATGCCGCTGACGCTCACGATCCTCAGCGCAGCCGTCCCCGCCGAAAGGCGGGGGCTGGCGCTCGGTGCGTGGTCGGGGATCGCCGGTCTCGCCGTCGCGATGGGGCCGCTGGTCGGCGGAGCCGTCGTGTCGGGGATCTCGTGGCAGTGGATCTTCTGGCTCAACGTGCCGATCGGCATCGCCGTGCTTCCACTCGCGACCCGGCTCGTCGAGTCCTACGGACCCGACAAGGCGCTCGACCTTCCCGGTCTCGGGCTCGTGAGCACGGGCCTCTTCGGGATCGTCTGGGGCCTGGTGAACGGCAACTCCGACGGCTGGTCGAGCCCCTCGATCGTGGGGGCGCTCGCGGTCGGCGCCGCTCTTCTCGCCACATTTGTCGCCTGGGAGCTCCGAGCCGCCGAGCCCATGCTGCCGATGCGCTTCTTCCGGAACAGAGCCTTCGCGGCTGCGAACGGCGCCTCGCTGCTCATGTACTTCGGGATGTTCGGCTCGATCTTCCTGCTGACGCAGTTCTTCCAGACCGCGCAGGGGTACTCGCCACTCGCGGCGGGGCTGCGGATCCTCCCATGGACGGCGATGCCGATGTTCGTCGCGCCCATCGCCGGTGCCCTGTCCGACCGTATCGGCGGACGGCCGCTCATGGCGCTCGGGCTCGCGTTGCAGGCGATCGGGCTCGCGTGGATCGCGGCTGTCTCGACGGCGACGACGAGCTACGCCTCCTTCGTCGGTGCCTTCGTCCTGTCCGGAATCGGGATGGCGCTCTTCTTCGCGCCCGTCGCGAACGTCGTGCTCTCGGCGGTTCGCCCCCAGGAGGAGGGCAAGGCCTCCGGTACGAACAACGCCATCCGCGAGATGGGCGGAGTGCTCGGCGTCGCCGTGCTCGCCTCGATCTTCGCGCACGCGGGCGGCTACGGGACGCCCGTCACGTTCACCGACGGTCTCGTCCCCGCGCTCTGGGTCGGCGCGGCGGTCGTCGCGGTCGGCTCCGGCGTCGCGCTTCTCATCCCGCGGAAGCGCCGGCCCGCCGAGGCCACCGTCCTCGGGGCCGAGGAGCTCGTCTCCGAGGCTGCGTAGCCGCCAGGCCAGCCGGTGACCGTCCGTGGAGACGGTCACCGGCTTCGCCCGCTGGTACGGTCGCCGCGTGCCCGGAGAGGACCGTCCTCGCTATGCGCCTCCCGACGGGCGAACCGCTCCCAGGTACTCCGGGATCAAGACGTTCGCTCGGTGCCCGACGACACTCGATCCCGAAGGGGTCGACGTGGCGGTCCTCGGCATTCCCTTCGACACCGCGACGACCAACCGTCCTGGCGCCCGCTTCGGCCCTGAGGCGGTCCGCTCGGCCTCGATCGCGCTGCGCCCGTACAACTCGGTGCAGCGTGCGCCGGTCTTCGGCCGCCTCTCGGTCGCCGACTTCGGCGATCTGCAGGTGACACCTGGAAACGCGGAGAAGACCGTCGGTCAGATCGCCACGCAGCTCGAGCCGATCGTACGTGCGGGCGTGCGGACGCTCTGTCTCGGAGGCGATCACCTCGTCGTCCTCGGTGAGCTGCGCGCACACGCAGCCGTTCACGGCCCGGTCGGTCTCGTCCTCCTCGATGCCCATGCCGACGTCTGGGACCTGTACTGCGGCGAGCGCTACTACCACGGCTCGCCATTTCGCCGTGCGCTCGAGGAGGGGCTCGTCGACCCTGCGCGCTCGCTGCTCGCCGGAATGCGCGGCCCCGTGTACGAGGCCTCCGATCTCGACGTTCCCGGCGACTTCGGCTTCCAGGTGATCCGCGGCGAGGAGCTCGTGACGCTCCGCCCGGAGGAGTACGCGGCGCAGGTTCGCGAGCGAGTCGGGGAGGGGCCGCTCTTCCTCTCCTTCGACGTGGACGTCCTCGACCCGGCCTTCGCGCCCGGGACGGGCACGCCCGAGGCCGGCGGCCTCACGACCCGCGAGGCGCTCGGCTACGTGCGGGCGCTTCGCGGGCTCCGCTTCTCGGGCTTCGACGTCGTCGAGGTGAGCCCACCGTACGATGGGCCCGGCCAGCCGACGGCGATCGCGGCCGCGAACGTGGCGTACGAGCTCCTGACGCTCGACGTTCTCGCCCACGCGTGAGACGAACCACCCGCATCGTCGGCACGCTCCTGCTCACGGGGGCGGCGGTCGCGTACCTCGTCTGGAAGATCGACCTCGGCACGACGGTCGACGTGCTCCGGAACGCCGACGTCGCCTGGTTCGCGCTCGCCGTGGGGATCATGGTCGGGACGGTTCCTGCGCTCGCGTTCCGCTGGGGCCGCCTCCTGCGGGCGCACGGCGTCTCCGAGCCGTTGTCCTGGCTGACCCGGGCCTACTTCGTCGCCTATACGGCGGGTCAGATCCTGCCCACGTCGCTCGGCGGGGACGCGGTGCGGGTGGTCGAGACGGTGCGCCGCAATCCCGGTCGGACGGCGGTCGTCACCGGCACGGTCGTCCTCGAGCGAGGGTTGGGAGGGGCCGCGACCGTTGTTCTCGGAGCCATCGGCTTCGGGCTCTCGGTCGGCCGCTACGACGTGGGCGGCTACCTCTGGCTCGAGGGCGTCTTCGTCTTCGGGACGATGCTGCTCGCGTTCGTCTTCTTCGCCCGCTCTGCGCGACCTCTCCTCCGGCTCGCGCAGCCCGTCCTCGAGAGGCTCCGGCTCGCGCGGCCGCTGCGAGCCTTCTATGAGGCGATTCATGCATACCGCGCGCGGCCCCGGCTGCTCTACGGGGTGCTCGCCCTGACGTTCGTTGTGCAGACGGTACGCGTGCTCTCGATCTGGGCGACCGCGCGGGCGGTCGGGATCGAGCTCGGTGTGCGCATCTACTACGTGATGGGGCCGTTGCTCTTCCTCGTGTTGCT
>Ga0066709_100004507_pt1 | contig 11147 bp, 12 predicted proteins | sample GraSoiAngelo_158_FD_79665 | JGI IMG/M metagenome (GOLD analysis project Ga0066709, IMG submission 79665) | Grasslands soil microbial communities from the Angelo Coastal Reserve, California, USA - 14_1009_16_30cm | ecosystem: Environmental > Terrestrial > Soil > Grasslands | place: USA... | reverse complement strand
GCCGGTCCGTTCATGGCGCAGATTCCCAATCCCCCGGCTGGCTGGACGAGCCCATATGCGTTCGCCAGTGACACGGCGTCTGGCACCTTCGTGATTTCCGCGATTGGTGACAACACGACCGTCAGCCTGCCGTAAACGCATCAACCGCACACCCACGACGCACGGGAAGGGAACCGTTCCCTTCCCGTCATTTCAGCAGAGTCCCCGGTTTAATGCGAAGTGCCTTGGCGACTCGGTCGAGCATCGTCAGCGAGATTTCCTTGCTGGCGGCTTCGATCTGCGCGACATAGATCCGGCTAGTCCCCACGCGATCGGCTAGCGTCTGCTGGGTCAATCCCAGCTTCAAGCGACGCCGCTTCACGTTCTGACCTACACGCTTCATCAGCGACATGATGTTATGCCATTGGCATACACAGGTCAAGCCCCCTCTAATCCGCGTTCACGATAAGCGGCAGCTGGCGCCTTGGGCGCTCTCACCGGCTCGCCAGGATCGCGATGAGGAGCGCCACCACGATCGCGAGGAGCAGCGCGACCACGAGCAGTCTCAGGATCAGCGAGCGCATCGGGGCGTCCTCGCTTTCACGCCCGATCTCCTAGCCGCCGTTCCAGCGCCTCGATCGCCTGCCGGGCGGCCCGGGCGAGCACGCGCAGCTCGTCGTCCCGGTGCTGGTGCGACGTCGCCTTGCGTTGACGGCTGAGCTTCGCCCGGCAGCGCCCTGAGCAAGCGCCCTTCTGGCGGTCGGTCAGCGGCTTTCCGCACCCGAGGCATTCTCGCTTAGACCCCGCCACAAGCGCACGTGCGTTCGAGGAGGCGCTCATTTGTCCGGTCCCAGCCGGGACCCCCTCAGATCGCGTCCACGAGGCTGCCCGGGGACCAACTCTGAGGGATCGGTCACGTCCTGGGCGAACGATTCGAAGAGCGCCAGGGCTCGGCTCCGGGCTTCGGCCCGGCGTTGCTCCACCGGCGCAGGGTGCCGGTCATCGAGCACGCCATATGTCAAAGGCACCGACCGCTGCTCCTGGCGCAGCGCGGGGCGCTTCTTCTCGTGGCGGGCGATGACGTAGAAGGGGCGTGCGTCCGGATAGGCCCCGCACTCGATCATCAGGGTCACGCGGTGGCCCGCCGGGCTCACGGCTTGGCAGACGACCCCCGCGGGCTCGGGGCGCTGTGATAGATTGGCGTCTGTCACGTTCTCTCCGTTCTCGGCGCCTCGGGGGTCACGTCCCGGGGCGTCGGTTTTTTCAGTTCACTTCATCCGCGAGCGCCGCATCGAAAGCATTTCGGCGAGAGATCCCGCGTCAAGACCGTCGTTCCGCAGACCCTGCACACGAAGAGCGTCGGCCGGCCCTCAGCGCGTTCGAGCTTCACCGGAGCACCCTGGGCAAGACATGCGGCGGGCCGCTGTCGAGCGCGGCGACTCGGGCCCGGCATCCTCGACAGAAGCGATCTGCGGGGTCGGTCGCCAGCCGAAGGCGAGAGCAGCCGAGGCACTCGCGCTGCTGCGCGGCCATCCGGGACGAAACTTCCTTACGGGCGCAAGCGCCTTGAAGTTGAGGTTTCGCCGAGCTCTATCAGGCGAGACCGTCATCTCACGACCCCTCTGCGGCCGGCGGCGTCAGCGTGTCCAGCTGGCGGCGAAGCCAGGCATCTCGAGCCGCCTCGCGGGCCTGTCTGACCTGCGCGAGAGTAGGCACGAGTCGGACTTGGTACGAGGCGTGGAGGTCTCGAACCATCTCGACACACGCCCGCGCGAGGCTGGCGTGCTGTCCCGTGACGGCACAATCCATCGCGCTCGAGCGCGAGCTCAGTTCGCCAACCGATTGCAGCGCTGCCGTGAACTCGTCGAAGGCCTGGAGCATGCGGCGAAGCGCCGCTTCGAGCTCGCCTCGACGGAGGAGTTCGTCGGGCGTCATTGCCGCTGAAGATCCTGGCGAAGCATGCTGAGGTACCTCTCTTGGCGGCTCCGAGCGATCCGCTCTGCTTCGTCCATGATGTTCAGGATGGTGACGGCGAAGCCGTTCACGAGATCCAGGACCTGGACGCCTTCAAGCGGGAGCGCCGGGTCCAACGCGGACAAGAGACATCGTCCCCCGTTGGAGGATCTGCTGCACCATCGGATCGCTTGGGCGCACGCCGAGCGAGCGGGCGACGGCGGCCCGCTCGGCGGTTGTGAACGCCTGGGCCGTCTGGCGGGCACTCTCCTCGGCGAACTTCGTGACCTCAGCACGCGCCCGCGCGGTGTCGAGGTCGAGGGTCATCCGGAGGCGTGCGTCAGCCATCTGCTACACTCCTTGCGTCCGAAAGGTTTTGGACCGTCAGGGATTTCAACCCCGCCCGTCGCCTCACGAGGAGAGCCCAGCTCCCGCTTCGGCGTGCGCAGCAGCGCCACGGCCCATCAAGATCCTGCCTCACCGCTCAAGGCGCTCCCGCATGCTCTCTCTTGGTCGCCTCGAATGTCATTGCTGCCCGCCGCGCCACCGTTAAGGAGAAACGGCGGCGCGGCCCCAGCCGAGCGCCGGGACGCCGCTCGCGACGGCGCGGGCGAGACGTGAACGATGTTAGGCACCGAGTTCTCGCACAACGATATTCTCACGGACTCGTGCGTGCGCTCGACGAGCGCGGCGATGGTCGTCTGCTCACTGGCCTCGACCCAGCCGACCATGGCGGGGAACACGTCGCGCAGTCGCCAGAGACAGACCTTGCTGAGCAGGACTTCCGAGATACGGAGATCCGTTTCGGGCAGGATCTGCTGCATGAGATCCTTCCGGTCGCCGAAGACGCGATTGGCCGCAGCGAAGGCTTTGAGCGTGGACACGAAGGGGGCGAGCGCGGCGTCGAGCGTGCCGGCCGCGTCGCGTTCCGCGTCGAGAAACGCGAGAAGCTGTGCGGCGGCAATGCGGCGGCTGGCGCGAACCTCATCCGCCTTCAGCGCTTCGATCTCCTTGTCGAGCTTGCCGATCGCCAGCTCGTGATCCTCGATCTCGACGTCGAGTGCGAGGGTGTCTTTCCGCAAACGCGTGATGGCTCGTTCGTCTCCGACCGCCACCGCCGCACCGCGCTCGGTCTTCATCGCATCGCGCCGCGTGCGCAGCCCGTGCAGCGCATCGGCGAGCTCGGCGTGCCGCCTCGTGACCCCGATGATCTCGCTGCTGATCTGATCGCGGGCCTTGGTCGCGTCGGTGACGTTGATTTCTTACTCCTCCACGATCCGGACCTCAGGTTTCGGAGTTTGAATGTTGTTCGTGACACGCACCTTTGGTGCGCGCACGCCGGGCACGTGATCTTCGATGATTGCAGAAATGAGGCCGTTGGGGTCGCGGATCACCCGGCGGATCACCTGGGCAGATGCTCCCGATGGTGTGGTGGTCGGAGTCGCATCCGGCACCGCGGTCGTCGGCACCGCGGTCGTCTGGCTCGGCCCTGTCTTCCGCGGATCCGAGTCGAACACGAGGCCAAGCTCGTCGGCGCGCGCGTTGTCCGCCGCGATCTCACGGTCGAGCTGCTCGATGTTGTAGCCGAGTTCCGTGACGACCTGGCTTCGCGACTTGAAGCCCGAGCGCACGAGCGCGCGCTCGGCCTCGGAATCCTGCACCGGATGAAGATAGCCGAATCGAGGCGGCCCCCACTCGACCCGTTCCCAAGCCTTCGGATTCTTCTCATAGCCCGGGGGAATCGGCAGCGCGCCGCTGGCGAACGCCTGCGCGAGCCATGACGCCCAGACCGGCCGGCAGAACTGAAACGCGATGATCTGATGCTGGCGCTGCTCGATCTTTCTGCGGAACTCGTTGAGGATCACGCGCAGCGCACGATCAGAAACTTCGCGAAGGTCGCCGGTGAGGAGCTCATATGGAACCCCGGCCGCGGTGGCGGCGCCCATCAACTGCACGCGCATGAACTCGCCGTAACTTGCGCCCGCATCGGGGGGCTGGTTGAACGTCACATCCTCGCCCGGGCCGAGCTCCTGAAAGATACCCGGTTCGAGTGCGAGGATCGGCAGGCCGTTGTCGTCGAGGTTCACGGCCTGGCCGGTCAGCGGATCGAGATGATTGCCGCTCGCGTCGGCCAGCGTGGCCGGGCGCTTCACGAACCACGCGAACAGATTCTGGAGCTGCGCGCGGAGCAGCGTCGCATCGTCGAAGCGATCCACGTCGTACAACTTGATGAGGGCCTGCGTCAGATGCGGGAGCCCTCGGAGTTGATTCGGGCGAACCGGCTCGTAGACATGCGTGACGAGCAGCTGTCCGTTGATGTTGCGTGCCGGGATCGCGACAAGCGACGAGCGCTGAAGATCGCTGAAGAAGGCGGGCCGCTGCTGGTAGAACCAATACGCCGTCCGTCGGCCGATTGCGTCGAATTGGATGCCGCTGCGAACGACCGCCCCTGTCGACGTGATGGTGTTGTAGGTCGAGGGGCAGAACTCCGGCTCAAGAATTTGCAGCTGGAGCGGCACCACCAAGCCATCCGATAGGAGGCGAGGGCGGATCCTGACGAAACACTCTCCCGCCTCCAGCCAACACCGAACGGCTTGGCTCATCAGCCCGTACAGGTCGAGCACGCCGCTGGTATCGGCCTCGTCGACCCACTGACCCCACAACTCATGCACGCGATCACGAAATGCGGCGTCCGGAGCCAGACTCTTCGGGATGAGGCCTGTCCCGACGAGATTGGTGACGAGTTTGTCGATGATGTCATTCGCGAAGCCGTTGTTGCGTGTGGCGCTGCGCGAGCGGTCGCGCAGCGTGCTCTGGCTGAACAGCATCGCGTCGTTCGGGCCGAGCGTCGGCGCGTGCCATCCGCGCGCGCGGCGCCCGTGGCCCGCGGCCTCGAATGGCGCCGTCGCTGTGTTTCTCACTTGCGTCACGAGCTCCGCGCGTGGAGCGACGGCGGCTGGTGATCGGCGGAAGAGGCGTGTGACGGCGGCGAACGGATTTAGATTCATTGTTTCCCTCGCATCAGATACGACGATGGCCCAGTGCGCGGCGAGGCAGCGGGCGGCGCAGGCGTTGTCGTGACGGACGGCGCGGCGGCGGCGGCGCGGATCCGCTCGGCCATGTCCCGGATATTCGGATTCAGAAGCCGGAAGGCCGCGATGGCGAGCCCGAAGGCGTCGAGCGCTTCATTCCGTTCGCGGTCCTGCACCCAGATGTAATGCGTGGCGACGCCGCCTTTGTTGTACCTCGTCTCGCGGTGCTCCGCGCACAGCTGCGCGAAAAACTCCTCGTTGACCGTCTCGATCCGCGAGGGGAAATGCGTAGAGCTCGGGCCGGGCGTCGGTAGCGCGAGCGATGCGAAGATCTCGGCCTTCAAGTCGTCGACGTTCAACGGATAGAGTGGCACGGGCCGGGCATTGCGCCCGTACGTCTTCTGCGACGGCTTGCCGACGATCGGCTCGCCTGACCGGCCGGCGACTCCCTTGGTCGCGAAAACGCGCTTCGCCTGGTGGGCGAGGACGAAGTCGTAGATCTCTGAGGTCGCGAAGCCGGAGTCGACGCACGCGCTGTGGATCGGGAGCTGTACGCCCGTCGCGTGTGCGTAGCGGCGGCTGACCGCCTCGAGGAGTGCGGCGCGCGCCTCCGGCTTACGCGGGTCACCCGGAATGATGCGCCAGTCGACAACCCAGCGCTCGCCGGCCGCTCCCCAGGCGAGAACGATCATCTCGAAGCGATCGGCTTGCACGTCGACGCCGGCGGTCAGCGCGGAGGCGGCGGCGGGCACTTCCACGCCGTCGCCGTAATCTTCGCGGCGCGCGTACAGCGGGTGTGCCTCCATGCGCTGCGTCCGGTCTTCCCACGGCTCGGCGAGGCTCGTCGTCGTGAAGACTTTCAAGCTTTCACGGCCACGCTCGCGGGCCGCCAGGAACTTGGCGACGAGCTCAGGCAGGGACACCCACGGCGAGAGCATCGCCGGCACATGGAACCCGATGAGGCCGGGCTCCTTCGCCTCAGCCGTCGGCCGCCACTCCCCGCGGGCGATGAGGTCGCGCCGTGCGGGCTCGTCGATCCTTGCGCCACAGCCGTGATCCTCGTCCGGGCAGCGCAGATGCGCTGTCAGGGGATCGTGCTCCTCGAAGGCGACGCGGAAGTGCGCGACGTCGTTCCACGTGATGAAATCGGCTCGGCCGCACGCGGGGCACCTGACGAAGAAGCGCCGACGATCACTCCGAGCGTAGGCCGTGTCGATGCGCCCGCCGCGCATCACCGGGGTCGACGCGAAGATCGCGAGTCGGTCGTGGAAGGAGAGGGTCCGGTTGGCCAAGAGCTCGCCGGGATCCCCCTCATCACCGACGACCGGCGGGAAGCGGTCGCAGTCGTCGCCGATCGCGACGCGCACACTCCAGCGCGCAAACGTGTTCGGCGTGTTCGCACCGCCGAGGGCCAGAAATCCTCCGGGAAACATCTTCAGGGAGAGCGTCGACTCCGGGGCGCCCGACGTGCGCTTGTCTTGCACGACCGCAGACAGCGCCGGGGTCGTACGGATCATGTCACCGAGGCGCTCCTTCGAGTAGGCTTCGGCGGCCTGCGCGGTCGGATGCACGAGCAGCATCGGGGAGGGGTCCGACGCGATGAAGTAGCCCAGCACGTTGTTGAGCGCCTCGCTGACGCCGACCTGCGCGGCCTTCATGATCGCGATGGTCCGGACGCCCGCCTCGTGCACCGCGTTCATGACGCCAGCGAGATACGGCGTCGTCGCGGTTTTCCACCGACCGCCGCGCGCCGCGCTCGTCTCCGGCAAGAGGCGGTGCGCGTCGGCCCACTCGCTTACGGTCATCGTCGTCGGGGGCGTCGCGGCGCGCGCCCACTCAGCGATGAGGGTACTCATGACGCCTCCTGAGCGTTGACGAGGTCGAGCATGCTTGACCACCTAGAGATTTCGTCGAGGGCCTCGCGGACGAGCGCCGACACCGACGGCTCGGCGCTCTGCGCGATGACGCCGGCCTGCGCCATCCGGCGCGGCAGCGCACGCAGCTTGGCGACGAGTGCCTTGACGAAGGCCTGCCCCTCGAGGATGACCTGCTGACGCGGGAGGAGCTGGCGCCGGCGTTCGGCGATCGTCAGCTCGACGAGCTCGCCCTGCGCGCGGTCCCGGCGCGCCCAGGCCTCGCGGTCATTCGCCGGCGAGCGGGCCTGGCCGAGGTGCGCGATGTACGAGGGCACCACTGCGGTCAGGTCGTACAGCGAGGGGCGGCCACCGCGGCCTGGGCGCGCCGCTCGGACCGTGCCCGAGGCCTCGAGCTCTCCGAACGTGCGCGTGGACACCGCCAGGACGGCCGTCGTCTGCCGTCGGGTCGCGAGGGGCAGCGCGTCGGCCTTCCGGGCCATCAGGCCGCCTCAGGCGTTATGCGGATGCATCCCAAGCGAGGATGGGAGGCGGGAACCCGTCGGGCCGTCCCGGACCCGCCTAAAAAGACCCTATTGGAGCCTCCGGCGGGGTCGGAAAAGGGAATCCTAGCCGAAGGAGGACCCGCGACGGGGACCACTCCGTCGCGCGCGCGCGGGGGTACACGTGGCAGAGAAGCAAGTCGTGGCAGAGAAGCAACCGAACCGGTGGCAGAGAAGCAAGGCTGCCACGCTTGTATGCCACGTGGCAGAGAAGCAAGAAGAGTAGTAGTAGTACCTACTTCCTGGAAGTGTGCCATGTCTGCCACTTCGTGCAATACGCGCGCGCGAGAAGGCTGCCATCCGGGGTTGGCAGAGAAGCGTGGCAGAGAAGCAGGTGGCAGGGTCACGAGAAGGGCTCCGGTTCGGTCGCGGGGAGCATCCAGTACCACGGGCCGGTCTGCCCCTTGGCGCGCTCGGCTTTGACGCCCAGGTCGGTCTTCGCCCGCCAGAGCGTGCGTTGAGCGATGCCGTTGGCCTTCGCATCGGCCAGTACTTGTTTCGACGCAGTCGGGCCATCCGCCAGCAGCTCGCGCAGGAACGTCACCGCATGGTCCCGCTCCCGGCGGTCTGATCGCGACACGGGCTCGTCGGCCGCGAGGAGGACTTCGGCCGTGCCTTCGATCGGGGCATCCTCCCAGGTCAGCCCGGCGTCGGTGATGCGGAAGGCAAGCGCCGAGGCTTGTGGACCGAGATTGTTCTTACAGGAGGCGAGCAAACGCCGTCCGGGCGTGTCGGCGACCTCGCCGACCACGAGCACGGTCCTGGCTTGCGCGACGAAGGCCACCGACCCTTGGGCCCGCAGCAGCAGCCGACGCGTCTGGGCCTTGGTCAAGTGCATGACGCCGAAGATGGCGACGCGCCGACGCTCGGCGAGGGCAGCGAGCGGTGTCAGCAGGCCTCGGATCTCCGCGTCCTTGTAACTGTCCCTCGACCCGAGGTAGGCCGAGAGCGGCGAGATCACCACGAGGATGGCGCGCGTCTGCTGAATCGCGGCGTCGAGCGCCGGGAGGTCACGCTCGAGCGTGAACGGGCATTCTTGCCCCTCAACGCGCACGGCCTTCAGCACGTGGACGCGCCGCGCGTCGCCTCCCTGCCGGTCGACGATCGGGCGCACCGTATCCGCGAGCCCGTCTTCGCTCGTCAGAAGCAGGACGTCGCCAACCGGCGCACGGCCGCCGTCCGGCCAGGCGGCCCCCCGCGTGATGCGGGCGGCCACGTCGAGCGTGATGGTGGTCTTCCCGGTCCCCACCTCCCCGATGCCGAGGGAGATCTTGCTCCGGGGGATCCGCCGCTCCCAGAGCCACTCCACGTTCTCCGGCTCGACGTCGCCCAGACACACGAGCACCGGAGAGCCCGACGAGGCGGCGGCGGCGGTCTCGGCGGGAGCCGTAGCTGTCGTCGAGTTTCGCGAGCGGTCCCGCTCGGCCAGGTCGCGCACCAGGCGGCGGAAGTCCTCCTCGTCGTCGTACGGTGGACTGCACTGGCGCCCGAAGGCGAGCAGCAGCTCGACCACCGTGCCCGGCGCTTCACGCTTGCCGAGGAAGTGGCCAGCAATGCGAAGCGCGATCGAGCGACGCTGACCGATCGGCGCCCCGCGGAGCAGCGCTCCCCAGTCCGTCTCTGATCCGGCTGACTCGTTCCCATTACGCTGGGAGGGCCCAATGGTCGTCGCCAGCTCCACGAGCCATCGGGGCAGCGGCGCCAGGGGCGTGTCGAAGAGCGGGTGGAGGATCTCGTCGATATACTGTCGCCCGCTGACGTGATTGGACGGCGGCAACAGGACGTACCCACCCTCGGCCTTGATGTCGAGGCCTAGCGCCACGCCATTCTTGCTACGAAATCCTGGGATCGGCGCGAAGTAGACGTGACGGCCGCCCCCACCGGTGAGGACCTCGGCCGTGTCGGGGAGCGATCCATGCTTCCGCTCCAGCTCGGCCAGCGTCTCATCGCCCCCGTTACGCGGATCGACGTCGAGCACGATGCACCAATTCGTCGGCGTTGCGATGTTCGAGCTCGGCTCGAGCGTCCACCAATGACGTACGGTGTTCTCGGCGCTCGTCGCGTCCTTGAATCCATTCAGCGCGAGGCGGCCGTGCGGGTGTTTGCCGGCATTATGGTTGCCTTCACCGCAGGGATACCGGCCACAGCCGCACCGGCCGGAAGCGACGCCGTACGCCGGGAACACCGGCTTGTTACGGCCCGCGTACTCAAGCGCGGCGGCCAACAAGTCTATGGCGACCGGCGCTGTCACGCGAGCACCACGACGAGGGCTGAGCCGACGAGCTCGAGATATTCCTGGACCCGGCGCGCGACCTGGGGGAGAAGCACTGCCCGGTAGAAGGCCTCGTCGTGTGCGCGGAGGGGCAGGCAATCCCAGCAGAACTCGAGATCGCTCACCGTGCTGCGGCTGACGAGGTAGACGTCGCAGGTGTTGCCGCTCGGCGTCGACCAGGAACCGAGGCGATGACGGTGGATCACGCCGCCTCGTCGAGAGCTATAAGGGCGCCGAACTCCACGCACTTCACGACAGCGCCTCCAGCGCGGCAATCACCGCGTCGAGCCGCGATGAACGTACCTGGTCGAAGGGCTGCCGTAGGCAACGCTCCAGGCGCCGGCGCTCGAAAAGGAGTAACGTGCGCACGACCGCAACAATCACGCAGGCCGCACTACGCTTTCCACCGCAACGACGCCCTCCCACGCTTCCCGAGTTGAAGAGCGGGCGTGATCTGGCGGTCCTTCTTGCGCCGGAGCAGGGTTTTCGGGCTGATGTTGAGCCGCTCGGCCATCTCGCGCGTCGAGAGGAGCTGGCCATTTGCTCCAGGCATCGCCTGGGGCACGATTGCAGCCAGAGTTGCGGCCGCGGCGCAGTACGCCGCCCATGCGGCCTCGTCGCCGGCGTCGACGCGGGTCTCGAGCTCACGGAGACGGTCGACCAATCGTCGCTGCACGGATACAAGCGCAATCTGAGCCGGGTTCACTTCGGCGCGGGGACCTCGATCGGCGGGAACAGCGCGCGGACCGGCACGTCGAGGAGCCGCGCCGCTCTTATGCATGCGAGCGGCGGGAGGCGTCGCTTGCCCCGCTCGGCAAGGGACACGAGGGACTCGGAAACGCCCAGAAGGGCCGCCAACTCCTCGAAGTTCACTCCATTTGCGACTCGCCACGCCCTCAGCTTCGCCAGGTACTCCATGAAGCGATCCTCCGTCAACGCTTGACAAGAATCTAGCGCCTTGCCCGGGCAGTCGTCAAGAGTTTCCTCAAGATCTCTTGACATGAGGTGGAGCGCAGAGCTACTGTTCCTGCGATGACTCTGGCGAATTCGGTCGGGAGGGCCCTACGCGAGTTCCGCGAGAAGCGCGGGATGACGCAAGACGACCTCGCCCGCGCCGCACGCCGGGCCAGCCTGCCCTGGACACGCGCCAGTGTCGCGGCGCTCGAGGGCGGACGCCGGGACCTCAGTCTCGAGGAATTCAATCGCCTTGCGTGGGTGCTTCGCGAGATGACGGGCGAGCATCACACAGTGAGGGCCTACGCTAACGACGAGGACGGCGCCACGGTCGACATCATCGCAGGCCTTGAGCCGCTCGGGGCGACTACCAAGGGCGAGATCCTGGCCCGCATGAAAGATATTCTCATCGGCTCGAACTGGGAGCCGGCCATCGTGGACCAGGGAGGCGACGCCGAGCAGAAGGCTGCTCGCCGTCTGCGAGTCCCGGCGCTGAACGTGGCGCTCGCCGCGCGGCGTATGTGGCACCACAGCTTGACCG
>Ga0066709_100004506_pt1 | contig 11148 bp, 11 predicted proteins | sample GraSoiAngelo_158_FD_79665 | JGI IMG/M metagenome (GOLD analysis project Ga0066709, IMG submission 79665) | Grasslands soil microbial communities from the Angelo Coastal Reserve, California, USA - 14_1009_16_30cm | ecosystem: Environmental > Terrestrial > Soil > Grasslands | place: USA... | reverse complement strand
TCTTTGACAGATTGGCCTAGGAACGCGGCCACCGAGATTTCGAGGCATTTCATACTTTTCGGCCGCGTTCCCAGGCGCTCTGTTTGGGGGGCGAAGTCCGCCACGTGTTAAAATCGTCTAGCCCAGTGGTGGATATTTCCGTTCCCGAGTCGCTTGAAGGTCCGCTGCCCAGCGCGCAGGATTCGGAGACGGGTATTTACGTTTACTCGATCATCGAGTGCCCTGAGCCGCGGACTTTCGGCAAGATCGGCATCGGCGGGCGCGGCGACGGCGTGTATACCGTGCACTACAAAGACCTCGCCGCCGTCGTCAGTCGCTCGCTGCTGGTCGTCTATGACCCGACGCGCGAGAACGTGCTGGCCCATGAGCACGTCAACGAGGTCATCATCGAAGAAGGCTTTACGCCCGTACCGATGAGCTTCGGCACGCTCTTCAAGACGGAGAAGGACATTGTCGAGTTCCTCGAAGACACGTACGACGCCCTGCGCGACGTGCTGGTCAAGATGAAGGACAAGCTCGAATTCGGCTTGCGCGTGAACTGGGCGCGCGAGGAGGTTCTGGCGGAGATCGAGCGCGATGACGAAGGCATCCGACGCCTCAAAGAGGAGATCTCCAAGAGCCAGCAGTCCTCGACGTACTTTGCGCGCATGCAGTTGGGTCGCATGGTCGAACAGGCGCTTGCCGATAAGTCCGACGCGTACGTCCGCGACATCTACGAATACTTGCGCGAAGCGGCGATCGCCTCGCGGTCCAACAAGCCGATCGGCGACAAGATGATCATGAACGCCGCTTTTCTCGTGGAACGCGACAAGGCGGGCCAGTTCGATCAGAAGGTCACCGAGATCGCCCAGCGGTACGAAGGCAAGTTGTCTTTCCGCTACACGGGGCCCTGGCCGCCGTATAACTTCGTCACGATTCGGCTGCAGCTGGAGCGCTCGGCCGTCGTCTGATGATTTTCAAGCTTCTGGGCGCGCCCATCACCCTGCCGATGGCGGGGCTGAAGTTCGTGTTTCAGCAGATCGCCGATCTGGCCGATCAGGAGCTGAACGACGAAAACGCGGTCCGCGATCAGCTGCTGCTGCTGCAGGTGCAGCTGGAAGACGGGGACATCGACGAGGATGACTTCGCCGAGCAAGAGCCCGAGCTGCTGGCTCGTCTGCGTGACATCAAGGCCCGCAAGCGGGCCGAGATGGAGGAGTCAGCGGACGAGGAGCTGCCGCCCGAAGCCAACGTCCAGGCGCGCCGCCGCGTCGTCGTCGAAACGCCCTTCGACGAGTGAGCCCACTGGTTTACGTCTACGCAGTCCTGCCGCGGCCGATCGCCACAAAGCTCAAAGGCATCGACGCACAGCCGGTGCGCTGGGTGGTGGACGACGTCCTGGCGGCAGCCGTTTCCGACGTCCCTGACGAAGAGTTCGACGAAGCGCCCCTGAACGAGCACGTGCGCGACCTGAGCTGGCTAGGTCCGCGAGCCATGGCCCATCAAGAGGTCAATTACCGGCTGCACGAGGATGGCGAAGCGGTCGTTCCGTTGGCATTCGGCACGGTCTTTCGCGATGAGGATCGCGTGCGCCAGCTGCTGCACGACCAGCGCGCTGCACTCGCGGCGCGTCTGGAGGCGGTGCGCGGTCGCGCCGAATGGGTGATCACGCTTCACGTCATCAAAGAGCCCGACGCGGATTACGTGGCGGCCGCGAGTCCAGCAATTCAGGCCGCCCAAAAGGAGATCGCCTCGAGCCCACCCGGGCGAGCTCACCTGCTCAAGCGGCGTCTGGCCGAGCTGCAGCGAGACGAGCTACGCCGTATCCAGGCGGAATCGGCTGAAGAAGTGGTAACAAGGCTGCGCGAGATCGCCACCGACGTGTACCTCGAGCCACTACCCACTGACACGATCGAGCGGCCGCTGGTGCGCGCAAGCGTGCTGGTGCCGCGCTCAGCAGAGGCGCGTTTCGTGGACCAGGTCGAGCGTCTGCGAAGCAGGTGGCCTGAACCGATGTATCGCGTACTCCTGACCGGCCCCTGGCCGCCATACCGCTTCGGCGGCCTCGAGCGCGACAGTGGCTGAGAATTTTGTGAGTCTTAGCGCGCCGACGTCGGCCGACGAGCTGTCGCTGCTGGAGCTGTCAGATCGCCTGTTGAGCCGCGGTGTCGTGCTCACCGGAGAGGCGACGATCTCCGTCGCCGGTGTGGACCTGATCTACCTGGGCCTGAGCGTGGTCCTGACAGCTGTCGAGACCCTGCGCCGGACACGTGAGCCTGCTCCTGCACGCGATCACCCCGCCTGATACGGGCGTGACGCCTCCCACCGGGCTGCGCGGCCATCCACTCGTCTGCGTTCAGGACGAGGACCTCGTCGCGTGGGCAACCGAGTTCCCCGAGAAGCCCGATCAGCTCACTCGGGCAGACCTGCTCGCGCATCATGAGCTTGTCAGCCGTCTCGACGACTGGCTCGACGGCTCCTTACCCGCACGCTTGCCCACCTGGATCGGCGATAGAGATGCGCTGCAGCGCTTGCTAACCGCGAAGCGGGCCGAGTTATCGACAGGTCTGGAGCGCGTGCGTGGGCGCACGGAGCTCGCCGTGACCGCGGTGTGGACGACTCCTGAAGAACAGACGCCTTCGTCCGAGGCGGCGACGCCTGGTACGCGCTACCTGCTGCAGAGGCGCCAGGCTTTCGCCGGCTCGGATCGTCGGCGAGCGCGCGCTCACCAGCTTGCCGATGAGCTGGAGCGCCTCGCCGCACCCGACCTTGCCGAAATGCAGCGCAAGGTGTGTCCGTCGAAAGGCGTGGCTCTCTCGGCGGCACTGCTCGTGGCGCGCCCAACAGCAATCGAGGTGAAAGCGCGGCTCCCGCGCGTCGACCAAGACGTTCGTATACTGGTCAATGGGCCATGGCCGCCGTACAGCTTCGCTGCGGCCGGGTGACTTGGGGGAAGATTGCAAGACGAACTCGAGGTGCTCCGAAACGAGCTGCAACATGTGCGCGGAACACTTCCCGATCGCATCGATATCGATCCTGAGGGGCTTGAGCAGGGGCTGGTCCAGCTCGTACTGACGCTCGTGGAATTTGTCCGTCAGCTACTCGAGCGGCAGGCAGTACGGCGCATGGAAGGTGGCAGTCTCAGCGACGAGGAGGTAGAGCGCGTCGGGATGGCACTGATGAAGCTCGAAGAAAAGGTGCACCAGCTCGCCGACCAGTTCGGTCTCGAGCCCGGTGACCTCAACATCAACCTGGGCCCACTGGGCGACCTGTTATGAACCGCCTGCTATGAACGGCCGCACGTGAGCCTCGAGCCGCGCCATGCACCATACCGGGGCACCAGTCTCGCCGACATCCTGGACCGCATTCTCGACAAAGGGTTGGTCGTCGCTGGTGACATCCGCATCTCGGTGGCCAATGTCGAGCTTCTAACAGTCCGAATACGTTTGCTGGTGTGCTCGATCGACAAAGCCGAACAGATCGGCCTGAACTGGTGGCGCTACGACCGGTCGCTCATCTTCCCACAAGAGGAAACTGAAAACACTATCGCCCGTCTGGAGCAGCGCATCGCGGAGCTCGAGCGCCGGCTGGCACTGACCCAGTCGCCTCCGCCATCTGCACCGTCAGCTCGCTCCCGCCCACGAAAGAGGTAATCGACCGCATGCCCCCCGTTGAACGAACCCCAGGCGGCACCAGTCTCATCGACGTCCTTGACCGCGTCCTCGACAAGGGCATCGTCATCGATGCATGGGTCCGGGTCTCCCTGGTAGGAATCGATCTGATCACGGTTGAGGCCCGCATCGTGGTCGCTTCCATCGATACGTACCTGCGTTACGCCGAGGCGTTGGGAATCACCACGCCGGTTGCCCGCGCACCCCTGGCGACGACCCCACGCGAAGAGCTCGCTGGGGAGGTGGTCACCGAACGTCCACCAGTCGAGCGGCCACCAACCGAGCAGCCACAAACCGAGCGGCCACGAACCGAGCGGCCACGAACCGAGCGGCCACGAACCGAGCGGCCACGAACCGAGCGGCCGTAGAAGCAGGAGCTTGATCGCATTGCTAGGGTTAAGAGGATCCCTTGGCCGCCGTAACTGAGTTCCGCAGCTCCTCACCGCAAAAACCTGCGTCGGGTCTGGCTGCGCAGACGACGGCGCCCTTGCAATCGATGCAGAGCGCGGTCTCCCAGTTGGTCGACCCGCGCGAGCCGCTCACCCTGATGCTCGAGGGGCTCTCACGCGCCCTCGGCTACCGTCGCGCCGTCGTCGCCTTGTATGACCCCGCGCGCGGCGCATTGCGCGGGACGGTCGGCCTCAACGTGCCGGCCGCGCTGGTCGAGTCGATCGAGATACCCCTGGACGAGACCGAGAGCCCGCTGGTCATTGCCTTGCGCGAGGGCGTGCCGCTGCGGGTCGACGACATTGGAGCCGAGTCGCGCCTACGCGACCACGCGCTGACCCTGTTGCTCGAGATGGATATATCGAGCTTCGCTGTGGTGCCGCTACGCAGCAGCTCGGAGCAGTTTGACCTTGCGACATGGCAGGGCCGCGATGTGCCAGCCGTCGGCGTGGTGATCTTGAGCAAGGACGAGACGATCACCGACTCCGACGTCGAGCGCCTGATGCCGTTCGCCGTGCAGGCAGGCACCGCCCTGGTCCGCGCGAGCGACGTGGAGCGACTCAAGGACTCGAGCGAGCAGCACGCCGTCGAGAAGGAATGGCTCTTCTGGATGATCAACGGCTTCGCTGACCCGGTCGTCCTGACCGATGCCAACAACGACATCATCCTGCAGAATCTGCGCGCCGAGACCTTGTTCAAATCCAATCCCGACGACAGCGAAGGCAAGCACCGCGCGATCTGGATGAACAACTTCTTGTTTACCGCCGCGCTGAGCAAGGCCAAGCTCGACCAGAACCCGGCGGGTCGGTCGGCGGGTGATCTGATGCTGGTCGATCCGATTGAAGGCACCGAGCTGTTGTTCGAGATGCGCACGCTACCCGCGACCAACTACTTCAACGGCGCGCGTGGAACGGTGTGCGTGCTGACCAACATCACCGACCTGCGATACGCCACCGAGCAGGTGACCCAGAACATTCATCGCCTGCAAACGGCCCAGGAGGAGATCCGGCTCGAGCGCGACCGCCTCAACCTGGTCCTGCGGAGCGTGCCCAATCCGATCATCCTGCTCGACGTCGCTAACCAGCCCATCCTGATGAATCACGAAGCGCTGCGCCTCTTTCAAGCCTCAGCGCTGGACAGCCACAGCAGCCGACGCGCTCAGGTCTGCATCACCAACGAGGCCAGGTTCACATCGTTCGTGTCGCAGCTGCGGCTCGATCCGGCCCAGGGCATGAGCGGCGAGATCATGCTCACCGACCCCGACGCGAGCGAGGTGTTGAGCATGCAAGTCACCTCGACCGAAGTGCGCGATGATCTCGGCACTGTTGCTGCGACCGTGTCGGTGATGCAGGACGTCTCACGCTTGCGCGAGCTGGAGCGACGGCGCATCGAACAGATCCTGTTCGACTCCGAAAAGCTGGCCGCGACGGGTCGGCTGGCCGCGTCGATCGCACACGAGATCAATAACCCGCTGGAGGCAATCAAGAATTCGCTCTATCTGCTCAGCAACAAGATGGCGGCCGACGATCCGAACGCGAAGTTCTTGCAGATCGCGACGAAAGAGACCGATCGCGTCTCGCGGATCCTGAAACAGATGCTCGGGTTCTATCGGCCGCCGCGGATGGAGTCAACCGATATCAACCGCTTGATCGAAGAATCTGAAGGGCTGATCGAGAAACACATGCGGGCGCATCGGGTAAAGGTCGAGAACAACCTCGACCCGCGGCTCCCTCCGGTTATCACCGCGGCCGACCAGATCAAGCAAGTTCTGTTGAATCTCATGATCAACGCGCAACAAGCAATGCCCGAAGGCGGCACAGTCTACGTATCGACCCGTGCCGCTCACGGGGCCGATCCCGAGTTCCTCATGACCGATTCGATCCACATCCAGATTCGGGATACTGGCACGGGCATCCCCCAGGAGCACGTCCCGCACATCTTCGAGCCGTTCTTCTCAACCAAAGAGGCGAAGGGCACCGGCCTGGGGCTGTGGGTCTCGCAGGGCATTGTCCAGGCGCATGGTGGGTCGATCAAGCTGCGCAGCCGTGAGGGGCGCGGCACGACCTTCAACGTCGCACTGCCCATTGGAGGCCCGACGCAGCATGGCGAACGGTAGCCTCCTGGTCGTTGACGATGAAGAGAGCGTCGCCGTCACGATGGGCGCGATCCTGGAGATGGAAGGCTATGCCGTGTCGATCTCGACCAGCGGCGCTGACGCTCTGCGAAAGCTGCGGGAGCACGAGTTCGATCTCGTCCTGACCGATCTCCAGCTTCAGGATTACGACGGGCTCAGCATCGTCGCCGAAGTCTGTCGACGACAGCCGGAGACGGTCTCGATCATCCTGACTGGCTACGCGTCGCTGGAGTCGGCGATCAAGGCGTTGCGCCAGGGCGCCTACGACTACCTGATCAAGCCGTGCGACGTGGACGAGCTGAAGGCGGTGGTCGCCCGCGGCATCGAGCGGCGCCAGCTCGGCATCCAGCTCAAGGCGCGGCTGGCCGACCTGGAAGAGGCCAACGCGACCATCGGCAACCTGAACCGCGATCTCGAGCGGCGCATCGACGAGGCCACCGCCGAGCTGCAGCAGCGCATGAACGACCTGGCCGAGGCCAACGACGAGATCGCCAACCTGTACCGCAACGCCCAGGCGCACGTGGAGGAGCTGCAGGAGCTCGATCGCCTCAAGTCACGCTTTCTGTCGATGGCCTCACATGAGCTGAAGACGCCGCTGACGTCGATCTCGGGGCTCTCGCAGGTGCTGCTGCGACGCATGCGGCGGCGGCTCGAACAGGGGCGGCCGGAGAGCGACGAGTGGCTAGCGGAACAACGCGGGCACGTCGATCGTCTCGAGCTGCTCAATTCGCAGACGGCGCGACTCGGGCGTCTTGTCGACGAGCTGCTGGATGTCTCGAAGATCGAATCGGGCAAGCTCGAATTTCATCTGGCGCCGGTCGATCTGGGTGAGCTGGTCAGCGAGGTGGCCGATCGCCTGCAGATGACCACGACGCAGCACACCATCGAGGTGGACATGGACGCGCCGCCGCTGGCCGTGACAGGCGACCGCGACCACCTCGAGCAGGTGCTCGACAACCTGATGACCAACGCGATCAAGTTCTCGCCCGAGGGCGGCACGATTCGGGTCGCGGTGCGGCTCGAGGGCGACGAAGTGGTGCTGAGCGTTCAGGACTCGGGCGTCGGCATCTCGCCGCAGCAGCTGGAGGCCATCTTCGGGCTGTTCTACCAGGCCGAGGACCCGGTCTCGCGGCGGACCGGCGGCATGGGGCTGGGGCTATACATCAGCAAAGAGATCGTCACCCGCCACGGCGGTCGCATCTGGGCCGAAAGCAAGCCGAACGAAGGCAGCACCTTCAGCGTCTCGCTCCCGCGCCAGGGCGCGGCCACGCCCCCAGGTCACGTGGCGCCCGCCCGCCATCCGCCCCGCCGTTCCCGCGGCGCCCCCGCCGGTCGCGCGAGGCGCTAGCTTAGCTATAGCTAGGGTCTGACCTGTACCTCGCCCAGGACGAGGTGGTCGCCGCGATCACCGTCGAAGACGGAGCGCTTGTCGCCGTCGTACATGCCGACTTCTAGCGTGTAGCTGCCTGCTGGCAGGTCACCTGGGATGGCGATGCCGTAGTTGTCCTCGATCTGCTCGCCTCGGTTCCACGAGGTGGTCGGGCGGAGGTTATCGGCGGGCTCCGCGTCGCGCTGGGCGACGACCGCGGAAGCGCCATCAAGCAGATGAGTGAAGACCTTCCAGTGGTCCAATGTCGGCCCGCGCGCCGCGCGCCACACCAGCGTGAGCGCGAGCGTCTCACCCGGTTTCACCGTCCGAGAACCCAGACGGTAGCCGTCCAGCACGATGCCGTTGTCGAGCGCGGCGTCAACCTTCTCCGTTGCCAGATCGCGCGGCGAGAACCCGACCAGCGCCAATTGCACCGACCCATACCACTGGTGCGTCGCCTGGAAGCCATTTTCGGCTAGCCACGTGGAGATCACCCCATGTGGGTCGGCCTCGGCCATCGCCCACGACACGAGCCAGATGCGCTCATGCTGGCTGCGAATCGCCTCGAGCCGCCGCAGCGTGTCCTGGGCATCCATCGGCCGCTGCGCAGGCAGCCCGATCAGTGGCAGCGAGCCACGGTAGTAGTAGCCAAAGATCTCAACCTGGTTCTCCGCCACCAACACGACGGCGTCTGTTGGCCGCGCCTCCTGCTCGATCCTCGCCACCAGGCCGCGGTAGTCGTCCCGCTCCAGACTCGGATCGAAGTATTGCGCCGATAAGCCCACTGCAAAGGGCACCAACGCCACCATTGTCAGTCCAGTCGCAAACAGCGGCCGGCGCGCCAGCACCACGATGCCGAGTCCCGCGAGCAGCATCAGGCCCGGCATGCCGAGCAACAGGTAGCGCACTTCGAACAGGCCCGCGCGCAGACCGAGCGCGAGCACCAGCGCCAAGGGCATGAGCCAGACCAGGAGTGCCAGTGTTCCGGGTTCCGCGTTCCGCGTTCCGGGTTCCGGGTTCCGGGTTCGGCGTCCCGCGAGCAGGGCCGTCGCGCCGATCAACGCCAGAGCGACGATCAACACTCCAGCCCGGAGGAAGACCTCGCCGTGAGCGACACCACCCCCGTACGCCTCGAGGGTTTCGACGATCAGGCCTTCCACCGTCCGCGCACTCGTGTTGAGCGGATGACCCTGCTGCTCGATGAACGTCGGGAGCCACGGCAGAAAGCCAAGCGCGACGACCGCGTTTGCGGCGAGCCAGGCCAGCCACTCGCGGCCAGGGCGCGTCCGCCACCAGATCAGCGCGTGCACATTCAATGCTGCGAGCAGGGCGATCCCCAGATACTGCGAGTACAGCGTCGCGAGACCAGCCAGGGCGTACAGCCAGTAGTTGCGGCGCGTGTAGGCGTACACCGCCAGCAATCCAAGGGCGGTCACCTGTGCGTACATGCGCACTTCCTGCGAGTAGTAGACGGAGAGCGGCGCGGCAGCCAGCAGCAGCGCTGCCAGCGTGCCGGTCAGACCGCCGAACAGACGTCGGCCGATCAGCCCCACGAGGACGACGGCGGCCACGCCCCACACGACTGAGAGCGAGCGCAGCGCAATCTCGGATGAGCCGAACGCCTCACCCCACGCCTTGAGCGTCAAGTAAAACAGCGGTGGGTGGCTGTCCAGCGCGGCGGCGCGCAGGATGTCAGGAAATGAGCGGGTCAGCTGATGGGCGCTGATGCCCTCGTCGTACCAGAGGCTCTGTGCGTCGATTCGGAACCAGCGCAACGCGGCGGCCAGCGCCGCCACGCCCACAAGTGGCCACCATGGCACCAGAGAAATGGTACTCAGTGATCAATGGTCAGTGGCCAACGGCCGCAAGATGAGCGCTGGCGCGGTCGGACGGTTCAGGCCGACGATGAGACCCGCGGCAAGCAGACACAGAACGCCCGCGGTCATGAACGCGACCAGGTAATCGCCGAACCACGTGTGAAGCGCTCCGGCGCCGAAGGCGGCCACCGAGCCGCCCAGCTGATGCGCGGCAAACACCCAGCCAAAGACCGGTCCCACGCGCTCTTTTCCGAAGCGGTCCGCGACCAGACGCACGGTGGGTGGCACGGTCGCCACCCAATCCAGGCCGTAAAAGACGACGAACGCCGCTAGCGCTGGTACCCCCGTGTCGTACGCCCACGGCAGAAACAGCAGCGCGATCCCGCGTAGCGTGTAGTACCAGACCAGCAGTTTGCGCGGGTCCCAGCGATCCGAGAGCCAGCCTGACAGCGTCGTCCCGACCAGGTCGAACACCCCCATGGCCGCCAGCATGCCCGCGGCGGTTACTTCAGGCAGGCCGTGCTCGACAGACGCCGGGATGAGATGGACCGCGATCAGCCCGACCGTGGTGGCGCCACAGATCGCAAAGCTGCCCGCGAGCAGCCAGAAATCGCGTTGCGCAGTGCATTCGCGGAGGGTGGCGACCGCCAGCCCGAAGGGGTTCCCCTTAGCCGGCGCTACCGCTGAACCAGGCATCGATTCGCCTTCAACGCCGTAGGGTTGGAGGCCCTTCTGTCGCGGATCGTCGCGCATCAAGAACGCCACGAGCGCGGCGACGGACAGCGCCACCGCGGCAACCAGCACGACAGCGGTCCGCCAGCCGGCGGCTTCGACGATCGCCGCCTGTTCTGGGAGGAAGATCAACTGGCCGGTGGCCGTGCTGGCGGCAAAGATGCCGGTGATCAGACCACGCCGCTTGACGAACCAGCGGGTGGCGACGGTCGCTCCCAGCACGAGCGCCATCGACCCCGAGCCGGCGCCGACCAGGACGCCCCAGAGACCGACGAGCTGCCAGACGTTCGTCATCAGCGCGCTCAGTCCGACCGCCACGGCGAGCGTCGAAAGTGCCACGAGCATGACGCGTCGGACACCAAAGCGCGTCATCAGCGCGCCCGCGAACGGTCCGCAGAGCCCGAACAGCAACAGGTTGATCGAGAGCGCCAGCGAAATCGCGGCGCGGTCCCAGCCAAATTCGCGCTCCAACGGCAGGACGAGCACGGCGCGAGTGGCGTTGATGCCCGCCGAAGCGAGCAGCGCCAGGAACGTGACGCCCGCCACCACCCAGGCGTAGTGAAGCCTTGTGGCCATTTCCGCTCCTCAACGCCTGCCGGCTGAGTGCGTATTCCCGTTCTCGCGTTCGCGCGTTCGCGCGTTCATCGCCGTCGGACTCTGACCGGGCTCTCCAGTCGAAGCAACTCGAGTTGTAGGCGTGATATCGCGAGACAGCGAGCAAGAACGCGAGAACGCGAGAACGCGCGAACGGGCTATCCTGTAGACGTGCAGTTGCGCGTGCAGATCGTCACTGCGGAGCGGGAAGTGTTCGACGAAGAGGCCGTTGATATGGTCGTGGCGGCTGGCGCGGAGGGCGTCGTGGGCATCTTGCCAAGACATGCGGCGCTGTTGACCACGCTCCAGCCAGGCATCATCAGGATCAAGCGAGGCGGCGGCGAAGAGGCGATGGCGGTCGGCGGCGGCTTTCTACAGGTCGCCCGTGACCAGGTGCTGATCCTG
>Ga0066709_100004504_pt1 | contig 11152 bp, 6 predicted proteins | sample GraSoiAngelo_158_FD_79665 | JGI IMG/M metagenome (GOLD analysis project Ga0066709, IMG submission 79665) | Grasslands soil microbial communities from the Angelo Coastal Reserve, California, USA - 14_1009_16_30cm | ecosystem: Environmental > Terrestrial > Soil > Grasslands | place: USA... | reverse complement strand
GCTGGCGTTGTCATACGGGTTCGCCGGCCGACTCATGCTCGGAATCATCTGGTGCTGCTCGAGGATGGCTACGTATTCCCCGGAAGCGTACTGCACACCGCGATCCGAGTGATGAATCAGACCGCTGGTTTGGTACGCCATCGGAAGATGGCCCAACGGTCTCTTGGGTTACAGCGCGCCCGCTTCGGCGCTGGAGCATCGTCATTTATTCGTGCTGGGTTTGGCCGACGCTTGCACTGTTAACGTTCCCTTCACTGCAATATCGGCCGATGATCTGTCTATCATAATGTCGATGGTTCCCGGGACAATGACCCGGTGTGGCGAGAAGCGTGTGGGGCCAGGCAATTTCTTGCGAGTCTCCGGTGGGTGGAAGCATTGGAGCGGCGGCGATGCCAAAGAGGGAGCGCTTTTCTACGAAGAATCGTCCGGCAAGTTCGATACGATCCTCGCTAAGTAGGAGGCGATTTCAGTCCCAAGTTTGATCAACCGGCTCCATGGCAGTTTCCGTCCTACTCCGGCCGTGTCATGAAGTTGGAATCGAATGGAAAGCCGAACTCAACTCGTTGTTGCGCTCATCTGAACAGTTTCCCAATTCAGCGCTGTCAGCTGGGTGGAGAGAAAACCGATATCCTTCGAGCTGTCACCTCGAGCCACATGTTACAATCTGCCGCGTGAACCGCCGAAGGTGCCTCCAAGCCCTTTTCCAGACGGCTCTTTTCTCTTTGTCTCCCTTTCGCTTGCTCTCCACCTCAAAGCCGGGTAAGGAGGACTCCTACGTCCCTAACTATGTCGATGTGGCAAGCAAAGCAGGGTTGACCGCCAAGACCGTGATTGGAGGACATGCCAGCAAGGATTTTCTTCTCTCGACGACCGGCGGTGGCATTGCCCTCTGGGATTATGACAATGACGGCTGGCTGGACATCTTTATCGTCAACGGCTGGGGGCTACGGGACTTCTCGAAAGGAGAAGAGCCTACAAATCACCTTTACCGGAACAATCGTGATGGGACATTTACCGATGTGACTGCGAGGGCGAATCTGTTGCGCTCAGGTTGGGGCCAGGGAGTGTGCGTCGGAGACTACAACAATGACGGCTTCCTGGATCTATTCGTCACCTATTACGGCAAAAACGTTCTGTACCGTAACAACGGAGATGGCACGTTCACAGATGTCACACGCGAATCCGGCTTACTTTCTCCCAAGGACCACTGGAATTCCGGCGCTGCTTTTGTTGATTACGACCGCGACGGCCATCTCGACCTGTTCGTCAGCAACTATGTGGCACATGAAGCCGGCCTCGTATTGTACGATTCAGATCCATCTCTAGTGGGCGTGCAATCGCCGGTATTGTATGGGCCCAAAGGGTTGCAAGGATCGAGGAACATCCTCTATCACAACAATGGTGATGACACTTTCACAGACGTTTCGCAAGCGGCTGGTATTTTAGGGCCACCGCCGGCGTACGGCTTCACGCCGTGTGTCGCCGACTTCGATAATGACGGCTGGCCTGATATTTACGTCGCGAATGATTCGACGCCGAGCCTGCTTTTCAAGAACAATCGCGACGGAACGTTCACCGAAACTGGATTGCTCGCCGGGGTGGCCGTGGATGAAAACGGCAGCACGCAAGGTGGAATGGGTGTTGATGCCGGCGATTACGATGGCGATGGTCTGCTGGACATCATAAAAACGAACTTCTCGGATCAGACCACGTCTCTATACCACAACCAAGGCAAGGGTTTCTTCAGAGATCGCACGTTTCCAGCCGGCCTAAGCGGACGGACCTCGTCGGTCAAGTGGGGAACTGCATTCTTCGATTTTGATAACGACGGTCACCCTGACATTCTGATCGTGAGCGGTCCGATTTATCCTGCCAGTCTCAACCCAGCCCGTGCCCAGCCCAAAGAAGAGGACGGGCAAATGATTTTGTATCGTAATCTGGGAAACGGCCGTTTTCAGGACATCTCAGAGCATGCTGGGCCCGGGTTACTTCTTCCCCGTTGCAGTCGCGGGGCTGCTTTCGGCGACATTTTTCATACGGGACAGATCGACATAGCGGTTAATAACTTGAACGGCTATCCTACCTTGCTTCGCAACCAGTCGCCTTCGCCGAATTCATGGTTGCTCATAAAGCTTGTGGGGACGCGTGCGAATCGCGCGGCCATCGGGTCGAGAGCGATAGTTGAGTCCAACGGCCGGCAGCAGATTCGTGAAGTACGCAGTGGCGGAAGCTTCTGCTCGCAGAGCGATCTGCGACTACACTTCGGCCTGGGTCATACCCAGGAAGCCAGCCGCGTGACCATTCAATGGCTGGGCGGCACTCAGGAGGTCCTGGAGCACGTGCCTGCTAACCGCTTGCTTGTGGTCCAAGAGGGGAAAGGCATTGTTTCGCAGGAGAAGTTTTGAACTTCTTTGGTCGCGCTATCGTGACGATCGTCATTGTTCTTACAACCGCCCCGGTTCCGTGTGCTCAGTCAGGCCGCCAGGGAAACAAGGCGCCGCCTAGTGCCTACGACAAAGCTTTCGCGCTGTTGCAACAGGGAGAGTCTGTCGAAGCACTTGCAGAAATAGACACTGCGTTGTCAGCGTCGCCTGATGATCCATCATTGAACAACCTGCGCGGCCTGGTGACCGCTAAACTGAATCGCAATGCGGAAGCAGAGGCTAGTTTCAGAAAAGTCATCCGACTGCGGCCTCAAGCGGCGATGGGCTACAACAATCTGGCTGCCCTGCTTTGGCAGCTGGGACGTTCCGACGAAGCTGTGCAATCGTTTCGCCAGGCGCTGATTCATGAGCCGGTTAATTTTGCAGCGCTGGTAGGGATTGGCACGATTTTGTCGGCTCAACAAAAGTATGCGGAGGCACTGGCATATCTGGAAAACGCCTGGTCCATTCACTCCGGAGACTTTCAAGCCGGCTACGAACTCGCTCGAGCGCTGCAAGAAACGAAACGCCCGGCCCAGGCTCAGCGCGTACTCGGAAGGCTCAGTCCTCCTCACGACAGGACGATCGCGGCGAAATTTTATGCACTTCAGGCGGGAATTGCTGAGCAACTGGGAGATCGATCATCCGCCAGCCGCGACTACCGTCGTGCATACGAGCTGAGCGGGCAACCTTTCGAGATATATCTTGCGCTTGTGCGAACCACTCTCGCGGCGCGGGATAAGAATGGTGCGCAAATTCCTCCTGCGCCGCCGGGGCTATCCGCGGAACAGAACTTCACGCTCGGCGCGCTATTTGCTTCCAGTGGCGATTACTCCGAAGCGATATCATATTTTCAAACTACCTTGCGTCTGGAACCCGCGAATTACGCGGCCGCCTATAACCTCGCTCTGGCGTATAAGCAGGCGGGCAGCCAGCAGGCGGCTTCTGAACTGATCGAACAGACACTAGGACGTCAGCCCACGGCCGAGCTCTATAGCCTGCTGGCATCCGTTCAAGAAGAGACTGGGCGCTACGTGGAAGCAGCCCGAAACTACCAGCGAGCTGTGGACCTCGATCCCGGCAATGAACAATATTATTTCGATCTCGGCGCGGAGTATCTTGTTCATCTCACCTTTGAGCCTGCGATCGAAGTGTTCCGCATAGGAACGCATAAGTTTCCCAAGTCTGCGCGCCAATACGTGGGGATAGGACTAGCCCAATTTGCCCTGCGCCGATACGGCGACGCAGCCGATGCATTTTTAAACGCCCTGGAAATGAATCCGTCCTCCCCGGATGCATTTCTCGCCTGGAATGCGTTGCCCGCGTTCGTACTGACGGCTGAATGGGAGAAGATACAGCCGAGGCTGAAATTAATAGCAGAACGGTTTCCAGGAAGTGCTCAGGCTCTCTTTTGTTACGGCGCTGCAGTTTTTCGACGCAGCGTGGTTTCGGAACAAGAAGAAAACTTCCAACTCGCACAAGCGCTGCTTGAGAGAGCCGTTCATTGGGACCCAAAACTGGCGGCGGCCCACCTCGAATTAGCTACTCTCTATGCTCAACGCAACCTGAACAAACAGGCCGTCGCCAGCTTCCTCGAAGCGATTCGGCTGGATCCGGACTCGGAAACGGCACACTACAGATTGGCGCAGACGTATCGAAACCAGAATCAGCTGGAGCGTGCTAATCAGGAGTTGGACCTATATGGTCAGTTGTCTCGCCATCACCGCGAGCAATTGGCGCAAACCCGCAGCGCTATCCGCCAATTCGTCCTTGCGCACGGCGCTTCGGAGCCGGTAGTGACAGAAAAGAAGCCGCCTTTGTGAAATGCCTCGCCGACGAAAGGAGCTACATAGAAATGATCAGAATGTCATTGAAGTGGCAGCTGCCCGCCGTTCTTTGGGCTACGATTTGCATAGGCTTTCCCAGTCAGTTAACCGCCGACGACAGCCGGAAGCTTCCCGATCACGTTCCTCCCAAGCGCTCCTCTCAAATTCAGGACGGCTTCGGAATCAACTCGGACTTGCCCCGTGAACCATATTTGCCGTGGAACCGATGGTGGTGGACTCGTATGTTTGACGCCGGCTTCAAGTGGATTCGTATCGGGCAATACGAGAACAGCTCCGACCGCACCAGTTGGGATTGGATCGAGCAGAAACGCGGCGTGCTTTCCAGTTCGCAGGAACTCGAAGACCAGGTGGATTCTCTGGTGGATAACGGCGTCGACATTCAGGTGCAGCTGCTCTATGGCAATCCAATGTACACAGCCGCGGCGGGCAAAATGCCGGATGCCATTACCCCCGAACCAGGTTCATTTCATAATGCAGACAGGAGTCTTTATTCCGTTTTTTGGCCTCCTAAAACTCCCCAACAAATTGCTGCATTCAACCGCTATGTGAAATGGATGGTGGAGCACTTTCACGATCGCATTCATTACTGGGCGCTGTGGAACGAGCAGGACATCAATTATTGGAATCCGGTGCCCAATGCGGAGGACTACGGGAAGCTGCTGAACTCCTTCGTGCAAGTCGTCCACGACACCGATCGCAGCGCCAAAGTGATCTACGGCGGTCAGGCTGACCCATCACGAGATTTCACCAAGCGAGCGTTGGACACATGCCAGTGCGCATCTGAGATTGACGTCTACGCCTACCACACTTATCCCGGCTATGGTCAGAACCTGAATCCGGAAGCGATGGACTACGGCGCTTATTTGACGGAGTCGCCGAAGCTGTTGCGTGAACTAGTTCGCACTTATCCGGGAATTCGATCCGACGTTCAGTTTTTTGATGACGAATTTAATTCAATTCCTTCCTGGAAGGGATCGGACGAATCGGTTCAGGCTAAGTACGTTCCACGCGGACTGGTCTACAACCTCGCGGCAGGCGTGAAGACATTTGTCTGGCTGCTGGCCGCAGGAAGCGACGGAAACGAGTACGACGACTTCGGGTTGATTCACGGGATGACTCTTCACGACACGGACTTTACGCCACGACCCGTGTTCCATGCGCTTCAGAATACGAATGCGCTTTTTTCAGACACGAAGTTCGATCCCACAATTGAAATCAGTTCACCAGACTTGCCGGCCCTGAGAAGACAGGCTGGAGTCCCATTTATGAGCTTCGGCTTTCACTCGCGTTCTGGAAAGGCCATCGTGGCCTACTGGCTCGCCGCCCACAGTCTCCCAGGAAATGTGTTCCCGCCCCTCTACGCGGACCTTGCATTGAAGAACACAGGAATAAGCCATCCCGTGTTGGTTGACGTTGTCTCGGGAGAGATCAAACCTGTCGAATGGAAGAATGGGACAAGGGATACTTTGCAGACCCTGCCGCTGAAAGACAGTGTCATGGCCATCACCGACGAAAGCTATTTTGATTGGCCCGTGCTCCCCGAAGCGCCGAGTTCGCTGGCGGTCACGATGAGTGGGAACTCTGCGAAACTGACCTGGCAGGTGCACGGCGGGGATCCCAAAGGCTTAATACTGGAGCGCCGGATGGAAAGCATGGCCGGGGGCGCTTCCCGCTGGGAACGAGTTGCAAAGCTGGAAAATCTCGCCACCGAATACACTGATTCTGTTGTGGCGAAAGGCAGTCAAGTTGCCTATCGAGTCCGCGCGTACAATGACGCGGGTGAATCGGCGTATTCGAATATTGCCCGGGTGGCGATTCCGGCTCGATAGAGCTTCTACGCTCGCGCTAGAACACATATTTCAAGGCGAACTCAATTTGCCGGTTATCGGTAGCGGTGCTGGTGATGCTGGCGCCGCCGGATTCATCCACGGTATTGCCCGGCAATCCAAAATTAGGATGATTCAGCAGGTTGAAGAACTCGGAGCGGAACTCGATCTGCTGCGTTTCACGTATCTTGAAACGTTTCTGCAACACGAAATCCACATTGACCAGCTTCGGCCCTCGCAGGTTCCCGATGCGTGAGTTACCGAATACGTGCGCGATCTGTTGCCCGGGAGCGAGAGCCGGTATGACAAATACCGTCTGGTTGTACCAACACGTCAGCGATTGGCGACCCGGACATCCCAGACTAGCCTGCTCAGCCTGTCCGATGGAGAAATCGTAGGGATTCCCAATCTGATCCGCCCGGTAGCTCCCGCTTCCGGTGTTGCTGAGGTCGCCGGACAGTCCCGCCGTGAATGCCTCCCCGCTCTGCGCGCTGGTAATGCCGCCAATCTGCCATCCTCCAATAATTCCGTCGGCAATACCACCTAAGCTGCTGAGGAAGGGGCGGCCCCGGCCAACCGGTATTTCGTAGATATAGCTCACCACGAAACGGTGTCGGAGATCAGGCAACACAGAGCCGAACTCCCGTTCCGGATGGTGCGCGTCCTGAATAGCCGCGCCCACGTTGCCATCCGCATTTCCCAGGTTGTGGGCCAGCGTGTACGACACCAGCAGGTTAAAGCCCTTCGAAAAACGTCTGTTCACCGATGCCTGAAGCGCGTTGTAGAACATCTGTAGCTGCGGAAAGTCCAGTGGCAAGACATTGCTCAGGTCCGGCAAGACATTGAAGTAAGGACGGCCCAGATTGCCGGTGGAATCGGAGAAGTTAGAGTCCAACGGCTGAAAGGGCTGGTTCAAATCGCTGACCTCGTGATTCCACAAGTGGTAAGCGCGCGTGCCGACGTACCCGATTTGCGCCATCCAGTTTTGCGAGAACTCGTGCTGAATTCCCAGGTTCCACTCGATAATCCGTGGCATGCGGCGAATAGGACCGGTTGTGCGCACTACTCCCGTCGGGTGACTGGGATCAGCAAAAGGAATCGTCGGCGAAAAACCGGCAGATATCAATTGACTGGGTGCAGGGATCTGGCCCACGTTGAAGAACCGGGATGAAAATGCCAGTTGCGGCGGGTTTAGGCCCAGGTCGTCGAAGATGTTGGCCTCACTCGAGTAGAAGATTCCCAAGGCGCTGTGGACCACCGTTTCCTTCTGCGGAGACCAGGCCAGACCGATGCGTGGGGCCCAGTCGCTCTTGTCAAACTTCACCCCGGCATGGGGCACCGCATTCGGTCCGTACGAATTCACCACCACGGCGCGTTCCAGATCGAAGTTGCCCACGCGGCCATTGGCGGGCGAGGTCACCTCATAGCGCAAGCCAATGTTCAAAGTGAGGTTGGGCAAAACGTGGAAGTCGTCCTGCGCGAACTCCGCCAGGTCCCAATAACGCGTCGGATACATTCCTGTAAGAAAATCCTGTGCTGACGAAATCGGTATTCCCAGCAACAGGTCGGCTAGTCCATTGCCGCCCGTAGAGGTGGTTATGTCGGCGGTATAACCGCCTGGAAAGGCGAAGTTCCCCCGAGAGGCCGTGAGCTGAAAGAAGTTGCGCTGCTGGCGGCGGAAGTCAGCACCGAATTTGAAAGAGTGCTTGTTACGAACCCAGGTGACCGTGTCCGCCACTTGATAAATGTTTTCGATAGCGTGTTCCGGGGTCCATAGCGAGTCGCCTACCGGGGTGAAGCTGGCGATGTCGACGAATGACAATCCGGACGAGTTCACGTCGCCGCGATTGGCGAACGGAATTCCGACTTGCTCCGACAGGTTCTTACCGAAAAGCAGCGGTAGAGCATTCACTGCATACCGGAAGAATCCTCCATGCGCGTCATTGAGTAAGCGCCCCGAAAAAGTGTGAGTCCACCCGAGGCTGATGTGCTGCGATCGCGTCTTGTCGCGACTTGGGCAACAGTCTGCGCCGCCCAGGTCTCCCAGGGGCCCTGGCCTGAAACTGCGAATGTCATCGAAGCTGTAACCCGCAAAGATCTGATCCCGTTCACGGAAGCGATGATCCAGGCGTACGTCGAGCGAATCCTGATCATTCACACGATTCGGGCTTGAGAAGTAGTTATTGACGAGGTCGGTAGTGGTGGGAAGCGGGTACAAGTTGGCAACGTTCAGGCCCGTCGCATTGAGCATTCCGGAGGGAATTATGTTGCTCGGGAAAGCATCGCGGAGCAGAACCGTGCTGCCATCGGGACATACGAAACTATGAGTGCTGTACGGATCGAAAATAGTGCCAACGTCGAATGTGGGATTCGTGCCGGCCGGACCGCAAGGCGAGAAAAAGTCAGTTTGTGTCAGTCGGTCGCCGAAATTGCCGGTGCGCTCATCGGCTGTAGGCACGGTGGAAACGTAGCTCAAAGCCTCACGAATCCTGGTTGCCTGGTAGTCGCCGAAGATGAATGTCTTGTCTTTCTTGATGGGTCCTCCAAGAAATCCACCAAACTGATTTCTCTTAAAGGCAGGCTTCGGCGAAGGTGGCGGGGAGGCGAAATAGTTTCTCGCGTCCAGTACGTCGTTGCGGATAAATTCAAACAGCCCGCCGTGAAGCTGATTTGTGCCGGATTTTACCACCACGTTCAGCGCAGCCCCACCGCGGCCAAATTCCGCGCTCATGGAGTTTTCTTCGGTACGGAATTCTTGAATTGCGTCCGGTGGCGGAAGCACCACGACACCGCCGAGGCCGAATTCATTGTTGTCCACACCGTTCAGCAGGAAGTTGTTGTTCGAGACGCGGAGCCCATTGACCGAGAGCGCTTCGTTGGCCCTCTCGTTCTCGAAAACTCCGCCGGAAACGTTGGACCCAGCCGGGCCGCCATTGGCACCTGGTCCCAAATAGGCAAGCTGAATGAAATTGCGACCGTTTAGCGGGAGGTCGGAGATTCGTTTCTCGGTTTCTATTGTTCCGAGTGAGGAGCTCTCGGTTTGGAGCAGGGGGGCAGTTCCGGTCACTTCGACCACTTCGGTCGCGGCGCCAACCTGTAGATTGAGATCCACACGCACGACCTGGTTGACACCCACTTCCACGCTCGAGTTCACAGCTTTCTTGAATCCTTGCCGTTCCACCGTCACAGAATACGTGGCTGGGCGCAAGAGGTTGGCAGCATATGCGCCGGCCGTATCGGTTGTGACCTCAACCGATTGATCGGTGGCCAAATTTCTGACTGTTACCTTCGCGCCTTGCACATTCGCGGCGCTGGGATCGCTGACCGTGCCCACAATACTGCCGCGGTCAACTTGGCCGAATAACGCAGAGGTACAGGTAATTACGAAGAAAGCGAAAGCCAGCTTCAAAGCACGATTGCTAGCGGATACTGCCTGCATGGGTGCCCCCTTGCCGCGCAGCAGTCTGAGGTAAACCGTTGAACCGCCTTAATACTCCCCCGCGTACCCGCAAGTCAAGCAGAACCATGAACGACGCCGGATCGCAGGAATTCAGGCACGCGGGTTTACAATGTGGACCGTCATTGGAGTCTGATTATGAAGACACTTCGGGCCTCAAGCGCTCTACTCGCGCTTTGCCTGGTCTGTTCGGTCGCGTGGACGCAGTATCAAGGTCCTGTGCGCAGCAGCCACGAAAGAAAAGCGTGGGCCGATCTGCCAGAACAGCGCAGCACGACTCATCCGAACAATGTGCCTGACCCGCGAGAGCTCAAAAGAGATGCGGACGAGCTGGCGCAACTGTCGCAGGCCATATCTGCGGACTTCGAGGCGATGAGCCGCGGTTTGGTCTCCAGCAATTTGAACGAGAGGCTCAAACGTATCGAGAAGTTGTCGAAGAGACTGCGCAACGCCGTCGAGAGTAGCAGCCGGTGACGGATTTTCTACTGATCGTTGCGCCGTCAAGCGGGCCCTTTAAGCATTGCCGATGAGGAGGTATTATGTCGGAACTGGCGTTATTGGGAGGTCGGAAGGCGAAGAACAAGGCGTTCCCCGAATGGCCGATGTACGACGACAAAGAACGTCGCGCGCTCATGGACGTCTTGGAAAGCCGCGTGTGGTGGCGAACTCCGGGAACCAAAACGCTGGAGTTCGAGCGTGCCTTCGCGGCCTTTCACGGCGCGCGGCACGGCGTGGCCGTGACGAACGGTACGGCCGCGATTGAAGTTATCATGGCCGCGCTGAACATCGGGCCGGGGGACGAGGTCATCGTTCCCGATTTCACCTTCATCGCCACCGCCAGCGCCGTGCTCTTTGCGGGCGCTCTCCCGGTGATGGTGGACGTTCGGCCAGATACCTACTGCATTGACCCCGATCTGGTGGAAGCGGCGATTACCCCACGCACCAAAGCGATCATTGCCGTGCACATGGGCGGGCATCCTGCAGATCTCGACCGCCTGAGCAAAATTGCGCGTGAACACAATCTTGCTCTAGTAGAAGACAGTTCGCACGCGCACGGGAGCGAATGGCGCGGACGGCGAATCGGTACTTTCGGAAAAGCTGGGACCTTCAGTTTTCAATCGAGCAAGCTGATCACTGCGGGGGAAGGCGGCATGATCATTACCAACGACGATGAAGTCGAACGCCTAGCCCGCTCCGTTCACGATTGCGGCCGCATGCCCGGCGAATGGTTCTACAGCCACTTTATCTATGGTTCCAATTACCGGCTCAGCGAGTGGCAAGGCGCTGTGCTCAACGTGCAACTCACGCGCCTGGATAAGCAGACTGCGCACCGGCACAAGAACGCACGCCTGCTCGATCAATTGTTGGGAGAGATTGAAGGCATGACGCCGCAGAAATTGGACGCCGGCTGCACTCGCAACGGACAATACGCTTATATCTTCCACGTCGATCGTGACGCTTTTGGAGGCATTAGCACGGAGCGATTCATCGCCGCCATGAATGCCGAGGGCATCCCCAACCAGGCGAGCTATCCTCCGCTGCACGATCTCGACGTATTCAAGAGCGGCGAATATCGCAAGAAACTTACGGGCAGGCAGG
>Ga0066709_100004502_pt1 | contig 11153 bp, 11 predicted proteins | sample GraSoiAngelo_158_FD_79665 | JGI IMG/M metagenome (GOLD analysis project Ga0066709, IMG submission 79665) | Grasslands soil microbial communities from the Angelo Coastal Reserve, California, USA - 14_1009_16_30cm | ecosystem: Environmental > Terrestrial > Soil > Grasslands | place: USA... | reverse complement strand
GATCGGCGCCTCTCCCTCGATCAACGCGTAGCTTTCGCCAATGAACATAAGGCTGATTTATTCCTATCCATTCATGTCAACTGGATGGAGCCGCACACCGTCCGCGCGTTGGAGACCTACTATGTCGGCCCGACCGACGACCCCGCCACGCTTAAATTGGCCAGCAGGGAAAACAAGGACTCCGCCTATGCCCTTTCGGACTACAAGCAAATCCTCGAGAAAATCTATGTCGACGCCCGGCGTGATGAATCGCGCGTTTTCGCTAAAACCATCCAAAGCCGGCTGTTCCGTTCGCTCAAGCCGAAAAATCCCCTGCTGCAGAATCGCGGCGTCAAAACAGCGCCCTTTGTCGTGCTGATCGGCACGCAGATGCCCGCCGTGTTGGTCGAAATCTCTTCGCTCTCCAACGAGGGAGACGTCGAGTTGTTGACAAAAATGGATTATCGCGAAAATATCGCGCTGGCGCTGTTAGAAGGAATTCGCGGTTACGCGAACGGCTTCAAGGCATTCGACGGGAAAGGCAGATAATTCATGGAAGAAACCAACGAAACGCTTTGTTTGGGAATCGACCTCGGCACTTCTCGTAGCTCGGTATCGGCGTCCAACGGTGAGCGTCATGTGATCGACAGTTATGTCGGCTGGCCGCTCGACATGGTCGCCCGCAAACTGGTGAAGAAACCCGTCATGGTCGGCCGCGAGGCCCTCGATAACCGCCCCATGTTGGACCTGCGCCGGCCATTGGAGCGAGGTGTCATGAAGGACGGATCAGAGAAAGACCAAGAAGCCGTCCAAGAAATTCTGCGCCATCTAATCTCCCTCGCCGGTATCAAGCAAAAGGGCAAGAATAAGGCGAGGGTGCGAGCTGTGGTCGGCGTGCCCGCAGAAGCCTTTCGTGTTAGCCGGCAAAACCTCCGCAACGCTCTCGAGGGGATCGCCGACAGTGTCATGCTGGTCTCCGAACCGTTCGCTGTGGCCTATGGCCTGGAGGCTCTGTTACACGCTCTGGTCATTGATATCGGCGCGGGTACCGCCGACTTCTGCGTCATGCAGGGCCGTTATCCCACTGACGAGGATCAAAAAACCTTACCCAATGCAGGCGATTCGATCGACGAGCAATTGATGAAGCTCGTGCGGGAACGCCATCCCGATGCGCAATTTTCCATTCATATGATCCGCGAGTGGAAGGAAAATTCGAGTTTCGTCGGCGAACGGAAAGAGCGCTTGATGGTCTCGGTGCCGATCAAAGGCAAAGAGACTCAAGTCGATATTACCAGCGAAATGCGCGCCGCCTGCGAAAGCATTCTCCCCCCAGTGTCTGAAACCATGATCGCCCTGCTGACCAAGGTGGAGCCGGAATTTCAGAGCAAGGTTCGTAATAATGTGATTATCGCCGGAGGAAGTTCGCTCATTAGCGGCCTGCCCGAAGCCCTGAGCAAAGCGCTCGACGAGCTCGGAGGCGGGCGGGCCACCGTTGTCCATGACCCGGTCTTCGCCGGCTCCGATGGCAGCCTGGCGATCGCGCGTGATGCGTCGAGCTCCGACTGGGAGAAACTATCGCTCTGATGTACGCTTGAAATCAAAAAAGTTAGCGTAACACGGGTCCGGATCGACCCAAGAGCGTACCGATTAGTTTAAGGGAGAGCGAAGATGCGCGATTGGATTTCTGACCTGCTCATCTTCTCCGCCGGGATCACCGGCGGGGTTCTCGTGACGATGATCAAACCAATTCTTTCTGCCGCAAAAAGGAGTCGCACGGAGCTCGTTGTTGCACGGACACGAATTCTCGCCGACATGAAAGAACAACACGACAAAGAAATATTGCACGAAGCGTTTAGAGCCACCGAGGCGATTCGCGGCGAACTCGACAAAACCCGTGAGACTTTGCGCAAGACTTTGATTACCGTTCTGGAGCCCGGCGACGACCAGCATCATGGCCAGCACAAGACGGTCATCCAGCTTTCGGAGCGGAGGAAACCAAAGCGATCGATCTCCTAAAGGGTTTACGCACCGGCACAGCGCTGGCGCGTAACCGTCGAACTCCATCCGAAAATCACCGAGTTGTGCCCTCCGTGTCCACTTCGATTTGACAATCAACCGGATGAAATGAAAGATTGGCGGGCGGAGGGGTCCGTAGATGAAATTAACGAAGGGAGCTGTGGCGGTGGCGCTCGCGCTGCTGCCTGTTAAGGTCATGGCTGAAGATGTCATCAAGCTGGGGCTGTTCAATCGGGACACGGCGATTATCGTCGCCGAGAGCAAAGGCTTTCTAAAGCAGGAAAACATTCGCGTCGAGATCAATACGGTCACCGATTCGCCGACTCTGTTGCGCAACCTCATCAAAGGCAATTACGATCTCATCCTCAATAACGCCGACAACGTCATTGCCTGGGCGGAGGGCCAAGGCGAGGATCCGCAGAAAAACGACTTCGTGATCTTCCTCGGCGGCAGCCAGGGCGTCGACCAAAAGCTCGTGGTAGCGCCCGGGATCAATGATTTTAGCGCCCTGAAAGGCAAAGTTTTCGCCGTTGACGCTCCGACCACGGGTTACGCGATCGTCGGCGTTTACATCATGAAAAAGCACGGTCTTGAGTGGAATCGCGACTATACATTTAAATCCTTCGGCAACACGACTGCTCGGGCGGATGCAATGAACCGAGGTGACGCGTCCGGTGCGATGATGAGCATGCCTGACGATGACATCCAAAAACGCGGCTTCAAAGTCCTCGCCAAATCCGAAGACTACGTCAAACACTATGCCCGCGGGCTCGGCGCCACGCGCAGAGATTGGGCCAATACCCATGAGGACTTGGTCGTGCGCTTTACCCGGGCGATGATCCGGGCCTCCGACTGGGTGCAGGATCCGAAGAACAAAGATGAGGCGATTCAGCTGCTGCTGAGCGAAACCAAAAACAACAAAGCGCGAGCCGAAGCGATGTATGCGCAAACGATCAGCCCAACCATGGGCCTCACCCCGCGCAGCCGGATTGACCTCGAAGGCATCCGAACCGTGCTCGAGTTGCGCGAAGTCGCCGGCTTGATGAAACCGCCGGTGCCCAAGCCGGAAAAATATGTCGACGAGCGCTTTTACAAAAAGGCGCTGGCAACTCTAGCCAAATAATTCACGACCCGCGAAAGAAAAACCGCCGGGGCTTGGTCGCTTGAAATTGGAGAACAATGAAATGAATCGCACAAATCTTCGCTCATTGCCGGCAATTATGCTCGCGCTTGGAATAATCATGTGCCAACCCGAATGGGTGCCCGCGCAAGCGCCGCAAGGGAAACCGCTGACGATCCGCGGCAAGATTGCCGCCGTTGAAAAACAAGCGCTCAAAGTAACAACTGCGGCGGGCGACGTGATGGTCAAGATCGCCGACGATATCCGGATCGGCGGCGTCGATGCGGCGAAACTCTCTGACATTACTACTGGTAATTACGTCGGGACAACAGCCGTGAAGCAAGCGGATGGAACGCTGAAAGCGCTGGAGGTGCACATTTTTCCGGAAAGCTCGCGCGGCACGGGCGAAGGCCACCGGCCCTGGGATCTCCAGCCCGGCTCGACCATGACTAACGCGAATGTTGAAAAAGTCGAACAAGTTATGGTTGAAAAAGCGCAAGGACAACTACTCACGCTTAAATACAAAGACGGTGAACAGAAAGTCTTGATTCCGCCGGGCACGCCAATTGTGCGAAACGTGCCGGGTGACCCTTCGTTACTCAAACCAGGCGCCGGCGTCTACATTCCTGCCGTGCGCGCCGAAGACGGCACCATCACCGCGACCCGGATCACCGTCGGTGTCGGCGGTATCATGCCGCCGATGTGAGCCCCGTCGCGTCGAAAAAGTCCCAGTCGAAAAGTGGAGCTCTGTTGCATGATTCTTTTGCGCCGATTGTTTGCGTCACTAGCGCTGCTCCTGGCGCTAGGCGCGATCCAGAGTCAAGCCAATCCATATCTCGCTAAGCCGGGGGAAGCGCCGGTGCCGATTCGCGTCGCCGCCTGTGCTATCAGCGGCGGCTTCATGCATCTCTATACGGCGCTGGACAACCGCTTGTTCGAAAAGTACGGGCTCAAGCCGGAGTTTCTGCTCGTGCGCGGCGCCGGAGTTTCGGTCGCGGCACTCACGTCTAACGAGCTACAGTTCCTGTACTGTACCGCCGATGCGATCATTCCCAGTTTAGCCGCCGGAGCGGAAGCGAAGATGATCGCCTCGCCGCTGGTCGGTCTCCCTTGGGTGATCATTGCCCGCAAAGATATCAAGCGGGTCGAAGATTTGAAGGGTAAAGTCTTCATCGTCACGCGGCCCGGCGGCACGCCGGATACACTGATTCGCATCTTGATGAAAAAGCTGCATTACACCGCCGACGATTTAAAAATTCGTCACATCGGCGGCGCCGGGCAAACCGAAGTTTTCAATGCCTTGCTTCAAGACTTGGGACAGGCAACGATGGTTACGCCGCCCCTCGATGCGCACGCGAAGCGAGACGGCTTGAACGTGATTTACCATCTCGACGATCTCAATTTGCCGGCGATCTACAGCAGCATGTTTGCCAATGACCGGATAATCAGAGAACGGCCTGCGATCGTGCAAAAATTCGTCGCCGCTGTGGCTGAAGCCGTACATTTTGTCGAGAAGAATCCAGACAAAGCTAAAGCCTCCGTTAGCAAAGTTCTCGCGCTCAAGGATCCCGAGTCGGCACAATCAGCCTATGACGCCTACGCCAAACAGCTCGTCAATCGCCGCGTTGCGATCCCGGCCGCGCGCGTGGCGGAGACAATCGAAATTGCGCGCCACGCTGGCGCCAACGTGCGGCGCAAACCCGCGGAGACCTACGATAACAGCTTCGCCGACAATCTAGAAAAGAGTGGCTTTCTGAAAGAGCTCTGGGGCGGCGAAGCGCCGGGAAAAAAATGGTGACGTTCCCTGCGGCGAGAATTCCGCCAACCTCCGCGGTTGTGCTAAGTCTCACCGAGCAACACCGAGATTCTAAAGAAATCTGCGCCACCTTCTCATCTGTATCTTTTCCCCAACGGTAACTTGATCCTTGTAAATATCGGCGCCACGCTTTATGAGAGAAGGAATTTCTTCGTCCAACTGCGCAAGGAGCCGCGATTTCATACTTGAAAAACGGCTCCGGTATTGGCCGAGGAGCTTGCGTAGTCGATTTTCGGGAGGACACCATGGCGCGGATTAAACATATTGCGATACGAACGAACGACGTTGAAAAGACCGCCAAGTTTTATCAGGCAGCATTTGGTCTTGAGCGCGTGGGCACGGGCCAGAGCGGCATTTATCTCACCGACGGCCATTTGAACATCGCTATCTTAAACTTCCGTGCCGTCGTCGAGGGGGAGTCCATGAAGCTCGGCATCGACCACGTGGGTTTTCAAGTTGACGACATTGACGCTGCCGTCGCGCGTATCAAAGAACTCGGTGGAAAATCATTGAACGATCGACACTCGGTCACGCCGGCCGATCCAGGGCAGCCGCAATCGTACTTCGAAGTCAAGTGCGTCGGCCCCGATGACCAGGTGATCGACGTCTCCAGCGCCGGGTGGATCGGTGCGAAATAATTCATCTTCCCTCTCTCTAGTTGACCGCCTCGCGGGCGCGCCGAAAATTGTTATCCCTGAAATCCGACAGCTCGCAGGTTCTGAAAAAAGCTTCGGAATGCTTCGAGAACCTCAGCATGAACGGAAAATCCTCAATGATATCACAACCCCTCCGTTCGTCCTGAGCGCCGTCGAAGGACTCCGAGGGAGTTTTTCAGCAATCTGCTAACCTAACCTAGCGTGTTCCTTCGCTCGCCGACGGTGATTCTCCACAGCGTCCGCAAACGTATTTCCGGCCTCTACTACGGCTGGCGCATGATCGGTATCGTTTCGGCGTTGCGTGTGCTTGGCGGTGGATTGCATCAGTATGGCTTCACGGTTTTCTTTCTCCCCGTCAGCGAAGAGCTTGGTCTGACCCGGGCATCCACCTCTCTGGCCTTTTCATTGGCCCGCGCCGAAGGCTCTCTTGCCGCGCCACTTGTCGGTTATCTGATCGACCGTTGTGGCCCCAAGCCACTCATGCTCGCCGCCGCGCTGCTCGCCGGGATCGGTTACATTCTCTTTGCATGGGTGAATAGCTATTCAACCTTTCTCATCGTCTATCTCGGCGTCATTTCGCTCGCCTTTACCGCAGGATTCGTCCATGCGCCCGCGGTCGTCGCCAACAGTTGGTTCATCCGTCTGCGCGCCCGCGCGATGACCGTCGTCAGCGCCGCCGTTCCGGTTGGCGGCGCCATCATCACGCCGCTGCTCGCGGTCGCTGTAAGAACTTTTGGCTGGCGCTGGGCGGCGTTTCTCGCGGGAGCGCTATTTCTAATGGCGGGAGTACCGTTGTGCGTTGGCATACGCCGTTCTCCCGAGAGCATCGGCATGCAACCGGACCGCGCGACGCCTCAGCGCGAAACGAATGGCAATGTCCATGAAGAAACCCAAACAAGCCGCAACGAGGATCCCGACGTCACGGCGCACGAAGCCTTTCGTTCGCCGATTTTCTGGAACCTGATTTGCTCCATGACCGCCCGGTCGCTCGCGTTCACCACTGTGACGACTCACTTCATACCGATGATGGTATGGAAAGGTTTAACCCAGACCGACGCCTCGGTTCTCTTGGCCGGGTTCGCCATTTTCAATCTGCCGATTCACTTTCTACTCGGCTGGATCGCCGACTTTGTCAACAAGCCTAAGTTAGTGACCATCTGCCTGCTTCTGGGAGTCATCGCCGTGCTGCCGATGTTGTGGACCAATTCGCTCTGGGCACTCTGGTTCTTCGCTGCGCTCTACACAGTGCTCGACGCGTCGATTCCGGTTTTCTGGGCATCGGTTGGCGACTTCTTCGGCCGCAAGTCTTTCGGTACGATCCGCGGCAACATGAACCTTTTCTACACCTGGGGCGCCATCCTTGGCCCCTTCGTCGCTGGTGCCATCTACGACCGCACCCAGAGTTACGCTCTGGTGTTTTTGGGAATGACGATCGCTTTGCTCATCGCCGCCGCACTGAGCGCCTTACTAATCAGACCATGGGCCGAGATGCGGCAATCGACGAGAGATCTCGTCTCGTAAAATTGTCCGGCAGAATGGTTAAGGGGATTATTAACCGTTGGCGCCTTGCCACCGGTGCGCTGCGACAACCTGCAGCATGGCATTGTGCGCCTGTCTTTCGGCGGGCTCGCATGTCCCGTAATCGGGATTGGTACAGCTCGAATGTCTGATTGAAATGGGACAATCAAAGCTTTTTACAATTGTTCAAAAATTTCTTCTAGACTCGAGCGCATGGGTAATGCCAAAGCCGAGCGGCGATAGAAACTGTAAACTAACACCGAATTGTTTACTATCGTGTAAGAACATCTAACAGGCAACACGTTAAAAATATCCGCTACTTCGATTGTTTGGACGGCTCCGGTCAACGGAAGTAGATTTGTAAGAAGACTTTACGACATGGTTGCATCCGGAGAACTTTTTTCTTTGATTTTTCTGCGACTTTTCATCTGGCATTTTTATTGCGCTTACTTAAGCACATTAGCCAGACTGTGTGTCCCCGATGACTGCGTTCATACTTCCCAGCATCTGGTCCCAATTCAAGTTCAATCTATTGCTGCAGATCTTTGATGGCCTCTTTACCTACCACGTGCTGACCCAGGGCGTTCCGGAAGCCAATCCGCTCGTCAGTAGCGCCATCGCTGAGTGGGGCGCCGTTTGGGGAATTGTCTACTGGAAGCTGTTCGCCTGTGCTTTGCTGGCGATGATCTTTGCGCTTAGACGTTGGCGCCAAGCGCTGGCCATGAAAGCCCTGATTCTAACATCGACCATTTATGGCTCCCTCTTCTTTATATCGCTCTACTACCTATTGTGGGAATTCTGCGCTTAATCCCGTCCGCCGATATTTGTGAAATCCGCGACCGGACAGCACACGTCGTCAAGTATGTATAAAGTCTTTTTTTAGGCGGTTAGGCGGACGGGAAAGTGCGATAGATTCGCGTCGCCGTGTCATGAAACAACGCTGCCCGCTCGGCAGCGGAATAATTCGCCGTGATTCGTTTAAACGCATTCCAGACCACGACGTAGGAATTCGAAAGTTTTTCCACCGGAAAATTACTTTCGAACATGCAACGATCGACGCCAAATTTTTCGATGCAGAATTCGAAGTAGGGCGCTAGAGCCGTCGCAAGTTCCGCGGACGAAGGTTTGATCACGCGCTGATGCCAACCGTATCCGGAGCGTACGGATCCAAAGCCGCCGAGTTTGACGACGGCGTTCGAACATTTCGCGACCGCGGCGATTCCTTCACTCCAATGCCGGAACACTTCATCGCGTTTGCCGGCATACGGACCGACGCCCAGCGGGGCGCCGATGTGATCCAAAATGATGGTCACATCGGCAAAGGCGCTTGCCAGGTTCGCCAATTCCGTAAGTTGGGGATGATAAAGCCAAGCATCGAAGCTCAAATCTAATCTCTTCAGCCACGCGAATCCCCGGCGAAACTTGCTATCGGCGAGCAATCCCTGCGCAGCTTCATTGCGCAACGCGCCGCTGCCGTCCCACGTCGTCGAGTGCCGAATACCGCGAAAGCGGCTCCGGCTCGCAGCGATGTGGGCTTCGAGCACGGGCGCCACTCCATCGCCCAAAGCGAGGTTGGCGTGTCCGACAATGGCAGACACGATTCGCGGTTTAATCGCCGGGTCGTTCGCGGCTCGCTCAGCGACGCTTTCGAGAAATGCGGTTTCACCGACGGGCTTGAATTCCTCAGGACCGGTTTGTCGATACCCATAGCCACACTCGACCGCAATCGTCGAAGCGATATTGTGACCACTGTTGAGATCGTCGAGCAAATCCTCCAGCAAATAATTTTTAGGATGCCGCTCCCACAAATGATGATGCGCATCGCAGATCGGCAGCGCGGGCGCCAGCGGGGTCTCGGTGGAAATCTTTGTCTCTCCGTTTTCAGTCGTCATCGTTTGATTTTGTTACCTATCGAATCTGCCATGCGCGCGGCAGAATGAGGTGAATCGCCAGCATCGTAAACACGCCCGCCGCGCCCATCAACACCACCGCCCACTGCGTGCCGCAAAATGCGGCCAACGAACCGATGAGCATGCTTCCTATCGTCATGACGACTTGGCCCATGTGAAACAAGGCGATCGCGCGCCCGCGAAATTCCCGCGGCGAATAAGTCTGAATGACGGTTTGCACCAGCGCATGTGAGCAAACGTTGGCGAATCCAACGATCACCATCAGGATCATCGACAGCTGGAACCAAGAGGAAGCCGCAAAGGCGACGACGCTCAGGCCGTACAGCGCGACCCCGCCAAGCATGAACAATCCCCTGGGCATGCGGTCGCCGAACGTCGCGATCATCACCGCACTCGCCAATGCGCCGATACCCATGGCGGTCAGAAGAAATCCCTGACCGGTGGCGCCGACATCGAGGATGTCGCGGGCAAAAACCGGCAAAAGCGTGGTGAACGGAACGATGAACAGGGAGGCGAACATCGTGATCAGCAAGCCGGTGCGCACCGTCTCGTTTTGCCAGCTGAATTGCCAACCTTCGACAATACTGCGACCGAAAGAGACGCCGTGAACGGCACCACCATGAGCATTGGAGGAAGTGCGCTCGGCGGCGCGCAACTGCAGAGTCCAGAACGTGCCCAAAACGTAAAACATCGCCTGGGCGCTGTAAGAACCGCCGGTGCCGAACGATGCGATCAGCAAGCCGGCCAGCGCCGGGCCGGTGCTTCTTGCCACATTGAAGATGATCGAGCTCAGGCCGATCGCATTGGTCAGGTTTTGAGTCGGCACAACGTCGCTGACGATCGCCGCGCGCGCCGGTTGCTGAAACGTCTGGACGATGGCCATGCCGAAGGCCGTGACATAGACATGCCAGGGTTGGATCTGACCGGAAAAAATGAGCAGCGCCAGCGCCGCGAACATCGTTCCGTCAATGATCTGAGCAACCAAAATTTGAGTCTTGCGTGAATACCGGTCGGCCGCGCTACCGGCCACTGGAGAAAGCAACAGAATGGGAATGGCCTGCACACCGCGTACCAACCCCAATTGAACCGTGGAATCGGTCAATTCATAGATCAGCCAACCGCGCGATACCTGGTCCATCCAAAACGCCATTGACGTAAAAATATGACCGAACCAGAGCAGACGGAAGTCGCGGTATTGTAACGATGTGAGCGCGCGCAGTCGCAATAATCCGGAAAGCCCATGCCAAAAGCCTCGCGCAGCCGATGACTGATCGGCGTCAAGTGATTCGGCTTCGGACGCGTTTTTGTCAGGTAACGGCGAGTTCAGATATCACTCCGTAGCGGAAAACTTAGTCACATCCTTTTCGAATTTTTCAGCGATAACATCCACCGTCGATGGCACTTCGGAGGATTGGTTGATCAGGTTTATGGGGCAGTGATGAATCTTCCGTTAACCCATCACTCCCATCTCTATTCTCCTTTACCTTATGTCCCTCGCTCGCGGCGCCGCCCAGTAAAGCCCGACCATGCATAGGGTGCCGATGATGCTCATCGACGCCGCGGCCCAAGGCGCGCCGACGAGCGCCGACATCGCACCGATCAGCAAACCGCCGAGCAGCAGCATGACATGCGTCATATGAAAGATTGCCATCGTTCGGCCGCGAAACTCCGACGGTGAGTAGGTTTGAATGATGGTCTGCACGAGCGCGTGAGAGCTCACATGGCAAAGGCCGATGACCGCCATCAGTACCATTGAAAGTGAAAACCAAGATGATGCAGAAAAGATCACCACCAGCACACCATAGAGCGCGACCCCGCCGACCATCAGCATGCCCCGTGGCATGCGATCGCCGACGGACGCGATAAGAAAAGAGCTGCATAGCGCCCCGATCCCCATTGACGTGAGCAGCAAACCCTGTCCTCTGGCGCCGACTTGAAGCAGATCGCGCGCGAAGACCGGCAAGACGGTCGAGAACGGAATCATGAACAGAGAAGCGATGATGACGACGAGGATGCCCGTGCGCAACATTTCGTTCCGCCAGCTGAATTTCCATCCTTCGATGATGCTTTGGCCGAAACTTTCCTCGTGCGCGGCCCCGCCGCCGCCCACGAAGCCGGAAGCGGGACCGCCGGAGCTC
>Ga0066709_100004501_pt1 | contig 11154 bp, 6 predicted proteins | sample GraSoiAngelo_158_FD_79665 | JGI IMG/M metagenome (GOLD analysis project Ga0066709, IMG submission 79665) | Grasslands soil microbial communities from the Angelo Coastal Reserve, California, USA - 14_1009_16_30cm | ecosystem: Environmental > Terrestrial > Soil > Grasslands | place: USA... | reverse complement strand
CCACCACTTACTGTATCCATTTTGGAGTTGCTCAAACCGGTCGTCGTAGTAACTCGGGGCTGTGTTAGATGCCAGAATGGGAGCGATTCTCGTCACTAAAGGAGCTTTCTTGTACTGCCGGCGAAGGTGCCCCGCGTATGCGTCAGGAAACACATTCTTCACCGCATCCTTTAGGGCCTGTATTGGTCCAGACGACCTCATCTCAGGCTGCTCGTTCCGAATCTTCCCCACTTATGTCGCTCACCTTGGGCCAGCTTTGCGAAACATTCCTCGAAAGGGGACCGATTGCTTGAAATCGCGAAGGAACAATCGCGGCACTAGGTCATCCGCAATTCCGCTTCGGGACAAGGGGGAATATCTGAAACCTACTGATGCGTGCCGCTCAGAGTCACCCTTTCTGGCTAGCAGTAAGTAGTTTGGCTTCCTCGCGGTCCGCATTCAGGTTCCACTTGGCGTCCATGTGGAAGATCCCCCTGTCTCGCTGGCGCGTGACAACATAGTCTCGGGCAAACACCCGAAAACTCGATAGGCTCTCACCGTGAAAAACTGTCCGTCCAGCCGGTTGACCAATCCACGCCAGCACGCAATAGACGCCTGGCAACAGTGCCATGGCCCTTATCTCCAGCTCAACACAATGCTGCCCCATTTCGAGGTTCACAGGCTCGTATGCTGTGTTGTGTGCGGTCAGGTAGATAAAATCGGTAGTGTGCAAGCCAATGTAGAACGTCATTTGTTGTAGTGGCGTACTCGCCTTGAACGTAAGGCGAATCCGCATGGGCCGGAGGAATTCGATGGAATCGGTGCTGCTCCCGTTCTCATCGATGACTTCAATGGCGCCGAATTCAATCTCACCCGATGTCGTAACCTTGGCTTGATTTATCCTCTGGTTGGCTTGGATCTTCTGGTTGCTTCTGTCAACGAAGAAATTGCACACATCCGTCGGGTGGCCATCATTGATGACAACACCATGGTCGAGAAGGATAGCGCGCGTGCATAGACGCTCAACCTGTCGCACGTTATGGCTAACCAATAGCACGGTTTTGCCTTGTCGCTTGATCATATCCTCCATGCGATCGAAACACTTTCGTTGAAAAGCCAGATCACCGACTGCAAGCACCTCGTCCACGATCAGGATCGCCGCGTCCATGCTGGTTGCAATGCTAAAACCGAGGCGGACTTGCATCCCCGTGCTGTATCGTTTGATCGGCGTATCAATGAAGTCCTCGAGCTCGGCGAAGGCGACTATCTCATCGAACTTCTTCTTGATCTCTGCTCGACGCATCCCCAGAATCGAGGCGTTGAGAAAGACATTCTCGCGGCCTGAGAGGTCTGGCACGAGGCCCGCACCAACTTCGATCAGGGCCGCCACCGAGGATCGTACATTTACGCTCCCGCTGGTAGGAACGCTAATCCGGGCGAGCATTTTCAACAATGTGCTCTTGCCGGCGCCATTCTGGCCAATGATGCCAAGTACTTCCCCTTCTTCGACTTTGAAGTCGACGTCGTCCAGTGCTTTGAACGGCGCGCGCTCTTGTACCGGGTGACCACGTAGGCGCGCTACCGCGTCGAGGACGGATTGTTTCAGGCTGTGAAACTGACCGAGCCGGTACTCTTTCGTGACGTGGTTGACTTCGATGACGGGCATTGTCAGTCAGGGGAAATCGTCAAATGACGTCGGCGAAATGCGATTCCGCCCGCTTGAAAAACAAATAACTCAATGGAAGACCTATCGCCACCATGATTGCTCCCGGCAACAGCGCTGAGAAATTCGGTGGCAGACCGCGCAAGACTACATTCTGAAAACTATCGATGATCCCGGCGAGCGGGTTTAGTGTGTACAGGATGTACAGCACGTTGGACCATTCGCCTGCCGCTTGCTGAACGAGCAGCTTACTCTGGACCAGATCCAACGGATAGATCACCGGCGAAGCGTACATCAACAGCGACAGCAGCATGGGCAGCGCGGCGCCCACATCGCGGTAATACACGTTGATCGCCGCCCCGGCGAACGCGATCGAGAGCGACACAAGCATGGTGTACACGATGATTAATGGTGCCCAGGCTATGTAAACGCTCGATGTCATACCGTACCAGGCCATCAGCCCCGCAAGGATTAGTGCGTTGATACACAACTCGACGAGCTTCGTCATCATGCTGGTGAGCGGGAATACTTCTCGCGGGAAATAGATTTTACGGATCAGCGCTGCATTGCCGACTACGCTCTGGACGCCTTCCGAAGCGGACTCCTGGAAAAATATCCACGGCATGAGAGCGGCGAAGGCAAGAATGGGATAAGGCACATTGCCGCTCGGGATTCCCACAAAGCTGCGAAGGAGTGTAAAGACCAGCATCAGGGTAAGCGGCTTGAGGATCGCCCAGCCGATGCCGAGGTACGCCTGCTTGTAGCGTACCGTAACGTTCTTCCACGCGAGTACCGCGATAAGCTCCCGGTAGTCGACGATGTTCTTGATGACCCTGATCACGAAGGTAGCGCGCTGGTTGGCGATAGCGCGGATTCTATGCTATTCGGGCCTGTCGTTGGTGGCCGCCGTCGCGTTCGCTGCTCGTAACGCGCTTCCCGTAACAGGCTGCGCAGCGCGCCGAAGGCGCGGAGCCGCACAAGAAATTTTGCAACTGCGCGGGTCGAAAGCGCCCTTGTAGCATTCAGCGGCTGCGCGCGAATTCGTGTGTCCTGCCGAGGACTAGCCCTTGAGGAACACCGCGGTTTCCGGTGCGCTCGCCAGAAGTGTGTACGCCCAACGGCTATAGTCGTGCACATTCGGTCGGCGCAGGAACTTCACCCGCTTCCAGTCGCCGATCGCGGGCGACTTGCGCAGCCACTGCCACAGCGGCACCGTGAATCCGGTCTTCGGCCGATTGGCCACAGCCGATGGCAAACCATTCGTCAAGGTCGCGGGCAACATGGCCTTGCCGTATTGAAACCGGCCGGCCGCAGCCAGTCCTGCCAGCTTTTCGATCACCACGGAGTCTACCAGGGGGACGCGTATCTCCAGGGAATGCGCCATGCCTGCCCAGTCGGAGTCGCGCAGGAGCTGGTTACGCATGTAGCGCGACGACTCCAGGATCGACACCTTAGCAAAGCCGTTGACGCCCGGCGCAAAAGCATCGCCGAGCTCGTCGCCGAGCCGTTTCATTCCTTCCGCGAGGAAATCGTGGTTGAGTACCCGCGAGAGCTCCCAAGGTCGAACTACGCCGCGCTCGATCATGTACGCGCCGCGAAACGTGCCGCCGTAGCGCAGCAACCCGGCGTACTTGGGATCGGCGCTCGTGTAGCGCGTGATCACGCTGGAGTACAGTCCGCAAAACAAGCGCCCAACGATCGGAACGCGATTGAGTGCGCCCCACCGCTCGACCATGCGCGGGATGCTGCGGAAGGTCGGATACCCACCAAACAATTCATCGCCGCCAAGACCGGATAGTGCGACCTTGAGCCCCGTCTCCGCTGTCGCTTTGGAGACCAGCCAGGTGTTCAGTCCGTCGATCGTCGGCTGGTCCATGGCCGAAAGGAACGCGGGCAGCTCGGCTTCGAATTGTTGAATGCTCATGCTCCGCAGGTGGTGGTGGACGTCCAGATGGTGTGCGATTTCCACCGCAAGCGGCGCTTCGTCGTTGCGGGTTCCCCGAAACTCGTCAGTGGTCAACGTCATCGTCTCGATCGGGGCTGAGCTCAGCTCCCGCGCCAACCCGACGATGGTGCTCGAGTCCAGCCCCGCCGAAAGGAAAGCCCCGACGGGGACATCCGCAACGAGGTGCGCCCGTACGGAATCGAGCAGCACCTCACGCAGATAGTCGATCTCGCTTCCGAGGGGCACCACCTTCGCAGCCTCGATGGAGCGCGCGACGACCTCACCCAAATCCCAATAGCGGCGGGGAGGCTCGACTCCCGAGGCCGTTGCCCGCAACGTGCTACCTGCCGGAAGCGCGCGGATATCCCGGTAGATCGTGCAGGGCTCGGGAACGCTGCCCCAAAGCAAGAACCCGGTGACGCCTGCGGGCTCGACTTCGCGCGAGATTGCACCGCCGGCGAGCAGCGCCTTCACCTGCGAGGCAAATCTGAACACCCCATTCTGCGCAGCGTAGTAGAGCGGCTTGATGCCGTACGGGTCGCGCGCGAGGAACAACGCGTGCTCGGTTTCGTCCCAGATGGCGAAGGCGAACATCCCGCGCAGCCGATTCACCATCTCGGCGCCGTCGCGGCGGTAGAGACAAAGCAGGACTTCGGTGTCGCTGTGGCTTCGGAACACGACCCCTTGAGCGAGCAGCTCGTTGCGCAACTCGACGTAGTTGTAGATCTCGCCGTTGAACGTGATCCAGAGTCTGCCGTCGGCCGTTGCCATCGGTTGTGCGCCGTCGGGCGTCGGATCGATGATTGCGAGCCGCCGGTGGCCGAGCCCCACCCGCCGATCCGCCGACCACCATTCGCCGGCACCATCGGGCCCGCGCGCCGCCATGTACTCGCGCGTGCGGAGCAGCTCGGCGGTATCGACGCCTGGTGCCGCACGGTCGTAAGCGAAGATGCCGTTGATCCCGCACATGGTCGGTGAGTCTCGCAGGCGAACGTGTCGTGGAGGAGCAGGCGATCAGTGGTTGGCGTGGGCGCCGTAGACCTCGAGCACGCGCTCGGCGATGTGCGGCCAGCGGTATGCCTCCGGTGCCTGCCTGACCTGATCGGGGTCGAACTTGACCTCGCCGTCGAGGTAGCGCTTCAGCGCCGAGCGGATGCTCGCCGGCGATGGATCCTCGGTGAAGAAGCCGTTCGCGCCCTCGCGCACATAGTCGACCATGCCGCCTTCGCGCGTGGTCAGCACCGGCGTTCCCGATGCATTGGCCTCCAGAAAAACGATGCCGAATCCCTCGAAGTTCTCGTTCTCCGCGTAAGAGGCCAGGATGAACAGGTCCGCGCTCGCATAATATTCTGCGAGCTCCTGGTCGGTCTTGCGTCCCTCGATCGAGACCTTGCCGGCGAGACCTTTGGCGACGATCAACCGTTCGAGCTCCTCCCGATAGCTTCCTGTAACGGCACCGGCGACAACCCGGTAGCGAAAATCGTAGTCTTCCTGGAGCTCGGCGAGCGCATGGATGACTCCGTGAACGTTCTTGATGCGGTCGGTCTCGTCCAGACGCGTGACGGTCAGGAAGAAGCTCGTGTTGCCCGCCGGGCGGTGAGCCCGGAAGAAGCGGTCGGTAACGCCCGGAGGAATCACCGTGGTCTTGCCGGACGCCTGCGGGAACGCCTGGCACAGCCGCGCCTTCGAGAAACTGCTGATGGTGATCACATGCTGCGCGCGCCGGATCGCCTGACCATAGAGCCGTCGATTCAAGGCCAGCTCGCGCCTATGCAGCCATTGCTCCGCCCTCGTCCTCGCGTGCTCGCCGAGACGCCACAGGACGTGTCTGCCCAGTAGCGCCCTTCCGGGTAGCGCTCTTCGGATACGGAAACTGTAGAAGTCATCGCCAAATCCGGTGACGAACACATTCGGCTTGCGCAGCGCAACGGGCGCGTAGAAGAGAAACAGCGGATGCCAGATATCCATGTCGAATGCATCGAGCCGCGCAAGATCGGCCGCGAGGTCGAGAGTCAGGATCGGGTGGAGCGTGTAAGCGGCATCGGGCAGAGCGTCCTGATGAGCGAATACGTGCACTTCATGGCCCTTGCCGGCGGCCGCTTTCGCCAGCTCGTAGCAATAGAGGTTCGCCCCGCCGATCTGCGGCGGAAAATACGGCGCTATCAACCCGATCTTTTTGCGCGTGCCGGTCTTGCTCATGCCAGCGGTATCTTTCCATTTCGCATCGACGCTCCCGGGATGGTCCGGGCAGGACAGCGCAGGCTGCGCACCGAGCAAATCGCGCCGCGCAATCGGTGTGTTCGTCTCAGGCGCGTTGTTGTTCACTACCACATGAAGCGGGTCAATCGCATCTTCGAGCGTGCGGTCCAGGAAGATTACCAAGATCGCTTCGCGACGATGACACGCTGGGCTGCTTCGAGCAGCATTGTGACATGTCCTTGCCCTCCAGATCGAGTTCATGGATTATCGCGGCTCGCCCGGAGAACCTTGAGATAGCGAAGAGTAGCGAGATGCGCCCGGACCCCGACTCGCTCGCATTGCGAGATGTGTTTGAACCGTCGGAAGGCGCCATGCTGCGACGGGAAACCGCAAGCGATTTGTTCGCGAGATGCAGCTGGGAGATTTCGGATCGGGGGAGCATCACTCTGGATCGGTTCCGCGATGCGAACGGCGCGTCCTGTGGTTTCGTGCGCCTGTCTCCGAGCGAGGCTCACACCATTCGGTTCGTCGTAGAAAGCGCCTACGGACTGGAAGCCTGCCCGTCGCGCGGCTGGCTGCTCAAGCCCGGCGAAGCAGCGCTTCCGACCTACTGGATTCCTCAGCCCCCGGTGTCCCGGGCGATGGACGCGCAGGGGCGGATTCTCTCCGAAGAACCGACGACCCTCTCCGCCTTCGAGCCGACGACATCGGGCACGACGATCGAACTGGCAATGCGCAATACGTCGCCTCTGGAATGCGCCATCTGGCGGTTGGGCGCAGAGGCATCTGCAATCGTCGGCGACCTCGAGCGGCCACTCGTGCTCGAGGGGCAACCCGTGTTCATGCTGGCTTCGCACACGGCCCTGCGCGGCCCCGCAGACGTCTACGTCTACCTGGTCGACGGTCGCGTGTACGAGAATCGCTTCGACGCGCGGCGCAAGCGGAAGATCTGCTCGGAGCTCGAGGCTTACTCTGTCTACGTTGCACTGCACGGCCTCGAAGCGTCCACGGGCAAGAAGCTCTATCGCCTGCTCAAGCAGCAGATCCTTCTTTCCGTGATCGCACGGCAGGCGGCTGATGGAGGCTGGCATCACGGCGAGTGGACCGATTTCATGGAGTCGCATTATCGATTCCACAACGCCGCCATGCTTCTCCTGGAGACTGCGCTGCAGGAGGAAGCAGACAGCAAGGTCGACAGCGCCCTGGGCAAGGCAGCATCCGTGCTGTCGCGAAGCACGGACCGGACCGACATCGGCTTGTGGTTCTTCCACGATTCCCTGGAAAAGAGCGTGGAGATGACGGAAAAAAGCGGCATCCGCTGGATTCCAAGCCGCATCCTGGGAAAATCACCCGCGACCAAGATGATCCTCAATTCGCATGTGGACGCCATCGTTACCTTGGATCGCTATCGGGAAGTCACCGGCGACGGTCAGTACGCCGAGCACGTCGCCTCGGCAGTGGCTGCGACGCGGAAGTTGCTCGCGCTTCGTCCGGCCGAATGGCTGTACCGCCCGCTGTATTGGGCGGTGGGCTTGACGTTGCTGCCTCAGCCAGAAGCCGAGCGGCTACCTCTGGCACTGCGCGCGCTGAAGCGCTTGACACGAGACTACCTGCTTCCGCAGTTGCACCGGGTCAAGCACAAGTTCCCGCGCATGGTGATGCCCGGAGGGTTGATCGAACGGCATTTGTCGCGCCTGCATTTCGGCGTGAACTACCACAGCGTCAACCTCATGGATCTGGTTCGGCTATGGCGCCGCTTCCCGACCGAAGATCTTGAACGCGTCATCGACGGCGCGCTCGAGGCGGTCACCAACACGACCTTGCTGAGATACTGGGTCGAGTCGGGACAGCGACAAGCCCTGGGCTACTGGATCGAGGCTCTCTATCACCTTTGCAGCCTCAAACCCGAGGCCGTCTATCGCCGGCACCTGGCCGAGGGAATGCTGAGCGCGCTGGACGCCGGATTGGGATTGCCGCCCTCGCTGCTCGGCGCTCATCCCGAGGTCGTCAGGCCTGGAGAGCGATTCCCCTGCCCTTCTCCCTCCGACGCGCGGCTGCGGGTAGCCAACCTGAGTCGAGGTGGCCGCCGGGAAATCCTCGTCATCAATCCGACGCGCGCGCCGATCGAGCTCGTGTGGGAGGGAACCTCCAGTGATGATCTGACGTGGGTAGCCGCCGGCCCGTCAACGTCTGCCGATTCGCGCTTGCTCGTTCCGGCGCGCGGGTGGTTGGTGGGAAGCGCGCGCTGAATGCCCGGCAGGTCCGGCAGCCGCTCTTGCACCTCGTTGCCGATCGTTTCGCTCGTTGCGATCACTTGTTCCGCCGGGCGTAGACCAGCAGCTCGTCCCCCAAGCCCCGTCGCTCGAGAGGCTCCACGAGTGAACGGGTCCCTCGCGCCAACGCGTCGGTTATCGGCTGGGCGCGCTCCAGAACCCGCAGCCACGCCTGCAGCAGCCCGGAGGGTTGCGGCATGGGCGAGGTTGCGTCGGGAGTCGGCGCGCGCGATGCCGGGCCCTGCTTCACTGGTGACGGCGCCCGGTTCTTTACGCCCTTCCCGACCGCTCGCGAGCCGGCATGTCTTGCCTGACTCAGGCGCAAACGCAATTCGTTAAGGCGGTTCCCGCCTGCCATCAAAGCGTACTGATAGAGGTTGTTGCCGTCGCCGCGTAACGTCTTGACCTCCATCACTTCGAAGCCGCACGCGCGCAGCAGTCGCGGCAGCGTGGTGCGGGAAAAAAACCAAAGGTGCGCCGGCGGGCACATCCACGGCCACCATTCGCCCGCGACGCGCGCCCCGAATCCGCCGATGTTCGGCACGCGCAGACCGAGCATTCCTCCGGGTTTGAGTAGCGCAGCAAGGCGCAGCAGCTGATCCTTCGGATTGCGAACGTGCTCGAGAACGTGCCATCCGATCACCGCGTCGAAGCTACCGTCGGCCAACGGCGCATCGGCGAGGTCGCAGTTGAATACGGCAAGGCCGAAATGCGTCCGCGCGTACTCCGACGCGGTCGGTGACAGTTCTACGCCGGCCACGTCCCAGCCACGTTCGCGCGCCAGTGCCAACGAGTGGCCGTACGAGGCGCCGAATTCCAGCAAGCGGCCGCGCGACGGGCACCAGCGCTCCAAGTCGGCGATGCGGGCGATGTTCCGATGACCTGCCGCCGCGTAGCGCTCGAGCGGAACTTCATAGCCCCGATTGTAATAATCGGCCAGCTCAGTAGGACTCGGGATTGGCGCGACGAATTCGAGCCCGCAATCGCTGCAACGGAACACGGGATAGCCGCGTTGCACGAAGCGCTGCTCCGCGCGCGCTCCACCGCAAACAAGGCAACCCGCGGTCTGGATCGATGCCGATGCGAGGGTATCCACAGCGATTTCCGACATGCGCCGCTTCCTTGTTCTGAACTGAACGAATTGTACAGCTTCAGCAGTCTCGAGAATGAACGATGCCGCTATGAAGCCCGCAAGGCATCGGGGCAGCCCTTGGTACAATGACATCTTCGCATCTGATCGTCGGCTTTTCCAATATCATCGTGTTGTCCACCTGATGCGCCGCACGGAGCAGGGAATGATACGCGGAAATATCACCCAATGAAGACCGGCAGCGACGCTTCAACATTCGCAGTTTCGATGCTCCTCGTTCTGGTCGCTCTTGCGGCATCACTGGCCTTTCCTCCGATTCAGCAGATCCGAGACAGTCTGTATTGGGCCAAGGAGATCGAGAACGGGACGAATCTCTACGCCCTGCTCAATCCGCATCATCTGGCGTATTTGCCCACGATCCAGGCGCTCTTCGTAGCGCTCGCCAAGGTATGCATATCCTGCAGAGCGGTCCAAGCAGCGCAGGCGTTTGGCCTGGTCTCGTCGGCAATCGCCGCCGTTACGGTGTTTTATCTTGCGAAGCGCCTGGCCGGATCCGTGCTGATCGCGGCGGGGCTGGCCCTTGCGCTCATCTTGTCGCGGACCTTCTGGGTTTTCTCGATGCAGGTGTCGCCCTACGTCCCGCTGGTCGCCGCGCTCGCCTTGCTGGGGCTCGCGATCGTCGCGCGAGGTGAGCGAGTTCAGGACGACCGGGGAGCACTGCTGGCCGTTGCGGGCGCATTTGCCGCAGCCGTGCTGCTTCACCAAGGCGCGATACTGATAGGCTTCGCGTTGGTTGCCTATTTCTTTGCATCGCGGCCTCGACGCGATGCATGGCGGGCACTGTTGCGGCTCGCGCTCTGCTCCGGCGGAATCGTGCTGGTCGCCTACGTCGGCGCTTTCATCGCCATCTTCGGCGCCGGGGCGATATCCCTTCCGGCGTTCGTAACGTATCTCACCCGATCCGCATCGACGAGCAATCCGTGTTGTGCAACCTTCGCCAATTTCTCGTTGGAAGGGGTAACTACGCTTCTGGGCGGACACTTCGAGGCGTTCATGACTCCGCCCTGGGCGTTGCGATTGCCGACGCTCTACGCCTTCGGGATGGGATTATTGCTGCTCATCGGCTGGAATGTCTATTGTGCGCTGTCCGGCGATCGGTCGGCCGTAAGGCTGTTTTTCGTTTCCTGGCTGGTGATCATGCTTGGCCTCCTTCTGTGGGCATACCCCTTGGGTGGTGTCCCCCCGATGTTGAATGTGGTGCCGATCCTCGCCCTTCTCTCGCTGGCGGCGGGTGACTTCCTGCAACTCGTCCGTCCAAGTGGTCACGCGATGGCGATGCAGATGGCTGCGGGCGCATCACTGCTGGTTCTGATCGCGCTGTTTGCGGTCAGAAATTTCGACGATGCCATAGGGCCATTGCATTCCTCGCTTGGCAAGAAGTACGAGAAAGCAAGTGTCTTGGCAGAGGTCGCGCCAAAGCAGTGCACCGTGCTTGAGGGCGACCAGGAAGTTCTGATGAATTTGTATTACTACTTCGATCGCGCCGGCCTGGATGCCTGGGATCTGATGACCTGGTTCTATTTCGGCAAGGCGAACAAACGTCCGTTTACCTGGGAGAAATTCCGTTTTGCGGACCACAACTGCCTTGTCGTCGAGGCGGCGTATCTCAGCCCCACGATGCCGATCGGGCAAAGGCTCGCCGGCGATTCCGGTTTGGAACGCTGGTACGCATATATCGAGTGGCTTCTCGGATTCGACTACGACAACGGTCGCGTTTCTTCGACGCGGTGCATCAAGAGTGCCGCGGATTCGCGTGGCTTGCGCTATCTTGTTATCGACTTGCACGAGCGTTGCGACACTGCGGGTCTCGAGGCTTTCATGAGACAGCTTGACGCTCTTGTCGGGCCGCTCGACGGCGAGCACGGCACTAGGGCCTTCTCCGCGTGGCTCGCGCAGCACCGCGAAACCGTGGCAGGTTTCAAGCAACGCCGATTTAGAGATATAT
>Ga0066709_100004499_pt1 | contig 11155 bp, 12 predicted proteins | sample GraSoiAngelo_158_FD_79665 | JGI IMG/M metagenome (GOLD analysis project Ga0066709, IMG submission 79665) | Grasslands soil microbial communities from the Angelo Coastal Reserve, California, USA - 14_1009_16_30cm | ecosystem: Environmental > Terrestrial > Soil > Grasslands | place: USA... | reverse complement strand
CCACAACGCGATCGAGCTCGCGAACGACACCACATTCGGTCTCGGCTCCAGCGCGTGGACGAACGATCGCGAAGAACAGAAACTTTTCGCATCCGAGTTGGACACCGGAATGGTCTTCATCAATGCCATGGTCGCCTCCGATCCGCGTCTGCCCTTTGGCGGCGTAAAGCGTTCGGGTTTCGGCCGCGAGCTTGGCGCCGCCGGTGTTCGTGAATTTACCAACGCAAAAACGATCTGGATTTCGTAACGGGATCTTGAATCGATTCACCAGCTCCAGGAAACGCCGCCATAAAACGACCGCCCATCGCCGGGATGAAAAATCTGTGGATCAATGTCGGTGCGCGCGTCAGCGATTACGTCCACGGCGGAAGGGTAGCGCTGGTTTGTCAGGTTCCTGCAATCCAGAAAAACCGAGAACCCATTGCGCTGTCGAAATCCAGCGCGAAATCCAATCAGCGCGTAAGCATCAGCGAAAAGTGTGTTTGCGTGATCGACTGGATACCGTGAGAGATTACATTGAACGTTCGGCCCGGCATAAAATCCGACTGGCGTTTCGTAAAGCAGTTGCGCTTCATAGGCGTGAATCGGGATTCCAGCGATGCGGTTGTCGCCGTAAACGGGATCGTCATCGAAATGGAAATCGTTTAGCGTGTAGCTCTGATTGAACGACAAACGGTCGCCTGCGCGATTGCCGTGCTTTGGAATCAAGATTTCGTGAAGCAATTCTACTTCCAGGCTCGCTTCGATTCCCTGGTGAATCGAGCGAGGGACGTTTGTGGCCCCGATGTCGATACAACGATAACTCCCACTGAATCCGCGAATATTCTGCGCGCGTTCCGATTTCGATCGTCCAGGCGTGTTGTGGCTGCAACGGCGTGTAAACAGCGCTGGAATTCGGGCCTTCAGAAAATTCGACCAGATTATCGAAAGAAGGCGGCTGCCAACTGCGGCTGAAATTCACGAACGCCTGCGTTTGGCGATTGATTTCGTAAATCGCGCCGAGTTTTGGATTGAATCCAAAAAAATCCTCACGATGCGATTGATTTCCTACCGCCTTACTAACGAAATGGTCTTGGAACTGCCGCTCCGCGAAAATCGCCTGTGCTCCGAGGAGGAGCGACAATTGCCGCGTGACATAGAACTGGTCCTCGAGGTACAAGGGAACGTTTGGCGAAATCCCCACGCCTCGCGCAGTCGTTGCGCCTGGGTGTCCGAAAAGATTCTCGTAATTTTGGGTATGCTCGATTTCGATTTGCGGACTCAGACCAATCGTAAAAATATTTCGCCGGCCAAACAACTCATGGCGACTAACGAAATTCAAGGTGCCGCCGAAATTATTGGAATAAAACATGTCGATCCCCTCCCGGAAATCTGGCGAAAAAAATCCGAGGTGATCGGAATCGCGATAGAACCAGAACGCGCCAGCATCGAACTGAATTTCGTCGGTTCGAATGGTTAGCTTATCCGCCAGCCGAATGTACTCCCAATGTTTATTCCAATCCTGTGGGATCGCCAACGGATTCGCCCGCCACGGCGCGTCTTCCATTTCCGATTTTGTCAGGCCGCCAGGCAGGTCGCGGTCGGTCCGACCCAGCGTGAGATAAAATCGGTTCTCGACTTGTTCACTCAATTTGTAACCGACGTCAGCGAAAAGGATTTCCAGATTCTCGCTGCCGTGTTCGCGAAAGCCGTCGCGCAATCGAAAGCTGATTGACCCAAATTCATCCAGCAGCCCTTCCACGGCGCCGCTTATGTGCCCGCAAAGGTAACCATAACTTCCTCCTTCCACCCGGCTTTGGAACAGCGCCGCATCGTACCCGGTAAGCGGTGCAAGATTGATCGCGCCGCTGAGCGTCAGCGCGCCGTACTTGAATGCCGCCGGGCCCCGAAAAATTTCCGCGCGACTGAGCGCGGTTACATCCAAATCTTCCAGATTGGCTTCGCCATCAGCCTGGTTATAGCTCAAGCCGTCGAGCAAAACCATCACACCGTCCACTCCGTCTTCCGCTATGATTCCTGAACCGCGAATCGAAATTTTCGAGACTTCCGCGCCGTTGTCCGATTGGAGAGAAACTCCCGGCGCGCGCTGCAGCAAATCCTCGAAATTCGATGCGCGGCCAAGTTTCATTTCGTCCGCGCTTTTGACTGTAAAACCGCCCGGAACCTGCGTCTTCAGTTTCGCCGATTCCTCTGGCGAGGCGGACGTAAGCGAACCGGTCAGTCCTGCAGTAACTGTGACTTCCTCTACTTCCGCAGACTCAGCCGGAGTTTCAGCCGGCCTGGCGTTTTGAACACCGACCAATGCAATCGCCGTGATCGAAAGAACGCTCCAAGCTCGCCACATTGCATTTTATGAATTGCCCGCCAAAAGTTGTTTCACAAATCGCCATCCGTTTCGTTCGTAACCGAGCGCCTCGTAGAAGCGATGCGCTTCTTTGCGTATGAATCGCGTTGTTAAAGTGACTCGCGCGACTCTTCTCTGCGCGAGATCTTTCTCGGCTGCGGCTATGAGCGCGCGGCCGACGCCGCTGCGCCGCTTTTTCGTTGAAACAACCAGCGCGATAATTTTTCCAGAAGGATCATTATGCTCGGGACTCGCGTGTGTAAGCGTGCCAATCATTCCCCAAACTTGATTGTCGATCTCGGCTACAAACGTGCGGAGGCGCGCATCTCTTAAGATTGATTTCAAGCGCTGACGCATTTCGGCGTTGGTTGTTTCGTAGCCAAGTTCGCACATCAGCGCCGCAAGCACTGGCGCGTCGGTCAATCTGGCATTGCGAATCCTAAAATTGTTTTTCCGTAGTGGCAGGCGTGCCGGCTGCGATCGTGGCGCAGAGAGTGCCTCTACAGTAGCATTCCTTCGATGGCCCCTACTCACTCGCGAAAATGAAAATGATTTGGTTCTCGAGTTGATCGAGATGCATGCGGCTCAGTTCGGTCATGAGATGGTTTTCCCGGAAACGATGGCAGAATTAGCCACAGATGAACGTCTTTTGGTAATTCGTGTTTCATTCGTGTCAATCCGTGCCTCGTTTCCTCTTGCGGCGGCGGGGCGCGATCTTACTGTTTATTGATGCCCAAAACTCATTCGACAGCATACGATTCAAAAATCGAGGGTAACGTGGTTTTTACACGTTTCGATGCGGCGCTCAATTGGGTACGCAAGAATTCGCTTTGGCCGATGCCGATGGGCTTGGCGTGTTGCGCGATTGAGTTGATGGCGACGGCGGCGTCGCGCTTTGACATCGCTCGATTCGGCGCGGAGGTGATGCGTTTCTCGCCGCGACAATGCGACGTGATGATCGTGGCCGGCACTGTGACTTACAAAATGGCGCTGGCAGTGAAACGAATCTATGAGCAGATGCCGGAGCCGAAGTGGGTGATCGCCATGGGTGCCTGCGCTTCCACCGGCGGAATGTATCGCTCGTATGCGACGTTACAAGGAATTGATCAACTCATTCCGGTTGATGTTTATATCTCCGGTTGTCCACCCCGCCCGGAAGCGTTGCTCGCCGGCTTGATGAAGTTGCAGGAAAAAATTTCACGCGAACGGTCGTTCAGAAATCAGAAACCGGAGCTGGCAGAAAAATTCGAGGAAGCGCTCGGATGATTATGTGCGCTCGAATCTGCAACAGCAGGGCGAGCGCTCCACTTGCCTCTGCGATCACATTGGCAGGCGGAACGCCTGCCCTACAACAGCGTAGCGCATGACTGCTGAGGAACTGTCCGACTCGTTAGGCAAACGGTTCGGCGAGAAGATCCAGGCAAAGACTGAATTTCGCGGCGAGACAAGTTATACGATCGCCCCGAGTGGTCTCCGTGAAATCGCGAAGTTTTGCCGCGACGAACTTTCGTTCAATTATCTGCTCGACATCACGAGCATCGACAACTTCAGCGAAGAGCCGCGTTTCGAAATCATTTATCATCTCTACTCGATGTCGCACGCTGTCCACCTCCGATTAAAACTGAAAGTGCCGGAGGAAGTCGGCGCGATCGATACCGTCTCTGACATCTGGCCGACGGCGAACTGGCACGAGCGCGAGATTTACGACATGATGGGAATCAAATTCAATGGTCACCCCGATCTGCGCCGGATTCTGATGTGGGATGGCTATCCATACTACCCGCTCCGAAAAGACTTCCCGCTCGAAGGATTGCCGAGCGAAATGCCTGACGTCGCTTTTACCAAAGTTACGCCGATGGAAGGCGGCCCGTTCGTCACCGTCCCGAGTACCGCCACGTCAAAAGACCGCGAACCTCGCGCCCGCCCTCCAGACTTGTAGCGGCAACAGTATGATGCCTCCGTTTTGCTGATTGGCGCGCCGGGCGGTCGCGTCCTAGCAATTACGCAGCTGAAACCGGCGGAGCAGTTTCGGGCTTTCGCGTGGCGGCCATGACATCTGGACGTAAAGTTGCGTCGCGCGGCGCCGCTGGCTTCTGCCCTGGCTTTGGATAAGCGATCCGGCTGTGCAACATCATCAACAGCGTAAATCGGAACCGCTCGGCGATTACTTTCAGCTCGCCGAGCGTCAGATCGCATTCGTCCAACTGATGGTCGCTGATGCGTTCTTCGATCAGTTCGTTCACGAGCGTTTCGATCTTTTGCGGCGTCGGCTTCTCCAGACTGCGCGAGGCGCTTTCGACTGTGTCCGCCAAACTGACGATCGCGCTCTCCTTCGTCTGCGGTTTCGGTCCGCTGTAACGAAAACTTTCTTCCTTTACCTCTGGAATATCATCTTCGCGCAGCTTCATGATTTTGCCGCCGGCGCGCGCGTCCTCATGCTGCTGAAGAGCGCGTTGATAAAAATAACGGACGAGCGATGTGCCGTGATGCTCCTGGATAATATCGATGATGCGCTGGTTTAGCCGATGCTTGAGCGCGAGGTCCACGCCTTCCTTGACATGCGCGATAATGATCAACGCGCTCATGGTCGGCGCGAGATCATCGTGCGAATTGCGTTCGAAGCTCATGTTCTCGGTAAAATATTCCGGTTTCACTAACTTACCGACGTCATGGAAATAAGAGCAGACCCGGCAGAGCGTCGCGTTCGCGCCAATGGCTTCCGCGGCGGCTTCAGCCAGATTGGCCACGACCAGACTATGATGATAAGTGCCCGGCGCTTCGATGGTCATGCGGCGCAGTAACGGATGGTTTAAATCCGACGCTTCCAGCCATGAGATGTCCGTTGTGATTCCAAAAAAATTCTCGAGCATCGGCAGCGCGCCGCCGACGATCGTTGCCGTGACGATCCCATTGCCGATGGCCAGCGCGCTTTGCAATCCGATCATGCCCCAGTCATTGGCCGTTGGGTAAAACCAATTGATCGGCCCAATCAAACCAAAGGTCAGCGACAACAACCAGATGGCGAGCCCGACGTAAAAGCCGGCGCGGATCAATTTGCTGCGCCGTCGCACCTGCAACGTAAGAGAGACTGCGGTGAATCCGCTGATCAGACTGGTTACGAGCAGCGGCGCGTCAATTGGTCCAAACAAAATGCTGCTCCAAAGACTGACAAAGAAGGCGGCGTAAAGACCATGCTGCCGCCCGAGCAAAACACTCAACACCAGCGGCGCGAAGGCGTAAGGCGTGATCAGTCCACCCATTTCAGGCTTCAAAAAGCTATAGGTGGAGCTGTTGCAAACCACGAGCAACAGTTTTGTCACCGCCAGCTGGAGCAGGATCACGCCAAAGATGAGAAGAATCCGCGAGCTTTGCGCGAAGCTTTTCGGTTGATTGATCCAGAGCTGTGTAATGGCTGTCGCCAAAACAAGCAGCGCAATGACAAAATTCTTCGTCGGTTCGGGTTGTTGGCCGCTGAAAACAAGAAAAGCAAGGCCGCCGACGAATACTGCAAAGATCAAAAACTTTGCATAGGGCGCGTACTCGAGATTGCGCAGCAGTTCGCTTCGCAACCGGCGTCGTCTGGTCTTGCGCGATGCGAGCCCGCGCTTGATGAGACGCGCGCGTTTCAGAAAATCGAACATTTCCCTCCTTATTTGCGTGATGCCGGCGCGGGCGAGCGATGCTGCTGGTAGGCGCCAATTATGGCGCGCACTAATTCGTGTCGCACCACGTCGTGCTCGGTGAAATATACAGTGGCGATTCCGGGCACGTTTTTCAATGCCTGCAACGCTTCCACCACGCCGGAGCGTTTGTTTGCCGGCAAATCGATTTGTGTGACGTCGCCAGTCACCACGCATTTGGAATTCAAACCGATTCGCGTGAGCAACATGAACATTTGCTCGGTGGTCGTGTTTTGGGCTTCATCGAGGATGACAAAGGCATTATTCAAAGTCCGTCCGCGCATATATGCCAGCGGCGCTACTTCAATTGTCTGCCGGGCAATCGCCCGCTCCATTTCCTCCGGTTCCAACATCTCACGCAGAGCGTCATAAAGCGGACGCAGATACGGAGTAATCTTTTGTTCGAGGTCGCCCGGGAGAAAACCCAGCGCTTCGCCGGCTTCGACCGCTGGTCGGGTCAAGATAATGCGCGCCACTTGCTCCTTCTTCAGCGCTGCCACCGCCATCCCGACTGCAAGATAAGTTTTGCCCGTACCGGCCGGGCCAATTCCAAAAACCGCGTCATGCTTTTGAATTGCCTCAACGTAGGCACGCTGGTTTGCGCTTCGCGCCACAATCGGCGGCTTGCGCAGGGACGTTGTGATTTTCGTCGAAACAACGTCGCTGAGATTTTCATCGCGTTCTTCGGTCACGGCCTTGAGGGCATAATTAAATTCGTGTCTTTGAATATCGACGCCTTGCTGGCGCGCTTTTTCAAGTTGTTCGAACACGTGCTGCGCTTTATCGACGCGGCTCGGGTCCCCCTCGAGTTTTACCCAGCCCTCACGCGTGGTCACCTTCACGCCAAGGGAGTCCTCGAGGTTCTTCAAAAGCTTAATGTCATTGGCGTAGAGCGATTGCAACGCGCGTGGGCTGTCAAACTGTAAAGTCCGCGTTTCAGTCATAATCGTGGCATTGGCTTCCAGCCAACGCTCTATCGGCACGATGCCGATGCTACGAAATCTAACTTACCGGAAACCATACACCAGCGCCCAATGTGTGCGTTCCTCCGGCGATTTTTCAACGCTCACTATGATAAAGTAGCTACCGGTCGCTTTTGGAACAACGTGTGCAGCGGCAAAGTGGCCTTTCTCCCATCCGTCCGGTTCTTCCGCAAGCTTGCCGTCTGAATCATAAACGTGCACGGAAACCTTTGCCCGATCCACTTCCGTTCCCAACCAGAACCAATATTCGTTCCCTTTGAACAATTGCTGCCGCACTGCTTTTTTTTCTCCAGAACCGAGATCGCCTCCCCAGTAATCCTCGCGCACCTGAAATCCTTGTTTCACATACGGCTCAGCAGCCTGAAGAGCAAACGACTGAGCGTCATCCACGGAAGCTAAAACCGCGCGCTCCATTACCACGAGCAAGAGCAACAGAGAGCTCGCCCAAAACATCACTTGCCCTAACCGTTTCATCGAAATTCTTAGTCTCTCGTCACGATGCCATGGTCGAGCCGCGTCGTGATATCATTGACCTTCTTCACTGATTCGGGAGGAATGTGGCGATCGCCGACGTCAATTAAAGGTTTCACTTCGCCCAGAGCGTCTTGAATTTCGTGAATGATTGGCAGATTAAACTCGGGCATTGCCTGGAGGCGCGTTTGAAAATAGGAAAGCAAATCGGGCTGGTGCAGCAACTCGGCGCCATCCGCTGAAAAATGTTCCTTCACAACCGAGGTCAATACTTCCGTGCCGCGCAGCCATCCGCCCAGGCTGACAAGCTGCGATAATTTTTCATCGTGCACCTCATTCATTGCCTGTTGCACGCTGCTCTGGGTGCGATCCAATTCCTGGCGTACGTGTTCCCAATTACGCTTGTCCGCCGCCTCGATGATCGCCTTCGCGTGTGGGGTGATCGAGTTTCCCACGCCGATTCCCTTCGCGAGCGCCAGGACACGCTGGCCAATCTCTTTTACCGCCTCTGCGTCTTCCGCTTGCACCGCGATAAAACCGTCCGCGATCACTGTCCCCAGCAAGAGGGCGATGCGCGGGCGCTCGGTAAAATTCGGTCCTTTGTCGCTGCGAACGTGCTCCTTCCAGTTCACCGTGCCCAGTTTATTCAGCGCCCCAAAAATTTCGTTCGGCAACGGCACCACAACGTCTTCCACAGTTGTGGACAATTGTTTAATATTGATCCGCTGTGGGGCTTGGGCGCCATTTGCGCACAGGGCAAGGCCACAGAGAATACCTACGCTTAACTTCAAATGTCTCGTAAACGGAATCATTGGCGGTTTCGACTGTTGATTTCGGGTTCGTATCCAGGATTTAATGGAGCGAACTTTAACCGGAACGGCTGCGGTACACAAAGAGATTTCAGATTTCAAATTTTAGATTTTAAATTTCCATGGATCTAACCCGGCTGGAGCACATTCTTGAGCGCGCTGCTTCCAAGCGGATCACGGTAATCGGCGATTTGATGCTGGATGAATTTGTCTGGGGCAAGGTCGGCCGCATCTCGCCGGAGGCGCCGGTTCCGGTTGTCGAAGTAACGGGAGAATCGTTTTACCCAGGAGGCGCAGCCAACGTTGCCCGCAACCTGCGCGAGTTCATCGAGGGCGTCGCTGTTATCGGAATGCTCGGCAAAGACCGCAGCGGCCGGCAACTTCGCGAATTATTAGCTGCGCAAAGCATCGACACCTCGAACGCCGTCGAGGATCAAACCTGGAACACGATTGTCAAAACCCGCATCATCGCACTCCATCAACAAGTGGTTCGTGTCGATCGCGAAAAAATTGCCAGCCCATCGACAGCGCAAATTGCAAAGGTAGTCGCCGCTATCCGAAACAGTATCCGCGAAACGGATGCAATTATCTTCGAAGATTATGGCAAGGGTTTCTTGACGACTGAGCTGGTTTCACGGATTGCGCACGAGGCGCGCGCAGCCGGTAAAATCACAGCCGCAGACCCTAACCCGCGGCATTCGGTTGATTGGCGCGGTATCACCGTGGTCAAGCCAAATCGCGCTGAAGCCTTTCTCGCTTCAGACGTTCCCTGGCGGGAACCAGATGAAGCTCCTGAAGAAGACGCCGATCTGAGACGCGCCGGCGAAGCGCTCCTCAAAAAATGGGAGACGAAATATATCCTCGTGACGCTCGGCGAACATGGAATGATGCTTTTTCAGCAGGACGAATCGCCGCATTACATCCCAACCAAGGCACGGCAGGTTTTCGATGTCTCCGGCGCCGGCGACACTGCGATTGCGCTCTTCACCCTTGGACTCGTTTGCGGGGCGACTCCGATTGAGGCGGCAGAGATCGCGAATCACGGAAGCGCCGTTGTGGTCAGCAAACTTGGAACCGCAACCGTGACGCGAGACGAACTCGTGGCCAGTTTCCGAAAAGACAGCGAACATGACTGATGCGCTCTCGCCTGCCGTCTTTGTCGATCGCGACGGCACTATTATGGAGAACTGCGATTACTGTTCCGACCCGAAAGACGTGAAGATTTTTCCCGGCGTGCCGAACGCGCTGCGCCGTTTGAAATCAAAGGGATTCAAACTCGTTATCGTCACAAATCAGAGTGGCATCGGTCGCGGGCTGATCACAGTGGAGCAATATCGCGCGGTTGAAGCAGAAGTCTTGCGGCAGTTGGGCGCTGGTTTAATCGATGCGACGTATTTTTGCCCCGACGTTCCGGGCCAGCACTCCAGTTGCCGCAAGCCTGCGCCTGGAATGATCGTGGAGGCAACGAGACAACACCAAATCGATCTCACCCGGTCCTTTCTAATTGGCGACAAGGAGATCGACGTCGAATGCGGTCGCAATGCTGGCGTGCGCACCATCCGTGTTAAAACTGGACCTGAACGCGAGATGACTGGGAGCACGGCAGACTGGATCACCGAAGATGTGCCTGCAGCGTCAGAAATTATTTTAGGAGCGGAATCATAACAGCTTGCTAACGCGAAACTCGCTTCAACGCTTCAGCCATGCCGATGAATAGAGCCGTAGCCATAATTCCAGTTCGCTGGAGTTCTACGCGTTTTCCTGGAAAACCATTGCATCTCATTGCAGGAAAGCAACTTCTGCGCCATGTGTGGGAACGCTGCCAACGCGCAAAAAACTTGGATGCGCTTATCATCGCAACTGACGATATGCGGATCGCAAAAGCCGCTTTTGATTGGGGTGCCGAGGTCGCTTTAACATCGCCAAGACATCAAAGCGGGACTGATCGGGTGGCCGAAGTGACGCGCAATACAAAAGGGGTTGCGTTCGTCATTAACATCCAGGGTGATGAGCCCTTGGTCGATCCGCTTTTAATCGATCAGTTCGTGAAAAAACTCCGCTCGGATCGCAACATCGACATCATCACTGCCGCGCACCCGTTTGAAAATCCGGCGGACGCGCTTTCGCCGCATCAGGTGAAAGTCGTCGTCGATCTTAATGGTAACGCTCTGTATTTCTCTCGAGCGCCGATCCCGTTTTCAAGAAGCGATCGCTCCTTGTTTCTTCGCCATCAAGGCATTTACGGCTTCCGGCGCGACGCGCTCTTGCGGTTCGTTAAATGGAAGCCTGGTCCGCTGGAGCGCACAGAGTCGTTGGAACAATTGCGCGCATTGGAAAATGGCGTAAATGTTCATGTGCTCGTTACCAAACATGGTTCCCCTGGCGTGGATACGCCGGCTGACGCAGAATCGCTGGAGCGAAAGCTCGCTCGCCCAATAGGGAGGACTCGGTCCCGATGAAATACATTTTCGTCACGGGCGGCGTAGTCAGTTCGTTAGGCAAAGGCCTGACTGCGGCCTCGCTGGGCACATTGCTCGAAGCGCGTCGGCTGCGCGTGGTTCTCCAAAAATTTGATCCTTACCTCAACGTTGATCCGGGAACGATGAACCCGTTCCAGCACGGGGAAGTTTATGTGCTCAACGACGGCGCGGAGACCGATCTGGATCTTGGGCACTACGAGCGATTCACGAACTGCGTTCTTACTCGACACAACAATCTCACCAGCGGCCAGGTTTACGAGACTGTGATTTTAAAGGAGCGGCGCGGCGATTATTTGGGCAAAACCGTGCAAGTGATCCCGCACGTCACCGATGTGATCAAAGACCGCATCCGCGAACTTTCAGACGAGAGCAAATACGACGTCGTGAT
>Ga0066709_100004497_pt1 | contig 11155 bp, 9 predicted proteins | sample GraSoiAngelo_158_FD_79665 | JGI IMG/M metagenome (GOLD analysis project Ga0066709, IMG submission 79665) | Grasslands soil microbial communities from the Angelo Coastal Reserve, California, USA - 14_1009_16_30cm | ecosystem: Environmental > Terrestrial > Soil > Grasslands | place: USA... | reverse complement strand
GAGACGGCTGACGATCTTCGGATACTTCGCCGGGAGCTCCGCGGCGTGGTGCCGCAGGAACCTCGGCTCGCGCTCGTATAGGGGGAGGAGGTCGTCGGCCATCGCGCCCGTCAGTCTCGCCCCTGGACGACGTACTGTTGCGTGTTGCGCTGGAGCACCATGTCGAACATCACAGGTTCCGGGGACGGATCGGTCCGCAGCAGCGCGTCGACGCGAAAGCGCAGGGTTCTATCGTGCTCGCGCTGGGGCTCGATGGAGACGCGGATGCGTCGCAAGCGCGGCTCGAAGTTGGTGATGGCGTCCTCGAGGCACCGGCGCACGCGCATGCGGTCGTCCGTCGCGCCCAGATTGAACGATGTGAAGTCGGGCAACCCGTACGTGAGGATGGAACGTCCAAGCTCGGGCAACTCCTCGGGGAGCGCCTCGAGCGCCTCTTGCCGCGTATTGAGGAGCGCTTCGAGGTCACGCGCGACGGACTTCTTCAATACGCGGAGGTTCTGCGCACGGCTCGCGACCGGCTCCGAGGCGACGCCCGGACGGTCGTCGAGCAGCCGGTCGAGGACCGAGGGCAGAAGGTTCGGCTCGTGCTCTGGTCGCGGCATCGGGGCTCGGGAACGGCAGCCGGTACGGTCAACGCCGGCCGCCGTTCCCGTGTGGGTCTAGACCTCTTTGTTCTGCTTGAGGTCGTATCCGGATTTCACTGCGCCGCCGAGGGTCCCGTCCGGCTTCTGCTCCTTGTACTCGAACTCGATCTTGGCGAAGTTCAACGCGATCTGGTCGAGGGGAACCACGTCGCCGTTCGCCGAGCCTCCGGTCTGGTATGAGGAGACGAGCAAGTCGCTGAACTTGACCTTCAGGAATTCCTGCTGCTCCTTGCCCGCCTTGCGGCAGGTCAACACGGCTTCCTTGATGTGCTGGCCATTGGCGCAGGCCACCATCAGCTTTGGCGACGCCTTGTTGATCTTCATCACGAAGTGGAAATCCTGCATCGAGACCTTCCCGGCACCCCCTCCGCCGCCGTAGGCGTGGCTGCCCGATTGCGTCTCCCCCCACGACCAGGATTCGAGCTGGATCTCGTTCTTGTGCTTGTGGTCCCCGCTCTCGCCTTCGATGCTGTCGATCTTCAGGAAGTAATCGACTGCCGCCATCCCCAGTGCCCTCCTATCCGATCATGTGCGCTGCCGCGTGACGCGAGTATCGGTGGAGTGTCCTCATCCGCGTGCCTGTTTGGGGAGCTCGGCGACCAGGCGAAGCGATACCGACAGCTCGTCCAGCTGGAAATGTGGCCTCAGGAACGCGGCGGCTCGGTACACTCCTGGCTTACCCGCGACCTCGGAGACGTCGATACGCGCCTCGCGAAGCGGGAACTGTGCCTTCGTCGCGGCGCTTGCCGTGTCGTCGGGCGTCACGTAGTTGGAGATCCATTGGTTGAGGAAACGCTCGGTGTCGGTGCGAGACATGAAGCTGCCGATCTTGTCCCGCATCATCGCCTTGATGTAGTGGCCGAAGCGTGAGACCGCCATGATGTACGGCAATTGCGCCGACAATCGCGCGTTGGCATTGGCCGCATCACTGTCGTACTTCTTCGCTTTTTGCGTGGTCTGCCCGCTGAAGAATGCCGCGTAATCGGTCCCCTTGCAGTGCACCACCGACATGAAGCCGAGGTCCGAGAGCTCTTTCTCGCGGCGATCGGTGACCGCGATCTCGGTCGGGCACTTCAGCGCCACCTCGCCTTCATCCGTCGAGAACGTGTGCGTGGGCAGGCCCTGGACGAGGCCGCCGCCCTCGACGCCGCGGATGGCGGCACACCACCCGTACTTTGCGAACGCGTCCGTCAGCTTGGTCGCGAGGGCGTAGGCTGCGTTGCCCCACAGGTATTTCTTGTGATCCCTGCCGTCGACATCTTCTTTGAACTTGAAGGCCTCGACGGGCGCCGTGTCCGGGCCGTAGGGCAGCCGCAGCAGCACGTGCGGCATGGTGAGGGCGACGTACCGCGAGTCTTCGGACTCGCGGAAGGACCGCCACTTTGCGTAGTCCACCGAATCGAACCCCTTGGCGAGGTCCCGCGGCACGCCGAGATCGGTGAACGAGTCGAGGTTGAACAGCTCCGGGCTGGCGGCCGAGATGAAAGGGGCGTGCGCCGCCGCCGCGACATTGGAGACCTTCTCGAGGAGGGCAATGTCCGGGCTTTGGCGGGTGAACTCGTAGTCGCCGATCAATGCGCCGAAGGGCGCACCGCCGAAGGTCCCGTACTCCTCTTCGTAGACCTTCTTGAAGAGCGCGCTCTGGTCGAACTCGGCCGCACGCTCCAGGTCCCGGCGGAGCTCGTCCTTGGTCGCATTGATCACCTTGATCTTGAGCGTCGTGCTGGTCTCACTCTGCATGACCAGGTAGTTCAGGCCTCGCCACGACGCCTCGAGCTTCTGGAAGTCCTCGGCGTGCATGACCTCGTTGAGCTGCCGCGTGAGAAGCTGATCGATGTCGGCGATACGCGCCGCGATCGTCGCCTCGACGTCCTTGGCGATGCGGAGGGTGCCGCGCATCGCCTCTTCGACGAAGGCCGAGATCTGGCGGCGGGACTCCTCGCGCTGCTCCTCGTTGCGCCCGATCCGGGTCTCGGTAATGACCTGGTCGAGCAAACCGACGGGCGCGTCCTTGACGTTCGTCTGCTCGCTTGGCGACCGTTCCGCTTCGTTAGCCATCGGCTTTCACCCCTTCCGCCCCGGTGACTCCGGCTTCCGCGCCGACCTTTTTCAGCAGCTCGGTGTTGCTGATGATCTCGCGCAGTTTTTCGCTCAGGCGGTCGTTCCCGTCGGCCTTCGCAAGAAGCGCCGCAAGCTGCGCGCGCGTCTCGAGCAGTTTGCGCAGGGGTTCGACCTGTCGGGCCACCTGCTCGGGCTCGAAATCCTCCAGGCTATTGAACCGCAGCTCGACGGCCAGCTTCGTGTCGTCGTTGGTGAGCTTATTGTCGACGCGGTAGGCCAGGCGGGGCTTCATCCCGTGCATCACGGCATCAAAGTTGTCGCGATCGATGTCGAGGAACTTACGGTCCCGCAGGCGTGGCAACGGCTCATCTGGCTTCCCGGAGAGATCCGACAAGACGCCGACGACGAAGGGAAGCTCTTTCATCTCGATGGCGCCGTCCGTCTCCACGTCATACGTGATCTGCACGCGCGGCGCCCGGACCCGGTCAAGCTTGTGCTGCGTGCTCTCCTTCTTTGGCATAAAGCCCTCCCTTCGTTATCACAATCACACGCTCAGGCGGGCCGGTCGGCTTACACATGCGAACCGGGGGTTCATTGCGCCGCTCGGGGTGAACTGTCGATCCCGAGCGTCTCGCGAACGTGGGCCAGCACATTCTCGTCGTGGATCACGTCGCGTAGCCATTGTTCGAGCGGCATCTGTCCCCAATGCATCGCCCGCTGCACCAGGTAGGCGACCGGACTGTGGGGCTCGGTACGCCGGAAGAACGACGCAACCGCGCCGAGTCTGCGAAGCGCGTCCTGTCGATCGATCGGATCGATGCCCGAGGCCGACGTCGACGTCTCGCGGGCGCCACCATCGTGCATTGTCGCGGGCTGCGGCGGCCTGCGTTCTTGGGCGGGCTTCGGGTCTGGTTCAGCCTCGCGCCGGCGTTTGAGGATGGGACCAACGACGTCGTTCCACTGCTCGAGGCATTTCCTGACCTCGATCAGGCTCGGCGCATTACGGCCGAATCTCTCGTCGATGATACGATTCAAAGCCTGCCATTCGTCCAGAGCCGCCCCGAGATCGAGGGAGAGCTCTTCGTAGAACGCGCGAGGCGTCGCGAGGACCGCTTTGTCGAACTGCTCCCCGCCAATCTTCCCTTCGGCGATTGCGCGATCGCGTGCCTCCGGGTTCTGGCGGCCGAGGTTTTCAACCTCTCGCGACTCCTCCCATTGGAGCAGGGAATAGACGGCGCCGCCACGTGAATGCGTAATTGTGACGCCTTTGACTGAGGGCGGAAGCTTATTGTTGAGCCATTCAATAGGCGCCGCCCGGCCGTCGAGATCACCGTCTTCGATGTGGGGGTGCAATGAGTCCCAAAACTGCTCGTGAAGCTGTCTGAGAAGCTGAAGGCCGTCGCGCAGACCAGCAAGTCCGTGCTGTTTGACCAGTGCCTCGACGAGGAAGGCCGCGGTCTTGATGTCCTTACTGCGAGTCGTCAGGGCGTCGGTCGCGATCTTGATGACGCCACGCCAGTCGGCGACTTTCGTCTCTCGTTTCCACTCCCCCTGGGGTAGGTCGTCGTCCGAGCGGCGGGCCTGCTCGATTAGGGCGTGAATATCGGGGGCCCACTCGCCGGCAGGGCGATCAGTCGAGATCGGGCTTACGAGCGCCGGAACGTCGATTGTGGCTGCCGACGGCATGGTGCCGTTCCTCTACACTCTTCCGTGCACGAATTCAAGCGGCTTCTTATAGCCAGATCTCTAGCGACATCGGAGACTTTACGCATCTTTGACCGCGATGAGTTCCAGCTTTAGTTCCGGAAACTCTTCCGGTACGTATATAGCAATACCCCTAGTGGTCGCTATAGCGTCCCACCACCGCCCCTGGGTGCCGAGCTGGAAATACTTGAACCCTGACTTCACCGGGATCGCGCTGGGCGGGACGGGCTCGTGGGTCAACTCCACACCAGGGACAGCCCGCCCAATGAGACTACCGATGAGCGCATGCGAACTGATCTTGGTCTTCGCCGGGATTTCCTCGGTGAGCCGCCCGACGGGAACTTGAGCGTGAACACCGAGGTAAAAGCGGTCCTTCAGCACCCGCTCGTCGGACAGCATCCCGACGTGGAACGCTTCCGGGGTGCGCTCGAGAGGAATCAGCGTGTAGCGCGTTGGGAGAATCGTGTCGAGCAAGAGCCTGATCCGGCGCTCGAGTTCTGTGAAGGTGGTGCGCAGATCGAGATGATCGTAGCGGGACAGTTGCCGGGCATCCGCGTCGAGCGCGAACGTCGAGAGCTCACCCGCCAACCGCACCAACGCGAGGTACAGCTGCTCGGGATGCCGGTTTGGGGCGTCGAAGCAGTGCGCGAGCATCGGGATCGTCGAGTTGACGGTGTGAAGCAGCCAGAAATTGGCCAGGTCCGATGACCCGAAGTCCGCCAGGTGGCGCCGCTGTTGTGAGAGCACGTGGCTCTTCGCCGACACCATTTCGAGCAGCCGCCGAAGGACGCTCAGGAGCATCGTGGATGCGGCGATCGTCAGGGCCGGCGGTATGTATGTCTCGTCGAGCGCATACGTGGCCGTGCGCGTGCGCCGGACCTCGGCAATCTTGATCCGAACGGTGTCGTCGAGCGACTCGCCGGAAAAGAGGATCTTGAAGTTCGTCCGGGCAATCGGGATTTCCGACTCGCTGCCATCCGCCGTTTCGTCGAATGCGCGGACGAGCTCCGCGCGATAGCGGGAGGGCCGCGATGGCGCGCCATTTCGATCGAGCTGGATGCTCGGGGTTTGAGGCCGAAACGCAGGAACTGTCAAGTACGCATCGATGACATCGACGGATGACGTGAAGTATGGTTTGACCGAGCGGCTCTCTGGGACGGGGTCTTGATCGGGGATCCTGACAGCGAGGCCGTCTGGCATGAGGCCGGTCGCGCGCACGAGGCCGAAGTCCCCATTCACGAGGCGTTCGGCATCGATCTCCAGTGCTATGAGACCCCACGGAAACGGGTGGCCGGCGTCGAGGGCAAAGTGGAGGAGGCTCTCGTGGTAGCGATCGGACTGTTGGAAGAGCTGCGGCGTGAGGAACATACCCTCACTCCATACGACCTTGTCAGCTTTGATCATTGCATATCCCTTCCTTTCCAATCACAGCACAGTCACGATCTGCCTTGGCGGTTCGGATCGCCCGGAACCCTCCGGGGAGAAGAGACGCGCGCGCGCGAGATAATCGAGGAACGCGCCATTGAACTGGACCCCTTCGTTGAACAGCATGCGCGGAGCATATCGATCGCCGCGTCGCTCCAGAAAACCGCCGAGCCGCTCGTTGGCAAACCCGAGCACACGACTGGCGCGTTGCGCAGCTGGCGTCTCGGGCGTCGCCAGCTCTGGCCAGATCGCTTCCCACTGCTGCTGTAAATGAACGCCAGCCTGATCCAGGATGACGCGCCAGCCCAGCTCCGCGGGCCGCAGCAGCAACAACCAGAAGATCCGATCGTCGCCCTGAGCGAGTCCCAGGACTCCACGCAGGTTTCTGAGGCTCCAGAGTGCCTTCTGGACGGGGTGGGTGGAGCGGGCGTTGGCTTCACCCTCTTCGAAGCCCTTGAGCGCGGAGCGATACGCTTTTTCCGGCGTCGCGACCTCGGCGCGAATCTGGTCGAGGGCCTCGTTGTACGCGGTGAGATAGGCAGCAGCTTCGCGCTCGCCCGGCTTGAGCTGCGCTTTTTGTTCGTCAGCCGACGTCTTCCCCGGCTCGCCGAGCCTTCCGCGCAGCGTGGCATACCGCTGCAGCGTCCGGGCCCAGGCGGGAACGTCGGGACTCGAGTCTGCGATGAGCGGAGTAACGTTCGCCGCCGCGACATCGACGATACGACGGTACGGCGACTCCGACGCGACGACCCAGGCGGCAAGCTCGCGCCCGAGGCGACGGCCCCCACTGAGCCGCTCACCCTCGGGAAACGCGGCCAAAAAGACCTCCCAGCGTCGGAGACCCTCACGACGATACTCCGTCTCGAATTTCGTGAGCGCGCCCATCGTTGCGCCTTGCTCCGACGGAATGCCGCGAAGGCCCGCAACGAGCGGCTGGAGCGCCTCTTTCCACGCGCGGGCAGTGTAGGCGCCGTCGACCTGGACGGGTCCCTCTGCCGCCCAGAAGTCCTTCATTCTGACGGCCGCGTAAGCTGTCGACGCCGACGCCAGGATCCAATCAGCGCGAAGACCGCCCATGCGCATCCACCGTGCAACACGCTCAGAATCGGCTCCGCGCATGCGATCCAGGGTCGCGGGATCACGCTGCCACCGGAGAAACGCTGCATGGGTTCGCACGAGCCGCGCGATGACCGGGTCACTCGCGTCAGCGGCTGCCAGTTCACGCGACAGCATAGCGGCGTAGCGTGGCGCCACCCATTCAGCCGCGTCAGGGCATGCGCCCTGACGGCAGCGCCCGAGCAAATCGATCCGCTCCAGCAGTGCGCCGACGTAGATCGGCGCCTCGGGTCCAGGCGTCAGCTTGTTGTCGATGCGTGCCTCGAGTGGTCCAATGACGTCCCGCCATGCCGCCTCGAGGTAGCGATCGCGCAGCGCCATTTCGACCTCGCCAGTGTGGCGCAGGCCGAAGTTCAGTGACAGGCTCGCCCATCGAGACTGGGGAGTGAGAGACTCGATGGCCTCTCGACAGTCATCGAGCTGCGCCAGCCGCGCGCTCGGAGCAGAGGCGGTGACGCCCGGCCGACACCCATCGATCTGGAGGCGCCCGAGCGCCTGGGTGTTTCGCACGAAGGAAAGCGTGAAGGCCAGGAGCAGCGCCAGCCCGAGGGCTGATGCCGCGAGGATTCCGGCGAGCTGTTTAGTGTGGTAGCGCTCGTACCACTGCACGGTCCGCCGCACGAGGCCCCGCTCCTCGGGAAGGACTTCCGCAAAGATGTGTCGTGCGAAGAGGGGGCGCGCCGCCGCTTCACGCCGGCCGCGGGGACCATTGAGACCCATTCGTTCTGCGACCCGTGAAATCGTGCCGCGATCCTGGGCAACACTTGTGAAGAAGATCCCGCGCAACGTCGGGGTCTGATGATAAGGGTTGCGCCGTAAGAGCGTGTCCACGAATGTGCGCAGGGGTGCGTGGAACAGCTTGAATTCCTCGGCGAAGAGGAACAGTTCTCTCGAACCGGCGGTCGTTGCGACCTCCCCGTCGTTGAGCCAGGTGCGTCGCACTGCCTCCAGCCGCGTGCGGATCATGCGGATTGCGCGGTCGACGAACGCTCCCGCATCAGAATGGCCGTTCACCTCAACATTCATGACCCCCATCGCCTGGTCGTACGCCGCCTCGGGCAGACGTTCGAAGAACTCGACGAAGCCGGCGACGGCATCGAGTTTGGTGACCAGGAGATACACAGGGAAGCTGATCCCGAGATCACGCGCCATCTCGTCGAGTCGGCGTCGTAGCTGGCCGGCATCCGCTTGAAGACGCTCGGACGATCGACCCGCGAGCGCCTCGGCGGTGACGGTTACGACGACGCCATCGAGGGGTTCCCGCCGCCGTGTGCGCCGCAGGAGGCCCAAAAGCTTTTGCCACTCCGCGGCGTCGACTTGCTCATCAGCGTGCGAGACGTAACGGCCCGAGACGTCGAGCACGACGCACTTCTCGAAAAACCACCAGTCGCAGGTCCGAGTGGAACCCGGCTCGCGATGAGCCGCCGCCGATGACGGTAACGGCCGAGCCGCGCTTACTGTGGCGCTCCGCCCTGAACCTTCTTCGCCTAGAACGAGGAACCACGGTAAGGCATATACTGCGTCTTCACCGCGTTGCTGGAGGTTCGAACGCCGTAGACCATTCACCCCTTCAGCCCAGCTCTCGGCTAGATGGCGCAGGTTTTCCGTGTCGGTCGGCATCCCGGCTGTTTCTTGGGCCGCCTCGGACGCCTCTGCGCGGTGCCGACGCGTTCTCCACCACGACCAGCCGAGCAAGCCGATCGATTCGACGATCGCGGTCACCACGAGGCCGGCGAAGAAGGCCCACCAGGACGACCACACGTATCCGACGAGCGCCGCGGCGACAACCGCGCCGGCGACGGCGATGCCGAGCACGATGACGGTGCGGCGCCACGTCCACTCCTCGGGCTTCGGCTCCGCCGGACTCTGGCCGTTCTGGCCGTTCGTGGTCGGCGCGATCCGGGCGACGGTCGATCCCGGAGAATGCGTGGAGAACCGCACCTTCGGGCCACCCGCGGCGAACTGGATGACGTCTCCTTCGGAAACCAGCGTGGGCCGCTCGATTCGCTTACCGCCGACGAACGTGCCGTTACGACTCTGTAGATCCTTTACGAAAAACTGCCCGCCCTCGCGGTAGATCTCGGCGTGATAGCGGCCGACTTGAGTCTCCTTCGCGGGATCGAACTTCAGGTCGTTGTCCGGATTCCGTCCCACCCGAACGCGCTCGAGATCAAAGACTTCAACTCGCTGCTTGTCGGTATCGGCAGCGTGATCGAGATACTCTACATAAATAGTCATGGCCGATCGCTCCCCGGGTCGCAAAGAGGCGGCCATTGTATCCCAGTCTCCGCTGGGCCGTGGGCGCCTTGACACAGCCGCGCTAGGCCCCTAAATTCGGGGCCCCAAGACGGCGTTCGCTCAGCGGGAGGAACTATGCGGGCAAGACACAAGGTCCCAGGCAGGCAAGGCGCTCTGGTTCTTGGGGTCGTCTTATATATGTATATGGTCGCCGCCGCGGGGGCCGGGGATGGCTGGGAAGCCGGTCGGTACCGCGATGTTCCACCGCAGATCAAAAGCTCGGACCCGTCCACGGGAACTCGCTCGCTGACGCCCAGCGTCAAGCTCGCACATACCGTTGTCCAGCGGCCCCGGGTGAGCCCCGGAGAAGAGGCTGCTCTGCGGGTGGAGTACGAGGTGACCGCAGCGGACGGAATGCTAGAGGTGAAGGAAACCCGGATCATCCGCTTCGAAGGACAGCAGCTGGCAAAGCTCGAGCGGCGCGTGGCTCGCCCCAATGGCCTTGTCGCGAGCGACTACTATTTGAAAGTGCCCGCTAGTACGGCGCTCGGATGGTATACGGTGACGACCATGGTTGAGCCCAGCGTCGTCACGCGCGCCATCAAGGAGGAGGCGAACTCCGCATTCTATGTTCAATCCGGCTCGACTCCTCCACCGACGGCGCAGCAGCCCGACGAGGATCGCATACGTATGAAGCTCTGGGCCGAGAAACCTCGCTACAAGGTCGGCGAGGCCGTGAAGGTATTCTTCGAAACCAACAAAGACGCGTACGTCACGCTCGTCAATGTTGGAACGTCGGGCCGCATCACGATTCTGTACCCGAACAAATTCTCGCCGACCAACGACGTGAAGGGAGGCAAGACCTATTCGGTGCCCGGTTCCGGAGAGCAGTATGACCTCGTTCTCCGTGGTCCAACGGGGATCGAGCTGGTGTATGCCCTCGTGACGGCGACGCCGACGAAGTTCGCAGAGGCGAACTTTAGCAAGGACGCATTTCCAACCGTCAACGACAAGGCCGACGTGCTGACCCGGGACATCAACGTAGCGATCAGGAAGATCCCACTCAAGGAGCAAGCGGTCGCGGCTGTTGAGATCGAAGTTACACAATAGTGCCGACGGGTGCTGGCCCCGACCGCAGCCGCGGACGCTGCTGCGGAGCGATCGTTGGCGCGTCGCCTTACTCGCGCGCGCGGCGGAACGCGTGAAAGACGCACCACGGCCCTCACGGCGGCATGTACATGAGGCTGTTGGGCACCCGGGCCAGCTTCGCGTTGAACCACGCCACGGTCTCGACCCGTTTTCCCTTCGCGGGATTAGGATCATTGATGTAGGTCGTTTGCCCGTCAACGCCTGTGAGAACGACCACGTGGCCGACACCATCCCAGAGCCCTGCACACCAGAGCGGGCCGTCATTGCGTAACAACACTTCGAGTTGTTGGGCGGTGAGTTGCGCGGCGGGGGCGAGGATTGGCTTCAACCCTTCAGCCTGCGCCAGCTGGACGAAGTCCGGGACGGTGATTCCCCGGTTGGCCGTCCATTTTCCAGGCAGGCCTAATCGCGGCCCCGGTCTCCTGAAATAGGCGACCATGCACGCCGAGGCGTACCAACACTCATTGCTGGCCTGCTGAAGGACGAGCGGCACGGTGAGTTGAATGCTCATCTCGGTCTCTCCTAAGACCCGACGTCGCGCTTCCTCAATCCTGTAGACCGGCAACCTCGCTCGGCGTTCCAGTGCCTCCTCTTCAGTAGCGTCTGAACAGTCAGGCGTCCTGAGGAGGGATTCACCCTTCGTGCGTTCGGCCGCAGGCCGACGCGACCATCGTTGAGCGGTCTGCCGTTCGTTACCTAGATCCCGTGCTGTGACAAGCTTGGCGATGTATCCGAGCTTTCCGGCCCACCTGTCAGCAAAACGGCTGGGCCCACGTAAGTTGATCCACAGGCGCACTGTTCGGCGGCGTTGGCGGAAG
>Ga0066709_100004496_pt1 | contig 11156 bp, 8 predicted proteins | sample GraSoiAngelo_158_FD_79665 | JGI IMG/M metagenome (GOLD analysis project Ga0066709, IMG submission 79665) | Grasslands soil microbial communities from the Angelo Coastal Reserve, California, USA - 14_1009_16_30cm | ecosystem: Environmental > Terrestrial > Soil > Grasslands | place: USA... | reverse complement strand
GGCTCTGCGGATAGAGCCCGAGCGTCGGCTCGGCGAGAAACAGCACCTTGGGGGTGTGCGGGAGCCCGCGGGCGATCTCGAGGCGGCGTTTCATGCCACCGGAAAACGTCTTCACCAGATCGTCGCGCCGGTCCCACAGCTCGAACATCTTGAGCAGCGTCTCGGACCGCTCCCGCCGGATGTGCCGCGGCACGTGATACAGCACGCCGTGGATGTCCAAGTTCTCCCACGCCGTGAGCTCGCTGTCGAGACTCGGATCCTGGAACACGACGCCAAAGCGCCGTCGCACCTCGTTCTGATGTTGGGTGGGATCGAGCCCGTCCAGCTCGAGCGTCCCGCTCGTGGGGCGGAGCAGGGTCGTGAGCATCTTGATGGTGGTCGTCTTGCCGGCGCCGTTCGGACCCAGAAAGGCGAAGATCTCGCCGGCACGGACCTCGAACGAGGCGTCGTTGACCGCGGTGACTTTTCCAAATGACTTGACGACATGCTGAACGCGGATGATCGCGCGATCGCTCACAGTCAGTAGCTCCTGCCAAAGCCGAACGGATACAGCGGCCGCGTGCTGTCGTGGGGCACGTCGGAGCGCTGCGTCTGGACGGCTTCCATGGAAGACGGCAGCTCGAAGGGCAATTTGCCCGCGGGCCGGGCGCGGCCCACCAGGACGTCGATCAGGGCCGCATCACTCACCCCAAAATTCGCGATCAGCGCGCGGGCCTTGTCTCTGAGTGGCGTCAGAATCGCGGGGCGCTCGAGGTAGACGGTCACGATGGTCGGCACCACGGCGCTTACACGCTTGAACTCATCGAAGTCCGGGTCATCGTCCTTGAATGCGAGACTGCCCTCGTGGAAGAACTGGCCGAACACGTACTGCGGATGAAGCCGCTCGAACGGCGCGCCGAGCCGCATGATAGCGATGTCCGCCTTCAACGGATCGGTGACGACCGTCCAACCTTCGTGCGTCGCCGCATCCGCCGAGACTCTGCGAAGATAGACGTGGAGCGGACGAGATGAACGTAATGGGAGGATGCCCCCCCTGTTCTCCAGCAGCACGAGTGCGTGGCGCTGCGCATCGAGACCGGCAGCCACGAATGTGGGATTCCCGACCAGCCGCGCCGCGGTATCCGGATTCACGAACGGATGCTCGAACAACCCCTGCGCGAACTTCTGGGTGAGGATGCGGACCACGGAGCTGTCGAGCCGCGCGACTGTCAGCTGGCCGACGCGGATCGCCTCGACCAGCGGGTCGGCGCGCTCGGTGCCGCCGAATTCGTCAACGCCCGCCTGGACGGCTTTCGCGAAGCGGTCGCGCATCGGGAGATTCTCGACGCCCCACGGCATCCCGACGTCGGCGAACGTCGGTCGCTCGCCCGGAGGCGCGCCGTTCTTGCACCGCTCGGCGCAGTCCCAGGTGATCGCCCAGTCGGTGACGATCACGCCCTGAAACCCGTAGTGCACCCGCAGCATGTCGGTCAGGAGCTGGCGGTTAAACCCGGCACCGACCTGCTCGATCGGTTTGCCATCCCAGGTGGCATGCTCGAGCACCGAGTACGTCGGCATGACACCGGCGGCATGGGCGGCAAAGGCGCCAAGGAACGGGCGGATGTGGTACTCGAGGTTGGGTCCTGTAAACGTCGCGAATCGGCCGTAGTAGGTATGACTGTCCCAGCCGTCCTTGGCTGCACCATAGCCCACCCAATGCTTCACCACCGTTACCACGCCGTTCGAGTCCACGCCGTTCGCGCCGTGCTGAAACCCGATCACATAGGCTCGCACCTGGCGGCCCGCCAGGTCGGCGTCCTCGCCGAACGTACCGGCAACGCGAGGCCAGCGGGGCTCGGTCGCGAGGTCGGCCTGAGGCGACAAGGCCATGTGGATGCCCACGGCGCGATACTCCTGCCGCGCGATGTCGCCGAACGCCCGAGTGAGTGCGGTGTCGTCGATGGCCGCGAAACCGAGCGCTTCCGGCCACTGTGAGAACGTCGTCTGGCTACTGACGCCGGGCAGGTATTGGAAATGGTTGCGCGGATCGGTGCTGATCGTCAGCGGAATGCCAAGCCGCGTGCGCTCGGCGATCGCCTGCAGGATGTTGTTCTGCGCCGCGAGCGTCCTGGGGTCGGTGTTCAGACGCGTGATCAGGTTGGTGACCTTCACGCTGTCGATCAGCGCCCGGATCGCCGCAGTGTCGTACTGGCCGCCCATGCCGGCTGCGGCCATTGGACCGCCGACCGAGCGGGCGGTGCCGTGCATCATGGTGCCCGCCTTCTCTTCGAGCGTCATGCGTCCGACGAGATCACGCGCGCGTTGTTCGGGGGAGAGGCGCCAGTCCTCATAGGGATCGACGACGCCGTTCCGGTTCAGATCCTTGAACTGCAGCCCCTCCTTCTGCAGCACAGGCGCCTGCACGAGCAGCAGTACCACCACGACGGCATGCATGCTAAGCCCTCGGCGCCGCAGGTTTGGCCGCGTAGATGAAGTCGTAGTAGTCGCGCATCGTCAGCCCGGCCGCGGCTTCGTCGTCCACGATCACGATCGCGTCTCGGTGCAGCTGCAGCGCGCTGGCCGTGACCATACTGGTCACCGGCCCCTCGACGGCCTGCGCAATGGCCTTTGCCTTGGTCTTGCTGCTCGCCACCAACATCAGCTGGCGCGCCTCGAGGATCGTGCCGACCCCCATCGTGATGGCATAGACCGGCACGTCCTCGCGGCGCTCGAAGAAGCGCGCGTTGTCATCGATCGTCTGTTTGGACAGGGTCTTGAGCCGGGTGCGCGAGCTCAGCGAGCTCGTCGGCTCGTTGAACCCGATATGCCCGTCCGTGCCGATGCCGAGGATCTGCAAGTCGATGCCCCCGCACTCCGTGATGCGCTTCTCATACCAATCGCAAAAGGCCGGATAATTGCTCGTGGTCCCGGAGGGAATGTTGATGTTGTGCGGCGGGATGTTCACATGCCGAAAAAAATGCTCGTGCATGAAGTAGTGATAGCTCTGCGGGTGATTCCCGGGCAGGCCGACGTATTCGTCGAGGTTGAATGTCGTCACGCGCGAGAAGTCGAGCTGCTCCTTCTTGTGCAGCCGCACGAGCTCCTGATACAGCCCCAGAGGCGTGGAGCCCGTCGCCATCCCGAGCACGGCGTTCGGCTTGGTGTTGAGCAATTCCGCGACAATCTGCGCCGCGATCTTGCTCATCTGGGCGTAGTCTCGCTGAATAATGACTTCCATAGGTCTCTGAGGTAGGGGCGCAGCATGCTGCGCCCCTACCGGTGAGGACTACATGCCCGTGCGGCGCTGCGCCGTCGGCGGCAGGATGCCGTTCAGCCGCAGATAATTCGCTTCCTGGCTGTAGTGATCGGCCCAATCGCCGACCGTGATGAGGACCGCAGTCGCGCGCGACGGGTTCATGCCGAACATCGAGACCGACTCGGCGAGCTTCGAATCGTCCATTTTTGAGAACGCCTGCTCACAGAACTGGAACGTCTCTCGGAGCCGAGCGACGAGCTGCTCCTTGGTCGCCGTCGAATCCACGGCCACGCGCTTCGGCGGCTCGACGCCCGCTGTCTTGCCACAGAGAACGTCGTTCCCCTCGTTCGCGAGGTGCACCTGGATTTGTGCGAAACTCATTTGCGCCGGCGTGGGCCGGTAGTTGTACTTGTCGGCAGGCATAGCCTCAGCGGCGGCAATCAGATCACGCCCGGAACGTTGCTCCCAGGCACGCAGCGCGTCGCTGACCGGATTGGCCGACGGGGCGGGGGCGGCGGCGGGGGCGGCCGCCATGCCACCCGTCGCCTGAGCGGCGAGGGGCAGCGGTAGGGCGGCAAGGACGATCAAGAGAACAGAGGCTCGGGGTTTCATAGTAAAACTCCAGTAAAGGGAGGCGTGGATTTTGTCCCAAACGGGCGCGCGGCGCTAGTCGAAACGTCGCACCGTGACACGACCCGCATGTTGACACGCGCTCACGTGTTCCTGGGCTCTTCTCCGTGCCAGTACCGCGTCGGATCGGCCACACTGCCATAGCGGCTGAGCAGCGCGTCAATCTTCTCATTGATCGGCGGGTGGCGGTCCGGCGCCTCGGCCCCAGCCGCCATGAGTGCTTCGATGATCTCCGCGCACCGATCGGGATTGCCGCCATGCCCCGCCCGCCAAATCGGCGCTTGGCCCACGACGCCATACCTGGTCCGGGCCCCGGGCTGAGCCCCACGCTCGAGCAGCAACCGCACGACCTCGACGTGATCGCCGAGTATGGCGTAGAAGAGCGCGGTTTCGCCGTCGCCGGAATGCGCGTCCACCGGGATGCCACGTTCGAGGAGAAAGCGCGTGGCCTCCAGCTGCCCAAATCCGGCTGCGTACCGCAGTGCGCGCTCGCGCGTCTCGGGATCCGCTTGCTCGAACAGCCTTTCCACGACGTCACGGCGGCCGATCCCTGCGGCGCCGACGATGTCGAGCTGCGCGCCATGCTCGGCGAGATAGTGCGCCGCTTCAGGACAGCCGTTGGCCAGGCAGGCGTAGACCGCGCCGTGGTTGTTGCCCGCCAGATTGGGATGCTCGACCTGCGCGCCATGATCCAGCAACACCTGGATCACGGGAATCTGGACACCCGCGTCCCGCGGCGGCGAGCTCGTCGCGACGAGACCCAGCGCGGTGCAGCCACCACCATACACATCCGCCTCGGCTTCGACATCTGCGCCCGCGGTCAGCAGTAGCTGCGTCATGCGAGCCGCGTTCCGAGGAGACTTCTGCCGATAGCCTTCCACACCGTTCGCCGAGACGTAATGCAGCAGCGTGGCGCGATGCTCGCGCGTGGATCGCGCCCGGATCAGCCCCGGATGCTCCCGCAGCAGCTGCTGTAGCGTTGCCTCGTCGCCGCACACGATGGCCTCGGCCGCGGCCTCGAATGCGGTGGTCTCCGTATCACTGTGGGCGAGCGCGTCGAGGTGCGTGGCGAAGGCGGGCCAGCTCAAGAAACCGTGAGCGCGCGCGAGCACGAACTGCGCATCGGCCAGCACGCGGCGGCGTTCCGCGCGCGTGAGAGTCTTAATCGCGAACTCCTCGACCTGCGTGGCGGCGCGATCGACGCTCTTCCGCTCCCAGGTTGTGAGCAGCGATGCCATCCAGCGATCGGCCCACGCCGCGATGGAGCCCGACTGACAGGTCTTCACCAGATCCTTGGCGAGCTTGCGGTACTGCTCGAGGTTGGGACGGGGGGGAAGCGGCAGCGCGTCCTGCGGATTGGGAAACACACGAAGCTCCTTTCAGTGCGCGCCCGTTGTCCGCCTGTTTCGGGCTGAAAGAAGTTCGTCGATCGATGTACCTGCTCGTGGGTGGGCACGGCCCTGTCCGCGGACTGGATGCGCCCCTAGCGCACCTCGAACGCTAGCAGCCAGAATTGCTGGCGCAAGGCCAACCAAGGAGATCTATGAGCATCGACCGCCGTGCTTTTCTTCAGAACGCAACCGCGGCCGCCGCGGCCGTGACGTTGCCGCCCTTTATGCGAACCCAGCAATCCGATCTCGCGCCGATCTATGCGCAGATCGAGCGCCGCCACGACGAATCGGTGCAGCGGCTGCAGGAATGGATCCGCCAACCCTCGATCGCCGCCGAGAATCGCGGGATGAACGAAGGCTGCGACCTGACGATGCGGATGTTGCGCGACGCCGGCTTCCAGCAGGTGACGAAGATTCCCAGTGACGGCCAGCCCGGTATCTTCGCCACGCTCGACGCGGGCGCGCCCAAGACGCTCGGTCTCTACTTCATGTACGACGTCAAACAAGTGGATCCGGCGGAATGGTCGTCGCCGCCGTGGGATGCCGCGCTCGTGGACAAACCAGGCCTGGGCAAGGTCGTCATGGGGCGAGGCGCGGTAAATCAGAAGGGTCCCGAGGCCACGTTCCTCGCCGCGCTCCACGCGATTCGTGGCGCGGGCCGCAAGCTCCCCGTGAACCTGGTGATGGTCGCCGAAGGTGAAGAAGAGATCGGCTCGCCGCACTTCCCGCAGATCGTGCGGCGGCCCGAGGTGCTCGCGGCGCTGCAAAAATCGGCCGGCATCTTCATGCCGTCCGCGTCGCAGGGGCTCGACGGCCAGGTCACGATCACCCTCGGCGCCAAAGGCGTGATCGAGGTCGAGCTGGTTTCGAGCGGCGAGCGCTGGGGCCGTGGCCCGCGCACCGACATTCACTCGAGCAACAAGGCGCGGGTCGACAGTCCGGCGTGGCACTTGGTGCAGGCGCTCGGGACCCTGGTCTCGCCGGACGGCAACGATCCTGCGATCGACAACTTCGCCGACAAGGCACGGCCCCTCGCGCCGGACGAAAAGGCGATGATTGCTGCCGCCGCCGCTCGCCTCGATGAGGCCGGCGCGAAGCGCCTACTCGGCGTCGAGCATTGGGTGCGCGACGTCAGCTGGACCGAGGCGCTGGAGCTGTTGATGTCCCGGCCCACCGTGAACATCGAAGGACTCGTCGGCGGGTACACCGGCCCCGGCGGCAAGACGATTCTGCCGCATCGAGCGGTCGCGAAGCTCGATCTGCGTCTCGTGCCGGACATGACCGCGGCCGATGCGCTCGCCGCGCTCAAGGCGCATCTCGCCAAGCGCGGCTTCGGCGACATCGAGGTCAACATGTCGGGGGGCTACGATCCTACGAGCACGCCCCGCGACGCGATGGTGATTCGGGCCCAGGAGGCAGTGTACCGCCGCGCGCGGATCGACCCGATTCTGCTGCCGAGGAACGCGGGCTCCTGGCCCGGCTATGTCTTCACCGGGGAGCCACTGAAGCTTGCGGCGGGGCACTTCGGCCTGGGTCATGGCAGCGGCGCGCATGCGCCGGACGAGTACTACGTCATCGAGTCCGCCAATCCTAAGGTGCAGGGGATTGACGGCGGCGTGCGGTCGTACGTCGAGTATCTGTTCGAGGTGGCGCGGACGCGCGTCTAGCTCAGGGCCAGCGTCGGCGTGAAGCCGGGCGCTCGGCGTACCTTGGTCGCCTGCTCGAACGCGTACGCCACCCGCAGCAACACCGGCTCGCTCCAGGCGCGCCCATAGAACGAGACGCCGAGCGGCAGCCCGAGGTGGAAACCCGCCGGCACCGTGATGTGCGGGTATCCGGAGACTGCGGGGAACTGCGAGCTGCCGGGGCCGCCCCCACCGCCTCCGCCGCCCGCGAGGTCGACGAGTGACGCGATGCCGCCCGAGGGGCCAAGCATCACGTCGAGCTTGTACTTGTCCATCGTCGCGTCGATGCCCTTCGTGCGGGTCAGCTCGATGCATTTGGCGCGCGCGTCGATGTAGGCCTGATCGGTGAGAGGCCCCCGGGCCTGCGAGGCGATGAACGTCTCCTGCCCGAAGTAGGGCATCTCGCGATCTTCGTTCGCCGCATTGAACGCGATCAGGTCCGCGAGCGTACGCGGCTTTACCGTGGCGGGCATCGTGGCGAGATAGGCGTTCAGATCCGCCTTGAATTCGTACTGCAGCACGTCGCGCTCGTTCATCCCCAGCTGGCCGGCCGTTTCGATGGGGGCAGGGTCCACAACGTCGGCGCCCTGGGTCTTCAGGACCGCGATCGCCTGCTCCAGCACGGCGTCCACGATCGGATTGTTGCCGGTGCGTGCCTGGACGCCGATACGCGCGCCCTTCAATCCGCTCGCGTCGAGAAACGCCGTGTAGTCCTTCGCGACATGGCCTTGAGCGTCCGCCGTCGCGGGATCGCGCGGGTCCACACCGGCGAGCGCCGTGAGCAGCGCGGCGGCGTCGGCCACGGTGCGTGCCATCGGTCCCGCCGTGTCCTGGCTATGGGCGATGGGGATGATCCCCGCGCGGCTCACCAGGCCAACCGTGGGTTTCAGACCGACGATGCCGCAGGTATTCGCCGGGCTGATGATCGACCCGTCCGTTTCGGTGCCCACCGCGACAGCGCAGAGATTGGCGCTCACCGACACCGCCGACCCGGAGCTCGAGCCCGATGGCGTGCGATCCAGCACGTACGGGTTCCGGCACTGGCGACCGCGGCCGCTCCAGCCGCTCGACGAGCGGCTGGACCGGAAGTTGGCCCACTCCGAGAGATTCGCCTTGGCAAGGACCACCGCGCCCGCGGCGCGCAATCGTTCGACAATGGATGCATCCCGCACCGCGAAGTTGCCCTCGAGTGCGAGGGAGCCCGCGGTCGTCTGCATCTTGTCGTGCGTCTCGATGTTGTCCTTGACGATGACCGGGATACCGTGAAGGGGACCGCGCAGCTTGCCGCGGCACCGCTCGGCGTCCAGCCCGTCCGCGATCGTGAGCGCCTCGGGATTCGTCTCGAGCACCGCGCGCAGCGTGGGTCCTTGGCGATCGAGCGCGGCGATGCGGTCCAGGTAGGCCTGCGTGACGCCGCGCGATGTGAGGCGTCCGGCTTTCATGCCGTCCTGGACCTGGGCGATCGTCGTTTCTTCGAGCGTAACGGCCTGCTGCGGTCTGGAAGGCAACCCGGGCAGCATGGCACCGGCGACGGCGAGGGAGGCGAGTTCCGCGAATTCGCGGCGCGACAAAGAGGCCATGGAGGAGCTAGAACGCCCAGCCGGCGAGAATGAGGAACGAGCGGGTCTTGTAGCTCTCCGAGCTCGTGACTGTGCTGAGCTTCAGGTCGGTGAGCCCGTAGATGTAACGACCCTCGAGCGTGAAGGCGCGTGCGGCGCCGAGCCGGACGCCACCGCCGATCACCCCCGCGTAACTCGTGGAGGGCCGATCGGTGTTGGGACAGGCGCTGCCACCCGCGCGGCACCGCAGCTCAAAGGAGATTTGTGGGCCGGCGTACGCGTAGGGCGCGATGCCGGGCGTTGGAAAGAGGGCGCGCAGGAAAATCGGCACGTCGGCGTAGTCGAGCTTGCGCTCGTCGGTCGTGCCGGAGTTGGTGACGCCGCGCTGCGCGTAGAGCGCCTCGACGCCGAACCCGAGCATGTTGCGGCCGGTCCCGAACGACAGACCCACCGCGAACCCCGTGCGTTCCTGCAGATTGCCCGGCAGGACGCCGCGGTTCGACACGTTGCCGTAGGAGAACCCACCCTTCAAAGCCACGCTGCCTTGCGCCGGCGCCACGGTCGTGACGCCGAGGGCGGTCGCGAGGAGACAAGCGAGTGTCCGTGTCATGGTCAAACCCTCCCTTCTGTTCCCGAAGCTACACCGGGGCGAGAAGGGCGGTTCCCATGATCACCGTGATCGGATGTTCTCGAACGGGACGTTCAAGATCTGATAGCGTTGCCAGTCCCGAAAGTCGAAATGCCACCACTCGCTCGGATTCACCGTGAACCCTTGGGCCTCCAGCACGCGACGCAACAGGGCGCGATGCCAGCGTTGGCGCGACGTGCCGCCCGGATAATCGGACAGGGCGCGCGGCGTCGCCTCGTCGTACGTCGACGGCATCTCGACTGGCAGGCCGGTCGCCAGATCGTAGAGCGTGAGATCCACCGCGGCGCCACGATTATGCTTCGAACCGCGCGCCGGGTCCGCCACGAGCCAGCGGGACTCGGCGGGCGTCGCGTCCCAGAACACCTTCGTCACATACCACGGCCGGTAGGCGTCGTGGATCAAGATCCCAAGCCCTAGGCGTCGGAGCGCGCGCGCCGCCCGCACGAGGGCGAGGGCCGCGGGTCGCTGCAGGAAGGCACGGGCCGAGGAGTAGACGACGGTGCCGAGGAAATTGTTCGTCGTGGCGTACCGGATATCGAGTCGGATCGTCGCATCCAGCCTGGAGGGCTCTACCAGATCGGGCGCCAGAAACGCGCCGCTCTCGGCGGGCGGCCTCAGCCCGCGATCGACCTGCAGCAGCTCCGCGACTGATCGGACGGGCCGGAGACGCAGCTGCCCGCCGTCTGCCGGCCCCATCTGGAGGCGCCGCAAGACGACTTGCCCCACCTGGATCTCGCCGGGCCGGAAGACGATGCTGTCGGCGTCGTACGGTCCGCGACCGAAGAACGTGAAGACTGAGTCCGCCGCCTGCGCGAGATGGGCGGGAGCCGCGGGCCCGAGGAGCGCGATGAGCGCGCCGCCATCTTCATAGACGTACAGCGTGTCGTGGTCCGACGCGTAGGCGCCGATCAGGCTCATCCACGCACTGGGCGGCGCGGCAGGCTTCGGCGGGAGCGATTCACTGGGGGGGAGCTGCAGCAGCAACGCGAGGACGTGCTTCATCGAGCCACCCCGAACGTGAACACCGTGCGCGAGCGATACGTCGCGCCGGGGCGCAGGATCGTCGAAGGGAAGTTGGCGTGATTGGGCGAGTCCGGAAAATGCTGCGTCTCGAGGCACAGCCCGGACCGGTGCGCGTACACGCGCCCGCCCTTTCCTCTGATGGTGCCGTCCAGGAAGTTGCCGGCGTAGAACTGCACGCTTGGCTCGGTCGTGCTCACATCGAGCGTGCGACCGCTCGCCGGCTCCAACACGCGCGCGGCGTGGACCAGGCCGGATCCGCCTGGCCGATCGAGCACCCAGTTGTGGTCGTAACCCCGGCCAAACCGTAACTGCTCGTTGTCCTGGCCGATCCGGTCGCCGATCCGCGTCGCAGTTCGAAAATCGAGCGGCGTTCCCGCCACGCGCGCGATCTCGCCCGTGGGAATCACCGCCGAGTCGACAGGCGTGAATGCCGACGCGTCGAGCGTCAACACGTGATCGAGGATGGTGCCCCCCCCGCCGGTCGTGCCGTGCAGGTTCCAGTACGTGTGCTGAGACAGATTCAACGGCGTGGCTTTGTCGGTCGTGGCCTCATAGTCCACGACGAGCTCATCGCGGGGCGTGAGGGTGTAGGTCACCCGCGTCACGAGCGTACCCGGGTAGCCCTCTTCACCGTCCTTGCTCGTGTACTGCAGCGTGACACCGGAGCCGCTGTCGGTTTGGAACGGCTCGGCGGTCCACAAGACCTTGTCGAACCCGCGGACGCCCCCATGCAGCGTGTTCTCTCCGATGTTCTTGGCGAGGTGGTACGTCGTGCCGTCGAGGGTGAACTGCGCATTCCGGATGCGATTGGCGTACCGGCCGACGATCGCGCCAAAGTACGGCACGTTTTTCAGGTATCCCGCGAGACTGTCGAAGCCGAGCACGATGTCGTCGAGGCGTCCGGCGCGGTCCGGGGTGCGGATCGACGTGATGATGCCGCCGTACGTGATCACCTGCACTTCGATGCCGTGCGCATTCGTGAGC
>Ga0066709_100004492_pt1 | contig 11159 bp, 13 predicted proteins | sample GraSoiAngelo_158_FD_79665 | JGI IMG/M metagenome (GOLD analysis project Ga0066709, IMG submission 79665) | Grasslands soil microbial communities from the Angelo Coastal Reserve, California, USA - 14_1009_16_30cm | ecosystem: Environmental > Terrestrial > Soil > Grasslands | place: USA... | reverse complement strand
GAGATGGAACGGAGAAACCGTACATGCGGCGGATGCTCGATCACGGTGCAGCGCGTTTACTTTGAAGTTGCAGGGGAGTGGCGACTTGGACGCGCGGCAGGTATTCGGATCGTGCGGCGACTCTACTACAAGCAGCTCGATGGAATTGACGCACAGAAAACGGACACGGCGACCGTCAAAGAGATCCGAGACAGCGGCTTAGAAGCCATGCTTGATGAGGCCGTGCTGGCACGTGCTACGACGGCTCACTTACGCCGGGGTTGACCGATGGGCCGGATTTGGCCAGATTGGTTTCTGGGGATGGCGGCTTCGGGGGGGAAAATTTATGGATCTACCGAGTTATTTGCGAATGCCTGGCTGCGTCCATTTGCTCCAGACTTGGTGCAACCAGGCAAGTACCGGGAAGATGCTGCTCATGCCGCCCTGGTGGGGGATGTGATCAGTCTTTCAAAACTTCTCCGTGCACACAAGTATTCGCAGCCAGAGCTGAACAAGGCACTAAGCTTTGCAGTGATGTCGTTCTGGGACAATACAACTGCCATCGAGCTGTTGATCAGGGCCGGCGCTGATGGGAATGCCAAGTTCGGCGAAGGGACAACGCCTATGATGCTCGCATATGAGTGTTCCTGTAATATCCCTGTCCTGCTTGAGCATGGCGCTCGCCTTGACGAACGCAACCGATGGGGTCAGAACGCCTTGGATCTAGCGCGGCAAAGGCACGACATGGTTGCAGTTCGCGTTCTTGAGACGTCAGGAGCAAAGCCATAGACAGCTTCTGGCTGCTGTCACCAGCCCTACTCATACCGCAGCGCTTCAATGGGGTTCAGACGCGACGCCTTCAGGGCGGGGAAGAATCCGGACACGATTCCCACGAGGGACAGAATCGTAAACGATGCGATCATCACGCTCGTCGAAGCGTGCAGGAAGATCGCTCCTTCGTGGTTGGCAGTTTTGTAGAACTCGTCGTATAGAGGCATGGGCGGAATGGCCCAGGTAAGGAGTACAGCGACCGCCATGCCGATCACGCCACCGGCGAAAGTCAGGACCAGAGCTTCCAGCAGAAACTGCACCAGGATGTGCCTTGGTCGAGCGCCGATCGCCTTGCGCAGGCCGATCTCGCGGGTTCGCTCCGTGACTGAAACCAGCATGATATTCATCACGCCGATGCCGCCCACGGCCAGCGTGACAGCTCCGATCAGGCCGAGCACCGCTTGCAGGCCCAGCGAAAAGGCGTTGATCATGGCGCGATCTTCGATGGTGTCCCATTCCGGCGTTGCTTTGTCGTCTTTGGGATCGAAATGGTGGCGCCGGGCAATAACTTCGCGAACCGCGGCCAGCGCCTTCTTGTTGAGTTCCGGCGCGGTCGGCTGAATAATGATTTCGTCGGGATCGCGAATGTTTTTCAGGTCGCGCATCAGCCCGAAGGGAATGAATGCGTTCTCGTTGTCAGGACCCTGGTACATCGAATCCTGAATCTTGTTGCGCATCGTTCCGATGACTTCGAAATCAAGTCCGCCGATGTTGACGTGCTGCCCCACGCCCGGCGCCCCCTGAAAGACTTTCTTCGCAGCCTCGTATCCCAGGATGACCACACGGCGATGGTCGGAGAAATCGCCCTCGTTAAAATAGCGGCCATCGGCCAAATCCAGCTTTCGCATCTGGCCGTAGGGCATGTCCACGCCGCGCGTCATGATCGATACCACTCGGGTGCCGATCTTGAATCCAAAATCTCGGTCGATCTCGCCGCTCACCGCGCGCACGATGGGAACTTCGTCGCGAATCGCTTCCACGTCCTCGAGTTCGTAAGTGACTTTCTTGCCCGCCCGCTGGCCGCCCGCCTGCGTGCTGGTCTGTCCCGGCCAGAGCACGATGACGTTGTTGCCCATGTTCAGGAAGGCATGCAGCACGCTGCCGCCCAGTCCCTGCCCGTAGGCCAGCAGCAAGACCACCGACGCCAGGCCCCACACGATGCCCAGCATGGTGAGCGCCGAGCGCATAAGGTCGCGCATCAATGACTGCCAGCCTTGCAAGATGAGCTCTTTCAAAAACATAAACGCAGTGACCAGTGGTCAGTGACCAGTGGCCAGTAATTGCGAAGTTGGGTCACTGGCCACTGACCACGGTTATTGAATCCGAATGTCGCCCGAACCGGTGTGTACTGAGAGCAGCGGCCCGCTTCCACGAACTTTCCCGTGGATGGTCTTACGCGATTCCTGCACTCGGCCCTGCACCGTTATTTCAATCGGTGAATCGACGTCGATCGTGCCTGAACTGGTGGAAATGTCGGCGTCAAAAGCGGAGTTGCTTGGCAGGCGGACGTGCACGTTGCCTGACCCGGTGCGAATCTCCCACGCGCCCGACTGCTTGCCTTCGGCCGTGATGTCTCCGCTGCCGGCATCGGCACGGAACGCACCTTGAATACCGCGGACGGTGACGTTGCCTGAGCCGGTGTGCAGATCGATGTCCCCTGAGCTGCGCTCGTCCACTTCAATGTCGCCGCTACCGGCCCCACCGCGAACCGAGCCGGAGATATCATGGGCTCGTACATTCCCGGAGCCGGTCTGTAGATGAATGGCTCCGGTGAGGCCGGCAAGTCTCATATCGCCTGATCCGGTCTGCAGGTCGGCGTTTCCATGGATACCTTCAACGGTTTGATCTCCTGAGCCGCTGCGCGTTCGCAGGGTGGTTTCGGCCGGTACGGTGATTTCGTAGTCCACCGAGATGTCGCGCACGTTCACGTAGTCGATGTGAATGCTGTTGCCGTCCTGGCGCAGAGGCGGATGTTGCTGAATCTCGCTGACGTCCGCCTGCCGCTTGCCGAACAGCCAGTGGTCCCCAACGAAGATCTTGCCGCGGATGGAGACGGAACCCGAGGGCCCGGTGCGCACGGTGATGTCACCGGAGCGCGTCAAAACCTCCAGATCCACGGGACCACTCACCTGAAAGGTCTTTTCAAATGTGCCCTGCGGGGTGGAAGCGAATGCTGTCGCTGAAGCGAGCAGCGCAACCAACGCGGTTGCCAGCAAAGACCGCGTGGCGAAGGGAAGGGAATGGCGAGAGTTATTCATATCGTAGCGACTCCACAGGTGTCATTTCCGCGGCGCGCTGGGCGGGATACATGCCCGCGGTCACGGTGATCAAAGAGAGTGTCAGAACCGAAGCAATTATCGAGATCGGCGAAACAATGGGATGGGGAACGAAATCCGGCATCGGCACGACGCTCATCGCAACGCAGATGCCAACGCCAAAGCTGAGGCCCAGGATGCCGCTAACAACCGTGAGCATGGCGGACTCGGCAAAGAACTGGCGCAGGATGTCACGCTTGGTCGCGCCCATGGCTTTGCGCGTGCCGATTTCCCTTGTTCGTTCGGTCACTGAAACGAGCATGATGTTCATTACTCCAATCCCGCCCAGGCACAGCGTCACAATGGCCACACATCCGAAAAATATCGTCACCACGCCGAAGACTTTGTCGAGCATCTTCGCGCCCATCATCGTGTCCCAAATGAAAAGGGCATCCTTGTCCAGCGGATCGAAGTGGTGTACGCGGCCTAACGCGCGCCTTACTTGCAGCACAGACGCTTCATGCTCTTCGGGATCTGCCACCTCGAACACGATATCGTCGAGATATCCACGCTGAATTCCGGCGCCGGGTTTGGTCGGAGGGGGGAAATCCCGAGATACGGCGGAATAGGGAGCAAACAAGTAGTCGTTGTCGGGACCACTATAGTTCGAATTCTGCTTCTTCTCCTGAAGGACGCCGATTATGGTATAGGGGACGCTCTTGATCAACAGGTTTGCCCCGAGCGCAGGTTGTCCCGGAAACAGCTGGCGGTAGGCTTTCGAGCCGAGAACGATCACGCGGCGGCCTTCGCGCTCATCGTCAGCGGTAATCAGGCGGCCTTCGGAGATCAGCAGCGACCGGAAATCCTGGTAGGAAGGCCACATGCCGACCACGCCCCGATTGGCCGAATTGTACTGGCTTACTTCGGGAATTGTGCGCCTCAGCTCCGGGCTCACATTTTTTACCAGATAGCACTCATCCCGAATCAGAAAGGCGTCATCCACATTGAGCTGAATTTCGCGCCCGGCAGCTCGGCCTCCGACTTGCGAACTGGTGCGCCCGCCCCACAGGATGACGAGATCCTTGCCAAGGGTCTCCATGTGTTTCTTCTGATCGACGCTGAAGCCGCGCCCCAGGCCCACGAGCAGAATTACAGAGGCGATCCCCCACACGATTCCGAACATCGTAAGGAAAGTGCGCATCTTGTGAGCTCGGAATGTGGCGAACGCCTGGCTCAGGATTTCGGAGAGAGTCATGGAGAACCGGCTTTCGGGCTTTGGCTATCAGGCTTCGGCTGTGGGCATTCGTCCAAATTGAAAGCCGAAGCCCCTGAGCCGAAGCCCGAAGCCTGCCTTACTGCAGCACGACCTGATCGCCTTCTTTCAACCCGCTTAGCACTTCCGTCTTCGCGCCGTTGGAGATCCCGATATTGACGGCAACTTTGTTCTTGCCTTCCTTGCCTTTGGGATCTGGGATCTCGACGGATGCTTTCTTGTCTTTGTCGTAGAGAATTGCGCCTTCAGGTATCTGGAGGACGTTCTTGTGCTCTTCCAGAATGATTTCGGCGTTCGCGGTCATTTCGGCTTTGAGTTCGCCGCCGGGATTCTGGATTGAGACGCGCACCTCAAACGTGGTCACGTTATCTTTTTCGACGCCCATGGGCGAGATTTTCGTTACCTTGCCGTTGAAGGTCTTGTCCTTGAACGATTCCACCTTGATGCGCGCCGGTTGGCCGAGATAAACCTTGCCGATGTCACTCTCATCGACTTTGCCCTTCACATAGACTTCGCTCGTGTCGCCAAGGTTCATGACGAGCGTTGCCGAAGATCCCAGCACGAGAATGGAACTGACCGCGTCGCCCATCTGCACATCGCGCGAGAGCACGATTCCATCGATCGGCGAAATGATATCGGTGTAGCTCAGTTGCTCCTGAAGTTGCTTGAGATTTGCCTGATCCTGCGCTACCTGAGCCTGGGCCTGCGCCATCTTCGCCTTCAGAACCGTAACCTGCGCCTTGGAGACGTTTTGTTTGTTCAGCGCCATCTCGTAATTCTTCTGTGCATCATCGAGTGCGGACTCAGAGACAACTCCACTCTTCGCCATGCCCACGGCACGGTCATAAGCGCGCTTCAGCAGTGGCACGTCCGGACCTTCCGCGTCCACTTTGGCGCGCTCGAGATCTGCCTGGGTGCCCTTCAAGTTGGCTTGCGCCGCTTCCAGCGCCGCTTTCGACTGTTCGACCTGCGCCTCAATCTCGATCTTGTCGAGCTGCGCCAGCAGTTGGCCCTTCTTGACGTGATCGCCGTAATCCACCAGAAGCTTCTTCACGATGCCGCTGGCCTTGGATTTCACCTCGACCTTGGTGATGGGCGTCACCTTGCCAGTGGCCACCACGCTCTTGGCCAGGTCACCCTTCTCTACCTTGGCCAGCTTCGACGGATCAATCTTGGTGCCGCCGCGGGTGGCCGCGAAAACCCCGATCGCGATCAGAAGGACGATTCCCAGTCCAATGCCGCCATAGATGAATAGTTTGCGACGTTTTTTCTTATGATTTCCGTTACCGTTCACAACTGCCTCCTGTGGTGATGCTGACCTGGAGATTTGGGGCCCTTTATGCCCTCACTGAGTAGTACGCGCGCCGTACATCTTTTGTTCCTGAGATTTCGTGCTGATCCCGGAGAATGCGGTCAGGCGGTAACTCGATTGCCGCCTGCTACTTAGACCTCCGGGGTCGAAAAAGGATAGCGGTTCCACAAATCGAAATTCTTAAATTCTTACGCAGCGCCTGGCCGTGATACTCAGTAGCTGGGAACTGGCCACTGGCCACTGGCAACTGCTTTTGAAATGTTAGAATTAGCCTTCAATGATTGCCTTTGTGCTGCTCCGGGTGTTTCTGATCCTGCTCCTGGTGGCAGCCAACGCCTTCTTCGCGGCAGCTGAATTCTCGCTGGTAAGCGTGCGCGACACCCGCATCCAGCAGCTGATCGAATCCGGACGTATCGGCGCCCGCATCGTCCAGCGCCTGCACCAGCGGCTCGACGAAGTGGTGAATGGTGTCCAGCTCGGAATCACGATAGTTAGCCTGACCCTGGGATGGATCGGTGAGCCCATGGTGGCCCGTCTGGTGGAATCTTCCCGCTTCGTGCACGAGGTTCCCCATGCAGCGGTCTACGCTCACAGCATTGCCATCGGCATCGCCTTCACTTTGATCACGTACCTGCACGTGATTCTGGGCGAGCTTGTGCCCAAGACGCTTGCCTTACAACGAGCCGAACAAATTGCTCTCGCCGTAGCCGCCCCCATGGAAGCGTTTCTCACCATTACCCGGCCATTTCTGTTTTTCATGCGCAAGTCCGGCGGGTTGGTGCTTCGAATGTTTGGCGCCCAGGATTCGCGCCGGGGAGGGGCCGTCCACTCCCCCGATGAACTCAAGCTCATCGTGACCGCCAGCCGCCAGTTCGGGCAGATTCCCGAATTTCAGGAGGAAATGATCCACAACGCCATCGAACTCGACACCGTCCGCGTGAGCGCAGTCATGGTGGCGCGACCAGACATTTTCTCGCTGCCCTCCGACCTCACGCTCGATGACGCCCTCGTCCGCGTGGTCGAAGGACAGCATTCGCGCATTCCCGTCTACGATCCCCAGCGCGGGCCGGAGCACATCGTTGGTGTGCTCTATTACAAAGACCTCATGCGCTACATGCGGCTCCGCCTCAGCAATCTGGGCCAGCCCACCGCCAGCCGCATCACGCGGATGCAAATTGGGCAGATCATGCATGACGTCCTCGTCGTCCCGGAAACCAAGGTGCTTGCGGAATTGCTGGCCGAATTCAAAGAGCGCCGCCGCCATCTTGCAGTGGTCGTCGACGAGTTCGGTTCCACTGCTGGGGTGATTACGGTCGAGGACATCCTTGAGCAGCTCGTGGGCAATATTGAAGACGAATTTGATGTGGCCCCGCCGGAGCCTGCATTGGAAGGTGAGTCCGCGGCGGTGCTGGAAGGGGCGGTGAACATCCGAGACTTGGAGGCGGAGCACGGTCTTGTTCTGCCGCGGGATGCGGGCTTCGAGACGCTCGCTGGATTCATCATGGCCCGCTTGCAAAGGATTCCGAGCCTCGGCGAATCCTTCGAATATGAAGGTCACCGCTACACCGTCGTAGAAATGGAAGGACATCGCATCGCGAAAGTGAAGATCGACAAGATTGAGAATGTCGAGGCCAGGGCCGAGTCCGCGAAGCAGGCGGGAGACTGAAACTGTGAGCGACGAAGAGCAATTGCTTGCGCGATTCATCGTTCGCACCAAACGCGAGCGTTACGTCGAAATGATTTCAAGGCCTAAGAAGAGGCCAAACTTTCTTCGTGAATTGGCTCACTTCAATGCGTTGGATCCGCGCTACCTCATTTCGATCCCACCAAGTCAGCAATATCCCGAGCAGATTGCTTCAATCCTAACGCAGAAAGGCGCCCCCCGAAAATGTTGGGTCACATCCGAGGATGCCGACCTCGATGGGAGGGAGATGCCGCTGTTGCACGCTATGAAACGGGTGGTAGGCCGCCAGATGGGTACGTTTCTTTCGTGCATCCCCGGAAGATTGGCCTATTTTGAGAGTGAAGAAGCAGGATTCTGCTGGATTCTGGAACGACTTAACTGACAACCGAGAACTGAGAACTGAGAATTGTCCTCCAACGCGTCTTCTACACCCTGCCGGTGATCTGGCTGGTGGTGTCGCTCGTTTTCCTGCTCATTCACCTTGTTCCGGGAGATCCCATCCAGCAGATGCTCGGCGAAGGTGCGCCGCCGGCAGATATCGCCGCCATCCGCCACGCCTACGGCCTCGATGCTCCGCTAGGCGAACAATATATCCGGTACTGGAAAGGCGTGCTGCACGGCGATCTTGGCCCATCGTTCCGTTACAACCAGAGCGTGACCCGGCTGGTCGCGCAGCGTTATCCCTACACGCTGAAGCTCACTCTGGCGTCGCTGTTCGTTGCGATCGTTCTATCGATTCCCGCCGGCGTCCGCTCCGCCCGCCGCCGCAATCTTTGGGACGACCGCTTGCTCTCAGTGGTCAGCCTGTTCGGCCTGTCGTTCCCCAACTTCGCGCTTGGACCAATCCTGATCTTGCTTTTCGCCATCAAGCTGGGATGGCTGCCCGTGTCCGGCGCCGGCTCATTCGCCAACCTAGTGCTGCCCGCGATCACCATGGGCGGCGCGCTCGCCGCCATCCTCACCCGCATGGTGCGTACCTCGATGCTCGAAGAGCTCAGCCAGGACTACATCCGCACCGCCCGTGCCAAAGGATTGCCCGAGCGCACCGTCGTCTACCGCCACGCCCTGCGCAATGCCATGATCCCCGTGCTCACCGTGCTCGGCCTCCAATTCGGAGCGCTGCTCGCGGGCGCCATCGTCACCGAAAAGATTTTTTCCTGGCCCGGCATCGGACGCCTCACCATCGACGCCATCTCCAGCCGCGACTACTACCTGGTGCAAGGATGCATCCTGGCGATTGGATTGACATATGTCGCGGTGAATTTTCTCACGGACATGCTGTACTCGGTGGCGAACCCGAGGATTCGACAGTGAAAGGCCAGATTGAAGGGCTGGGAGCAACGCATGAGCTTGTCGCTTTTAGAACGATGGTATGCGAGCCAATGCAATGGCAAGTGGGAGCATGGTTTACGGCATTCACATCGATACGCTGGATAATCCCGGCTGGAGCATCAGGATTAGTTTGCAAGATACGCGAAGACAGGACTCCGTACTGGAAAGAAAGAGTATAGAGCGGACTGAAAACGACTGGATTCAATATTGGATTGAAAAACAGAAGTTTCACGTCGCATGCGGTCCTCTAAATTTGTCAGAGGCGGTCGAAATTTTCGTGCGGTGGTGCGAGTCAGAGTAGGGCTGAACGGTCTGGGTACCTTATCCCTTGCCCGGGCGCCCATCCTTCGCGTTGTTCGCGAATGGTGAGTTGCCGGAAAGAAATGGGAGTATCATCTCGGCCGTGACGAGAAGGAAAAAGCGAAAGTCACACGTCCGCTCGTGGCTGCGGAGCAAACCCCGTCCTGGCTTTCACGGCTACCCCATCGCCACCGTGGCCTTCTACGGGCCGACTGACAAGTTGGCCACCAAGGTCGCCGTGAGCATCATTCTCACCGGAAACAACCAGCCGGATTTTCTCCAGCGTTGGTTCTCCGACGGCGAGTCGGACGTGCGCAACGATCCCGCCATTGGTGAGCAGGTTTTGGCTTTCCTCAACGCTCACGGTCCCCGCTCTACTGTAGTCGCCGACCGCATCATCGGCTGCCCGCACGAGGAAGGCATTGACTATTCGGAAGGAGCCTCCTGTCCGCAGTGTCCCCACTGGGCGGGGCGCGACCGCTTCACCCACGAGCGCATTCAGTGATTTCCTTTGCGTCTTTTGAAGGGTGGGTTTCTCGACTCCATGCACCAAACGGCTAAGACCCCGCGCTTGAGTGACAACCGGGTGCTGGGTGGAACTCATTGAACTGGGCACCGAAGCACGGAAGCAGAAAGAGAAAGCGTTTTCGAGCTTGCCGAACGATTTCGCGCCGCAAGCGATCCCGAGTAAGCGAAGCGCTTAGGCGACGAGTTGGGCCGTTTGGTTTTTGGCGAGTAGTGCCTCGGACCTTCTTGACTTGTATATACGAATACGATAGTATGTATATATCAAGATCATCCCTATGGCCGTCACCATGACTTCAATCCGCCTGGACACCGACCTCGCCGACGAGGCGGTGAAAATCCTCGGCGCGAAATCCCGAACAGAAGCGGTTCACATCGCCCTCCGCGAAATCGTCGCGCTGAAGCGCTTCAAAGCTCTGATGAAAAAGAACTCCGGGAAACTGAAGTTCTCTGGTCTTGATGAGTGAAATTGTCATCTTCGACACATCTGCCCTGGTTGACGAGGTGCGAACTGGGCGCCACCGTAAGAGGATCGAGTCAGTGAACGGCCTGATCCGCACGTCATCGGTCGTTCTCGCGGAACTGCTACGTGGCGCAACCGGACCGGCTGAACACAAATTCCTCCGCTCTCTTGCGAGGAACTACCCGAGCTTAACTCCGACGGAAAAGAATTGGCTGGAGTCTGGCGAGATACTGGCCAAAATTCGTGCCAATAAGGTCTTGGAGCGGTACAAATTGCGCGACCTGCATTTCGACGTTCTCATCGCTCTCACCGCTCGTTCGAATGGAGCCCGCCTCATTACGACCAATCGAATAGATTTTGAGTTAATTAATCGATATTGCGAGATCAAGCTCGAAGTTTGGTGAGGTAGGAAATGGGAAGGGCGGGGCTGAGTCGCCCCGCCTCCTGTTCAATCAAACTACGCTGCAGGCATCATCTTCTTCATCCGTTCTTTCATCTCCTGCGGCGACACATCTTCGATATGAGTGGCAATGCCCCAAAGGTGTCCGAACGGATCTTGAATGAAGCCGGAGCGATCTCCGTAGAACTGATCCTGCACCGGCTTCAGGATTTTCGCGCCCTCGGCCGCCGCGCGCTTAACCACGTTATCCACGTCGGGAAGATATACATAGAGGCTCACCGGGCTCGAGCCGATGCTGGCCGCGCTGACGTGTCCCGGCCCCATGTTGGGATTTTCGTCGGCCAGCATGATGTGCGAATTGCCGATCTTCAATTCGGCGTGGCCTACCTTGCCGTCCGGGCCGTTCATGCGAACCGTCTCAGTTGCTCCGAAAACATTTTTGTAGTACTCAATGGCTTGTGCAGCGCCCTTGACGATCAGGTACGGCGTAACTGAGTTGTAGTCCTTGGGAATGTACGATACTTTGCTCATGATTGTCCTCCTCAGAAGGTAAGTTAAAGGTGGAGGTTACGGCGCGCATGCAGACCGGCCATGCGCTCCCGGCGTTGCCTTTATGAAAACACAAACTTGTGACCGAGCTCAAGACCGGTTAGCTACTATTTAACATTTTAATATTCTGTCATGTCCACCGCTGCCATTTCGTTTCGCAGTGCTGCCCGTCATAATCCGCTGGCGGCCGCGGGATTAGTGTTGGTCGTCGTCTTCGTGATCTTCGCGTTGTTCGCGCCATGGATCGCGCCCCAAG
>Ga0066709_100004491_pt1 | contig 11159 bp, 9 predicted proteins | sample GraSoiAngelo_158_FD_79665 | JGI IMG/M metagenome (GOLD analysis project Ga0066709, IMG submission 79665) | Grasslands soil microbial communities from the Angelo Coastal Reserve, California, USA - 14_1009_16_30cm | ecosystem: Environmental > Terrestrial > Soil > Grasslands | place: USA... | reverse complement strand
GCATCGGCGATCTGGTTGGCGCCCGCCGGTCGCGCGAACAGGAATCCCTGGCCGAGCCGGCAACCCAGCTCCCTTAGGCGTTCGGTCTGCCCGGAGCGCTCGATCCCTTCCGCGACGGTCTCCAGTCCCAGCGTGGCCGCCAGGCCGATGGCGGCCTCGATCACCGCCAGGTCGCTGGCCTTGGCGCTCATGCGCTGCACGAAGCTTCGGTCGATCTTCAGCACGTCGACGGGGAAGCGGCTCAGATAGCCGAGCGACGAGAAGCCAGTTCCGAAGTCGTCGATCGCGATCCGGACCCCCATCTCGCGAATCGCCGAAAGCCGACCGATGACCGCTTCTGAGTCGTCGACCAGCACGCCCTCCGTCACCTCCAGGGTGAGCCGATAGCCGGGCAGCCCCGACTCGCGCAGGGCCGTGGCGACGTCGTCGACGATCGCCGCATCGTGGACCTGCTTCACGGACAGGTTGACGCTCAGTGTCAGCTCCGGAGACGCGAGGCCATGCTCGATCCACTCGGCGAGCTGCCGGCACGACTCGTCCATCACCCACCGGCCGATCTCCACGATCAGACCCGACTCCTCCGCGAGCGGGATGAACCGATCGGGCTCGAGCATCCCGCGCGTCGGATGATTCCAACGCAGCAGCGCCTCCAGGCCAACGATACGGTCGCTGTCGAGCGCCACGATGGGCTGGTACTCGATCACGAACTCGTGGGCCTCCAGCGCCACGCGCAGGTCGTGCTCCAGCTCGAGCCGGGCGACCGCCGTGGTGTGCAGGCCGGGGTCGTAGCGCCGTAGACCGCTCTTGCCCTCCGCCTTGGCCTGGTACATGGCCAGGTCGGCGTTGCGCAGGAGCAGATCGCCATCATCGCCCGGGGAAGCCACCGCGTACCCAACGCTGGCTCGGACGAAGACCTCGGTCTCGCCGACCTGGAAGGCCGGCATGAGCGCCTTCGTGAGGCGACGTCCCAGGTCATTCGGATCCATCTCGGCGGGGATGTCCTCGGCGAGCACGGCGAATTCGTCGCCGCCAAGGCGCGCCACCGTGTCTATCGCCCGCACGGCCCCGCTCAGCCGTTGCCCGACCGCGGTGAGCAGCACGTCGCCCGCGGCGTGGCCAAGGCTGTCGTTGACCGTCTTGAAGTCATCCAGGTCGAGGAAGAAGACGGCGAGACGCTGACCATCGGTGACGCGCTGGAGTCGTGCCACGGCGTGCTCCAGGCGGTCCCGAAGGAGCGCCCGGTTCGAGAGGCCGGTGAGGGGATCCTCGAGGGCCTGGCGCCGCAACTGCTCCTCCATGGCGCGCTGCTCGGTCACGTCGCGGTAGGTCACCGCGATGCCGCCGATCGCCGGGTCGTTGGCGAGGTTCTTGCCGAACGCCACGATCCGGCGCCAGCCGCCATCCGCGTGGCGGACCCGCAGCTCGGTGTTGACCTCGGCGCCCGGCGCGCTCACCAGCTGCTGCATGTGCGTCCTGGCCAGGGAGGCGTCGTCTGAGTGGATGGAGGTCGTGGCATCGGTCCCCAGGCGTTCCTCCACCGGATAGCCCAGGACGCGCTCGACAGCCGGGCTCTCGTAGACGATGGTCCCGTTCAGGTCGAGGATCGAATAGACGTCGCTCGAATGCTGGACGAGGGCTCGGAAGCGGCGCTCGGCGCGAGCCTGCGAGCGTCGGACGAACCAGAGCAGACCGATGACCACGCCGCTGGCCACGATGACGGTGACGACCGAGTTGAAGGCCTTCCGGCTTGCGGCGTTCTGTGCGTCCGCGTGATAGGACCCCTGAGCAGCCGAGAGAGTGGTTTCCAGCAGGTCATGGACGGGGGCGATGGTCCCCTCCTCGAAGCGTGTCGCCTCAGCGATGGCTCCCGAAGAGAGCATGACGAGCTCCTGGTCGACGTCAGCGACGTAGGCGTCGAAGGCGACCACGATCCGCGACAGGCGGGGCTCGGTCGGGCTTTCGGATCGAAGCCTGACGAGCGCCTGCTTGGCGGCTGACCAGCTCTCGCGGAACCCGGTCATCATCTCGGCGTCGGTGCGACCCTCGGCGAGAGCGTGCCATTCCGCTCCCGCGAGTCGCTCGACGAGCACCTGGACCTGGTTGAGCTCCAGTTCGCGGCCTCGGGCGACGCGCTCGGAGTTGTCGAGGTACACGACGATGCCGGCCGCCAGGAGCGCGACGATGCACGCCATGGCCACCGCGATACCCGGATGGAACCGCCTTCGGGCGATCGCACGGCGTAGCGATCCGATCGTCGAACGGATTGGGGCCAGCAGGCGCATGTCGCCCGGACTCTAGCCGCCGTCAGGAGTCGACCGAATCGGCTCGAAGTCCCATTCCGTCGCCCCGAATGTCCCACCCGTAGCGGACGCTCGGCCCGCTCGCCGGGGCGTCCGGTCGAGGGCTAATACACCTCGGGAACAAAGGTCTGGTCGGTCATCGGGGGCCGGACATAGCCCTGGTCCGCCTGCCTCGGCGGTAGCTTGATGGCCTCGGGCGTGAGGTCGCGGTAGGGAATCAGGCTGAGGAGGTGCGTGATGCAATTGAGCCGGGCTCGTTTCTTGTCGTCTGCGTGCACCACGTACCAGGGTGCCTGCTTGATGTCGCAGTGCGCAAACATCTCGTCCTTGGCCTTCGAGTAGTCGAGCCACCGTGAGCGGGACTGCAGGTCCATAGGGCTGAGCTTCCAGCGCTTGGTTGGGTCGTTGATTCGCGCCTGGAATCGACGCTCCTGCTCGGCGTCGCTGACCGAGAACCAGTACTTCACCAGGATGATCCCGGAACGCACGAGCATGCGCTCGAACTCCGGGCAGGAGCGCAGGAACTCCTGGTACTCCTCGTCCGTGCAGAACCCCATGACCCGCTCGACGCCGGCGCGGTTGTACCAGCTCCGGTCGAAGAGGACCATCTCTCCAGCGGCGGGCAGCTCGCCGGCGTAGCGCTGGAAGTACCACTGCGTCTTCTCGCGCTCGGTGGGCGCTGCCAGCGCCACGACGCGGCAGACGCGCGGATTGAGGCTCTGGGTGATGGTCTTGATCACTCCGCCCTTGCCGGCGGCGTCGCGTCCTTCGAAGACGACCACCACGCGCAGGCCCTGCTGGCGGATCCACTCCTGGAGCTTGACGAGCTCGACCTGGAGGCGCGCCAGCTCTTGCAGGTACCTCTTGTTGCGGAGGCGACCAGGTTCGGAGGCGCCATCGCCGTCGGAGGCAGCGGTCGCAGACGGCTGCATTACCGTCGTGTCGTGTCCCGCGCGTCCCTTCTTCGCCACCATGACCTCCGCCAGCTCGAGGACCTCCGAAACCGTACCACTGCGTGTCCGCGGAGCCATCACCTGAGATCGGGCACGGCGCGACGTATGCTGGCTACGCCATGGCCATGCAGGCTGCCCAACCGAGCGCGGTTCAGGCGATCGACAGCCGTGCCACCCAGGTTCGCTGGGTTTCGGCGACGAGCGTTGAAGAGCATGGCTGGGCCGATGTCGAGAGCCTGCTGGCGCGACCGGAAGGCTTCGTATGGATCGACCTGGTCGAGTGCGACGAGCCTGGCGCTCAACGCCTGGGCGACCTCTTCGGCTTCCACGGGCTGGCGCTGCGCGACGTGCTCGATCGAAGCCATCTGCCAAAGATCCACGCCTATCCGGATCACCTGTTCCTGATCCTGCATGCCCCGGAGGCCGCCGAGGCCGGGCATGTGCACCTGGTGGAGCTCGACCAGTTCATCGGTCGCAATTACCTCATCACCACCCACGGCCCGCTCAGCGTCGGCGTATCGGTCGAAACGGCGACCCGGGAGACCAGCTACGTGCTGGGCAAGATCGCCGGCGGTCGGCTGCAGCCGGCGACTCCGTTCGAGCTGTCATACGCCATCGTTGCGGCCATCGCACACCGCCAGGGAGGCTACCTGTCCACGCTGGCCTCGAAGGTTGCCGCGCTCGAGACGGCCGTGCGCGCCGGTGACGAACGGGATCCCGAGAAACTCCTCGAGTCGATGTTCCTGCTCCGCCACGAGCTTCTGACGCTGCGGACCATGGCTGCCCAGAGCCGCGAGGTCTACGAGCGGATGTCGGCGCTGACCCGGATGATCCCGCCCGAGGCGCCGCCGTTGATCGCCGACCTGGTCAATCGCTTCGAACGCGTCACCCATGCGGCCGATGGCGAGAAGGATTTCATGCAGGGGGTCATCGACTTCTACCAGGCGAGGACCTCGACGCGCATGAACGTCGCCATGGAGCGACTGGCGCTCATCGCCGCCGTTGTGTTGCCGGTGACGGCGATCGCGTCGGTCTATGGGATGAACCTGATCGTTGGCGAGCGAACCGATGTCGTGCAGCTGGTAATCGTGCTGGCCTTCATGGGCCTGGTGACAGCCGGGATGCTCGCCTGGACCAGGCGCATGGGCTGGTGGTGACCGTGCCGTCGTTGGTCAAGCCGCGCGCACGTTGGTTGGTCCGAGGACCGAGGCAATCGCTGCACGCATGAGGCCAGCAGGCGAGCCGTAGGCGCGCACGACATCTGCCGCGAGCAGGGTGAGGATTGCAACCTCGATCCCCTTGGCGACCCACCCCAGGTTGAAGTACGGGCCGACGACGACGTAGGCGCCGATGGTTGCGAGCGCGTAGCCCGCCAGTCCCACGCGTGGCAGCCAGCTGAAGCGCGCGACCAGCGGATGCGGACGAGCTGCACCGATCGTGAGAGCGATTGCCAGGACCAGGTAGCCCAATGCGTTCAAGGTGAAGAGCGGGCCGCCGAGGCTGAAATGGATGTACGCCGTGATCAGCGTGAGCTCGACAATGGCAGCTGTCATGGCAGTGTCGGCAACGCGCGTTCTGGGTGCCTTTGTGATGGACATCGTCCGGTCACCTCTGTTGAACTCGCTATTCGTACGTAGCGAGTATCGCCGAGCAAGATGCTACTGTCAAGCAGCACGTTATGATGTGCAGATGGCCTTTCGCTCTTTGGTGCCATCCCTAAGGAGGCCGATCGCAGGGCGCACCGGTGTGCGCCGTACCTAGCGCATTGCCCGACGACGGTATTCCGCGAAGACCTGCTCGTTGTTGTCCTTTGGCACGCTCGCGATGTTGGGCGAGACAAAGACCGGCAGGCTGATGCCTCGTTCGGCAAGCTGGGACGCGAGCTCTGCCGTGAGCGCCATGCTGATGGCCACCGCAGAGAGGGTTGAGCCCGCAGCCACTGGCGCCGGCCAACCCTCAACCGTCACCAGCGCATCGAGGGGATCGACGCAGTTGTCGATCACCACGTCCGCCACGTCTGCAAGCCGTTTTCCGCTGGAGTGCGATGGGCTGTTGAGCTCAAGATTCGCCAGAGATGTGACCGCGACGACGCTGAGGCCCCGATCCTTGGCATACAGCGCAGCCTCGACCGGCGCAGCGTTCAACCCACCGTGCGAGTAGACCACCATTGTGTCGTTGGGATCCATGGGGTAGTTCTTGAGGAAGTTCGCGATGTACCCCTCGCTTCGTTCCAGCCAGAGCAGCTCGCTGACGCCCCCCGAACCCAGGACGGTGAACCAGCTTAGTCGCGAGTCAACGAGGGGCCGGAATGCGGGATAGCTGCCGTAGCGCGGGAAGATGTCCATGACCGGCAGCACCGAGTGGCCGCTTCCGAAGAGGTTGACGAGCCCCCCATTGGCTACTGATTCGGCCATCAAGAGCGCAGCTGAGCCGATGGCGTCATCCTGGGTGGTCGCTATCCGATCGATGAGCTCGCGGGCCTCTTCCAGATATCGCCGAGCTGTCATCAAGGCTCCTTCCCGTGCATGAGCTGTAGAGCGAGGTAAGCGGCGCCGTAAAGGCTGGATAGAGGACCGAGCTCCGAGGGCTCGATTCGGACCGCGGGCGCAGCGAACGGCTGGGTGGCATCGGCAAGGCCGGCGCGGACTGCCTCGACGGTTTCGTCGCGGACTCCGACGCTGCCGCCGAGCACGACGACCTCCGGCGCAAGCAGCGCCACGATGGCGCCCACGGCCGCCGTCAGGGCGAGCATCGCCCGTCGGACTGCACCCTCCGCCGCGGGATCACCGCGAGACGAGGCGACAAAGACGGCTTGGGTGTCGGGGTAGGAGGCCGCCGGGTCCATCGCCCTTGCCGCAGTGAGGATGGCCGGTCCCGAGGCAACCTCCTCGAGTCGGGGGCCCAGAGTATCCCCATTCGGGAAACGCATCCAGCCGATTCCCCCGGCGACCCCCGTAACCCCCCGATACAGGCGCTCATCGTGAACGATACCGGCGCCGATGCCGGTTCCGATGATCACGATGGCCACGTCACGATGGCCACGGCCACGTCCCTGCCAGAACTCGCCGAGCGTTGCTGCGTATCCGTCGAACTCGATGTAGGAAGGGACCCCCAGAGTCTGGGTCGCGAGATCCGCGAGCGGCAGGCCTTCCCAGCCGGCGACGCTCTCAGCCGCCCAGGCGATCCGCCGCTCACTCACGACCGCCGGCAGTACGAGCCCGCACGCGGCGACCGCGTGACTGCTGGCCAGCGCCCTGGCGCGATCGAGAATCTCGCTCGCGGCATCGGCGGGCGGCAGTCTGGGAGTCGGCAGCTGATCGCGAGCGAGAATCGAACCATCCTCGGAGACCACGGCGAGCGCCACCTTGGTGCCGCCAATGTCCACCGCCAGCACTGCCGAACCGGTGCGCAACGACATCATCCAGTGAGCCCTGTGCGGGCCAAGCTGGCGACGAAATAGCGCTGGAGGAAAAGGAACAGGATCATGTTCGGCAGCACACTGATGACCGCACCGGCCATGACAACGTTCTGGAACTGAATGCTCGAGGTGTACGAGAGAAGCCGGCTCATGGCCAGAACCACGGTGAACTTGTCGTCAGACTGGAGCACGGTCAGCGGCCATAGGAAGCTGTTCCACTGGAAGACGAATGCGAACAGGACAAGGGTCGCCATCGCCGGTACGAGGAGCGGCGTGACCACGCGCCAGAGAACGGTCCACTCGGATGCGCCGTCCACCCGAGCAGCATCCAGCAGCTCGTCGGGCACGCCCCGGATGAATTGGCGCATGAGGAAGATGCCAAAGGCGTTCGCGAGCTGCGGCAGCATGACGCCGAACAGGGTGTCCACCAGGCCGAGGGCCTGGATCACGTGGAATGTCGGAACGATCGTCACGATGGTTGGAACGAACATCGTGCCAAGCACCGCGTAAAAGAGGAGATCGCGACCTCGAAATCGGTATTTCGCGAACACGAACCCAGCCATGACGCTGGTACCCACGATGGCTACCGTGTCTCCCGCCGCGATGATGAACGAGTTCAAGAATGCCTGGGCGTAGGGAATGACAGAGAAGACCGTCCCGAAGGCGTCGAGATTGGGGTGGGCCGGGAACCAGGTCGGCGGCAGCCGAGTCAACTCATCCGGGGCCTTGAGGCTCGAGGCGATCATCCAGTAGAGCGGAAAGAGCGTCGCCAGCCCAACGAGGACCAGCAGGCTGTACTGACCGAAGCGCACTGCGAATCGCCGCAGATTGGCCGGCATTCGCGCTTGAAGGTCTGCGCCGCGAACGGAAGAGCTGTGCATCCTGCTTCAGTCCTCTCTGTTCACGCGCAGGAACAGGCCGATGACGACCAACAGCGCGACGAGAAGCATGACGGCCATGGCACTTGCCGCTCCAGCCCGACCGAATTGAAAGGCCGTCTGGTAGATGTCGAACGTCAGCACGTTGGTGCTGTTCACCGGACCACCCTGGGTGAGAACGTAGATAGCGTCGAAGACCTGGAGGGTGTTGATGGCCGCAATGACGATCACGAAGATCAGCGTCCGCCTCAGCAGGGGGAGAGTGACCCATCGGGTCTGGGCGATCACTCCGGCACCATCGATTGCTGAGGCGTCGTAGTACTCGGGTGAGATCTGGGTGAGACCGGCAAGCACCAGCACGGTGTAGTAGCCGAGGGTTTGCCAGACATTGAGCAGGACCAGCGAGAGCATCGCTTGGCTGGTGGATCCCAGGAACGGCTGGCTCGGCAGGCGGACGGCCGTCAGAAGCTGATCAAGCGGTCCGTAGAGGGGTGAGTAGAGGTAGCCCCACACGATCGCCACCGCCACCGTCGGGACCATGTAGGTCGCGAACAGGATCGTGCGAAGGAACGTCTTGCCGCGGATCGGCGGGCGGTAGAGGAAGATCCCGAACAGGACCGACAGAGGCAGGATGAGCGCGATGCTGAGGAGGGCGTACGCGAATGTGTTTAGCAGCGCCTGGCGGAAGGTCGGATCCGCAATCACCTGCCGGTAGTTGGCAAGCCCCACGAAGCTCATCTGCGTAAGCGGCGTGTACATCGACCATTCGTGCAGGCTGATCCAGGCCGTGAGCGCGATGGGCACGAAGACGAAGAGGCCAAGGAGTCCGACGCCGGGCGCGAGAAATACGCTGCCCCACAGCAGCTGGGCGCGGCGAAGGGTCACGGGCTCTACCTACTCGACGAGTCGGGTGGACGGCTGGGCGCCGCCGACCGTCCCCCGCCCCGAGAGGACGATCAGCGACGCTAGCCGGAGGCTTCTCGATCCTACTTGTAGAACTGGCCGAGAATCTGCCCCGCCTGCGATTGAGCCGATTGCATCGCGTCCGACGGCTTGGCCTGCCCGAACTCGACGCTCTCGATTGACTTCTGGAGAGCCGTCGTGAGCTCTGCACCACCGAGCACGATCGGGAAGGGCACCGCGGACGACAGGCCGTCAACGTATGACTTCAAGAACGGCTCGCTGAGCTTGGATTGAAATGCCTGAACATCCGAGGTTCGGCTCGGCAGGATTCCCATGGAGAGGAGCAGGTCACCCATGGCCGCCGCTCCCTGGGTGTCACCGCCACCGGGACCGTGGAGCCACTGCAGGAACTTCCAGGCGGCAGCCTGCTGGTCGGCGGTGGCGTGTGCGTTGACCACCGTGAGCCATGCGTACGAGACACTCGCGGGGGCGGATCCATGGGGGCCAACCGGAATCGGCGCCGTGGCCACGTTGTCGAAGTCAGACTTCATCGCCGTCTTGAGGGCACTCTCCCACCAGTTGGCCATGACGATCATCGCCGTCTTTCCGTTGGTGAAGTTGTCGAGGAACGGACCGGTGGTGTTCGCGTTGGAGGTTCCCATGGCGGGATCGGTGACTTTGTCCTTGTTGACCAGCTGGTCGTAGAGGCTGGTCACCTCCTCGGCGGCCTGCGACGTGAGCTGCGGGGTGCTGCCGTCCAGCAGCTTTCCGCCATCGGACAGCACGAATGAGAGCCATGGATGGACGACGCCGGAGTCCCAGCTGTTGATGAGCCCGAAGCCCTGCTGCACGATCTTGCCCGACGCATCTCGCTTGGTCAGGGCCTTTGCGTCTTTGATCAGTTCATCCCACGTCGTCGGCGGAGCTGAGATTCCGGCCGCGGCGAACAGCTTCTTGTTGTAGTTGAGCATGTACAGGTCGATCTCATTCGGATACCCGTACACCGCGTTGTCCACGCTGGCGGCGCCCGAGACAAGGTTCGCCGGCCAATTCGATTTGATGTCCTGGGTGTACTGGTCCGGTGCCTTGGCGGCGATACCGTCCTTGACCAGCTCCGGCAGCCACAGGTCGTAGATCCCGGCGATCGTCGGTCCACTTGCGCTCCCTGCCTGCGTTCGCAGCGTGCTGAGCAGGCTGCCGAACGGCACCGCGCGAACCTCGACCTTGATTCCTGGATTGGCCGTCTCGAATTTCGCGATGTACTTCTTCAGCAGGTCGACCTGTTGAGGCGGCCAGTGCGTGAGGTAGGTGATCGTCGCATTGCCGCCTGCCGCAGGTGCTGAGCCGCTCGGGGAGGTCGACGCCCCGCTGGAGCACGCCGTGACCAACAGAGCGACCGCGATGATTGACCCAAGCTTCCGCATTGCACACTCCTCGCTGCGCGTCCGATCCGGGGCGCGTGCTCCGACGCCGCTGCCTCGAGAAAGGCATGAAGCCTGCCCGCCATACAGCGGCTTGCCCGTCCGAGGATCATGTCATAACCTTATGACACCTGCAAGCGCATTCGAGGTGGACGTGGTGGGTGGCGATGGGCTCCGACGCGTCTCGCGTGCAAGCCAGATCCCGCTCTACCACCAGGTTGCGAACAGCCTCAGAGAGCCGATCGTATCGGGCATGTGGGGCCCAGGGCGTCGATTGCCGAGCGAGATGGATCTCGTGGCGCGCTACGGTGCGAGCCGTATCACGATCAGACAGGCCCTCGCCGAGCTCACGCAGGAGGGCCTGATTCTGCGCGAACGGGGACGGGGCTCATTCGTGCGGGATCCCACCATCACCGCGGGTCCGCATGAGCTGACATCGTTCAGCGCGGAGATGCGGGCGCGTGGGCTTAGGGCCAGCTCACGCGTGCTGTCCATTGGCGTCCTGCCGGCCGACGAAGATGTTGCGCGGCGCCTCGATATCGTCGAAGGCGAACCGGTAGTGCGGCTTGAGCGTCTGCGCCTCGGCGACGATGAGCCGATAGGGCTCCAGCTTGCCTATCTACCAGCCCGCGAGTTTCCAGGGCTGGAGACGGCGGACTTCGGCACAGCCTCGCTGTATGAGCAGCTCGAAGCCCGCTACGGCGCGGTCATCGAAGAGGCAGAGGAGACGTTCATCGTGGCCAGCGTCGACGCGAAGACTGCGGGACACCTTGAGCTCCCGCCGGGCTCCCCGGGTCTGATCGTCGAGCGCATCGGCTGGAGCGGCGGACGACCGATCGAATACACGAAATCGGTCATGCGGGGCGACCGATACCGGGTCCAGCTACGCCTGCGACGCCGCGGGGTGCCGCACCGCCAACCCCGCAGCAGTGGTTCTCGGCGGACGGATGCCACCGTGGACAGACCGTCGGAGCGACAATCGCAGAGGCCGTCGCCGAACGTCGCCTGACCTGGTCAGCGTGCAGCGGCGTGGTCCGGCCGACGGCTCAGGGTACGGGCACCTGCGCGTAGATCTGTTGCTGGTAGGGAGGCGCGAAACCACCGCCTGCGACGGCTCCGGCCTGGTAGTCCGGCGAAGTCGAGACGAAGAGCAGGTGCACGAAGGTGCCTGCGTCACCCGAAGTCATCGCTCCGCCAAAGTAGTCGCCGATGAAGGTGCCGGTGCCGGAGAGCCCGCCCTGCTGGGGCGGCACGACATTCGGATCCCAGGTCTCAAGCGTTGCACG
>Ga0066709_100004490_pt1 | contig 11160 bp, 2 predicted proteins | sample GraSoiAngelo_158_FD_79665 | JGI IMG/M metagenome (GOLD analysis project Ga0066709, IMG submission 79665) | Grasslands soil microbial communities from the Angelo Coastal Reserve, California, USA - 14_1009_16_30cm | ecosystem: Environmental > Terrestrial > Soil > Grasslands | place: USA... | reverse complement strand
TCGTGGTGGGCGAGCAGTCGCTCGACACCGGTCCGGACGACGGCCGCGGCGACGGGCACGTGCAGCTGCACCATGACCGAGGTGTTCCAGTGCCGCCAGTCGGCCAGCGGCTGCTGGCAGAACCACTGCTGCATCGGGGCGAGGGCCACCGGACCGGTGACCTCCCGCTGTTCGGCGTCGACCCGTACCGCGGCGGTGGCGGCCTCGGCCAGGGCCGCCACCGTCGGATGCGCGAACAGGTCGTATGCGGTCAGTTGCAGGCCGGCCTCCTGGGCCCGCGCGACGACCTGGATGGCCAGGATGGAGTCGCCGCCGACCTCGAAGAAGTCGTCGTGCACGCCGACCCGGGACACGCCGACAATCGACGCCACGATGTCGGCCAGCGCCTGCTCGGTGGGCGAGCGGGGCGCGACGAAACCCTCGGCCGCGCCGCCGCGCTCCTCGGGCGGAGCGGGCAGCCGGTCCCGGTCGACCTTGCCGTTGGGCGACAGCGGAAGCGCGTCGAGCTCGACGAAGGCGGACGGCACCATGTACGGCGGCAGCCGCGACTCCAGGAACTGGCGCAGCTCGCGGGCGCCGACGGTCGAGCCGGGCCGCGCCACCACATAGGCGACGAGCCGGCGGTCCGCCGCGGTCGGCTCGTAGAGGTGCACCACGGACTCCCCGACGTCCGGGTGCCGGCTGAGGGCCGACTCGACCTCCGCCGGTTCCACCCGGAACCCGCGGATGTGGATCTGCGTGTCCACCCGGGAGATGAACTCCAGGTTGCCGTCCGCGCGACGGCGGACGAGGTCACCGGTGCGGTAGAGCCGCTGGCCCGGGTGGGCCGGGTCGGGGTCGGCCACGAAGCGGTCGGCGGTCAGCCCGGGGCGGCCGACGTACCCCCGGGCGAGGCTGATGCCGCCGATGTACAGCTCCCCGGTGCCGCCCTTGGGCGTGCGGCCCAACTGGCTGTTGAGCACCCGCAGGTCGGCCGAGGGCAGCGGGGTGCCGATCGGCAGGTTCGGCCAGTCGTGCACCGGGTCGGCCGGATCCAGCCGGAAGAACGTGGAGCTGCAGGTGGCCTCGGTCAGGCCGTACACGTGCATCAGGGGTACCCCGTGCCGGCGCCACGCGGTCAGCCGGTCCGGCAGGACCCGCTCACCACCGATGATCACCAGTCGCAGGTGGCTCGGCAGCGAACGGCCGAGGCGGTCCAGCTCCCGTACCCACTCGTGCCAGTACGCGGTGGGCAGCTCGATGACGGTCACCCGCTCGCGCTCGACCAGTTCCAGGAGTCCGACCTGCCCGGTGACGACGTGGCCGGTGGAGGTCGCCACCGCCGCGCCGGCGAGCCAGCTCGGGAAAAGCTCCTCGGCCAGGACGTCGAAGCTGGGCGAGGCGAACTGCAGGAACCGGTCGGCGGCACCGAGCCCGAGCCGGTCGGCGACGTCCCGGGCGAAGGTGACCAGGGAACGATGGGTGATCCCGACCCCCTTGGGTTCTCCGGTCGACCCCGACGTGTAGACCACATAAGCCAGGGAGTCGGGGTGGGGATCGGGCAGCTTCGGCGGCACGCGGTCGGTCGTGGGCCGGTCGGTCCTGGGTTGCGCGGCGTCGGCCACGATGACGTGCTCCGGCAGGACGGCGCCGGCCTCCCGCAGCCGCCGTACCAGGTCGCCGTCCGCGACCAGCGCCCGGGTACCGGCGTCGTGGAGCATGAAGGCGATCCGGTCCACCGGGTACGACGGATCCAGCGGAACGTAGACGCCGCCCGCGGCCAGGACGCCGAGGATCGCCACGGCCAGCCGCGGCGAGCGCTCCACGAGGATGCCGACCGGCGTCCCCGCGCCGACGCCGACGTCGCGCAGCCGGTACGCGAGCCGGTCCCCGTCGCGCGCCAGCTCGGCGTAACTGGTGGTACCCCCGTCGCAGACGACGGCCGGCGCGTGCGGAGCCATCGCCACCCGGTTGCGGAACAGCTCCACGAACCCCGGGTCGGCGTCCGGGCCGGCTGCCGGACTCTCCTTTCCCGGTACCGTGTCCGCCAGCTCCACCTCGTCCACCGTGCTGTCCGGCGCCTCCACCAGCCGGGTCAGCACGCCGCGGAACTGTTCGGCCAGCAGCGCCACGCTGTCCGCGTCGAACAGCTCGGTCATGTACTGCCACTCAAGGTGCAGCCGGTCCGGCCCGGGGATCGCCACCAGAGTCAGGTCGACGGAGGCCATGCCCAGCTCGACCGGTTCCGGCGTGATCCGCAGGTCCGCCAGCTCCAGCGTCATGTCCGGCCCGGTGAGCGCGTTGATCCAGAGCCCGGCGAGCGAGGTCTGCCCCGCCTCCCGGCGCAGGCCGAGCGCCTCGATGAGCCGGTCGAACGGCACGTCCTGGTGGTCCAGGGCGGTGGCCATGGTGTCCCGGGCCTGGTGCACGACGCTGCGCAGCGTCTGCTGACCGCTGATCCGCATGCGCAGCGGCAACGGGTTGGCGAAGCACCCGACGAGCTGCTCGGTCTCCACCCGGGTACGCCCGGCGACCAGGGAGCCGACGAGGAGGTCGTCATCGTCGAGGCAGTGCCGCAGCAGAATCGCGGACGCGGCGAGCAGCACCATCACCAGGGATGCGCCCTCACGGTCGCCGAGGCGGCGAAGCGCGTCGCTCAGCTCGGGCGACAGCTCCACGCGATGCCCGTCACCGGTGAAGCGCGGCCGCGCCGGGTACGGGCGGTCGGTGGGCAGCGCGGATCCGCCACGGATCCCCGCGAGGGTCCGCTCCCAGTGCCGCACTTCGGCCGCGATGCGCTCCTCGTCCATCCGGCCGCGCTGCCAGGCGGCGAAGTCACCGAACTGGATGTCCGGCTCCGGTAGCGGCGTGCCGCCGTTGCGGTGCAGGTTGTGCAGCGCGGCGATCTCCCGGACGAGGATCGACATCGACCATGCGTCGGACGCGGCGTGGTCGGTGCAGAACAGGGCGACGTGGGTCTGTTCGGCCAGGCGCAGCAGGACCAGGCGCAGCCGCAACGGCTCCTCCGGCGGGAAGTTCCCGGTCACCTGCGCGGCGTAGTGGCGGCGAATCTCCCGCGCCTGCTGCGCAGCGTCGAGGTGCGCCAGGTCGAGCACCGGCACCGGTACCTTCATGACGGGGTGTACGACCTGTACCGGAGCACCGTCCTCGCCGACCTCGAAGGTGGAGCGCAGCACCTCGTGGCGGCGCACCACATCGGTGAGGAGAGTGGACAGCAGGTCCGGGTCGAGCTCGCCCTCGACCCGGAACGCGCCGGTGATGTTGTTGGCCCCGCGGACCCGTTCGACCGCCCACTCCCGTTGCTGCGCAAGCCCCAGCGGCGTGGGTCGCGACCGGTCGCGCGGCGCGATCCGCTCCCGGCGGCCCGACCCCTGCTCGGCCAGGAGCATGGCCAGCCGCTGTTCGAGCAGCTCCCTCCGGTCCGCGGGCAGGGCGGCAAGTCGGCTGCGCAGGTCGGTCATGCTCCATCACCATCCTGGCGTCCCGGCGTCGACACCGTCAGCGGTCAAGCTATGCGGTATGCGGCGGGCACGCTGTCACGGGAAAGCGGTACGCCCGCCTGCTGACGGGCACGGACCGACCCGAAGTCCTCGGTTCATGTGACAGCCGACCCGGGCGCCGCGGAGCTAGCGTGCCCGGACGCCGGCCGGCCCGCCCTGCCGTGCGGTGTCAGGATTTCGAGGTACATCACACAGCGGCACGCCGGCCATAGGTTGAGCCCGAGCCGTGGGGACCGGCCAGTGCCCGTACCGGTGCTGCCCCCGCCCGCGGGATCCGGATGCTCGAAGGGGTCATGGACTCGAAGGGGTCATGGATGAGTCGCAGAATCTCGCGCGCGACGGCGGTCACGGCCCGGATCGCGGCCGCGGCGGTCGTCCTGGGGTGCGCCTCCGTGGTGCTCCCCGCGTCCGCCTCCGCCGCGCCCGCCTCCGCTGCGGCGGTCGCAGCCTCGCCGGCCAGGTTGTTCACGCCCGCTGCCAGCAGCTGCACGCCGGCCGCCCCCGATTATGTGACCCGGCCGGACCTTCGCCCGGTGGGTGCCTGCACGACCGGCAACATCGCGCTGACGGCGTCCGGGTACCTCTTCACCGCGCCCAACGGCCAGGGCCGGGGCGGGCCGACGATCTACGCCGATGACGGCTCGGTGGTCTGGACCAAGCCCAGGTCCGTCGGCGACGAACAGAACTTCCAGGTGCTGAATGTGGGCGGGCGCAAACTGCTCGCCTACTACCACGGGGCCTGGCTGGTGTTCGGCGTGGAGACGCGCGGGGAGTTCGTCCTGCTGGACGAGCACTACCGCGAGGTGGGCCACATCCGGTCGAACGCCGGCTACCAGCCGAGCCTGCACGAGCTGCGGATCACCCCGGCGGGTACGGCGCTGATCGGTTCCTACGCCCCCGTCCTGACGATGGCGGCCGGCCGGCCGGTCGTGGCCTACGACTACGTGGTGCAGGAGGTCGACTTCCAGCACGACGGCAAGGTCCTGTTCGAGTGGCACGCCCTGGACCACGTGCCGCTGACCGCGTCGTGGGCCCCCGTCCCCGGAGCCCTGGGTGCCTTCGACTACTTCCACGGCAACTCGATCGACCTCCTGCCCGGTGGCGATCTGCTGGTCTCGGCCCGCAACACCTGGAGCGTCTACCGGATCTCGCGTGCCGACGGGCATGTGGTGTGGACCCTGGGCCACCCGCGGGACGGCTCCGGCAGCTTCGGGGCCGAACTGCTCGGCTCCGACGACGGCTGGTTCTGCTACCAGCACGACGCCCGTAGCGACGACGGCAGCACGGTCACTCTCTTCGACAACGGCGGTGGCGGCCCCGGCTGTGCGCATCCGGCGAGGGAGCTGACCGTCCGGCTCGACCAGGCCGCCGGGACGGCAACCGCCGGGTCGATGCTGCGCCACCAGCCGGACCTCTACACGAACTACACGGGTAACAGCCAACTGCTGTCCAACGGCGACCGGCTGGTGTCGTGGGCGGACACCGGGCAGGTCACCGAGTTCGACGCGGCCGGACAGCCGGTCATGGAGATGACCCTGGGACAGTTCAGCTACCGCGTCCAACGGTCACCGTGGCAAGGGTTCCCGCTCGATCCGCCGGTCGCGGTGCGCGACGGGGCGAACCTGCGGGTCAGCTGGAACGGCGCCACCGAGGTCGCCCGCTGGCAGCTCCTCGGCGGCCCGGACCGCAACTCGCTGCACAAGATCGCAGACGCCGTCCCGCGGCAGGGCTTCGAAACCTCGATCCCGGTGCCGTCCGGTACGCCGGTCGTGGCGGTCCAGGCGCTGGGCGCCGATGGGAGCCCGCTGGCCCACGGTCAGGCCTTCGCCGGCCGCCCCACCCCCGCCCCGCCCGGCGTCGTCCTCGCGCTGCAGGCCGTGCTGCGGCCCGTACTCACCTTCGGCGGGTTCGGCCTGCCGCTGCTCATGGCCCTCGAACTCGGTCTGGTGCTCGGTGTCGTGCTCGCGCTCGTCCGGCTCCTGCGTGGCCAGGGCCTGCGCCGCGCGGGCACCAGCCTCGCCGGGATGACCCTGCTCATCCTGCTCGTCGACCTGACGGGGTGTGTGGCGCAGCCCTTCTATCCCCCGATGCTGTACCTCAACCTGATCTACCCGGTCCTCTTCCTGATCGGCAACCTCGTCGGGTGGCCGCTCGTCGGCGTCCTCATCGGCCTGATCGCCGGACGTGGCGCGCAGTGGCGTCACGACCCGGCGGCGCTGCGGGCGTACCGTCGGGCCGGCTGGCTGTGGGTGGCGTACTTCGGGCTCAAGCTCGTCGTCCAGATGGCCCTGTACCTCGCCGGGAACTGGGTCGGACTGTGGATCGCCAAGGTGACGATGGGTTGGCCGCTGTGGATCGTCACGGTCGTCGCCACCGTGCTGGTCGTCTGGCGTACCCGCCGCGGCGCAATCTCCGACACCGAGCCCGAGCCGGTCCCGGAGACGGAGGAGACCCCGCGACCGGTCCTGGCGTGATCCGCGGTGACCGCCTCGACAGTGCCCGAACTGCTGCGGGAACGCGCGCGGGAACGGCCGGACCGGATCGGGTACTCCTTCCTCGTCGACGGGGACACGGAGGAGGTCCAGCTCACCTACGGGCAGCTGGACCTCCGGGCGGGTGCCGTCGCGGCCGCGGTGCGGGCGGCGGGCGGCGTCGCGGACACCCGGGTGCTGCTGGTGTTCCCGCCCGGGCTCGACTTCGTCACCGCCTTCTTCGGCTGCCTGGCCGCCGGGGTCGTCGCCGTCCCGGTGTACCCACCCGATCCAGCGGCCCTCGACCGCACCCTGCCGCGGCTGCTCGCCGTGGTCCGCGATGCGGGACCGACCATCGCGTTGACGACCTCCCCGCTGCTCGGCCAGCTCGACCTGCTGCGCCACGTGGCGCCCGACGTCGCTGCGCTGCGCTGGCTCGCGGTGGACACCCTGCCGGACGCCGGCGACGGCCTGCCCGAGCCCGCGGCTGCGGTCGGTCCGGACGCGGTCGCGGTGCTGCAGTACACGTCGGGGTCGACGTCGGTACCCCGGGGAGTCGTGCTCACCCATCGCAACCTGCTGCACAACTCCCACCTCATCCAGCAGGTCTTCGGTACCACCGAAGAGAGCCGGGGGGTGTCCTGGCTGCCGCCGTACCACGACATGGGTCTGGTCGGTGGCCTGCTCCAACCCCTCTTCGCCGGCTGTCCGGTCACGCTCATGTCGCCGCTGCACTTCCTTGAGGAACCGATGCGCTGGCTGCGGGCGATCGACCGCTGTCGTGGCACGGTCAGCGGCGGCCCCAACTTCGCCTACGAGCTGTGCATCCGCGCGGCGGAGCAGGCCCCGCCCGACCGCCTGGACCTCAGCTCCTGGGAGGTGGCCTTCAATGGCGCCGAGCCGATCCGGGCGCAGACGCTGCGGCGGTTCGCGGACGCCTTCGCGCCCGCGGGTTTCCGGCCGGACGCCGCGCTGCCGTGCTACGGCCTGGCCGAGGCGACACTCATCGTCTCCGGCGCGCGTCGCCGGGGCGTCGCGGTGGCCGTCGACCGGCTCGCGCTCGAACAGCATGTCGCGGCGGCCCCGGCCGATGGTCGCGCGGTCGAGCTGACCAGCTGCGGACGCGGTACCCCCGACCAGCGGATCCTGATCGTGGACCCGGCGACCCGCGTCGCCTGTCCGCCGGGGCGCATCGGTGAGGTCTGGGTGGGCGGCCCCAGTGTCGCCCAGGGCTACTGGCGCCGGCCCGCGGAGACCGAGCAGGTGTTCCGCGCCCGCACCGGCGATGGCGACGATGGCCCCTTCCTGCGTACCGGCGACCTCGGTTTCCTGCACGACGGGGACCTCGTGGTCACCGGGCGGATCAAGGACCTGCTGATCGTCCGTGGCCGCAACCACTACCCGCAGGACATCGAGCTCACCGCGGAGCGGGCCGATCCGGGACTGCGCCGGGGCGGTGCGGCGGCCTTTCTGGTCGATGCGGACGGCCCCGAGGCGCACCTGGTCGTCGTGCTGGAGGTACGACGGCAGGCGGACACCGTCGACGTCGGCGGGGTGGCCGCCCGGGTCCGCCGGGCGGTCGCGGTGGAGCAGGGCCTGGAGGTGCGCACCGTCGTCCTGGTGCGCGCCGGTGGCATACCCAAGACGTCCAGCGGGAAGGTGCAGCGGTGGCGCTGCCGGCAGCTGTACCTCGCCGGCCGGCTGCCCGAGGTGAGCCGGCTGGAGGTGGCAGCCGGGCCGGCCGCGTCCACCGAGCCCGTTGACGCGCGTGAGGTACTGGCCGCCGATCCCGCGCGGCGCCCGGCGCTACTCGAACGCTACGTGCGCGACCAGATCGCGCGGCTGGGCGGCCTGGAGCCCGGCGACGATCCCGGCGACCTCGACCGGCGCCAGCCGCTGCTCGCGGCGGGCCTGGACTCCCTCACCCTCACCCGGCTGCGCAGCCGCATGGAGGCCGAACTCGGGGTCGGTCCGCCGCTCGCCGAGTTGTTGAGCGGGGCGAGCCTGTCGACGGTCGTCGACCGCCTCGCCGCGCGGATCGGCCCGGGCGACGCGGACCGCCGCACCCCGCCCACGCTGAGGGGTACGGCGCCGGCGGGCACCGAGTACACCGCACCGCTGTCGGTGGCCCAGCAGTGGATGTGGCTGCAGCACCAGCTGGATCCGGGTACCAGCGCCTTCACCGTCCCCGTCGCGCTGCGGCTGCTCGACCCGGTGGACCACGCCGCCCTGCGCCGGGCGCTCGACACGGTGGTGGCCCGCCACCCGGTCCTGCGCACCACGTTCGCACTGCGCGACGGCGCACCGGTCCAGGTGGTCCACCCCACCGGGCGCGCGGCGTTCGAGGAGCACGACGTGCGCCATCTCGACGCCGCGCGGCTGACCCGCCGGCTGACCCGCGACGCCGGCCGCCCGTTCGACCTCGATCGCGGTCCGCTGCTGAGGCTGGACCTGTACCGGCACCCGGACGGCGAGGTCATGCTGCTGACGGTGCACCACATCATCACCGACTTCTGGTCGATGACGGTCCTGGCCCGGGAACTCGCGGACGCCTATGCGACGCACGCCGACGGCCGGCAGCCGGGAGCGGCCGCGCCGCACGCAACGTTCGCCGACGTGGCCGTGTGGCAGAGCCGCCTGCTGGACGACCCGGTCACCGCGCAGCCGCTGACGAGGTACTGGGACGAGCAGGTGGGCGACGGCGTCCCCGGCCTGGGCCTGCCGGTCGTCCCGGCCGGCCGCGGGGTGCACGGCGGATCCCGCGGCTTCGCGCTGTCCGCCGCCTCGACCGGCCGGCTGCGCGCGCGGGCCGCGGAGGAGAAGGTGACCCTGCACGTCCTGCTGCTGGCCGCGGTCCAGACGATGCTGCACGGGCTGACCGGCCGGACCGACCTCGCTCTGGGTACCAGCGCCGCCGGCCGCAGCCGGGAAGAGTTCGCCGAGGTGATGGGGTGCTGCACCAACCCCGTGATGATCCGCGACCGGATCGCCGGCGATGAGCCGTTCCGGGCACTGCTGCTGCGCACCCGGGCCCGCGTCATCGCGGCACTGGAGCACCAGGACTACCCGATGATCCTGCTGGCGAAGCGGCACCGGGCGGCCAACCGGGGGCGCATGATCGAGGCGCTGTTCACGTTCAACCGGTCACCGTCGGGCGACGACCTGTCCGCCGCCGCGTTCGTCGGGGTGCCCGGCGTGCGGCGCCGGCTGGGGTCGCTGTATGTGGAGACCGTCGCGCTGGAGCCGGGCGGCAGCACCCGGGCTCTCGAACTGGCCATGGCGGAGGTGGACGGCCGCCTGCACGGTCTGCTGCGCTACGGCCCCGGCGCGCTGGACGAGGAGAGCGCCGCGCGCTTCGTGGACGGGTTCGCGGCGTTGCTCGCGCGGGTCGCCGAGGACCCGGGCGTGCTGGTCGCCGACCTGACCGGTGCCCCGGTGCCCGCCGCGGGCTGACCGTGCCGCGGTGGGTCCCCTCTTTCAGCGACCTCCCGGTACCAGCGCGGTTGCCTAGCGTTCCACGCATGGTGCAGTCGTTCCAGGCCTCGCCACCGCCGAGGGTGCTCCCGCGAACACCGGAGGAACGCGCCATCGCCGAGATCTGGTCCGTGGCCCTGGACCGCGGCGACATCGGCATCCACGACGACTTCTTCGAACTCGACGGCGACTCGCTGACCGCGATCAAGGTGATCACCCGGGTCCGGGAGACGTGGGGGGTCAGCATCCCGCCGGCGTTCTTCTTCGAGAACCCGACGGTCGCCGCGCTCGCCGTCGCGGTGGTGGAGGGGGCTCCGGCGCAGCGGCCGGTCGTCGGGCGCCGGCCGCCGGACGCCGAGCCGGTGCTGTCGTTCGACCAGCAGCGTCTCTGGCTGGAGCACCAGCTGCGACCCGAGGCCGCGTACAACGTCCACGCGCTGCTGCGCCTGGCCGGTCCGCTCGACGCCGACGCGCTGGACCGCAGCGTGCGCGCGATCCTGCTCCGGCACGAGGCGCTGCGCACGCGGTTCCCGACCGTGGACGGCCGGCCCGTCCAGGTCGTCGACGAGCTGGCCGAGGACTGGCACATCGGTACCGACGACCTCGCGGCCCTGCCCGGCGACCGCTTCGAGGCCGGGCTGCGCCGCGCGGCCACGGACGCGCACACGCCGTTCGACCTGGCGCACGGACCGCTGTTCCGGTGCACGCTGATCGGGCTCGGCGACGACGAGCACCTGTTGAGCGTCTGCGCGCACCACATCGTCTGCGACGACTGGTCGACCGGCCTGTTCATGCGGGAGCTGTCCGCCCTGTACCGGGTCGGCGGCGACGTCGAGCGGGCGGACCTGCCGCAGCTGCCGGTGCAGTACCGCGACTTCGCCGCGTGGCAGCGCCGGTGGCTGACCGGTGACGCGCTCGCCCGGCAGGTCGAGTACTGGCGCGAGCACCTCGACGGTGCCCCGGCCGCCCTGGCCCTGCCCACCCGCCACTGGCGCCCGGCGACGGAGCAGGTGACCGGCGGGCGGCTGCACGCGGTCCTCGACCGGCCGGACACCCAGCGGCTGCACGACCTGTGCCACGCGCACCACGCCACCCCGTTCATGGTGCTGCTGGCCGGCCTGGGTACCGTGCTCGCCCGCTGGAGCGGCCAGCACGACGTCGTGGTCGGCGTCCCGATCACCGGCCGGACGGACGTGGGTACCGAGAACCTGATCGGGTTCTTCGTCAACACCGTGCCGATGCGCGTCCACGTGTCGGAAGAGTCGTCGTTCGCCGAACTCCTCGGGCAGGTGCGGGCCGCGGCTCTCGACGGGTACGAGCACGCCGAGGCGCCGTTCGACCGGATCGTCCAGCAGCTACCGGTGATGCGCGTACCCGGCCGCACGCCGGTCTTCCAGGTGGCGTTGAACGTCCTCGACGTCTTCGACCGTGAGTCGCTCGACGGCCTGGTCACCGAGCTGGTACCGGCGCAGCCGCCGCCGAGCAAGTTCGACCTGGCGCTGACCGCCCGCGAGTTCGGCGGACAGCTGCACCTGGAGCTGGAGTACGACGCGGGCCGGTACCCCGGGGAGCTGGTCGCCGTCCTCCTCGACCAGGTCCGCGAACTGCTGCGGTCCGCCGTCGCCGAGCCCGACCGGGCGCTGTCCGACCATCCGCCGGCCGCTGCGGACCCGGCAACTGCGGACCCGGTCGGGGACGACGGCGCGGTCCGCGAG
>Ga0066709_100004489_pt1 | contig 11160 bp, 8 predicted proteins | sample GraSoiAngelo_158_FD_79665 | JGI IMG/M metagenome (GOLD analysis project Ga0066709, IMG submission 79665) | Grasslands soil microbial communities from the Angelo Coastal Reserve, California, USA - 14_1009_16_30cm | ecosystem: Environmental > Terrestrial > Soil > Grasslands | place: USA... | reverse complement strand
TCGAGTGCGGCGGCGTAGATCCGAGGCCCGGTTCCTCGTAGCCATCGAAAATCGAGCAACCGCGAAGCAAACAACTACCGCAGCCCGCCGTAAGCCCGCGCGCGCTCACGCGCCCGCAACGGCCGCGATGACTGCGAGGTCTTGACGGGTCCACGGCACCGAAGTTGCGAAGCCGGCGGCGCCGAGCCAGGAGAGGAGATCTTCGACACGATCGGGGCGGTCGTACATCGGTGACAGCGGGGTGATCGCGTCGGCAGGGTTGTCGGGCACGACGACGTCACCGATCACGAAGCGGCCGCCCGCGGGAAGCAGACCACGTACGCGCGAAAACAGCAGCCGCTTGTGCTCCGAATCGAGATGGTGAACGGCGAGCGCGGAGATCACGGCGTCAAACGGGCCATCAGGCAGCGCGTCGAGGAGGTCGCCCGTAACGACACGCTCGATCCGGTCGTCAGGCAACACGTTCACGGCGTTCGCCAGCATCTCCGGGCTCTCGTCGAGGAGGACGAACGCGGCGCCCGGGCACCGTTCCAACAAGCGGCGGGAGGTCTCGCCGGTGCCCGCGCCGAGGTCGAGCACGCGCTGCGGGCTGACGCTCGCGGCGGCGTCGGCAATCGCCGCTTGCAACTCGTCGTACGCCGGGACCTCGCGCCGCACCTCGGCCAGGTACGACTCGGCGTGGAAGTGAAACTGCTCGCCCGCCACTTAGATCCGCGCGAGTTCTTCTTCGAGTAGGCCCAACCCCATCGGGCCGAGCGCGAGCGAGCGGGCGTGGAACTCCTTGAGGTCGAACGCAGAGCCCAACCGCACGCGCGCGGCATCTCGTGCCCCTAGCCAGACACGTTCGCCGACCTTGTAGCTGGTGGCCTGACCGGGCCAACCGAGATAGCGGTCGAGCTCGCTGGCCATGAAGTCCTCGGGGAAGCGGCTGCGCTCGAGCACGAACGGCAGGGCGAGCTCGGGCGTCCAGCGTTCGCCGGGGTGGTAGTGGTCGCTGGCCGGGATCTCGAGCTCGAGGTGCAGGCCGATGTCGACGACGACGCGCACCGCGCGCATTGCTTGGGCGCGCAGCATGCCCAGCTCGTACGCGGGATCGTCGAGGTAGCCGAGCTCGGCCATCAGCCGCTCCGCGTAGAGCGCCCACCCTTCGGCGTGCCCGGAGCAGCCCGCGAGCGTGCGTTGGAAGCGGCTCAGTCGGTCGGCGAGGTACCGCACCATCCCGATCTGAAGATGATGTCCCGGTACGCCTTCGTGGTAGCAGATCGACACCTCGCCCCAGAGCGGGAAGCGCGCCTTGCCCAGCGTGGGGTACCACGTGCGGCCCGGACGGCTGAAGTCCTCGGAGGGGCCGGTGTAGTACATCGCGGCCGCGCCGCCGGGCGGCGCGATCATCGCCTCGACACGCCTCACCGGTTCCGGAATGTCGAAGTGCTTGCCGTTGAGCTCGGCGACGGTTTGATCGAGCAGCGCCTGGAGCCAGGAACGGAACTCGTCGACACCGTCGATGCTGCGGGTCGGGTCGCGTTCGAGGTGCGCGAAGACCTCGGGCAGCGGCGCTCCGGGCAGGATGCGTTCACCGACCTCACCCATGGCGTGTTCGATGCGGTGCAGCTCGTCCCATCCCCACGCGTACGTCTCGGTGAGATCGAGGTCGATGCCGTTGAACCCCTTGGCGTGCCGCGCGTAGCGCTCCGGGCCGACCGCATCGCGCTCGGTCGCATGCGGCAGGTACTCGTTGACGAGGAACCGGCCCAGCGCGGCGTACGCCTGCGTCGCCCGTTCCGCCACCCGCTCGAGGCGCGCGACCAGTGCGGGCGCATGGACCCGATCCGCGTCGAATCGGTGGACGAGCATCGAGAAGTACGGCCGGTCCCCGGTTTGGCCGCTCCACGCGTCGGCCTGCCGCGCACAGGCCACGACCTGGCGTACGGCGGCCACCAGTCCTTCGCGTGCTCCCTCGCGCAGGGTCGACTCGAAGCTCGACAACGCCTGTGGTACGAGCGCGAGCCGCGCCGCGATCTTCTCCCAGTCGTCCTCGGTATCCGTCGCCATGAGGTCGAACACCTGCCGGACGGCCTGTATGGGGGAGTGGATGATGTTGAGCTCACGCAGGTGGTCGCCGGCGTCGAACAGGTCGAGTCCCCACCGCAGCTGGTCGCGCAGGACCGCGGCGGCCAGCCGGTCGTCCTCGTTCTCGCCGGGGGTATGGCCGAGCTCGGCGAGCACGGCCCGATCGTGCTCTGCCCGTTCGGCGTGCCCGTCGGGTGAGTAATCGGTCATCTCGGCGTCGTGGCCGGTGAGGCCTTCGAGTGTCGCCGCGACGGGGTCGAGGGCCGCGTAGCGCTCCACGAACCGGTCGGCGAGTTGATAGACGGGTGTCGTCACCGCGGGCACGGTACCGCGCACACGTCGACCAGCGCGCCGACCGCGTGGCAGCGTTACGTCCGTGACGCGCCTCGAGGATGCCCACGTCGTGATCACCGGCGGGTCGAGTGGAATCGGTCTCGCGGTGGCGCGGGTTGCGCGCGAACGGGGCGCCCGAGTGTCGATCGTCGCGCGGGATCCCGAGCGTCTCGATGCGGCGACCCGCGAGCTGACCGCCGACGGGAACTCGGAAGTCGCGGCGGCATCGGCGGACGTCACCGACGCGACTGCGGTGCAGCGCGCCGTCGACGAGGTGGTCGAACGCCATGGACCGTGTGACGTGCTCGTGACCTGCGCGGGATATTCACGTCCGGGACGATTCGAGGAGCTCGACGCCGCGACGTTTCGGGACCAGATGGACGTCGACTACTTCGGGACGCTCCACGCCGTGCGCGCCGTCACGCCGGCGATGATTGTCCGGCGCCGCGGTCACCTCGTACTGGTCTCGTCGACGGCGGGACTGATCGGCGTCTACGGGTACAGCGCGTACGCGCCCGCGAAGTTTGCAGTGCGGGGCCTCGCCGAGACCCTGTACGGCGAGCTCTCGGAGTACAGCATCCGCGTGTCGTGCGTGTACCCGCCCGACACGCTCACGCCGGGCCTCGAGCGAGAGAACGAGACCAAGCCCTCAGTGACGGCCCGCCTGTCCGCGTCGATCACGCCGCGCCGACCGGACCAGGTTGCCACCGCCATCGTGCGTGGCATCGAACATGATCGCCCGGTGATCACCGTCGACGTCCAAACTGCCACGCTCGCGCGGATCGCGGGTGCGCTCGCGCCGTACCTGCGCCGCAAGACCGCACGCGCGGTGCGGCGTACGAGTGAAGGCGGCGGCGTCCCCTGAGGTAGCGTCCGCGCGAAGACCAGTATCTCGTGGAGGCACCGGGATGGCGCAGGGCGAAACCCGCACCGAGACCGACAGCATGGGGCCGGTCGAGGTCCCCGCCGCGCGCTACTGGGGCGCGCAGACCCAACGGTCGTTGCACCACTTCGCGATCGGCAACGACCGCATGCCGAAAGCTGTAATCCGTGGAATGGCGTTGCTCAAGAAGGCCGCCGCGATGGTCAACCGTGATCTGGGCACCCTGAGCAACGAGCACGCGCAGCTGATCATCCCCGCGGCCGACGAGATACTCGAGGGCAAGCTCGACGAGGAGTTCCCGCTGTACGTCTGGCAGAGGGGCAGCGGCACGCAGGCCAACATGAACGTCAACGAGGTGATCTCGAACCGGGCTATCGAGCTCGCGGGTGGTGAGCGCGGCTCCAAGAAGCCGATCCACCCCAACGACCATGTGAACATGTCGCAATCGTCGAACGACACGTTCCCCACCGCGATGCACGTTGCCGCGGCCGAAGAGGTGGTGCACGAGCTCATTCCGGCCGTGACTGCCCTGCGTGACGAGCTCGCGGCCAAGGCGAAGCAGTTCGATCACATCGTGAAGATCGGCCGGACCCACCTTCAAGATGCGGTCCCGATGACCCTCGGCCAGGAGTTCTCGGGGTACGTCGCGCAACTCGACGACAACCTCGACCGCATCCAGCTCGTCCTGCCCGGCCTCTACGAGCTCGCGATCGGGGGCACCGCGGTCGGTACCGGGCTCAACACGCACCCGGAATTTGCCGAGCGCACCGCGAAGGTGATCGCCGACCTCACCGGCCTGCCGTTCACGTCGGCGCCGAACAAATTCGCGGCGCTGGCCGCGCACGACGCGCTGGTCATGGCGAGTGGCGCGCTCAAGACGCTCGCCGCGTCGCTCATGAAGATCGCCAACGACATCCGCTGGCTCGCGTCTGGACCCCGCGCCGGGCTGGGCGAGCTCATCCTCCCCGAAAACGAGCCGGGGTCGTCGATCATGCCCGGGAAGGTGAACCCGACGCAGAGCGAAGCGATGACGATGGTGTGCGTGCAGGTCATCGGCAACGACACGGCCATCGGCGTCGCCGGCTCACAGGGCAACTTCGAGCTCAACGTGTTCAAGCCCGTGATCATCTTCAACTTCCTGCACTCGGTCGACCTGCTGGCCGACGCGTGCCGGAACTTCCGCGAGTTCGCGATCGAGGGTGTCGAAGCCGACGAAGAGCGGATCGCCGGCTACGTCGAGAACTCGCTGATGACTGTCACTGCGCTCAGCCCGCACCTCGGCTACGACACGTCGGCGACGATCGCCAAGCACGCCCACCATCACGGGTTGAAGCTCGAGGAGGCGGCGGTCGCGCTGGGGCATCTCACCGTGGAGGAGTTCCGCCGGCTGGTCCGGCCCGAGCGCATGACCCATCCCGAGCCGCTCCAGGAGGAGGGCCCGGATGATCCGGCCGGACCTGGCGACGAGTAGCCCCGGGGAATACCTGACTCTCATACTCGGTTTTTGGGGCTGTAATTGTGTAATCGCCTCCAAGAACCCCGGAAACCGAGGCCCTGATGTCCGAGACGACGAGGCTGACCCTGCCGTTGCTGCCCTTGGCGAACGGTGTGGTCCTGCCCCAAATGGTCGTCACGCTGGCGCTCGAAAGCGACGAGGCCCAGCGGGCGGCCGACGCTGCCAACGACGGTGAGCGGCTGCTCCTCCTCGTCCCCCGCGTGGACGGCCGTTACTCCCGGGTCGGAACTATCGCCCGGGTCGAGAACAGCGGCGAGCTTCCCAACGGACAGCGCGCCCTCGTGCTGCGCGGCTTGCACCGCGCCGCCATCGGTGTCGGCGTCCCCGGCACGACCGACGCGTTGTGGGTCGAGGCCGAGCCGGTCACGGAGCAAACGGGCGATCCGGCTCGCGTCGACGAGCTGGTGCGCGAATACCGCGCGGTGATCGGCGCGGTCGCACAGCACCTCGGTGCGTCGCGCTTCTCCGAGGCGCTCCACGGTGTGACCGAGCCGGGCGCGCTGGCGGACACGGCTGGGTGGTGGCCGGACCTCTCGCCCGAGCGCCGGGTCGAGCTGCTCGAGACGGTCGATGTGCAGGCCCGGCTCGAGATGGTGGTGTCGTGGGCGCGTGATGCCCTGGCCGAGCTGGAGCTCGCAGCGAAGATCCGTTCCGATGTCACGGAGGGCATCGACAAGCGTCAACGCGAGTTTCTGCTGCGCGAACAGATGGCTGCGATCCGCAAGGAGCTTGGCAACGACGCCGACGGCGACGTCGTCAGCGAGTACCGGCGCAAGCTCGAAGAGCTTGACCTTCCGGAGAAAGTGCGTGAGGCAGCCAACCGCGAGGTCGACCGCCTGGAGCAGACCGGCGAGCAGAACCCCGAGTACGGCTGGATTCGCACGTGGCTCGACACGCTGTTCGAGGTGCCGTGGGGAACGCGCACCGAAGATGTCGAAAGCGTGGCCGCGGCGCGCGCAGTGCTCGACGCGGACCACACCGGCCTCGACGACGTGAAGGACCGCATCGTCGAGTACCTCGCGGTGCGCAAGCTGCGCGCCGAGCGAGGTCTCGACGGTGAACAGGACCGCCGCGGTGCTGGCGCGATCCTCGCTCTGGTCGGACCGCCGGGTGTGGGCAAGACATCACTGGGTGAATCGATCGCACGCGCGCTCGGCCGCAAGTTCGGCCGGGTCGCGCTCGGTGGTGTACGCGACGAGGCCGAAGTGCGCGGTCACCGGCGTACCTACGTCGGCGCCCGTCCGGGCCGGATCGTGCGCGCGTTGAGCGAGGCGGGCTCGATGGACCCCGTCATCGTCCTCGACGAGGTCGACAAGCTCGGCGCCGACTGGCGCGGTGACCCGTCGTCCGCGCTGCTCGAGGTGCTCGACCCCGCGCAGAACCACACGTTCCGCGATCACTACCTCGAAGTTGATCTCGACCTGTCCGACGTCTTGTTCCTCGCGACGGCGAACGTCGTGGACACGATTCCCGGACCGCTACTCGACCGTCTCGAAGTGATCCGTCTCGACGGCTACACGGAAGACGAGAAGGTGGCAATCGGTCGCGACCATCTGCTCGCGCGTCAGCTCCGGCAGAACGGTCTGCGGCCGGATGAGGTGGAGCTCGGCGACGAGATCCTGCGAACGATCGTCACCGACTACACGCGCGAGGCCGGTGTCCGGAACCTCGAACGGGAATTGGGCAAGCTGTTGCGCAAGCTCGCGGCGCGGTTCGCGTCCGGCAATGCACAACCACCGCTCACCGTCGACGACGCCGCGCTTCGTGACGCGCTGGGCCGCCCGAAGTTCTTCGCCGAGGAGGTCGCGGAACGCACGGCAGCGCCCGGCGTGGCGACCGGACTCGCGGTCACGGGCACCGGTGGCGACGTGCTGTTCATCGAAGCTACGGCGATGGACGGCGAGCCTGGGCTCGTGCTCACCGGTCAGCTCGGTGACGTGATGAAGGAGTCAGCGCAGATCGCGCTGTCGTATGTGCAGGGCCACAGCGCCGCGCTCGGGATCGATCCCGAAGCGACGCGTCGGCGGTTCCATGTGCACGTGCCGGCGGGTGCGATCCCCAAGGACGGCCCGTCCGCGGGCATCACGATGACGACCGCGTTGGCGAGCCTGCTGAGTGGCCGGCCGGTACGCGGCGACGTAGGCATGACCGGCGAGGTCACGCTGCAAGGCCGGGTGCTGCCGATCGGCGGCGTGAAGCAGAAGGTGCTGGCCGCGGAGCGTGCCGGTCTGACGACCGTGATCCTGCCGCGACGGAACGAGCCCGACGTCGACGACGTCCCCGAACGAGTGCGTGAGCACGTGACGTTCCACTTCGTCGACGATGTCGCCCAAGTCTTCGCCCTCGCCCTCGAACCCCCGGCGGAGCAACTGGCTGCCTGATGCGATGCGTGCATGAACTCCCATAGAGGGAGTTCATGCACGCATCAGTTGTCGTCTTCGCTCGGGAGGGCGGGGCCGGTGTCGGGGTCCCAGCGGACCGGCTCGAGGTCGGGGGCGTAGCCGCGGTCGGCGCCGCCGTCGGCCCGAAGGCCCGGTGCCGAGAAGTCGAGCTGCTCGCCCGGCGCAAGCGGGAAGTGGCAGGCGACGAACTGCGCCGGCCGGATCTCGCGCATCTCCGGCACCTCCACCGCGCAGCGCGGCTCCGCTTTCGGGCACCGCGTGCGGAACCGGCAGCCGCTCGGAGGATCGATCGGTGACGGGATCTCGCCGCCGAGGACCCGTTCGGGATCCGGCTTCTTCTCGGGGTCGGGCTCGGGGATGGCCGCGAGCAGCGCGGCGGTGTACGGATGGGCGGGTTGCGCGAAGAGATCGTCAGGAGGACCGACCTCGCAGGCGCGCCCGAGATACATCACCATCACTCGATCGCTGACGTTCTTCACCACCGCGAGGTCGTGGGCGATGAAGATCAGCGTGAGGTTGTACCGGCGCTTCATCTCCTCGAGGAGATTGATGATCTGCGCCTGCACCGAGACGTCGAGCGCGGACACTGGTTCGTCGCAGATGATCAGCTTCGGTTCGGTGACGATCGCGCGCGCGATCGAGATGCGCTGGCATTGACCGCCCGAATATTCGTGCGGACGGCGGGTGCGCGCGTTCTTCGGATCGATGCCGACCGCGTCGAGCACCTCCGCGACCTTGGCTGCTCGCGCGCCGCGATCACCGATGCGCCAGATGTCGAGACCCTCGGCGACGATGTCGGCGACGCGGCGGCGCGGATTGAGCGACGAGATCGGGTCTTGGAAGATCATCTGCATCCGGGGGCGGACGTTCCGCAGCGTCTCGCCGTGAAGCTGCGTCAGCTCTTTGCCGTCGAAGCGCACACTTCCCGCCGACGGTGGCGGGAGCTGGACGATCGCGCGTCCGGTCGTCGATTTTCCGCAGCCGGATTCACCGACGAGCCCCAGCGTCTCGCCTTCGAGGACGTCGAGGCTGACGTCGGTGACCGCGTTGACTTTCGCGCCGTGGCGGAGCGGGAACTCCACGAGGAGGTGCTCGACCCGCAGCAGCGCGTCGTCGAGCGCCCGCAGGTGCGCAGTCCCAACCCCGGCCATCAGCTACTCGCTCCCTGCGCCGCCGCGGTGCCGACGCTCGCACCTGCACCGACCGAGGGCTCCGGCGCTCCGCCGCGCGCGCGGTTTCGCGCGAGAGCATCCGCGCCCTCCGGAGTGCCGACCGGGAACCAGCACCGGAAGCGGTGCCCCGGTGTCGGCGCCGCGCGGAGCGGCGGCTCTTCCTCGAGGCATCGCTCCTGCACGTAGGTGCAACGCGGCGCGAACTTGCAGCCCGGTGGTGGATTGATGAGGTCGGGCGGCCGGCCGGGGATCACGTTGAGCTTCGTGTGACTTCGCTCGTTGAGCTTCGGGATCGAGGAGAGCAAGGCCTCGGTGTACGGCATCTTCATGTCGCGGAACAGCACGTCGGTCGGCGCCTGCTCGACGATGCGGCCCGCGTACATCACCGCGATGTTGTCGGTGCGGCCGGCGACGACGCCGAGGTCGTGGGTGATGAGCACCATCGCCATGAAGCGCTCGTCCTGTTGCTGGCGCATCAGGTCGAGCACCTGCGCTTGCACGGTCACGTCGAGCGCGGTCGTCGGCTCGTCGGCGAACAGCAGTTTGGGACCGCACGCCAGCGCGATGGCGATGCACACGCGCTGGCGCATGCCGCCTGACAGCTGGTGCGGGTACTCCTCGAGCCGCTGGCGCGGCTCGGGGATGCGGACCGACGCGAGCAACGACTCGGCCAGCTCGCCCGCGTACTCCTTCGTCACGTCGAGATGTTCGCGGATCGACTCCTTGAGCTGGTTGCCGATCTTCATGACCGGGTTCAGTGAGGTCATCGGATCCTGGAACACCATCGCCATCTGCGCGCCCCAGAACTTGCGCATCTCCGCGTCGGAGAGGCCGACGATCTCGTTGCCCTCGAACCGCACCGAACCGCGGCGCGTGGTCCCGCGCTTGGGCAGAAGGTTCATGATCGAGCGCGACAGCACGGTCTTCCCGGAGCCCGACTCGCCCACGATTCCCAACGTCTTCCCCCGTTCGAGCGTGAACGACACGCCGTCGACGGACCGCACGGCGCCACCCTGAGTGTCGAACGACGTCCGCAGGTCGTCGACCTCGAGCAACGGCCCTTCGTATGGCGCTTCCGCGAACTCATGCGTGACGCTCAAATTCCCGCCTCCCTCACGTCGCCACGGGCGCGAATCACGTCGCCCAGGAAGTTCAGCGCCAACACGGTGAGAAAGATCATGATCGACGGCTCGAACACGATGTGGGGAGCGCTTTCGAGGTCGCCGCGGCCCTGAGCGATGATGTTGCCCCACGATGCGGTCGTCGGGTCGAGGCCGGCCCCGAGGATGGCGAGGCTGCCTTCGGCGACGACTGCGACCGCGACGCCGAGGAGCGCGATCGACAGCATCGCCGGCAGGACGTTGGGCAGCACCTCTTTCCACATGATCCGCAACGGCTTCGCGCCTTGGGCGCGCGCGGCGAGCACGAACTCGCGTTGCGACCAGCTCAGCGCGCTCGCGCGCGTAATGCGGGCAAGGAGCGGAATCGACACGACGCCGATGGCGAGAATGACGATGACCTTCGGATCCTGGAAGAAACCGCTTTGGACCTTGCCGCCCGTGACGCTTTGCTGGCCCTTGAGGAAGGCGGCGAGCGAGAGCGCGAGCAGAATCGCGGGGATCGACAGCAGCACGTTGAACACGCCGCTGAGCAGGCTGTCGACTCGGCCGCCGAAGTAGCCCGCGAGGAGGCCGAGGGCGCCGCCGACCACGAAGCCGAGGCCGATCGCGAGGGTCGCGACCAGCATCGAGTTGAAGCCGCCGTAGACGAGCCGGGACAACATGTCCCGCCCGATGCTGTCGCCGCCGAGCAGATGTCCGTGCGCCGTCCCCCTCTCCGCGAACGGCCCAAGCCGATTGATCAGGCATGACGTCCGTCCCTGTACGCGCGGACAGGGCGTATGGAGATGGATCACGTCGGTGGGATCCGCGATCGGCAACGCGCCCAGCTCGCCGAGCGTGCCGCCGCCGACGACGAGGAGCAGCCAGCCGATCGCCAGCCACGCGCCGATTCCGAGACCGCGACGGCGCCGCGGCGGTTCCGCCTCGACCGCGGCCGTCTGGATCTCTTCGCCGGACGCGAAGAAGCCCGAGTCGGCGGTGTCGTCGACGATGGTCTCGAGATCGCTAGGCGGCGGCTCGGGCACGACGGATCCTGGGGTCGAGGACGAGATACAAGACGTCGACGAGGAAGTTCACGAGGACGAAGACGGTCGCCAGCACGAGGATGAACCCTTGCAACTCGACGTACTCACGGCTCGCGAGCGCGTCGAAGATCTGCTTGCCCATCCCGGGAATCTGGAAGATCACTTCGACGACGATGGAGCCGCCGATGAGCGTGCCGACGTTCAACCCGGCGACGGTGAGCAGCGTGAGGCTCGAGGGTCGGAGCGCGTGCCGCCAAAGGATGCGGCGGTTCGAGATCCCCTTCGACTTCGCCATCAGGATGAAATTCTCCTGCAGCGTCGCGACCATGTCACTACGAAGCAGGCGCATATAGATGGCGATCTGACCGGCGGCGAGCGTGATCGCGGGCAGCACCATGTCGCGGATGTGCTCACCGATATTGGTGTCACGGCCCGCGCCGAAGAGCGGGTCGAGCCAGCCGCCGTGATAGTCGCCCACCGGTAACCACTTGAGCTTGACCCCCACGATGTACGAGAGCAGAAGGCCGAGCACGAAGTTGGGCAACGCGATGAGCGCGAACGAGGATGTCGTAACCGATCGGTCGGTACGCGTCCCGGCGCGGTACGCGGTGAGCACGCCAAGCGGTATCGCGAAGAGC
>Ga0066709_100004487_pt1 | contig 11163 bp, 8 predicted proteins | sample GraSoiAngelo_158_FD_79665 | JGI IMG/M metagenome (GOLD analysis project Ga0066709, IMG submission 79665) | Grasslands soil microbial communities from the Angelo Coastal Reserve, California, USA - 14_1009_16_30cm | ecosystem: Environmental > Terrestrial > Soil > Grasslands | place: USA... | reverse complement strand
GTGTAGGTAATCGTGTAGTGGTTCCGGAGATCGTGAGCGATATGCTTCACCAACTCTTCCACTTCCTCCAGATTTTTCGGGAAATACGCCTGCCCGCCAGTAATTTCGGCAAACTTGATCAAATCTTCTTTCGCCTTTTTTGATGGCGGCTTCTTGAATAGGCCACCGCGCTGGTCGCCTTCTTCCAGCAGTCCGACGGTGTAGACCGTTACCTTCGCTTGTCGCAGCGCCTCAATGACCTTATTGATACCGTACTTGCTCGCATTGTCTTCACCATCCGTGATGACCAGGAGAGCTTTCTTATCCTTCTTTCCATCCTTCGTGACCTTTTCAGCGGCGAGATACAAAGCATCATAAAGAGCGGTTTCGCCGCGAGCATCGATATTGTCCAACGCGTCAATCAGGTCACCGATGCTGCTCGTGAATTCCTGTTCCAGATATGCGGAATCGTCGAAGTTCACAATGAAAGTTTCGTCTTCAGGATTACTTTCACGGACGAAGGCCAACGCGGAACTGTTCACGCGTTCCCGCTTATTGCGCATGCTGCCGCTGTTATCGATGACTAACCCGAGGCTGAGCGGGATATCTTCGTGCCTGAACGTCTTGATAGTCTGCTGAACTTTGTCCTCGAAGATTTGAAAGTTTTCCTGTTTCAGACCGTCGACAGGACGGCCTTCTTTGTCGACAACCGAGATCGGGAGTTGCACCTCGAGGATCTCGATGGGGAGCGTATAGCCGCTGTCCTTTCCTTGCTTCTGCGGCTGTGGCCGATCCTGTGCGAACAGAGCAATCGACGGTACAAGAATTAATAAAGGAAAAATCGATTTACGTAACATACTTCAGTTTCTGTAGCGGCGGTCTTTTAGTGCTTCGTTACCGGAGCAGCGTCGGTCGTCGGCGCGTAGTATCCCTGCTTTGCGCGCACGTTCAGGTGTTGGATACCTTTCGGCGGATTCACTTTGACTCGAAGCTTTCGCCACTTCCCGTCCTTCGCTCCATTAGTCGAATGATAGCCGATCACGTACTGGTTTTTCAGTTCGACCGCGATTTTTGTGCAGATATCTTCCAGCTCATAAACTGAATCCGGGAAGAAGGCGCGGCCTCCAGTCAAATCGGACAGTTCTTCGATTAGCGCGCGGCCGGTGCGCCCTGCACCCAACTGGGAGTTCCAGTCGTCGACGATGCCGATACCATAGATCTGCACGTCCTGTTCTTTGACGAACTCCTTCACATTCTGGAACGTGTAGCGGCTGCGATTGTCCTCGCCATCGGTAATAAGAAGGAGCGCCTTTTTGGGATTACTGCCTTCTTTGAGCTTCTCGAGTCCGAGGTAGACGGAGTCATACATCGCCGTCATGCCCTTCGCGGGAGTCTGGATCAGTTTGCTCTGAAGCTTCGTGATATCCGTTGTGAAGTCCGACGCGACTTCAGGACGATTGGCGAACTCGACCAGAAAATACTCGTCCTCGGGATTGCCGGTTTTCAGGAATGTTGCAGCGGCCTGTCGAGCGGTAGAGATCTTGTCTTTCATGCTGCCGCTGACGTCGAAAATAACACCGATGCTGATCGGAACGTCTTCGGCCGAAAAGTACTCGACCTTCTGTTCGAGTTTATCTTCCCAAACCTGAAAGTGGTTTGCCTCCAGGCCGCTGACGTAACGATTCAGTGAATCGGTGACCGTCGCGTTGACGAGAACCAGATCTACATCGATCTTCAGCGTCTGCGTGGGTTGCTTCTCAGGCTTGTCGGTAGGATTTCCTTGAGGGTTTTGACCGCGGCCTGCCCGAGCAAACATCACGGCAGGAAGCAAAATCAACAGAAACACAGCCACGATGAAAGTCCAGTTTTTCCGAGTCATTGGCCCATCTCCTAAGGCGGACCAGCCGAGAGCTGCTTAAGGTGTCGACATTATATTGGTCTGCTGTTTGGGAATGCAACTCGATCGGTACACCCGTTTTATCTCACCAATCTTCAGCGATTGCAATGCAACTTTTGTGCCAAAAGGGACCTGCCCTGGCCGTCATCGTCATGCTAAGATCAGGTGCGGTGTTTTTGATGAAGGTCGAGGCCGCCATCGCGATCATTCCCGCCCGATTCAATTCCACCCGTCTCCCCGGAAAACCGATTGCCGAAATAAATGGAAAGACGTTGATAGAGCACGTCTACCGGCGCGTCCAACAGGCCACGCTCGTAAGCCGGATTGTGGTCGCCACCGACGATGAGAGAATTGCCGATGCCGTCGGGCGGTTCGGCGGAACCGCTGTCATGACTCGGAATGACCATGATAGTGGTACTGATCGGTTGGCCGAGGCCGCCCAAGATCTACACGACGACACCCTCATCGTGAACATTCAAGGTGACGAGCCGATGCTGGAGCCTGCCGATATCGACCAGGCGATTACCGCCGCCCGCCTCGGTGACGCGGAAATTGTTACGCTGATGACCCGGTTAGATCCCTCAAAGGCAGCCGATCCAAACCGCGTGAAAGTGGTCACCGACCGCCGTGGATTGGCCTTGTATTTTTCGCGTTCAATAATTCCTTGCGGAGGGACCTGTTTTCTCCATCTTGGTCTGTACGTTTACCGGGTTGGTTTTCTGAAAATGTTTTCGAAGCTCCCATCGACACCGCTGGAACGGGCCGAGCGGCTGGAGCAGTTGCGGGCGCTTGAACATGGCTATCGGATCCGCGTCGTGGAGGTCGAGAGCGAATCGTGGGGCATCGACACCCCTGAAGATTTGGAGAGATTTAGGAATTTCTTAGGGGGACAAGGGGGCCGCCCCCTCGTCCCCCGGAATGCGAGAGTCAATGGATAAGAAATATATTTTCGTGACCGGCGGAGTCGTTTCATCGTTGGGAAAGGGTTTGGCCTCTGCATCGATCGGGTGCCTGCTGGAAGGCCGAGGGTTCACGGTGAACCTGTTGAAGTTCGATCCATACTTGAATGTCGATCCGGGAACGATGAGCCCCTATCAGCACGGGGAAGTCTACGTCACGGATGACGGCGCCGAGACCGACCTCGATCTCGGCCATTACGAGCGCTACACACACGCTGAGCTCACGCGCAAGAACAACCTGACGACCGGCCGCATCTACGAAACCATCATCCAAAAGGAAAGGCGCGGCGATTATCTGGGCAAGACGGTCCAGGTGATTCCTCACGTCACGAATGAAATCAAGGCGGCAGTTTATCGGGTCGCCGAGCATGTGGACGTGACGATCGTGGAGATCGGCGGGACGGTCGGCGACATCGAATCGCAGCCCTTCCTTGAGGCCATCCGCCAAATGCGCCAGGAAGTCGGCCGTGAAAATTCACTGTTCATCCATCTGACGCTCGTGCCGTTCATTTCTACCGCCGGAGAGCTGAAAACAAAACCGACGCAACACAGCGTCAAAGAACTCCTCGAGATTGGAATTCAGGCCGACATTCTGCTGTGCCGCACGGACCGGTTTCTTTCGCCGGAGATGAAGTCGAAGATCTCGCTGTTTTGCAACGTGTCGGAGCGCGCAGTCATCACGGCTAAGGACGTCGCCAGCGTTTACGAAGTTCCTCTCGTGCTTGCCGCAGAAGGCCTCGATGATGAGATTGTTCGCCATCTGCATCTGCCGAAGACGGAGCCGCATATGGAGGATTGGCAAGCGCTCATCGAACGCGTGCACCATCCGATCGATGAGGTCTCAATTGGTGTTGTCGGCAAATACGTCGAGCTCGAAGACGCTTACAAGAGCCTGCGCGAAGCGCTCATCCACGGCGGCCTCGTTCACAATCTACGGACGAAGATTCATTGGATTGAAGCCGAAAGTCTGGAAGACCAGAGCGAGCCTGTGAAGCTGCGACAGTTCGACGGCATTCTTGTCCCGGGCGGCTTCGGCAAGCGCGGTATTCCCGGAATGATTCGTGCGATTCAGTTTGCTCGCCAAGAGAAGGTGCCCTATTTCGGCATTTGCCTCGGCATGCAATGCGCGGTGATCGAATACGCGCAGAATGTTTGCGGCTTGAGGGCAGCGAACAGCACGGAGTTTGACGCGAACACGCCGTATCCCGTCATCTATAAACTGCGCGATCTGCTGGGCATCGATACGATCGGCGGCACGATGCGGCTCGGCGCCTATCCCGCAGATTTGAAGCCAGGGTCGCTGGCGAATCGGATTTATGATTCAACCGTGATTTCGGAACGCCATCGACACCGGTACGAATTCAACCGGCAGTTCGAGAAGACGCTGACGGAGCACGGGCTGATCATTTCGGGTGCGTCCCCCGATAAAAATTTCGTGGAAATCGTCGAGCTGGCCGACCATCCGTGGTTCCTCGGCTGCCAATTCCATCCGGAATTTAAATCCAAGCCTTTGACAGCGCATCCGTTGTTTGGTTCATTCATCGGCGCCTCGTACGAACATCGGATGAGTCGATCGACGGCGACAGCTCTATCGCCCGGGAGAGGGCGCCGTGGTACTGACGAGCTTTAGCCTTGGATTACGATGAGCACTTACTTGATATCAGCCTTTGATATCGACCTGGCTCGCGACCTGTTTCTCATCGCCGGGCCGTGCGTGATCGAAAGCCGCGATCATGCATTCTTCATGGCCGCGGAGCTGAAGAAGATCACCGCGGCGCACCACATGCCTTTCGTTTTCAAAGCCTCCTACGATAAAGCCAACCGTACCTCGATCCGATCGTTCCGCGGCGTTGGCTTGAAAGAAGGGCTTCGCATCCTCAGCGACGTTCGTGAAAAGCTGGAGATCCCCATATTATCGGACGTTCACGAAGCATCGCAATGCAAGCCCGCCGGTGAAATCCTCGACATCCTTCAGATTCCCGCGTTCCTGTGCCGGCAGACCGATCTCATCCTGGCGGCCGCGGCGACCGGCAAGATTGTGAATGTGAAGAAAGGTCAATTTCTCGCACCGTGGGATATGAAGAATGTCGTCGAAAAAATGCGAGAGTCCGGCAATGAGCGCGTGTTACTCACTGAGCGCGGCGCTTCGTTCGGTTACAACAGTCTCGTTGTCGATTTCCGCAGTTTTCCAATCATGCAAAGTTTCGGCTGTCCGGTCGTATTCGATGTGACACATAGCTTGCAGCTTCCCGGCGGACAAGGTCAAAGCTCGGGCGGAGAGCCGCAGTATATCCCGCACCTCGCGCGCGCGGGCGTTGCGGCCGGTGTCGATGGGTTGTTCATGGAAGTCCACGAGAATCCGGCAAAGGCATTGTCGGATGGGCCGAACGCGCTTAACCTTTCTTTATTGCCCGCTCTTCTGGAGCAGCTTCTCGAGATACGAAAATGCCTGAAAAAGACGTCACGCCTTTAGCCTGGAAAATCGAATTGCTCCTGATGGACGTCGATGGCGTCCTCACCGATGGCCGGCTGCTTCTCGTGCCAATGCCTGACGGCAGTGTCGTCGAAGCCAAGGCCTTCAACGTGAATGATGGCGCCGCTCTCGCGATGGCGCGGCGTGCTGGACTGAAGATTGGGATTATCTCAGGGCGCAGTTCAGCCGCTCTCACCAAGCGCGCCGAGGAGTTGAAGGTCGATTTCTTTTATCACGGCCTGAATCCGAAGAAAGCCGTCGCCATCGAAGAGATTTTCGTCAAAACGAAATTACCGAAGGACCGCGTGTGCTATGTCGGAGATGACGTGCAGGACCTGCCGATCTTTGCGCGCGTCGGATTTCCGGTTGCCGTTTCCAACGCTGCTCCAGAAGTCGCGGCGCGCGCCGCATACGTGACACGCGCGGCCGGTGGTCAGGGCGCTATCCGCGAAGTCGTGGAACTCATCCTGAGAGCTCAAGGAAAATGGGATGCGGCTTTAAGCGAATTTACGGATTAGGTTTGGCCACAAAAAAGTAAACTGTATTGCTTGGAAAAAAACATGCGATCAGTGAGTTTCGTCTTGGCTCTGTTTATTGCCGTGTCCGCATGCGCCACCAGCCGCTCCAGCAGTGATGCGACGGCTACAGTCGCGGACGCGAAAAAATTCATGGATGATGTCAACGAAACCATTTTCAAGTTGGCGCTTGACGCTTCGCAAGCGGGCTGGGTTTCCGAGACATACATTACCGACGATACCTCCGCGGTGTTTGCGCGGGCGAATCAACGGCTCATCGATAAGACAGCTCAGTACGCGAAGGAGGCCGTAAGATTCGACAAGCTGGAACTGGCGCCGGATCTGCGCCGCGGAATGAACATCTTGAAAGTTTCGCTTGTCATGGCCACACCGTCCAACCCTAAAGAAGGCGAAGAGCTTACTAAAATCGCGGCGAAACTCGACGCCACATACGGAAAGGGCAAATGGTGCGCGGATCCAAAGAAGCCGGAAGCCTGCCTGGACATCAACCAGATTACCGACATTATGCGGGAGTCGCAGGATGAGAAAAAGCTGCGGCAGGTCTGGGAAGGCTGGCACACCATCTCTTTACCGATGCGCGGCGATTACGCACGCTTTGTCGAGCTTTCCAACAAAGGCGCCATGGAACTCGGATTCGCCGACACGGGCGCGTTGTGGAGATCGAAGTACGATATGGCTCCGGATGCTTTCACGAAAGAGCTCGATCGATTGTGGAATCAAGTGCGCCCGCTCTATTTGAAGCTGCACGCATACGTACGCATGAAGCTCCGCGAGAAGTATGGCGATGTCGTGCCCGCAAATGGCCCGCTAGCCGCTCACATGCTTGGAAATATTTGGGCCCAGGACTGGTCGAATGTTTATCCGCTGGACGCGCCGAAGAACGCCGATCCTGGTTACAACCTGACCGGCATTCGCAAGAAGCGCAAAATGATGCCGGTCGAAATAGTGAAAACAGGCGAGCGGTTCTACACCTCGATCGGTTTCGCACCACTGCCGCAGACATTCTGGGAACGCTCCATGTTCGTGAAGCCGCGCGACCGCGAGGTCGTATGCCATGCGAGCGCGTGGGACGTGGACAATATCGAAGACCTGCGGATCAAGATGTGCATCCAGCTAACAGACGAGGACTTCAAGACTATCCATCACGAACTCGGCCATAACTTTTACCAGCGCGCGTACAAGGACCTTCCGTTTATTTTCCGCGATAGCGCCAACGACGGTTTTCACGAAGCGATCGGCGACACAATCGCGCTCTCCGTCACGCCCGAATATCTGGTGAAGATCGGCCTGCTCGACAAAGCACCCGATGCATCGCGCGACATCGGATTGCTGCTGAATCGCGCGCTCGAAAAGATCGCATTTCTTCCATTCGGCTTGTTCATCGATCAATGGCGATGGAAGGTCTTTTCCGGTGAAATCAAACCACAGGACTACAACAGAACGTGGTGGGATCTGCGGCTAAAGTACCAGGGCGTCGCTCCTGTCGCCGAACGCGGCGAAGAGTTTTTCGATCCAGGCGCGAAATATCACGTACCGGCCAATGTGCCATACACCCGATACTTTCTTGCAGACATCCTTCAGTTCCAATTCCATCGCGCGCTGGCGCAGACGGCGGGCTGTACGTCGCTGCTGCATCGCTGTTCGATCTACCAAAGCGCAGAGGCCGGCAAGAAGCTGAACGACATGCTGTCCATGGGCCTGTCGCGGCCCTGGCCGGAGGCACTGGAAAAGATTTCGGCTACCAAACAAATGGATGCCACGGCCATCCTGGATTACTTCAAACCGCTCGATGCCTGGCTCGACGAGCAGCTTCAAGGCAAGCCCGTCGGCTGGTGACGTGTCGCAGTCCAAGTATGTAGTCGCGCGGCTTTAGCCCGCGTTCGATCCAAAGCTGTCAAGCTCGTGACAGCCTTCCACGCTCCGGAGTCATTCTACCGACGCAAACGGATTACTTCCCCCCATCAAACCTTATAGATGCTCGTCCACGAACTCTCTGGCTGTCAGTGACACGGCCGCAGCAACGGGCGCATCTGGCATGGCAACGGACATGGGAGCACTTTGGTCTCCATCGTGCGAACGACCGTTGCCGTATGCTGAAACAAGAATCTACACCGACGGATACGGCGGAGCTTGCCGCACGCGCAAGAGCCGCTTACGAGCAACATCGCATACGGGAGTGTCTTGCGCTGGCGAAGGCATTGGCACAGGCCGATCCAGGAAATGCCGAAGTACTGGCGCTGCACTCCGCGATTCGAGCGGACATCCAGCGGGACCTGAAGGATGCCCGCGCATTGCTGGAACAATCCGGTGACGGCAAAGACGAGCGGAAAAAGTATCGCAAAGCGGCCGAGATCATCCTGCTAAAGACCCTTCACCTGGATCCGGAAAACCAACACGCAAAGATTCTTTTGCAATGCGCACGGGGTTTGGCGGATTTACCGCAAGCTCCGCCAGAACCGGAAGAGATTCCATTCGTTGCATCGCCCCTGCTGAGCGAAAAGGAGCAGAAGAGAAAAGGGCGGTCGAAGCTTCCCCTTACGTTGATGCTGATCGGTGTTCTCGCAGGAGGACTGCTACTAATACTGCGATCGCGCGTGTCGCATTCCAACGCGCTGGGTTCGTCCGGTCCGCGGCCAGAAGCGTTCGATCCACGTGAACTCCAGCGGCCCGTCGCCGTGACGCAAGAGGCGCCCTCTCCAGCGCCGGATCCGGCGGTTTCGGCAACCACTCTCGTGTCCACTGTGGGAGTTCAGGCACCGGTTGCTGCAGTGCCGGCGCCGGCCGCTACGGCTTCTCTGATTACTCCTGTGGCTTCGAACGGCGGTGTGGACGCCCCGCCGGGCATCGGAAAACTGGCCGTCAGTTCACCCACTCCGGCGGAGATCTATGTCGGCGATCGGTATATGGGATCGACTCCTACGACTGTGCAGCTAACGGCGGGACATCGACGAGTCGAATATCGCCACGGCGACCTGCGTACCGTCGTCTTCCACGACATCAAACCCAATCAAACAACAATGGCGACCGTTACGTTTCAACTAACCGTGCAAGTAAACGCCAAACCTTGGGCCCAGGTATTCCTCGATGGGGAGACGCGACGCCCACTCGGACAGACACCGCTCAGCGGCATCACCGTTCCCATCGGAGGTGTTCTGGTATTTGAGAACCCCAACTTCACATCGAAAAGCTACCGGATCACGGAAAAGGACTCGGCGATCCAGGTGAGTTTTCCGTAGAGGTGTCTGATGTTGCGAATTGCTCTTGCTCTATTCACCACGATTCACTCCATCGGCCAAGTACCGCCACAGGACGAAATCAGTGACGCAATGGCGCACGCCGAAGCGCTCTACTACGGCGCCCGGTTCAGCGAGTCGATTGCGTTGCTGACCCGCGTCGATGAAACGCTTCAAACACAGCCGGCCCGCTTGCAAGAGAGAATCAACACAAAACTGCGATTGGCTCTCGCCTACATCGGAATGAATGATACGGTCAAAGCCAAGTCGTTCCTGATCCAGCTGTACGCGTTGAATTCCGACTACGTTCTCGATCCTGAACAGTTCTCGCCAAAGGTTATTTCACTAGCTGCAGAGGCCAAAGCGGAACAGGTTAAAATGCGATGCCAGACGGCTGAAGAAGAGGCCCGGACATCTTTGCAAACCGGAAACACGACAGGGTTCCTCGACGTTTTCCGATCTTTCAGACCGAAATGCGCGGGACTGGCCGCAATAGAACCAGAGGCGGCAGAATCTTTCTACAAAGCCGGCGTCGCGACATACAGGCGCGGCGAATTCGCAGATGCATTATCGAACTTCGAGGCTGCGGTGATGCTCTCTTCCGAACATGACTTGGCTTTTCAATACATCGACCTTATCCACAGCAAACAGCAACTGACTCAGGACCGCCTGCTTCTGGAATGGCAGCGAAACTTCGATACCCATCAGTTGAGCGCAGCTGCCGCGGACTACCGCGATATGGTCTCGTCGAGTAACGGCCGGAGCACGGCAGCTATCACCAGAGCAACGGGAGAATACCGGAAGGCGTTGTCCAGCCTCGTGGAGACCTGGAATCGGACCTGCCCCAGCGGTGATGCGGCGGCGATGAGCGCCATCCGCAGCCAAATTTCGGAGTTGCTTCCTGAACCATCGTTCGGCGAAGACATCCGCGCACAAATGACGGCATGCGCGGAAGCGAACAACAACGCAACGACGAGCACAACTGAGGTGCAGACCGAAAGCGGACGACCAAAAGCAGCCGATGATCCGGCTGCGGCGGCGGCCGTCAACAATGACTGTCTCGATATGCAGCCTCAGCTTGCATTGACACGCCTGAAAACGCGCGTCGATCCCACCATTCCGAGTGACATCCGACATTATCTGAAGAACGCTGCGCAGCTTGCGATCCGGGTGAAAGCCAGGATCAGCGAGAACGGCGACGTCATCGTCACCGGCATGCCGGAAGGCAATCCGATCGTCAACAGTGTTATTCGCAGTGCCGTCGCACAATGGAAATTTGCGCCGATCCGCGATTCAAGTGGACCCCGCTGTGTCGACACGGAAATTCCGATCCTCATCAAACTGGCCCAATAGATCGGTTATCTGTCTGGGATAGCGAAACGAACGCCTCTAAGATAGGAGTCGAGTTCCGCACGCTCTGCATTCTTGCGGATCACGACGGACAACTCTGTATCTGGATCCTCGATGGCCCGCGATATGCCTTCAATCAAACCTTCGATGCGAGCGACCTCCGCGTGGAGTGCGTCGGCGTGCATGGAGGACTTTTCAATCTGTGCTCGGTGAACTGAGGCATTTGCTTGCTCGTTCTCAAACGCGGCTCGCGACTTTTCCGGATTGGCTTCTACCAGTAGTCGCAAGTGGGTGCACGCGCGCTTGGCTTGTTCCAGTTCACGGCGCAACCGGTCCTGCTCTTCGGTGAATTCGGAGCGGACGCGGTCGGCTGCTGCGGCGAGCTGACGCTGATAATTGGATGTCGTCTCAGACAATTGATGCTGGGCGCGTTGAATTTCCGCGATGAGTTCAGCCCGTTCCGTTTCCCACTGCTCGAGCGCCTTCGCCATTTTGTTGTCGAGATTATTGGCTGCGACTCGTTGCACCTCGGCCAGCGCGCGTTGATGCTGGGACTCGCGCTCTGCCATCGACTGAGTCGCGCGATCGCGTTCGACTACAAGCTGCGCCCGTTCAGCATTCCACCGAGCCGTTAACTCGCCGCGGCCGCGATCGACCGTAGTCGCAATCTGACGCTCGAGAGCGATAGCTGCAGCTTCGTCTGTTTCGGCCCGCGTTCGGTGGTGTTGTTCCCGGC
>Ga0066709_100004486_pt1 | contig 11163 bp, 10 predicted proteins | sample GraSoiAngelo_158_FD_79665 | JGI IMG/M metagenome (GOLD analysis project Ga0066709, IMG submission 79665) | Grasslands soil microbial communities from the Angelo Coastal Reserve, California, USA - 14_1009_16_30cm | ecosystem: Environmental > Terrestrial > Soil > Grasslands | place: USA... | reverse complement strand
GTGCTTGGCGCGGCCGTCCGGGCGCGCCTCCCCGCGGCATTCGTGGCGCCCGTCCACCACCCTCCCGCTGCCCCCGCCGCGCGCTACGCGCGCACGCACGGTCCGTTCACCACGGCCGAGCTTGCGGGCCGCTTCGGCGTCCCCACCGACGAAGTCCGCACCTCGCTGCTCCGGCTCGAACGTGCGGGCCGGGTCGTGCACGGCGAATTCCGTCCGGGCGGCGCCGAGCGCGAGTGGTGCGACGTCGATGTCCTGCGCCGGCTGCGGCGCCGGACCCTGGCTGCGCTCCGACGCGAGATCGAACCCGTCGAACCCGCGGTGTTCGCGCGCTTCCTCGCCGCCTGGCAAGGGGTCGGCGCGGGGCGGCGCGGGCCCGACGCGCTCGTCGACGCCATCACGAGCCTGCAAGGTCTCGCGCTTCCCGCGTCCACCCTCGAGCTCGACGTGCTGCCCGCGCGTGTCGACGGCTACCGCGAATCGATGCTCGACGAGTTGTGCACCAACGGCGATGTCGTGTGGATCGGCGCGGGCGGAATCGGTGCCACCGATGGCCGGGTCGCGTTGTGTTTCCGCGACGAGGGCGGTCGCCTCGCGCCACCCGCGGGCACCGATCGTCCCCAAGGCCCGGTTCATGACGCGCTCCGCGCTCACCTCGAGCGCGCGGGGTCATCGTTCTGGCCCGACCTCGTGCGCGCGGTTCACGACGCGGGAGCTGCTGCCGAGGACGCCGCGGTGCTCGCCGCGCTGTGGGACCTCGTTTGGAGCGGCGAAGTCACGAACGACTCCTTCAGCCCGGTGCGCGCGCTGCTCGCCCGCAAGATGCGTTCGGCGCGCGCCCCACGCGGTCGTCCGCGGCCCGGTCGCTTGTCGCGTCTCGGTCCGCCGTCGGGCGCGGGCCGGTGGTCGCTCGTCGCGGGTCTGCGCAGTCCGACGCCTCCCGCCACGGAAGTCGCGCTCGCCCGCGCTCAGCAGCTGCTCGAGCGGTACGGGGTGGTGACGCGCGAAGCGGTCCGCGCCGAGGGCATCCCGGGCGGCTTCGCTGGCGTGTACGAGACGCTGCGGTCACTCGAGACCACCGGACGGGCCCGCCGCGGTTACTTCGTGGCCGGCCTCGGAGCCGCGCAGTTCGCGCTCCCAGGCGCGGCCGACCGCCTCCGCGCCGAACGCGACGCACCCGTTGACGATCCGATCGTGCTGCCCGCGACCGACCCGGCCCAGCCCTACGGCGCCGCGATCGCGTGGCCCGACTCCGCCGGCCGCCCGGCACGCGCCGCCGGCGCTTACGTCGTGCTGCAAGGTGGACAGCCGCTCGCCTTCCTCGATCGCGCCGCCCGGCAGGTCACCACCTTCGCGTCGAGCGAGGCCGAGCCCGCGGCGTGGATCGAGGCGCTGAGCACCCTCGTCAAGGACGGCCGCTTCCGCCGGCTCGAGTTGCATCGAATCGACGGCATTCCCGTGCGGGAGTCACCGCTCCGCAGTGCGCTCGAGGCCGCGGGCTTCGTCGGCGGCTATCGCGGACTCGTCCTCCACGCGTAGTTTTTCCGAGCCAACGATCCGCAGACGGCCTCGCACCGAAAGGGACGTGATGCAGACGCTCGATCGTGATTCGGTCAGCCTGTACATGGAAGCGCCGCCCGAGACGGTCTACGAGCTCGTCGCCGACGTGACGCGGATGCCCGAGTTCAGCCCGGAGATCCGGCGGTGCAGCTGGCTCGACGGCGCCACCGGACCGGCAGTGGGCGCGCGGTTCGCGGCGGTGAACAAGGTGCAGCGCGGGCCGGCGTGGACCAACAAGCCGGTCGTGACCGTCGTGGAGCCCGGACGCGCGTTCGCGTTCGCGCGCACCGAGAAGTTCGGCGGCACCGTCGAGTGGACGTATCGGTTCGAGCCCGAGCGCAGCGGCACCAACGTCATCGAGTCGTACGAGGTGACGCGTCCGATCTCGCGCATCGGGTGGTTCATCATCGGAGGGCTCTTCGGTCGGAAGAACCGCGCCGCCGACTTGCGCGCCGGGATGCAACAGACACTGGAGCGTGTGAGGGCAGTAGCCGAGCGCGGGTAGGGAAGGTGGACGTCGACGAACTGCTCACCGCCGCGGTGAACGAGGCGGGCGTTGACAACTTCGGTCCCGAGCGCGACGCGATGTTGGAAGGCCTGAGCATCCTCGTTGACTCCGTCAACCGCGAAGCCAAGCTCAGCGCCGAAGGCGAAGCCATGTTCGCAGCGACGATCCATTCGCTGCTGACGCGTCGCCTCGGCATCGAAGACTGGCACGCGCGTCATCCCGAAATCGGTGAGGAGGAGATCGAGTCGATTCTGTTCGGGATCGGTCTTCCCCGGACCGGATCGACGGCGCTCAGCCATCTTCTCGCGCTCGACCGAAACGTCCGGCCGTTGCGCCAATGGGAGGTAATTGCGCCCACGCCGCCGCCGGACCTCGCCACGGAGGATACGGATCCACGGGTGCTCGCCGTACTCGCGGCCATCGAGAACCCGCCGGAGATTCCCGTCGAGATGCGGGCGTTGCTTCCGATTTCGCCGGATGGTCCGGCCGAGTGTCTCGACCTCATGAGCATTACGTTTCGGTGCGTCGCGCTCGACGCGATGGCGAAGACGCCGTCGTACTCCGAATGGCTGCGCCACGAGTGCGACTTCGAGCCCGCATACCGATTTCATCGGCGCGTGCTCAAGCTCTTGCAATGGCATCGCCCGCCGTCACGGTGGCGCGTCAAGAGCCCGGCGCACACCCTGAGCGTCGACGCGCTCGACGCGGTGTATCCGCAGGCGCGCTTCGTGATGACGCACCGCAACGCGGTCGCTGTCATCGCATCAGTCGCCAGCGTCGAGATGATCATCGGCGGCATGACGATGGGGAATCCCGACCGCGAGTACATCGGGCGCAATTCCACCGACGTCTGGGACACCGCACTCCGCCGGCTATTGGCGTTCCGCGACCGCGTCGGCGACGACCGCTTCTACGACATCACGTTCGACGAGATGGAGTCCGAACCGCTCGCCGCGATCGAAGGGCTCTACGCCTGGCTCGGCGAAGACCTCACGGCCGAGACCCGAACTGCAATGGAGGCTTGGGTCGAACGCAACCGCACCGAACGCGCGCAGATCGGCTCGCACCGTTACCAAGCCGAGGACTTCGGCCTCGACCGCGAGCAACTCCGCGAGCGATTCGCGTACTACGAAGCACGCTTCCCGAACCTGCGTATTTCTGGATCCCTCTAGGTACTTCAAATACGCACGTCGGGCGGGGCGCCCGTGTACGCGGCGCGTATGCGATACCGGAGGCGATGCGGGTATTCCTCGAGTCCGTGCGCGATCCAGCCCGCACACCGTGCCACTGCGAAGATCGCTTCTCCGCCACCGGGCACCATGTCGTTCGCCTCGGCGAAGACTCCCAGCGCAAAGTCGACGTTGGGATGCGGACCGCCTTCGCGCTGCACCACGTCGAGCACCTGCGTCGCCGCCGTCCAGATTTCGCGCCGCGGCCGCGCGCGTCGGACCGCGTCGAGCAGGACCGGCGCGCGCGGGTCGGGTCCGCGATAGACGGTGTGACCAAAACCCGGAATAACGGCCGACTCGCGCAGGCGTGCTCCGATCGCGGCTTCGGGTGAGCTGCCGTCGACGATCTCTCGCAACAAGCGACGCACGTGCTCCGACGCGCCGCCGTGCAACGGTCCGCCCGTCGTTGCGAGACCCGCCACGACGAGGAGGTACGGATCGGCCCACGTCGACGCGGCGATGCGTACGGCGAGGGTGGAGGCGGCGAGTTCGTGATCGGCGAGCAGCACGAGTGCCCGGTTGAGCGCACCGACGCGCGCCGGCGATGGTTCGGCCGACGAGATCCGCGGCCAGAGGCGAGCGGCGATCGACTCGTCGCGGCGCCTCCCGGTGCTTCGGTGCACGACCGGAAGCGAGTCGACGAGCGTCGCGATGAGGCCGCGGCTGCGGGCCGCAACTGACGGAACGCGCCGGTCGTTGCGAAGCGGATCGCAGGTCGCGATGGCGGCGGCTACGACACGAAGGCGGTCGGGCACCGTCGCGGTGTCAGGAAGGGCGGCTTGCGTGCGGCGCGCCACCTCCAGTGCCGCCTCGGGCGCGGGCCACACCGAAGGACTCGCACCGCTCTCCCACAACCACTCGGCGATCTGCTCGTAGGAGACCTCGAGCGCGGCGCGGGTCGCGTCCCAGCCCCGGTAGTACAGGTGGCCGGTCGGGTCCAGCAGCGTGACCGCGGAGTCGACAACGACTTCCGGTCCGGCGTTGGGCAAGGTGGTGCCGCGCGTGCGGGCGGCGAGCCGCTCGACGTCGGCCCGGGCGTAGCGGCTCGTCCGGGTGCCGGGGACCCGTTCGGCGTGAACGAGGCCGCGACTGACGTAGGCGTAGAGCGTCTGCGGCTTCACCCGCAGGCGGGCAATCGCCTCGCGGGCAGTCAGCCATTCGGAGCCCATGGCCTCCTCCATGGTCGCCACCTTATATTGATCTAATCAACATTGACGATCTATAGACCTAGTCGCCAAGATCGTGCCGATGAAGGGAGAGGAAATGACCGCAACCCTGACCCCCGTGCCTCGGGGTCTCAAAGGCGTGCTCGTCGCCGATACCGCGCTCGGAGACGTGCGAGGCCTCGAAGGCTTCTACCACTACCGCCAGTACTCGGCGCCCGAGCTCGCCGCGACCCGGACGTTCGAAGACGTGTGGCACCTCCTGTTCGAAGGGGAGCTCCCCGACCTGGCCCAGCGCTCGCGTTACCGCGACGAGATCGCGAGCCTCCGCAAGCTGCCGCAACCGATTGTGGAGCTGCTGCCGATCGTGGCCACGAGCGCACGGTCGCCGCTGGCCGCGTTGCGCACCGTCGTCTCGCAGCTTGCAACAGTCGAGGACTTGCCGACTTCGTACGACGCCGACCCGGCGACGTTGCGGGCGAACGCCATGAGGGTCTGCGCCGTGGTGCCGGTCATCGTGGCCGCGCTCTATCGGCTCTCCATTGGAGAAGAGCCAATTGATCCCCGTTCGGATCTCTCACACGCCGCGAACTATCTCTACATGATCGAAGGCGAAGTGCCGGACACCGCGCGCGCCCGCGCGATCGAGCAATACCTCATCCTCGCGATCGACCATGGCTTCAACGCGTCCACGTTCACGGCGCGCGTCGTGACGTCGACCGGGGCCGATCTCGGCGCCGCGGTGGTGGCGGCGCTCGGCGCGCTGTCGGGCCCCCTTCACGGTGGCGCGCCGAGCCGTGCGCTTGACACGCTCGACGCCATCGGAACTCCGCAGAACACCGAGGCGTGGGTCCGGGACGCGATCGCCAACGGTAAGCGGATCATGGGGTTCGGACACCCGGTCTACAAGACGGCGGATCCGCGCTCCGTGATGTTGCGCGACATTGCCCGGCAACTCGGCGGACCACTCGTCGAGTTCGCGGAACAGGTGGAGACCACGATCGAGCGGGTGCTCGCCGAGCTCAAACCCGGTCGGGAGCTGCACACCAACGTCGAGTACTACGCCGGCGTGGTCATGGAGCTGTGCGCGTTACCGCGCTCGCTCTTCACACCGACGTTTGCGTCGAGCCGCGTCGTGGGCTGGTGCGCCCAGGTGCTCGAGCAAGCGCGCGATGTCGCGCTCATCCGACCGAGTGCTCGTTACGTCGGCCCGCCGGCACCGCAGCCAGTGCCGACGCCGGGGTGATCGTCAAGGAAGCCGGACCGACCCGTCGTCGGCGATCTGCCACGCGGGGTTGTGCGCGACCTCCCACGGATGACCGTCGGGGTCGATGAAGACCCCCGTGTAGCCGCCCCAGAACGTGGCCGCGCCGGGCCGGCCGATCGTCGCCCCCGCGGCCGCGGCCTCGTCGAGGATGGCGTCGACTTCCTCGGGTGAGCGCACGTTGTGCGCAAGCGTGACGCCGCCCCAACCACCGCCGTCGTGCACGGCGCTGTCTTCGGCGAGCTTGTCGCGACCCCAGAGGGCAAAGATCATGCCGCCGGCCTGGAAGAAGACGACGTCGCCGTCGGGCGAGTCGCCGGCCCATCCCAGCGACTCGTAGAAGGCGCGGGCGCGTCCGGTATCCGCGACGCCGAGTGTGATCAGCGAGAGTCGTTGTTCCATCCAACGAGCATCGCACGCTGGCGCGAGGCACTGCGAGTGCGGTCGTGTCCTACGCTGCACGCGTGCCCGAGGGTGACACCATCTTCAAGACCGCGCGCAATTTGCGCACGGTGCTCGTCGGCCGCAGCATCGTTCGCTTCGACGCGCCACGGCTCATCGGGCCGCGACCACGGCCGGGCACGCGAATCGACGCCGTCGAGTCACGCGGCAAACACCTCTTGGTGCACTTCGCGGACGGCCGGGTGCTGCACACCCATCTGCAGATGAGCGGCACGTGGCACCTCTACCGGCACGGCGAACGGTGGCGCCAGCCGATCCAGCGAGCGCGTGTCGTGCTCGAGGTCGACGACGGCACGGTCGCGGTCTGTTTCCTCGCGCCGGTCGTCGAAGTACTGACGGAGCACGACACCCGGCGACCCGCCGCCGGCCTCGACCGTCTCGGCCCTGACCTCTGCGACGCCGCGCCCGACCTCGACGCAGTGTTGAGCCGGCTGGAGCGTCTCGACCCGACCACGGAGATCGCGGGCGCCCTGCTCGACCAGCAGGTCGCATCCGGGATCGGCAACGTCTACAAGAGCGAGGTCCTCTTCGCGTGCGGCGTGCATCCCTCGACCCCGGTGAGCGCACTCGATCGCGACATGCGGCGCCGCCTTTACGAGACCGCCTCACGACTCCTGCGGGCGAACCTCGAACGGGCACGGCGGACCACGGTGCCGCAGGGCCTCGCGGTGTACGGTCGCGCCGGCCGGCCCTGCCGGCGGTGTGGCACCCTCATCCGACGGCGTCGCCAAGGGCCGGGGGCGCGCTCCACCTACTGGTGCGCAACGTGTCAACCGTTCGCGCCAGACTGACGGACCCCACACGACAGGAGTCGACCATGGGAATCATGGACAAGGTCAAGGCCACGTCCCAGAAAGTTGGCGAGAAGGCGAAGGGCGCGGTCGAGGCCGGCCAGGAGAAGCTCGACGAGACCAAGACCAAGAAGCACATCGGCGAGCTCAAAGAAGAGCTGGGCGGGATCATCTACGCGCAGCGCACCGGCACGGCCGCCGCAGGCGCGGAGACCGAGATCGAGCGCATCGTCGGCGAGATCAAGACCGCCGAAGAGCATCTCGGCGAACTCGCCGCCAGCTAGCGCGCCGCAGCGAGCGAGCGAAACTAAAGGGTAGCGAAGGCGGACGCGGCTTGGATGAGGTCGGCGGCCAGCGCGTGGTCGCCGTCGATTCGGCATGGGAGCGCGTCGGGGGCGATGCGCTCACCTACGCGTCGGCACCAGTCGACGACGTGCGCGGTCACCGTGACATCGGGAACGGCGTTCGGCTCGCCGCCGCCCATGGCGACGAGCCATTCGCCGCCGCCTTCGCCGGTGAGCACGAGACGCGCGGTGTGGCCGGGGCGCGACCGGCCAGTCATGACCAGACCAAATCCAGTGGTGCGTCCGGACAGATCCGACATCAGCGCGAGGTGAGCGGGCGACGGTGCGACGGTCGGTAAGCCACGGGCCCGGCGCAAGTCGTCGGCGTGGATCCAGCTCTCGAACGCGCGGATGACGAGCGCGTCGTGGCGGGACAGCTCGGCGCCGAGCCACGGAACGAGCGTGTCGCGGTTCAGGGGGTTGGCCGCCCAGTTGCGGTTGACGTCGATCGTGCGGCGCAAGAATGCGACCACGTCGTCGAGGGATTCCGCCGCAAAGTGAGCGATCAACTCGCGGGTGCGTGCGTCGATGTCGGTGACGGTGAGCTCGGGGATCGTGGGGTTGCCGTGTAGCTGCGCCAACAGGCTCTCTTGCGCGCCGCAGTGCACGACTAGATCTCGCACGGACAGGCCGTTCGCGGTCGTCGCCGACAACATGGCTGCCGGCAACGCGTCGATGACATCCAGAAGCGTGTCGGTCAACGTCGCGTACAGCTCGAGCACCAGTTCGCGCGCCCGACGCTGCCGCGCGGCGCCGAGCACTCGTGCGCGTAAGCCCGCCGGCGGTTCGGTTGCGGCGTCGGTTCCGAGGCGAGCGGCGGCCGCGCGCAGCTGGTCTGCGTTTCGACGGAGCTCGGGGTCCTGCGCCAACGCGGCGTCGATCTCCGGCAGTTCTTCGGGCTCACACGCATCGAGTGCGTACGCACCGAGCAGCTCGGTCGGATCGTTCATGCCCACTGCGCCAGCCCTTCCGGTTCGAGCGCTTCGGCAAGGCGGCGCAGGCCGAGCCGCAGCCGCGACTTCGCCGTTCCTTCTGGGATCCCCAGCACGCGTGCGACCTCGCGATAGGTCTTGCCCCCGAAGTATGCGATCTGGATTGCGATGCGCTGGTCGTCGGGAAGGATGTCGAGCACACCGCGCACGCGGTTCGCGACCACCGATGACGTCGCCTCGTCGTCGACCGATGCCGCCGAGTCATCGCGGCTGTTGGCGGCGCGTTGGGCGCGGCGGCGCCGTGCCTCTTCGCGGCGGACGTAATCGACCGCGCGCCGGTGCGTCAGCGTGCCGAGCCACGTGCGCAGCGAGCCGCGATCCGGGTCGAAGCTGGACGGCGATTCCCAGATGCTCATGAAGACGTCCTGTGAAACGTCCTCGGCCGCGGTGCGGTCACCGATGACGCGCAGCGCGAGGCCGAACACGAACGACGCGTACTTGTCGTAGATCTCGGCGAGCGCCGACTCATCGGCCTCCATGAGGCGGGCGCGTAACGGTCGTTCCCAGTGGCTCGGGTTGTCCGGGGCGATCCTCGCCTCGGTCATGCGCGCCGCCCCCACACCTCGTGATTCGCCGTGCGGCATCCTCGCGGATCAGTCGGGCGCCGAGCCAAGCGGGTCGGCCCGTCCGGCCACGTGCGATTAGGCGTGAAGACGACCGAATCGAGGAGGAGTGGATGGCGCCGGGCTACGACCTCGTCATCGTCGGGATGGGCTCGGGTGGCATGGTGGCGGCGGAGTTCGCGGCCGGACTCGACTTGAGGGTCGCCGTCGTCGAGCGCAGCCGCGTCGGGGGCGACTGCCTCTGGACCGGGTGCGTCCCGAGCAAGGCGCTGCTTGCCTCGGCGAAGGTCGCACACCACATGCGCACCGCGGACGAGTTCGGGATCGGCTCGGTCGAGCCGGTGATCGACCGGGCCCGGGTCTGGGAGCGAATCCGCGCGGTTCGGGAGGCGATCGCGGCGAGCGACGACAACCCGGACCGATTCCAAGAAGCCGGTGTCGACATCTTCTACGGTGCGGCGCGTCTCACCGGTCCGAACGAAGTGGCGGTGACCACTGACGACGGTGCGGTCACCCGGCTCGAGACGCGCTACGTCCTCCTCGCCACCGGCAGCCGCCCGATCGTTCCGCCGATCGAAGGGCTCGCCGAAGCGGGCTTCGTCACGAGCGAGACATTGTTCGAGCTCACCGATCCGCCCGCGAGCGTCAACGTCGGCGGTGGACCGGTTGGCGTGGAGATGGTGCAGGGCTTCACTCGCCTCGGGATTGCGGCCACGCTGCTGCAGAAGGGTCCACAGATCTTGAGGAAGGATGACCCGGCACTCGTTGACCTGCTCGTCGCGAAGCTGCGCGGCGAGGGCGTGGACGTCCGCGTCGACGTCACGACGACGAAGGCCACCGTCGAGGACGGCCAGAAGGTCGTGTACGGCACCGAGAACGACCGGCCCGCGAGCTGGCGCGCCGATGAGATCCTCGTCGCGGTCGGACGCGCGCCCAACGTCGAAGGACTCGGACTCGAGGACGTCGGAATTGCGACGCATCCGCGCGGCGTCGTCGTCGACAACCGCGGCCGCACGAGCGTCCACTCGGTGTACGTGTGCGGCGACGTTGCCGGTCGCCATATGTTCACGCATTCGGCCGCGTACGAAGGCGTACGCGCGGTACGCGACATATTCTTTCCGGGCACCGGCAAGGTCGTCGCGTCCGTTCCGTGGTGCACCTTCACCGATCCAGAGCTCGCGCATGCCGGATTGACCGAGGCGGAGGCGCGTACGGCGTACGGGAGTGGCGTCGAGGTGTGGCACCAAGAGCTCGCCCACAACGATCGCGCCCGCGCCGACGGCGTTCCGGAGGGCGCCATCATGATCGTCACGCACAAGAACCGCATCGTGGGCGCGCACATGCTCGCACCGGCGGCCGGCGAGATGATCCACGAGCTCGCCCTCGCGATCGAGCAAGACGTCAAGCTCAGCGAGCTGTCCCAGTTCGTGCACGTCTACCCGACGATCTCGACCTCGATCGCCCAACTTGCCGGCGAAGCCGCCTTCGGAAAAGCCGACAAGCTCCGCTGGCTCATCCGCTGACATCTCGCGCTAGGCACGCATCGCATATTCGGCAGGGAAGAAGACGGCGCCGACGGTGCCGGGGCCCGTATGGGCGCCGATCGACGGGCCGACCTCGTAGCGGATGAGCTCGACCGTTGTCGGCAACCCTGACAGCCGCTCGGCGAGGGTGCTGGCCGCTCCCGGCGCCGCGGCGTCGCCAACTCCGACAAGTTGTGCACGTCCCGCCGCGCCGCGTGACGCCTCGTCGACCATCCTGTCGATCGCGCCATCGAGGTCGTGCACGCGCGCGGCTACGTCGATCCGCCCGCCGGCGAGAACGAGCACCGGTACGCCCTCGCCCTCCGTCGCACCCGCGCCGAGTCGGCCGCCTCGGTCCGCGAGCTCGAGCACACCGGCAACGAACACATTGCCGACCACGGCCGCGACCGCCTTCGCTGCGGCCGCGCACGCGTCGCGGCTACCACCGCGTGCCCGCGTCTCCGCCGCGGCCCAGACGCAGCACGCGACTGGAAACGACGCGGTGCCGGTATCGACGATCTCGACCGGGACGGACATCGCTTCCGCGGCGATGCGGGCCGCGTTCACGGTGCCCGAGATATTCGAACCCAGGTGTACCGAAAGGATCTCGGTCGCGCCGACCGCGGTCACGGTCACGTACGTAACGGCGAACTCGCCCGGTGACGGCGCAGACGTCGACACCGACGCGCCCGCGCCGAGCCAGGCGTAGAACTCTTCGTTGGTGATGTCGACGCCTTCCCAATATTCGACGCCGTCCACCACGACGG
>Ga0066709_100004484_pt1 | contig 11165 bp, 9 predicted proteins | sample GraSoiAngelo_158_FD_79665 | JGI IMG/M metagenome (GOLD analysis project Ga0066709, IMG submission 79665) | Grasslands soil microbial communities from the Angelo Coastal Reserve, California, USA - 14_1009_16_30cm | ecosystem: Environmental > Terrestrial > Soil > Grasslands | place: USA... | reverse complement strand
CACGACGAGGGCGACTCTGGGGTTGCGTTGCACGTCGCGAAACTTCTTCCGTCCAGCGAAGCCGTGGCCGCCCACATCGATCGCGTCGTGTTCGGGGTTGTAGCGGAAGGCCACCGGCACGACATGCGGCTGCCCGTTTTCGCCGACGGTGGCAATGCGACCGAGCCGCTGAGTCTTCAGGTATGCGATCTCGGCATCGCTGAAGAGGCTCATCGCTTCTAGACGAATTTCTCCGCGACGGCGAGCTCCGCGTTCAGCACCGATGCCCCAGCCGCGCCCCGAATGGTGTTGTGCGAGAGCGCCACGAACTTGACCCCCAGCACCTCGTCCTCGCGGATCCGCCCGACGGTCACGGCCATGCCGCGTTCGACGTCGCGGTCCAGCACGGGCTGCGGTCGATCGGGCTCCTCGCGAACGACGATCGGGCATCGCGGCGCGGTCGGCAGGCCGAGCTCTTGCGGCTTGCCGCGAAAGCCACGAAGCGTCGCGGTCACGTCCAGGAGCGAGGGTGATCCGCGGAGCGTGAGGGCGATGATTTCGGTGTGCCCGTCGCGCACCGCGACGCGGTTGCAGCTCGCCGACATCTCGAACGCGGCCGCGGCGAAGCTCGAGCCATCCCATCCGCCCAGGAACTTGCGCGATTCCTCGACCAGCTTCTCCTCCTCCTCGCGGATGAACGGCACGACGTTGTCGAGCCCGTCCAGTGAAGCGACCCCGGGGTAGCCGGCGCCAGACAGCGCCTGCAGCGTGGTCACGACCGCGCGCTCGACGCCATAGGCGCGCTGCAGCGGCGCGGTCGCGAGGCTGAACCCGATGGCCGAGCAGTTGCCGTTGGCCACGATCGAGCCTGACCAGCCGCGCCGCTTGCGCTGCACGCGCAACGCGTCGAGATGCTCGGGGTTGACTTCGGCGATCACCAGCGGCACGTCGCCATCCATGCGGTGGGTCTTGACGTTGGAGAACACGTGATGACCCGTCTTCGCCAGCCCGGCCTCCCACTCCACCGCGGCCTCGTGCGGCAACGCCGAGAAGCACAGCTCGGCGTCGAGGTCGTCGGTCGTCGGCGTCAGCGTGATGTCGCGGGCGCGCTCCGGGATCGGTTCGGACAGATGCCAGTGCGCCGCGTCGGCGTACCGCTTCCCGGCATTCCGTTCCGACGTCGTGAGGGTCGTCAATTCGAACCAGGGATGCTCCGCCAGCAGGCTCACGAAGCGTTGGCCGACGGTACCGGTGGCGCCCAGCACGGCCACCGTGCGCTTGCGCGCCGCGATCACGAGGCCGCCGCCGCCCGCGCGCTGCGTCCGTGGAACTCCTCATGGATCGCGCGCACCGCGGCGTCGCGCTGCGCCTCTTCGACGACGAGCGAGATGTTGAGCTCGCTCGATCCCTGCGCGATGGCCACGACGTTGATCTTCATGCGGCCGAGGGCGCTGAAGACGCGCGCCGCGACGCCTGGCGTTCCCTTCATCCCCTCCCCTACCGCGGCCACGATCGCCACCGGCTGTTCAGCGTACACGCGGCCGACGTCGTGCCGGCCGAGCTCGGCCGCGAACGCGCGCTCGAGATCGCGAATGATCCGCGCGGTGTGCTCCGCGCCGACGACGAAGCAGATGTTGTGCTCGCTGCTGGACTGGCTGATCATCAGCACTGAGACGCCGTCCGCCGCGACGGTATCGAAGACGCGAGCGGCCATGCCGGGCACGCCGGACATCCCGGCGCCTTCCACCGTGATCAGACCAAGACCGCCCAGCGACGTCGTCGCCTTGACGATGCTGCCGTCGGTCGCCTCGGCATCGGAGGTGATCGTCGTGCCGGCGAACGACGCGTCGAAGGTGTTCAGGATCCGTACCGGTATACGCGCCTCGATCGCGGGCAGCACCGTCCGCGGGTGGATGACCTTCGCACCGAAGAACGACAGCTCCTGCGCTTCCTCGTACGACACGCGCTCCAGCGGTCGCGCGCCGGGCACGCTGCGCGGATCGGCGCTCATGATGCCGTTCACGTCGGTGTAGATCAGGACCTCATCCGCGCCGAGCGCGGCGGCCAAGATGCTGGCCGAATAATCCGATCCGCCGCGCCCGAGTGTGGTCGTGACGCCCTCGCGCGTGGCGGCGATGAATCCGGTGAGGACCGGAACGACGCCGTACCCCAGGCGCGGCGTGAGCTGTTTCGCGGCACGCTCGCGCGTCTCCGTGGACAGCGGCGCGGCCTCGCCGAAGCGCTCGTCGGTAACGATGATGCCCTCCGCCGACAGCGCCTCGGCGCGTGTGCCGGCGTCGTCGAGCGCGGCCGCGACGATCGGGGCCGAAATGCGCTCGCCGTAGGAGGCGATCGCGTCGAGCGAACGTCGCGTCAGCTCGCGCAGGATGGCCACGCTCGACAGCAGCGCCTCGACGCGTTCGGTCAGGTCCGCGATCTCGCGCAGCACGGTCGCACCTTTGACGCCAAGCAGATCGGCGACGAGGTTCTGGTGGCGTCGCGCGATCTCGGCCAGCTCCGACTGTGCGCCGGCGAGGTCGCCGGCCTCGGCGCGCCGCGCGGCACGGATGATCGCATCCGTCGTCCCCGCGGTCGCAGACACGACGACGATCGGAGACCGCTCGCGCGCCGCGGCGACGATCTGCACCACACGTCGGATCGCGTCGGTGGTGCCGACCGACGTGCCGCCGAACTTCAAGATGATCATCGCCGGCTCGCTAACGCCAGTACGTCGCCGAGGATCGCGGTGGCCGTCGCCTCGCCACCGGCGCCGGGTCCGCGCAGTTGGATCGTGCCCGCGTCCGCCGTCGCGATCTCCGCGGCGTTCTCCGGACCACGTGGAGCGGCGAGGATCGACCCCTCGTCGACCTCCTCGAGGCCGACCCGCGCCTTCACCGCTTTCGCGCCGAAATCCGCGGCCGCGACGTAGCGCAGGCGCTTTGCCCGCCGGCGCGCGTCAGCGAGCCGGTCGCGCGACACACCGCGCACGGACTCGCGCCGCACCAACCCGGGATCGAACGGTCGTCGCTCGATGGTCGCGACACAGATCGCCAGCTTATAGGCGGGATCGAATCCGTCGAGGTCCATCGACGCATCGGCCTCGGTGTAACCGGCGCGCTGCGCCGCGCCGAGCGCGTCCTCGAAGAACGTCGCGTCGTCCTCCATCCTGGTCAGGATGAAGTTCGTCGTGCCGTTGAGGATGCCGCGCAGCGAGACCACCTTCGTGCCGGCAAGCTCGCGCAGGGTGGCGATGATCGGCATCGCGCCACCCACCGAGGCCTCGTAGCGCAGCTCGCGCTTGGCCACGCGCGCCGCGGCCTGAAGCTCGGCCCAATGCGTCGCTAGCGCCATTTTGTTCGCGGTCACGACGTGCTTCCCGCGCTCGAAGGCCGCGAGCATGAGCGACCGCGCCGGCTCCTCTCCGCCGAGGACCTCCACGACCACGTCGACGGTGGCGTCGTCGAGCAGATCGAAGGCGTTGGCCGTCAGCCGCGGCACGCCATCCCGGGCGCGCGAGGCATCGCGCACGAACGCGCCGGCGATCTCGATCTTCAGTGCCGGCCGTCGCGCGGCGAGACGCGCCACCGCGGCGCCGACGGTCCCGGCACCGAGCAATGCGATCCTCATCGCAGCGCCTCGGCCAGGAGCTCGAGCGCGACCGCGACACTGGCGCGCCGGTTGCCGTCGCGGTCGAAGCTGAACTGCGATTTCTTGACTCGGCTGCTGCGATCGCTGTCCACAGCGACATAGACGAGTCCGACCGGTTTGCCGGGCGTCGCGCCACCGGGTCCGGCGATACCGGTGATGCCGAGTCCGATATCCGCGCTGAGCCTGCGGCGGGCGCCGGCGGCGAGCGCCTGCGCGACGACGCTCGAGACGGCGCCATGCCCGTGGAGCAGATCCGGTGCGACGTCTGCGAGCACGGTCTTGGCCGCATTGTCGTAGACGATCGCGCCGCCCCTATAGAACGCTGACGCGCCGCCGTGCGCGGTCAGGACCGCGCCGAGCAGTCCACCGGTGCACGACTCGGCCGTGGCCACCGTCTGCTTCGTTTTGATCGCGCGCTGCTGTAGCGCGCGCATCCGTTCGGTGAGCTCATCCAGCGATGGCGCCGCCCTAGGCATGCGCGGCGCGGGCGCGGGAGAAGTAGCGGAGCGCGCTGGTCAGCGACAGGAACACACCACCGACGAGCGCGCCGTATGCGATGCCCAGGAAGACCGATCCGAACGTGGCCATCGCCAGCAACAGGAAGACGCAAGCGACGTCGAGGAAGGCCGTCTTCGCCTTAGATGCCGGCACGGCGGGAAGAGCGATGCCATGCCGGGCCAGCCGCACTCGCAGATCGAACACGAACGCGTCGCGAAGAGCCAGGACGATGAACGCAAACGTCAACGCCGGGATGTGAAGCGCGAACGGAAAGATCGCCGCAAGGATGAGCACCGCGTCGGCGACGGGATCCAGGGCCGAACCCAGCAGCGTGCCACCGTGGCGGCGAGCGACGATGCCGTCGGCGATGTCGGTGATGATCCCGACCAGGAAGCACGCCAGCGCGACGAAATAGAGCCGGTCCGCGTACGGCACGACCACACCGATCCACACGATCGGTATCGCCAGGGCCACTCGCGTGAGCGACAGCGCGTTCGCGGCGTTGAGACGAATGGTATTCATGCCGTCGTCGCCCGCAGCCAGGTGGCACCGGCCCCGTTCACCCGTGCGGACACGAACGAACCGATCGGTGGCAGCGCTCCAGCAGGAACGCGGACGCTCACCTCGCCATCGACCTCCGGGGCCTCGCGCACGCTCCGACCGATGGCCCAGCGCCGCTCGTGCCGCTCGACGAGGATCGCGAAGGTCTCGCCGACGACGCGGCGGTTCGCTGACAGCCCGATCCGCTGCTGCAGGCGCTGCGCCCGCTCGAGCCGCTCGCGTTTGACGGCGTCGGGCACCTGCGCCTCTGCGTCGCCGGCCGGCGTGCCACGCTCCGAGGAGTACGGGAAGAAGCCGGCATGCTCGATCCGCGCCGCCTCCAGGAACTCGAGCAGCGTCGTGAACTCCGCTTCGGTCTCGCCAGGAAAGCCGACGATGAACGTGCTGCGCAACGTCATGTCCGGGACGCGAGCGCGGATCCGCTCTATCAGCGCGAGGTGCCAGTCCGCGCTTCCACCGCGCTTCATCCGCCGCAGCGTGTCGCGATGCGCGTGCTGCAGCGGCATGTCCAGGTACGGAACCACCGCGGCGCACTCTCCCATCGCGTCCAGCAGCGCGTCATTGACGTGGTGCGGATAGCCGTACATCAGACGGATCCACACCCCGCGATCGGCGACGCGCGCGTCGAGCGCACGCAACAGCGTGGCCAGGGTGGTGCCGTCGCGGAGGTCGTGGCCGTAGTCGGTGGTGTCCTGCGCGATCAGCACCAGCTCCTTCGTCCCGGATGCGACGAGGAGCTCGGCCTCAGCGAGGATTAACGGCAGCGGCTTCGAACGGAGCGGCCCCTTGAACGACGGGATCGTGCAGAACGTGCAGACGTGATCGCACCCGTCCGCGATCTTGACGTATGCGGACACGCCCCCAGCGACGCGCCGCCAGCCGTCGGTGAGATCGAGGGCGCGTGGCGAGCCGCGATCCGGCACGCCGTCGTGGCACGCCGCGCCGATCTCGGCGATGCGCTTGGTGCCGAGCACCGCGTCGACGCCCGCGATCGCCCGTACCGCGTCAGGCTCGCGCTCCGAGAGACACCCGGCGACCACCAGACGCTGGCCGCGGCGCTTGATCTGCGCCAGCGCCCGCGCCGTGTCCAGCGATTCCTCGCGAGCCGGCGCGATGAAGCCGCAGGTGTTCAGCACCAGGACGTCGGCGTCCTCCGGTCGCGACACCGGAAGGTCGCCCGCGGCGATGAGCCGCGAGGCCATCTCCTCGGCATCGACGACGTTCTTGGGACACCCGAGTGTGTGTAGGTAGTACTTCACGGAGGCTCAAGGATAGGGCCGCGGGCGCGCGGCGGCCTGCCGCCGGTTAGTGACAGACGCCGCTGCCGCTGTCGGTGAAGGACGATCCCTCGACGGGCACAAACCGCCAGTCGTAGCCGCTGGTCCGTAACGTGAGGACGAGCACCCCATACGTGTCGTCGCGCAGCACCTCGCTGTTCGCGATCGGCGCTCGTACCGGATAGAGACTCCTCCCGCCGGTGCCGACGACGAACTCGCGGACACCCGTCGCGGAATCAGGCTTACCGTCGGGTGTCTGCGGAGCGAACCGCTCGTAATCGTGATCATGGCCGTTGAGCACGATCTCGGCTCCGGCAGAGTCGAGCTCCGTCCAGAACGTCCCGTATCGCGGATCGCTGCCGTGCTCGGCGCCTGAGCTCCACCGCGGCTCGTGCCACACGGCGAGAGTGCATGTGGCGGTCGACGCCTGCAGATCGAGTCGCAGCCAGATCGCTTCCGGGGAAGATGGGCCGCAGCCCCCGACCGCCCCACATTCGCCGTTGAGGACGACGATGTGCCATGACCCGAGGTCGTAAGAGTAATAGCCGTTGCTACTTTGGCCAGCGGCCGCGCCGAAGTATTTGAAATAAGCAGCGGCGTTGGGCGTGTAGTACTCGTGGTTTCCCACGGCGGGCCGCATGCGCTCGCGGAACTGCCCCCACGTTCGATCGAAGCAGTTCGCGAACTCTGCGGCGGTACCGCTTTCGTACGCGTTATCGCCCAGCGTCTGGATCGTGCCATCGATCGTCGCGAGCAGGCGCGCGGTCTGTTCGGACTCGCCCGCCCCACAGGCGGCGATGTCGCCTGCAGCGATGAGCGTCGCCACCGGGCCGGCGGAGAACGACGTCGGTTGCTCGACCGAGGGCGTGGCATCAGCTGGAGGGAACGTGTCGATCGGTGGTTCGTAGGCTCGAAGCGAGGCCGCGCTCATGGCAATGAAGATCGCGCACAGCAAGAGGATGACGATGAGCGGCACGCCACGGCGGCGCATCAGACCGTCATGTGGTGTCCGTCTAGGACAGCGCCAGGGCCGATACCGCGGCCGCGGCGGCCGCACGATTCGGTACGCCGAGCTTCCGCAACACGTTCGTCACATGCTTCTGCGCAGTCGCCGTGCTGATCCCGAGGACGTGCGCGATCTCCTTGTCGGCGGCGCCCCTGGCAATGAGTGCAACGACCTCACGCTGTCGCGCCGTGAGCCGCGAAGCACGGCGCGCCTGCGGTGAGTGCAATTGCATCCGAACGAAATCCGCGAGCACGCCTCTCGCGTAGGCGAGCTCGCCGCCGAGGGCCGCCTGGATCGCGCGACGCAGGACCAGAGCGTCCGCGGCGGCATCGACGTAGCCGGTAGCGCGGAGGCACATCGCACGAAGCGCGTCGTCGCGGTTGTGCGGCGATGCCATGACGAGCGTTGGAGCGCGCAGCACCAGACGCGTGAGCTGGTCCCAATCGACGTGGCGATAGGCGGCGAGCACGACGAGCCCGATCTGCGGCGCCGTGCCGTTGAGGTGATTGATGCGGCGCATCGGGACGCCGATGTCGGCGCGCACCAGCGAGTCGTAGGCGTCTCCGATAGGATCGATCACCGCGATTCCCGCGTATTCCACCGGCCCTCACAGTGAGCAAGCGGTCTGCCAGACCGCACCCCCGCCAAGCGGAAGGAAGCATTCCACCAGCTCGGCTGACCAGGTCTCTCGCCCGCACGGCGACCAAGCTCAGTCCGGCTCGGTCGAGTCCAGGTCGAGGGCCCGCCCACTGGTGGCAAAAATCTTGCTCCCTCACCATCCGTGCAGTCGCTGGTCCCTGAAGGCGACGCGCGACCGAGCGCCGACCTCTCTGAACGTCCGTTTGTGCCACCCCGGCGGGCGCTGCTTGCCGGCGAGCGGCTGCTCCGCGCCATCCGTCGATGGGCGGGTCTGGTCGGTATCGCCATGATCGTCGGGGCGGTGGTCTCCTTTGGCGTCAGCCGGGTGATCCCGCCCGAATATCGCGCGACCGCACAGTTGTATCTGGCGCCCGCTCCCAACGCGACGGCATCGGTCGACATCGTCGGCGGCCAGAACCTCGCGCGTAGTTACGCGCAGCTGGCCAACAGTTCGGTGGTGCTTCGGGCGGCGATGGATGATGTCGGCTGGACCGACCTGAAGACGTTCCGCGATTTGGCCAACAGCGCCTGGGTCCGCGATACCTCGATCATCACGGTCAGCTTCAAGCATGGCAACGCTGACTTCGCCGCCCGCGCCGCGAACGCGATCGCCAACGCGTTCATCGTCCAGAGCCGCAGCTTGCAGTCCTCCCTGCAAGGCACCGCCGTACAGCAGCTCGACGAGCAGATCAAGCAGCTGCAGGACGATATCAAGGGGCTCGACGTGCAGATCGCCGCCACCGCGCAACAGGCGCAGAAGGTCCAGCTCGACAGTCAGCGACAGACCAAGCAGCAGACGCTCGCGCAGCTCCTGATGACGCGCGACGACATCAGTCTCGCCGCGGCTCGGGCGCAGAACACGGTCAGCCTTTGGGAGGCGGCGGTGGCGCCGGCCGAGCCGGACTCGCCGCACGTCGGCCTCAACACCGCGCTCGGCGCCATCGTGGCCGGCCTCCTCGTGATCCTCGCGATCGGGATGCTCGGCTATGTGGAGGACCGCATCACCGATTTCGACGCGATGCACGAGAAGCTCGGGATCACGCCGCTGGCCGAGGTCTACCGCGCCGGCCCCAGCGAGACCGCTGCCGGCATGCTCTTCGTCCGCGACGCGCCGATGTCACCGGACGCAGAAGCTTTCCGCGGATTGCGCACGAACATCCTGTTCGCGAGTCCCGATCGCCGCCCGCGGACGATCCTCGTCACATCCGCTCTGCCGCTCGAGGGCAAGTCCGTCGTGAGCGCCAACCTCGCGCTGGCGTTCGCCCAAGCCGGCTCGCCCACAGTGCTCATCGATGCGGACCTGCGCCGGCCGTCGCAGCACCGGCTCTTCGGGCTGGACTCGTCGAAAGGCCTGACCACGTTGTTGACAGCGGACGACCCGCTCGGCCGGCTCGATGCGTTCAGCGTGGCTCCGAATCTGCTCGTCGTCCCGTCTGGTCCTCTGCCGCCGGATCCCGCCGAGTTCCTGTCCTCGGCCCGCATGTCGACTCTTCTCGAGCTGCTCGCGAAGCGCGCGCCGAACGCGACCGTCATCGTGGACACGAGCCCGACGCTTGCCGTCACCGACGCGATCGCGCTCTCCGCCAAGGTCGACGCCTGCCTCGTCGTGGTCGACGCCGCTCGTACGCGCACTGGCTCGGCGATCCGCACGGTCGAGTCGCTGCGACGCGTGCGGGCCCGCATCGTCGGCGGCGTCGTGAACAAGGTCCGCTCGACACCGGCAGGCTATTACGGTTACTACGGCCCAGGCGATGCGCGCAAGAACGCGTCGCGCGCGTCGGGGATCCGCCTCCCTTTTTCTAGCCGCTGGCTTCTCGTTCCGCTTATCGGGATCGTCGTGCTCGGTGCGGGCGCGCTGTTCGCGCGTGCCGGTCAGACCGTAGTGCCTGAAGCGCCGCGTAAGACGGTCTCCCTCGAGCGCGCGATCGAAGAGCTGGCGGCGGCGCGCGTGGCCTGGGAGGGCGACCTGCATGACGCGAGCAGCGCGCGCTCACGTCTCGAGAGCGCGGATGCCTATCTCGCTGACGCCACCGCCGCGGGAGCAGACGCCACGCGTGTCTCATCCGTCGCGCAGGACGTCGCCAGGCTTCGCGCGACCCTCGACGCCGCGCCGGCCAAGAGTGCGCTGGTGGTGAATCTGGCGAAGCTGGACAAGGCCGCGATGCCGACACAGATCGTGATCGCGGGTGTGACGTATGCCCTCGACAGCGGGACGCAGAAGATCTGGCGCATCGACACCGACGGATCCGCCACGGCGGTCATCCAGAAAGGGCTCGCGGGGATCGGGTCACCGCAGCGCATGGCGGTGGCGGGCGATGTGCTGTACGTGCTCGACGACGGCGGGAAGATCTTCAAGTGGCAGCGCGAAACGTTGACGCCGCTGTCCGTGGCTGATCGCCGCTACAAGGACGTGGCCCAATTTGTCGTCGTCGCGAACAGCATGTACGTGCTCGACAAGACCAGTGCTCAGGTGTGGAGGTACCAGCTCGTCGTGGGCGGCTTCGCCGCGCCGGTCGCGCTGCTCGACCAGCCGGTCCCCGGCACGCCGCGGAGCCTGGCCGTGGACAGCGACATCTGGATCGTGACGACCGACGCGCAGGTGCTGCGTTATCACATCAACGCCGGAGCGACAACCGCCTCGCGCGTGCCCTTCGATATCCACTGGACCGCCGACGCCGCGCTGCCGATCGACCTGCAAGTCCGTGACGGCGACTCGCGGCTCTTCCTGCTCGACGATCGTGCGCGTCGCTTCATCGTCGTCGACCGCGACGGCCGCGAAATCGCACGGATCGCGACGGCGCCCGAGCTCCCGCGACCCATCGCGTTCGCGATCTCAGGCGACGGCATCCTGAGCGCTAACGAGGGCACGATCCAGCGCACGCCGATCCCGAAGTAGGCCACGGCTTGCGCGCGGCGACCGCCGCGACGACCCGTTTCGATTTCGCCGGCTCGACGGTGCGTCGCGCGATCGTCGCCATGGTCGCGTTGAAGCTCGCGGGTATCGTCCTGGTGATCGATCCGCAGGGCCTGCAGTCCTTCGACTTTCCGAAGTCTCTCTTCTCACGAGCGCTGGCGTGGCTCATCGGTGGATGCATCGTCATCGCGTTCGTGCGATACGGCGCGGGGATCCTCCCGCGGACGCGCTTGCATCTCTTCGTGGCCGGGTTCGCGGCGGCGGCGACGCTATCGGCGATCGTCGCACCGGTGCCCTACGTCGCCCTCTTCGGCGACCAGGACAGCTATCTCGGCCTCAGCCTCGTCGCCGACATGCTGGTCCTGTATCTCGGGCTCGCGATCGCCTTCCGCGATCGCGACGACGCGCTCGCCCTCACGGCGCCGCTCGCGGCCGCCGGCGTCATTGCGCTGCTGTACGGCGCGATACAGCGGGCTGGACTCGATCCAATTCGCTGGACCGAGGATGCCGGCGCACGTCCGTTCTCGACATTCGGGCACCCCGACGACTTCGGTTTCGCCCTGGCGCTTCTCTTCGCCGCCGCGGCCGCGATCGCGGTCGGTCCGAACACGCCGTCAGTCGCTCGCGCAGCCGCGGGCGTGTT
>Ga0066709_100004483_pt1 | contig 11165 bp, 7 predicted proteins | sample GraSoiAngelo_158_FD_79665 | JGI IMG/M metagenome (GOLD analysis project Ga0066709, IMG submission 79665) | Grasslands soil microbial communities from the Angelo Coastal Reserve, California, USA - 14_1009_16_30cm | ecosystem: Environmental > Terrestrial > Soil > Grasslands | place: USA... | reverse complement strand
GGCCGTTGCCCCGGCGCCGCCGCGGGGGGGCGGTTTTGCCTGGAACCAGGACGTCTACTGGCGCTCTCTCGAAACCACCTACGTCCATGCGCGTGCCGCCGGCTGCGAGACGGCCGTCCCCGCAGCCGCTCGTGAGCTGTCGGCTCTGAACGCCTGGGCCGATCTCCTCCTCCGGACCAGGCTGGCCCCCGACGCCGTGGCGCTCGACACGCTGGAACGACGGTTCTTCCGGCTGGCGCCGCTCGTCGCGGCGTGCCCGCGAGACTTACGCGCCTACGTCCGCCTGTCCGGTCGCCTTCGTGATGCGGTCAAATGGCAGTCCCGCCGCTGGGATGTCGCCGCTCAGGCGGCCCGGGCACGGTTGTACCGCTCTCTCTACGGATTCCGCGGCGCCGTCGAGGAGGTGATGCTGCAGCACCCCGACAGCAGCCCGGCCCTCCTCGCGGGACGCGCCGAGCCGTCGGCTACCCCCGCGACGATCGTGCAAGGCGTCGAGATCCATTCTGGGGACATTCTCATCTCGCGCGGCGGCTACCCGACGTCGGCGCTCATCGCGCGAGGCAACGACTACCCCGGCAACTTCTCGCACGTCGGCCTCGTTCACGTCGACAGCACGACGCACGTCGCTTCAGTGATCGAAGCCCACATCGAGCGCGGTGTGGCCGTTTCGACGGCGGACCAATACCTGGGGGACAAGAAGCTCCGGCTCATGGTGCTGCGCCTTCGGGCAGATCTGGCGCAGCTGACGCGCAATCCGATGCTGCCGCATCGCGCCGCGTCGCTGGCGCTGGCGCGCGCCCGCGCCGGACGCATTCCTTACGACTTCGACATGGATTACACCGACCGGTCGAAGCTCTTCTGCTCGGAGGTCGCCTCGTCGGTGTACCGCGAGCTCGGCGTGACGTTGTGGACGGGCTTGTCGACGATTTCGGGAGCGGGGTTGCGTCGCTGGCTCTCGTCGTTCGGCGTGCGCCACTTCGAGACGCAGGAGCCGTCGGACCTGGAATACGACCCCCAGCTCGTCGTCGTCGCGGAATGGCGCGACCCAGGCGCCTTGCTCAAGGATCACATCGACAACGCCGTCATCGACGCGATGCTCGAGGGCGCCGAGGCGGGGGACGGGCTCACGTACCCGTGGTACCAACTGCCGTTCGCTCGCCTCGCCAAGGGGTACAGCTGGGTCCTCCACCGGTTCGGCGCGGTGGGCCCCGTGCCGGCAGGGATGGCGGCGCGGGCCGCCCTACGGAACGGCGCCTTTTCCGATCGACAGCGGCGGATCGCCGCTCGCGTCGCCGCCGCGGCGGCGCAGGTGACCCGCGCGCAGGGCTATCCACCCCCCTATTGGACCCTGCTCGATCTGGCCCGGGTCGAGACGCCCAAGGAACCGTGACCGTCGATCCGCTCGGGGCCGCGCTGCAGCGGCTCCAGGCCGGCTTCGCCGACCTCCCGGCAGCCGATCAGCCTGTCGATCACGCGGCCCTCGCCCGCGTGCTGACCGATGTCGCCGAGCGGCTGAAGGACAACTACCCCTACTTCCATCCCCTCTACGCCGGCCAGATGCTGAAGCCGCCGCATCCCGTGGCGCGCCTGGCCTACGCGCTCGCGATGTGGCTCAACCCGAACAACCATGCCTTGGACGGCGGTCGGGCCAGCTCCGCGATGGAGAAGGAAGCGGTGGCAGAGCTGGCCCGCATGATCGGGTGGGAGGCGCACCTGGGTCACCTCTGCGGCGGCGGCACGATGGCCAACCTCGAGGCGCTGTGGGTGGCGGGGCAGCTCCGCCCCGGCGCCGCGATCGTCGCCTCCACTCAGGCGCACTACACCCACGGCCGCATCAGCGGCGTGCTCGGCCTGCCCTTCGAGGCGATCGCGTGCGACCGCCGCGGCCGGCTCGACGTGCCAGGTCTCGAGCGCCGCCTCGCCGCGGGCGGCGTCGGCACCGTGGTGGCGACGATCGGCACCACCGCCACGGGCGCCGTCGATCAGCTCCCCGCCATTCTCGCCCTGCGCGAGCGCTACGAGTTCCGCCTCCACGCCGACGCGGCATACGGCGGCTACTTCGGGCTCGCGGCGAACCTCACGCCGGAGACGCGCGTGACCTATGACCGCCTGCGGGAGGCGGACTCGATCGTGATCGACCCGCATAAGCACGGCCTACAGCCGTACGGGTGCGGGTGCGTGCTGTTCCGCGATCCGGCCGTCGGCCGGTTCTACAAGCACGACTCACCGTACACGTATTTCAGCTCGACGGAGTTGCACCTGGGTGAGATCAGCCTGGAGTGCTCGCGGCCGGGGGCCGCCGCCGTCGCGCTCTGGGCAACGCAACGCTTGCTGCCCCTCGGCAAGGACGGTGACTTCGCGCGCGGGCTCGCCGCCGGCCGGCAGGCGGCGCTGACGCTTTACGATCGGCTGACGGCGGACCGGCGCTTCGTCACCGCGGCGCCGCCGGAGCTGGATATTCTGGTCTGGGCGCCCCGCGCCGCGCGGGTGAGCGAGGCGTCGTCGCGGGCCCGCCGCCTGTTCGACGAAGCCGCGCGGCGCCACCTTCATCTCGCCCTGGCCGAGCTGCCGGTGGAGCTCTTCGACGTGGACCGGATGGAGCGGGATCGGCCGACGCTCACCTGCCTGCGATCCGTGCTGATGAAGTCTGAGCACCGAGAGTGGGTGGATCGGATTTGGGGGATTCTCAGCGACGCGACCGACGTGATGTCCTGCGCCCCCTAATCCACGTCCCCCGCCGACAGCCGCACGATGATGTTGCGGCCTGGGTCGAGCGCGAACTCCTTGTAGCGGCTCAGGAAGCTGCGGTACCTGGTGTTGAAGAGGTTGCGCACCGCCACGTCGAGCCGCATCGCGCGGCCGAACAGCGTGACCTCGCGGCCGGCACTCACGTGCACCAGAGTGTACCCCGCCGTTTGAATATCCAGCGGACTGGGCCGGTGTTGCCGCGCGTAGCCGTCGACGTCGATCTCCAGGGCGTCGCGCCACCCGAGGCCGATCCCCGCCCGGAGCGGGGGCACGAGCGGCAGCGGCTCGTGCGCGGTGAGGTTCGTGCCACGCACGCCGTCGATGCGCGCCCGCGCGAGGACGCCCGGCCGCACTTCCGCCTCCAGTGAGGCTTCCGCGCCGAGCAGCTCGGCGTCGGCCTGGGCGTACTGGTACACACGCAGGGAGTCGATGAAGACCGCGGTCGGCGCGATGTAGATGTACCGGGAGATCCGGTTGTGATACGCCGCCAGCTCCGCGTGCGCGCGCGGCCCGCCCCACCGCACGCCCAGATCTACGCTGCGACCCGCCTCGGGGACGAGGGCGGCGTCGCCCCGCTCGTACCGGGCTTCGCCGAGGTGCGGCCCGTTCGCGAATAGCTCGAACAGGGTAGGCGCGCGCCACGCGCGCCCCAGATTCAGGCTGACTGCGACCTCGGCCGCCGGCCGCCACACCACCCCCGCGTCGCCCGACCACGCGGTGGCGTCGCGGGTCCGGGCCCCCAGGCCCAAGGCCGTGTCGGCGTCGGCGCTGAGCCGGCGCACATCCACCCGCGCACCCGCCAGCAGGCTCCACCGCGGGCCAAGCGAGAGCTGCTCGAACGCGAACGCCGCCGCAGAGCGCACTCGCGCGTCCGGCACCAACGGAATCCGCCCGCTGGCGTCGTTCCACTGGCCCAGCGTCGACAGGCCGAGGGTGCCCTGCAGCGCCGTGCCCGCCCCATGATGCGCCAGCAGATCGAGCGACGCCGTTTGGAGCAGCAGGTTGAAGGCCTCCGACTCCCCCACGGCCCCGCCGCCGCCCGGCACGGTATCGTCCGACACTTCGATCAACGAGTGCCGCTGGAATTGGCCCTTCGCGACGAGGCGCCAGGGGCCTGTCACCCGCTCGGCAGTGACTTGCAGGCGCTCATCCGCCGACTTGCGTTCCGGTCCGCCCTCCTCGCCACCGGTCGCTGCGGTGTCCGGACCGTTCGCTTCCAGCAGCTTGAACTCGCCCCCGTTGTGTGCCACCCGGACTGACAGGCCGCCGCGCGCGCCGCGCCACCCGCCCACCGCTTCCGCATTCGCGGAGCCGAACCCCGTGTTCTCCAGCTCTCCCGCGGGCGTATGCAGAGCCCCCGCGAACCGGCCGACTGCCGCCACGCGCCAGCCGAACCGGCCGCGCGCCCCCTCCGCCCGCCCCGCGAGGCCGAGCTCCGCGTTGTTCGTCGCCCCCGACAGAGTGAAGCCGGTGCGCAAAATGGCGGCGCCGGTGCCGGCGTCGGGGAGATCCTCGGAGATCACGTTGATCACACCACCCAACGCGTCCGACCCGTAGAGTACGCTCGCCGGCCCGCGAATCACCTCGACCCGGCGTACGAATCCCGTCTCGACCGAGGGGCCGTCCTCGTCGCTCCATGAGTAGTCCTCGAGCCGGCTGCCGTTCTCGAGCACCAGGACGCGCGACCCGGTGAGACCGCGGATCACCGGCTTCCCGATCTGCGCTCCCGTGCTCAAGGTGCGGAGGCCCGGGAGTCCCTCGAGCACGTGCGCGAGCGAAACGCCCTGCGCTCGTCGCAGCGCCTGGCCCCCCAGCGACGCGACCGGAAGAGGAGAACCCTCGGTGGCGATGGGCGAGCGAGTCGCCGTGACCGTGACGGGCTCGAGACGAAACGGGCTGGGAGCCAGGGAGACAACTATCGTCTGCGGACCGGCGACGATGATCTCGCGCACCGCCGGCGCAAAACCGGCGCGCCGGATCACGAGCGTGTAGCGACCGGGCGGCAGCGCCACCTGGAACGCGCCGTCCGGACCGGTCGCCACGCGGCGACCCAGCTCGGGGATCTCGACCGTGGCGGCCGCGACGGCCTGGCCGGTCTCGTCGGTGACGTGGCCGGCGACTTGGGCCGCGGCGGCCGAAGGAAGAACGATGAGGGCGGCGATGAGGAGGGGGCGCATAATGCTAAATACTACGCCCATTCCGGCTGGAGCGCTGCGCTTCAGACCCCCCCGATCGCTTCGATCGGATCGAGCCGCGCCGCTCGCCGGGCGGGATACCAACCGAACAGCACCCCCACGAGCAACGCGAAGAGGATGGCCAGGAACACTCCGGGGATGTTTACGGGAATCACGAACGGCTTGCCGAACTGGCGGCCGATCAGCTCGGTAATCACGGTGAGCCCCGCCCCGCCGGCGATGCCGACGACGGCGCCGAGGAAGGAGAGCGTGAGGGACTCAGCGAGGAACAGCTGCAGCACCGCTGCATCGTCGGCGCCGAGCGCCTTGCGCATGCCGATTTCTCGCACGCGCTCCCGCACGGAGATCAAGAGCACGCTGAACAAGCCGATCCCGCCGACTACGAGTGTGACGCCGGCGATGGTGAACATGACGCCGTTCCAGCCGCCGAGGATGTTGTCGGCCATCGCGAGGTCCGACAGGACGTCGGCCGCCTCGTTCTGGACCTCGAAGTCTTCCGTGCCGCCGTGGCGTTGGCGCAGCAGCGTGACGCCCCGCCGCAGGACATCGCCGAACTCGGCCGAGCCGGCCGCCGTCACCAACGCCTGGTTGACCCGACTCTCCCCCTGGTAGTACCGCGTGAGATAGGTGTACGGGATGTAGATGCGACGCCCTACCCACGAGAAGTCGGCGGGGATGATATCGAACTCGATCGGGGCGACGACGCCCACCACCAGAAACCGCACGCCGTCGATCGTAATCGTCTGTCCGACGGGGTCCGCGCTCCCGAACAGGTCGTGCACCATTTCCGAGCCCACCACGGCCACCCGGGCGCGGTTTGCGATGTCGAGCGGGCGAATGCTGCGGCCCGCCGTCATCCGGTAGTTGCGCATCTCCAGGTAGCCGGCGTCCACGCCGTCGATCCGGATGCGGCGACGGTCGGCCGGGCCGTTGACGACATACTCCTGGCCCAGGTTCCGCCCGTGCACGCTGGCGACGCCGGGGAGGGCGCGCAGGGCGTCGAGATCGGCCAGCCGCAACCCGGTGTGGCGCAGGTCGGTCGCCGTGCGCGCGTCGGAGCGGGGGCCGCGATCGAATGCGATGAAGCTGCGCGACAGCCCCATCGAGATGAGGTCGTCGTACACCAGCGTCTTCATGGCGGACGCGAGCGACGTCATCGAGACGACCGACGCCGTTCCGAACACGATCCCCGAGAGCGTGAGCAGGGAGCGGAGCTTGTGCGCCCCGATCTCGCGGAGCGCGTCGGTCACCAGCTCCCACCACTCACGCATAGCGCAGCGCCTCCACCGGGGAGAGCCGTGCGGCGCGCAGCGCCGGGAACAGCCCCGCGAAGAGCCCCACGCTCAGCGCGGTCACGAGCGACACGACCGCGATGAACGGATTCACCACCGCCGGCATCTGCATGAAGTGGGCGACGACGCCCGTCAGGGCCGTGCCCAACCCCAAGCCTGCCAGGCCGCCCATGACCGTCACCACGAGCACCTCGGCAAGGACGTGGGCGAAGATCGCTTGCCCCGTGGCGCCGAGCGCCATGCGCGTGCCGAATTCCCGCACCCGCTCCACCACCGAGGCCAGCAGGATGTTCGCGATCACGATGCCACCGGTGATGAGTGACACGACCCCCACCACGAGGAAGATGAAGTTGAAGAGCAGTAGGAACTGCCCGCTCTCCGCCCCCGCCCCCTGGCCCGACGCCCGGATATCGAAGTCCTCCACGCCGTGCCGGGCGTACAGCAGGCTTCGCACCTGCGCCTGTGCCGCGCGCGCGCCTATGGCCGGCTTGGCCTTGAGCGTGAGAAAGCTGAGCCGGTCATTGTCGCTATGCTGCGCGATGGCCGTGCTGATCGGGATGTACGCCCGCTCGTTGCGGTACTCCAGCGCATTGCTCTCCCATGCGGCGAAGTAGAACTCCTCGCGGGCCATCACCCCCACGACGGTGTAGTGCTTGCCGCCGAGGCTCACCAGCTGCCCGGGCGCGCGGGTGGCCACGCCGAACAGCGAATCGGCGAACTTCCAGCCGAGCACAACGACCCGCGCCTGTTGGCGCACGTCCAAGTCGCTGAGGTAGCGCCCCACGAGCGGCTTGATGTCGTTGATCGCCATGTAGTCGGGCACCGTGCCGATCACTTGGCCGTCGAAGTTGGTGTTGCCGACGCGGTAGGACAGTTGCTGCGCCCAGCCCGGGCTCACCGCGATGAGCGCGCTCGCCCGGTCGCGCAGGTATTGGGCGTCGCGGAACGTGAGCCGCTTCGAGGCCAGCTCGCGGGCGCCGGGGTGGGCGGACTGCTCGCGGTCCGACACGATGATCGTGCCCCGGCCGCCCACCTCGCTCAGGAACTGCTCGGTCAGCGCCGTCTGGCCGCCGAACAGGGCGAGCACCGTGACGATACTCCCCGTGCCGAGCACCAGCCCGAGCAGCGAGAGGACCGTCTGGCCCCAGTGACGCCGCGCCTCGTCCAGTCCGGTGAGGAGCGACTCCAGGAGGTTCAGACGACCCGCCCGTCACTCATGTGTATCACCCGCTCGGCCCGCGCCGCCACGGTGGGATCATGCGTCACGAGCACGATGGTGTGCCCGGCGTCGTGCAGCTCGGCGAAGGTCTTGAGCACTTCCGCACCGGCGCCGGAGTCGAGGTTTCCCGTCGGCTCGTCGGCCATGAGGATGGCGGGCTCGCCCACCAAGGCGCGCGCGATGGCAACGCGTTGGCGCTCCCCGCCCGACAGCTCGTCGGGACGGTGGCCGATGCGCTGGTCCAGTCCCAGCCGCTCGAGCAGCCGCAAGGCGCGGGCGCGGCGCTCCGGCCGGGGCACGCCCCCGCGATACTTGAGGGGCAGCGCCACGTTCTCCTCGACGGTGAGCCGGGGCATCAGGTTGAACGTTTGGAATACGAACCCGACCTTCCGATTGCGCACCTGTGCGAGTCGTTTGCCGGCCAGCCCGCTCACGTCCTCGCCGTCGAGGCGATACGTGCCGGCGGTGGCCGTGTCGAGACAGCCGAGGATGTGCATCAGGGTGCTCTTCCCGGAGCCGGACGGCCCGGTGATCGCGATGAACTCGCCCGCCGCCACGTCCACGTCCACGCCACGCAGCGCCGCGACGTCCACCTGCCCGAGGCGGTAGGTCTTGGCGAGGCCGCGGGCTTCGATGAGCTCCGGCATCAGCGGCGCCGCGCGGGGTTCCGCGCCCGCTCCGCCGCGGCCACGGGGTCCTCGAGCGCGATGGAGTCGCCCAGCGCCAGGCCCGCCGTCACCTCCACGTAGAACAGGTCGCTCATGCCGAGCGTCACGGCCACGGGCTGCGGCGTGCCGCGGCCGAGCCGGTACACGACCGGCCTGCCTTCCTGGAGCAACACCGCCTCAACCGGGACGCGCAGCGCGTCGGGCCGGACGGGACCCGAGATCCGCACGTTCGCGGTCATCCCCGGCCGCAGAATCGCCGCGCCGCCCGTCACCTCGATCTCGACATCGAACACGCGCACGCGCTCCTGCAGCCGGGCGGCGGGCGGCACCAGCCGCACCACGCCGTGCGCCGTATCGCCGGGGAACGCGTCCACCGTCAGGGCCACGCGGTCGCCGCGCTTCACCTTCCCGATGTCCACCTCGTTGATCGCGGCCTTGACGATCAGCGTCGAGAGATCGGCAATCGTGAACAGCTCCGTCCCCCCGCCGAACGCGCTCGTGCCGCCGACCACCGTTTCTCCCTCCTCGACCCCACGCCCGATGATGACGCCGGCGGTCGGCGCGACGATCCTCGCCCACTGCGCTCCTCCACCCCCGGAGTCGCCCGCTGTGACCCCAGAGAGCTGCACGAGGCGGAGCTGGTCCTGAGCCGTGCGCCACTGGTTCTCGGCCTGCTCGTAGGCGACGCGGCGCTGATCCAAGTCCGCTTGCGTGATGCCGCCCATGGCGGACAGGGACTGGGCGCGGTCGAATTCGCGCTTCGCGTTGTCGCGCGCGATTTGCGCCGCCGCGATCGCGCTGCGCAGCTGGGCCAGACTGTTCGCCTGGGCGATGTCGGGAAGGATCCGGGCCAGCGCCTGGCCGGGCTGGACCCGGTCGCCCTCACGCACATAGAGCTGCTGCACGACGCCGGAGATGGGCGACTTCACGACGATGCTCCGCTCGGGCTCGACCACGCCGGTCTCTTCGACGGTGACGCGGACTTCCCCGCGATCCACCACACCGACTTTGTAGGGGCGGGTCGACCCGTCGTCGGCGTCGGCTTTGGCGCACGAGGCGAGGGCGACAAGCGGCAGGACAGCGGTGAGGACGCGCGCTGGCTTCATCGGACGACCTCCACTGCGAGGGGGGCTTGACGGTTCGCCTGACCCGACGGGGACTGGCCGCGACAGGTTTCACGGTGAAATTACAGCCCCAATGACCCACCTCGGCGAATGGGCGAACCTCCTGCTGCGCTGGATCCACCTCATCGCCGGGATCGGCTGGATCGGCAGTTCATTCTACTTCATCTGGCTGGACCGCGCCCTGAGCGCGCCCGTCCGGCCGCGCCCCGGCGTCGAGGGGGAGCTGTGGATGGTCCACAGCGGCGGCTTTTACCAGGTCGAGAAGCGACGCATCGGCCCCGGCGACCTGCCCGCCGTGCTCCACTGGTTCAAATGGGAGGCGCTGCTCACCTGGATCAGCGGCATCGCCCTGTTGGTGCTGATCTATTATCTCGGCGACGCCTACCTCCTCGACCCGTCCGTGTCGCGCATCGGACGCGGCACCGCCACCGCGCTGGGCGTGGGGCTCCTGGTGATCGGGTGGATCGTGTATGACACCCTGTGGCGCTCCCGCCTGGCCGACCATCCCGGGGTCACGACGGCCATCTCGCTCGTTCTCCTCGCCGCCGCCACGATCGCCCTGTGCCGTCTCCTGTCCGGGCGCGCTGCCTACATGCACGTGGGCGCCCTGCTCGGGACCGTCATGGTCGCGAACGTGTGGATGCGGATCCTGCCGGCACAGCGGGAGATGATCGCGGCGACCGCGGCAGGACGGCAACCCGACTTCACCCTGGGCGAGCGGGCCAAGCGACGCTCCGTGCACAACAGCTACATGACCCTCCCCGTGCTCTTCATCATGTTGAGCAACCACTATCCCGCGACGTACGCGAGTCCGTTCAACTGGCTGATCCTGCTGCTGCTCATCGTGGCCGGGGCGGCGGCGCGCCACCTGATGATCGGCAATGCTCGCACGGCACTTTGGGCGGCCGCGCCCGCGGCGGTCGCCCTCGGCGCCGTCGTCGTGCTCTCAGCACCTCCCCCCCCTCGTGCACGCCCGGACGCGTTGGCCCCGCGATTCGCCGACGTCCGCGCCGTCATCGATCGCCGCTGCCTTCCCTGTCACTCGGCTTATCCGACCGATTCGGCCTTCGGCCGGACGCCCCCTCCCGCCGGAGTCGCGTTCGACACGCCCGAGGCGGTGCAACGCCTCGCCGACCGGATCCGCGTCCGCGCCGTCGAGACCCAGACGATGCCGCTGGCCAATAAAACGGGCATGACGCCCGAGGAACGGGAGCTGCTCGGGCGCTGGGTCAGCGCGGGGGCGCCGCTGCGCTAAAGCGCCGCCGTCGGGAGGAAGCGCGGCGGGCGCCGCGCCTGGGCGGCGTGCTCGTACGCGTAGGCCAGCTTGATCAGCGTCGCCTCGCTGCCCCCCCGCCCGATGAACGACATCCCAACCGGCAGGCCGAACGCGTATCCCACCGGCACCGAGACGCTGGGATATCCCGCCACGGCACCGGGCGTGGAGCTCCCGCCCAGAAAGTGGTCGCCGTTCACGAGGTCGGTCGGCCAGGGCGGGCTGCCGGTGGGAGCCACGATCGCGTCGAGCGTCTCCTGCGCGAAGATCGCGTCGAGCCCCGCGCCCCGCGACAGCCGCCCGTCCTTCTCGAGCGCGTCGCGGTACGCCTGGTCGGTGAGCGGCCCTTTCTCTTGCGCCTGCAGGAACAGGTCTTGCCCGAAGTACGGCAGCTCGAGGGTCTTATTGGCGTCGTTGAACGCGATGACGTCGGCGAGAGTCCGCACGTTGGCGGCCGGCGCCCACTCGGCGAGATAAGCGGCCAGGTCGGTCTTGAACTCGTAGAGCAGGACCGTCAACTCCGAATCGTCGTATTCGCCGATGTGCGGGATGTCGGCCGGGTCCACGATCACGGCGCCTTGGCGGCGCAGCACGTCGATTGCCGTTTCGACGAGCGCGTCGGCTTCAGGGCTGTAGCCGAAGCATT
>Ga0066709_100004482_pt1 | contig 11166 bp, 9 predicted proteins | sample GraSoiAngelo_158_FD_79665 | JGI IMG/M metagenome (GOLD analysis project Ga0066709, IMG submission 79665) | Grasslands soil microbial communities from the Angelo Coastal Reserve, California, USA - 14_1009_16_30cm | ecosystem: Environmental > Terrestrial > Soil > Grasslands | place: USA... | reverse complement strand
GGAAACTCAACCCGGCTTCGCCTTCACTGACGTACGTTGTAAGCCGGAGCTTCGGACGGCCTGTCGTAAAGTGAATACTGATCTGGTACAAATAACCGCAATGGCGGATGATGGCCGTTTCTGGTATGTGATCGCCATCCAAATCATGGCCGAGTTCGGTCCGGTAAGAAATTTGCCGGTGGGCAGCATGGCGTGATGCAAACGCAGCATTCGTTCCAAACAAAAACACGAAGAATGCTGCCAGAAGAGTTATGACAATTTTGTTACGGTAGAGCTTGAGCATGAACGGCAAAGAGCGCTCCGCATCCAGACCTGTTATCGTGGGCATATGATAGCTCATTTAGCTGAAGAACAACCACTTCGCTGTACAATGTCTCGTCCTTTTGGACTGCAATCATGAGAATAGGCTTCAAGTACTGCCATCTTGCCTTGTTCATCTTTCTAGCCATGCCCATGCCCGTTTGCGCGGACGCAGTGGAAGAGATTTTGAATCGCATGATGGCGCGTAACGAATGGCAGGATCGCGCGTTGTTGGAATTTCGCGCGCAGCGAAAGTTCTATGCCGCCAACACTAGATTCAAAACGGACGCGACGATGTATGTCGATACCGTGTTTCGCAGTCCCGATCAGCTGCAGTCTACCGTCACGCGTCATGAAGGTTCGAGGTTCATCCAATCGCGCGTCTTCGATAAGATTCTCGAAGCGGAGGCCGAGACGCGCGCCAGGAAAGACAAACAACAGATCGATATCACTCCCGCCAACTACAATTTTGCTCTTGAAGGCACAGAGGCATGCGCCGGCCGGCCATGTTTCCATCTGAAGATTTCACCCAAGCGCCGGGACAAATATTCGCTCGATGGTGAAATCTGGATCGACGGTGAAGACTACAGCATCGTGCGCATTCGTGGTGTTCCGGCGAAGAAGCCTTCCGTCTGGACGCTCAAAACCGAAAACGATCGGCGATATAAAAAAATCGCCGGCATTTGGCTGCCGGACCGGATGGATTCCTCCAGCAACATCAGGATCGCCGGCCATTCGATCCTGTCGATTGAATACACCTATGATTCGGTGCAGACGGAGCAATGATGCGCACGCCGGAGGCGTGCGCAAAATGGGCTAATTTCTTTGGCACCGCTTCGCGGTGATTTTTCAGGCTGTGTTAGCATGTTCGGTATTTGTGCGAGTGAGGTTTTAATGGACGACCCTCAACAGAAGCGAATCCTGCTGCCCAAGCCTCGCGGATTCTGCGCCGGCGTCATCCGGGCGATCGATATCGTGACACTCGCGCTGCAACAATTGGGCCGACCGGTCTACGTTCGAAAAGAAATCGTTCACAACCGATTTGTGGTCGACCAATTGGCGGCTCAAGGCGCAATTTTCGTTGAGAGCCTCGACGAAGTCCCTGATGGCGCTGTGGCCATTTTTAGCGCGCACGGTGTGCCACCCGAAGTTCGCGAAGAAGCTCGAACGCGCAGGCTTCGCGTGATTGATGCAACCTGCCCTCTGGTCACTAAAGTTCATCTTGAGGTGATCAAGTATGCCCGGGAGAACTACAGCGTCATTCTCATTGGCCACAACAATCACGACGAAGTGATCGGCACTTTCGGCGAAGCCCCGGATTCGATTCAGGTCGTTTCCAATCTCGGCGACGTCGACGCTCTGACGAATATTCAGCCGGACCGTGTCGTTTACACAACCCAAACAACGCTCAGCTTGGATGACACGCGAGCTATTGTGGATCGCCTAAAGCAGCGGTTCCCTTCGATTATTTCGCCGGCAGGTTCTGACATCTGTTATGCGACCCAGAACCGGCAGACTGCGGTGAAGGCTCTGGCGGAAAGAACCGATCTGATTCTGGTCGTAGGTGCGGAAAACAGCTCCAATTCGAATCGCCTGGTGGAGGTTGCCCGGGGAGCTGGAGTCCCGGCATACCTGATAGCAAGCGTCCATGATATCGAGTCCGAATGGCTTGATGAATGTCTCAACATCGGCGTCACCGCAGGAGCGTCAACGCCGGAGATCCTGGTCCAGGAAGTGGTGAGCGACCTGGTGGCACGCGGCTTCACACGCGTTGAAGAGCTCGAACTAATAAGCGAGGACGTTCATTTCCCGTTACCAGCTCCGTTGGAAAACCTTGAACGGGCGGTTTCCTGATCTTCGTACATGTCGCCGAAAGCTGAAGAAATCGAAACACACGTTGCAGTCCGTACGCATCCGCGAGAAATAACCGTTGATTTAGCCATTGAGCGCGCTTGCTCTTTCTTGATGTCTTCTCAACACGAAGACGGTTATTGGATCGCAGAGCTTGAAGCCGATACGACTCTTGAATCCGATTACATCGCCTACCTGCATGTGATTAGGAACTTCGATTCCTCCCGTGTCGCAAAGCTTGCTCGCTACGTTCGACAAAGACAACTTCCGGACGGTGGATGGAATATTTTCTTCGGCGGTCCTTCAGAAGTTAACGCCACTGTGAAGGCATACATCAGCCTGCGACTCGCGGGAGACTCGCCTCAGTCCGAACACATGCTTCGCGCATCCAGGCGAGTCCGCGAACTCGGAGGACTGGAACGGACAAATTCGTTCACGCGGTTATATCTTGCGCTGCTCGGTCTCATTGGATGGGAGATGGTTCCTGCCATTCCCCCAGAGCTGATGTTTTTGCCGGCCTGGGCATACATCAACATTTATGAAATGTCCTCGTGGACCCGTGCGATCGTCATTCCGCTGACAATCCTTTATGCTCGCAAGCCGTGTTGGCCTGTGCCCGCCGATATTCGCATCGATGAACTCTTCGCGGACCCGTCGCAAAAGACCTGTGCTTTCGAGTGGGGACCCGGCATCAGTTGGCGCAATTTTTTCCTAGCGCTTGACTGCGCATTGAAGGCGTACGATCGGTTAGGGTGGAAGCCCGGGCGCGAGCGGGCTGTGCGCCGTGCCGGCGATTGGATGTTGGAGCACCTCGAACGGTCGGACGGTCTGGCCGCAATCTATCCGGCCATGATGAACTCCGTCTATGCATTGATGGCGCTGGGCTACGCTCCGGATCATCCCGTGACCTCCCGTCAGATTGACGAGCTTGGGCGCTTCGAAATTGAGGAGGCGCAAACTATGCGCTTGCAACCGTGTTTGCCGCCTGTTTGGGACACAGCCATCGCAGCGTTTACGTTGCTCGAAGCGGACATGGCCTCAGATGATCCGGCCCTGCAAAAGGCCGCCGAATGGCTGATCGAAAAACAGATCACCGGGCCCGGCGATTGGCAAATCAAGAATCGGGATGCGGCTCCTGGCGGCTGGGCGTTCGAGTTCCGCAACGACTTCTATCCGGATGTGGATGATACCGCGTTTGTGCTGATGGCATTGCAAAGGATTCGCTGTCACGATGAGATTCGGTTCAAACAGGCAGTCCAGCGCGGGATCGCGTGGATGGTCAGCATGCAGAACAAGGATGGAGGATGGGGAGCATTCGATCGTGACAACGACCGTGCCATTCTCAATCACATCCCGTTTGCAGATCACAACGCGATGCTTGATCCTTCGTCGCCGGACCTGACTGCCCGCGTCCTGGAATGCCTTGGCGAATTCGGTTGGAAGCCGTCGCATCCACGAATTCGCAAGGCGATACACTATCTGATGACGGAACAGACCCGCGAGGGCGCATGGTATGGACGGTGGGGGGTGAATTATATCTACGGAACCAGCGGTGTCCTGCGTGCCCTCGCGGCCCTCGGTGCAAACGAGAACGGAGCGACGGCGCGCGCCATCGACTGGTTGCGATCGGTGCAGCGTGAGGATGGCGGGTTTGGAGAATCCTGTGCTACGTATGACGATCCAAGTCGGATGGGTCAGGGTGAGAGTACTCCGTCTCAGACGGCGTGGGGACTCTTGGGTCTGCTCACTGCGGCCCCGCCGGATGATCCCGCAGTCCAACGTGCAGTGGATTATCTTCTCAAACGACAGAACGAAGCTGGATCTTGGGATGAAGCGCCATTCACCGGCACCGGCTTTCCTAAAGTGTTCTACTTGAAATATCACCTCTACCGGCACTACTTCCCGCTGTTTGCATTAGCACGTTACCGGCGGCTCATCGAAAATCGCTACCGGCCTAGGAGGCTTTCGTGAGATTTCCCTGGACTCTAACCGCCAGCATGACTACCTACATTGCCGGTAAACGCCTGCGCGGCGCTGAGAAATTTCCGCTTGTTATGATGCTCGAGCCTTTGCACGCTTGTAACCTGACGTGCAACGGCTGTGGCCGAATTCGCGAATATGCGGATACGATCCGGGAAAAGCTGACGGTAGAACAGTGCCTGAACGCGCTCGAGGAATGCGGTGCACCCGTCGTTTCGATTTGCGGCGGCGAGCCCTTCATCTATCCCGAATTGGGCCGGCTCGTCAGCGAGATTCTGGATCGCAAGAAACACATTTACCTGTGCACGAATGGAATGTTCATCCGAAAGCGCCTGCACGAATTCAAGCCGACATCGCGGCTGTTCTTCAACGTGCATCTGGACGGGCTCGAAAAGACTCACGATCTATGCGTGGAACGGGACGGCGTTTTTCGGGCCGCTATCGACGGTATCAAGGCTGCGAAAGAGGCGGGGTTTCTTGTTTGTACGAACACGACAATCTTCAAGGAAACCGACCTGCACGAAATCAAAGAACTCTTCGAATATCTCATCACACTGAATGTCGATGGATTCATGATTTCGCCCGCGTATTCATACGCCGCCGTGCAACAGAAAGAAATATTCATGTCGCGCGCCGATATTCGCGCAAAGTTTCGGGAAACCCGCCAGGTTTTGGAACAATTCAATCTGATGACCTCCCCGATCTACCTGGAGTTTCTCTCCGGCGAGCGTGAAATGATGTGCACCGCCTGGGGCAATCCAACCTACAATCCGCGAGGTTGGAAAGGGCCCTGTTATCTGATGACTGATTCCCATCACGCCACTTTCAAGGATCTCATCGAAAAAACTCCGTGGGAGAAATATGGCCACGGTCGCGATCCGCGCTGCGAGGATTGTATGGTTCACGCGGGCTATGAGCCATCCGCCGTGCTCGGGGCGAATCGGAAGTTGGGCGACAGTTGGAAGTTACTGAAGTGGCAACTGTCGAGTCCGAAGAAGTCCGCTCATGGGAGCATCCGCGCATCATGACAACGCTCGTAACCGGAGCGACCGGCTTCGTCGGCTGGCATGTCATCCGATTGCTAACCAGTCGCATGAAAAAGGTCCGGGTCCTGATTCGTCCCACAAGCCAATTACAAACAATTGAAGGCTTGCCGGTCGAGCGCTTTTACGGTGATCTGCGGGACCCGTCATCGCTTCGTGAGGCTGTTGCAGGCGTCACACACGTCTTTCATGTTGCCGCGGACTACCGGTTGTGGGCGAAGAATCCGAACGAGATTTACGAGAGTAATGTGGCAGGAACGCGCAACCTGATCGATGCTTCACGAGAAGCGGGTGTCGAACGTTTCGTGTACACGAGCAGCGTGGCGACAATTGCGCCGCCCCGTGAGCCGAAGACAGGCGAGTTATCAAACGAATCCACAGAAAGCCGGCTGGACCAAATGATCGGTCACTACAAGCGATCCAAATTCCTTGCGGAATCCGAAGTCTTGGATGCAGCGGCCGGCGGTTTTCCGGCAGTCATCGTGAACCCGACGATGCCGGTCGGTCCGGGCGATTGGAAGCCGACCCCGACGGGGCGTATTATTGTGGATTTTTTGAACGGCCGGATGCCTGCGTACGTGGATACCGGTTTCAACGTCGTAGCCGTCGAAGATATAGCCGAAGGTCATTGGCTCGCAGCCGAACATGGACGGATTGGACGAAGATACATTCTTGGCGGCCGCAATATGACCTTAAAGGAACTGCTGCATGCGTTGGCTCGCGCGACGGGATGCCCGGCTCCCCGCATTCGGCTGCCCCACGTACTCGCTCTCGCTGCTGGTTACGCCGATAATTTCCTTTGCTCGATTGTTAGTCGCGAGCCCCGCATACCTTTGGAAGGTGTTCGCATGGCGCGGTACAAAATGTTTGTGGATTGCTCGCGGGCTGCGCGCGAGTTAGGTTTTCGGGCCGGCAGCATCGAAGATGCACTATCACGAGCTGCCGAATGGTACATCCGCAATAATTATGTGCTGCATCCACCACAGACGCTTCGGCACCGCGGCGCGGTGCGAGGAAATTAGCCAGGGGTACGCGTTCTTTGCGTACCCCGGTAATTTCCCAGCACCGCTCCGCGGTGCGAAATCAGGAGTCGGAGCTTCGTGAAGATTGTCGTGACGTTCGCTCTAGAGTCCGAGTTCGCGCGTTGGCGGCGTGTGTCACGGTTTGAGCGGGTGAGTGGAGCAAGCGTCCCCACGTATTTGGTGCGCCGTCGAGAGGCTGAGGTTTACGCGGTCCTAACCGGTGTCGGAATGCGCTCGGTTCAAAACGAGCTTCGGGACCTGCTCTCCAAATCCGCCGACTTTTGTATTTCATCCGGCCTTGCCGGCGGTTTGAGGAACGAACACCGTGCTGGCGCCATTCTCGTGGCGAAGGCTGTTAAAACAAGTGGAACGGATCGGGAAATCAAAACTGACGATTCTCTCGTGGAAGCTGCAGGCCAGTGCGGAGCAGTGGCGGTGGATTTCTTCTTCACGTCGAATGCCATCGTGAATTCGCCCGCCGAAAAACTGCGCCTCGGAGAAATCGCTGCAGCCGTCGATTTGGAAACCTTCCGCGTCCTCCGTGAAGCCGAGGAATTTGGCGTTCCGGCTGTCGCTGTGCGCGCGTTATCGGATGCTGTTGAAACGAACATGGCTATTGATTTCAATCGGATCATTGATCATCGCGGACAAATGGCTTGGTTGCCTGCTTTGCACCAAATCGCAAGGGCCCCCAAACGAGTGCCTGAACTGATCCGTTTCGGATTCGAGAGTTCGCGGGCGGCACGGCATCTGGCGCATTTTCTCGATCGATATGTGCAAGTTCTGATTGGAACGTTCAGAATTCGGGATGCGTCCTTCGAATTGCGTCGAGCGGAGACGAAATGAAGCAGACCGAAGCGCCCTGCGTTTCTGTTCCACACAGGATGCGAGCCGGCGTGTATCGCGGTTCGGGGCGAGTTGTCGCCGAAGACGTTCCGGTACCAGAGATCCAGCAGGGTGAAGTTCTCATCCGGGTTGCAGCCTGCGGCATCTGTGGAACCGACGTGAAGAAAGTCCGACACGGTCTTGTTCAGCCGCCACAGATCCTGGGTCACGAGATCGCCGGCACAATCATGAGGGTTGGAGCGGGTGTTGATCGATGGTCCATTGGCGACCGGATCATCAGTTTTCACCATATTCCGTGCGGCGTGTGTTTTTTCTGCGACCGGCAGCTGTTCTCTCAATGTCCTCAATACAAACGGGTCGGTGTTACCGCGGGATTCGAGGCGAACGGCGGAGGCTTCGCACAATATGTGCGGGTAATGCCATGGATCGTGGAACGGGGAATGGTGCGCATTCCGAAAGGCGTGGCATTTGAAGAAGCCACCTTCGTCGAACCCGTGAACACATGTCTGAAGGCCATCCATAAAGCTCGTATTGTTCGCGATGAGGTTGTTTTTGTAATCGGGCAGGGCCCGATCGGACTCTTGCTGACGTTTTTGGCGCGAGATGTGGGCGCAACGGTGCTGACGAGCGATCCGTTACCGTTCAGGCGGCAAATGAGCTTTCGTTTCGGCGCAACGGAATCCGTCGATCCCGCGGCAAAGGATCCCGCCGCCGAGATTCGTCGCTTTCGCGGAAACATCGGGGCTGATGCGGTTTTGTTAGCCGTACCGGATCCGAAACTTGTTCCGATTGCGCTGAACATCGCGCGGCCGGGCGGCCGCGTGTTGTTGTTTGCGCAGAACGACCCACTCATGCAAATCGAATTTCCAGCGGCGTCGGTTGGAATCGAAGAAAAAGAGATCTTGGGCAGTTACAGTGCATCGGTGGAGTGGCAAGACGAATCGGCGAAACTGGTGTTCCAGAACCGGGCGTTGCTGGGTGAACTTATTTCCCACCGGTTCCCACTCGACGCTATCAGCGGAGCTTTCGAAATGGCTTCTCATCCTGCGCAGAATTCGTTGAAGGTGGTGGTGTTGCCGTGAATAGCGAGGGCAACGGACACATGATGGCGGCCGTGTTGTACGGCCGCGAAGATTTGAAGATCGAGAAAGTGCCGATCCCGGCCATCGGCCCGGACGATCTCCTGGTCCGAGTCAAGGTCGCGCTTACGTGTGGCACCGATTTGAAGGTCTGGAAACAGGGTTACCACGCGCGGATGATCGTGCCGCCGGCGATCTTCGGCCATGAAATGGCTGGAATCGTCGAAGAAGCGGGCACGGCTGTGGGCGATCGTTTCAAACCAGGTATGCGCGTGGTTGCGGCGAACTCCGCTCCGTGTAACGAATGCTTCTTCTGCCGGAAGGGCAGGGCCAATCTGTGCGAGGATCTCGTATTCAACAACGGCGCATACGCGGAATACACATTGATTCCCGCCCGCATTCTTCGCGAGAACGTGATCGAAATTCCGAGTCACCTTTCGTTCATTGATGCAGCGTTGATTGAACCGCTGGCCTGCGTCCTGCGCGGTGTCGAAGAAACCGGGGCGTGCGCCGGCGACACGGCTGTGGTGATTGGTTGCGGGCCTATTGGCTTGAAGTTCATGCGAATTCTGTCGCGCCGCGGCATCCGGGTGATTGCTGTTGGCAAGCGCAAGAGCCAGATGGAGGCTGCAGAACGTGTGGGTGCAGCAGCGATGATCGATGCTTCGCTTGTCTTCAATCCCGTCGCAGCAGTTCGTGAGTTGACCTACCGCAAGCTTGGCGCGGACGTGATTATCGAAGCCGTCGGCTCACCATTAACCTGGCAGTGGAGTGCCCAAATGGTCCGATGTGGAGGAACGATTAATCTTTTCGGCGGCTGTCCGCCAGGCACGAAAGTGGAATTCGAATCGTCCTTGCTCCACTACTCCGAAATTACAATTAAGTCTACGTTCCACCACACGCCCCGCTTCATCCGAGAAGCTCTGGAAACGATAGCCCGGGGCGAAATATCCGCAGGCGATTTCGTGAACGGCGAGATAGGATTGAGTCAATTGCCGGATCTGTTCCAGCATATGAAGAATAGAAATGGCCAATTGAAGGTGGCGGTGCTGCCGTAGTGGGTTGGTATGGATGAAGCGGAGACCTGGAATCGAGTGCGAGCAATCCTCGGCACCGCCTCAAGAAACTGCGTCGGGGCAGGCTTTATCCCCTCCTCAGCGGAGGATGTGTGGCTGCGCCATCAACAAAATGTCGCGAAGCCTCCTCTGAAGGCGCAGACGGGGTGGTGTTGGTCAAGAAGATTAATCCTTCGGGATATTTTATTGATGGCGCCGCCACCCATCCTTCGCCAAGGAGGGGAATACGCTCTACCAAACGCGTACCCCTGGCTAACTTCCATGCATCCCTCCGCGGTGCTCCTGCCATGACGCCAGCTCTCGAAATCGCTCGTGAATTACCGCCGCCCGGAAGTTCGCTCAAACAGGCCGAGCAATATACACGCTGGCTCGCGACTCATCATCACGAGAACTTCACGGTAGTGACGTATTTACTTCCGCATCACCTTCGTCAGCATTTCTATAACGTTTATGCGTACTGCCGGTGGGCGGACGATCTGGCCGATGAAATTGCCGATCGGGCAAGATCGCTGGAGTTGTTGGAGTGGTGGCATCGAGAGCTGCAGCAATGTTATGCCGGTACCGCAACCCATCCGGTTTTCATAGCGCTTCGGAATACGGTTGACGCATTCAGCATTCCCATCGTGCCGTTTTCGGATCTGGTGACTGCTTTCCGCCAGGATCAAACGGTGCATCGCTATCCAACGTGGGATTCGCTTTTGGGCTATTGCCGTTACTCGGCGAATCCGGTGGGACGCCTCGTGCTCTACTTGTGTGGGTACAGCGATGGCGACCGGCAGACACTGTCGGATTTCACCTGCACCGCTCTCCAGCTGGCAAACTTTTGGCAGGATGTCTCACGTGATCTCGAAAAGGATCGTATCTACATTCCGCTCGATCTCCTGGCCGCGCATGATCTCAGCGAATCGGATTTGTTCGGGCGAGTCTTCGATATCCGATATGTCCAAGTGATGCGGGTGCTGCTGGAGCGTACACGCGAATTGTTTCTCAAAGGTCTTCCTCTTTCGAACTCCGTTGATCGCAATCTCCAGATCGATATCGAATTGTTTAGCCGCTGCGGGCTTGCCCTGCTGGATGCGATCGAGTCCATCGGATACAACACTCTCCAGCAAAGGCCGACGCTCACCACTGGGACAAAACTGAAGCTCATCGGGCGGACGCTCGGGCAGCACGCGCTGACATATGGCAGGCGATAAACAGTTGGCCAACTCTTACGCATTTTGCCGGCGGATTGCGCGTACAGCCGCGCGCAATTTCTATTACGGCTTCGCGCTACTGCCGCCGGAGAAGCGGGACGCGTTGTGCGCTCTCTATGCATTTATGCGTCATGCCGACGACATCTCCGATTTAGGCAAAGAACCAAATAAGCGCGAGCGGCTGATGGAATGGCGCGGCGTCATGGATCGAGCTTTGGAGGATGACTACGGTGAGAGCCGCGTCTTGCCGGCTTTTCATCACACCGTTAAACACTATGGAATTCCCGTTTCGTATTTGCAGGACTTGATGTCTGGCGCCGAAATGGACTTGAGTGTCAACAGGTATCCGACGTTCGAGTCACTGGCGCGATACTGCTATTGCGTCGCCGGAACTGTCGGCTTGTGTTGCGTCCACGTGTTCGGGTTTGAGGATCCAAAAGCGCTGGAACTTGCATCCAAGCTCGGAACGGCATTTCAGCTCACGAACATCCTTCGCGATGTTCCTGAAGATTACGCGATGGGGAGAGTGTATCTTCCGCAGGAGGATCTGGATCGCTTTGGTTGTGCTGAAAGTGATCTGGGTAATTCTGTCGCCAGTCCAGCCTTCATTGAACTCATGCGCTTCGAAGCCGAGCGAGCCTGGCAGTATTACTCGGAGACGGCCCCATTGCTTCAACTCATCAGCCGCGACAGCCAAGCCGCGCTGTGGACTCTGCGGCAGATTTATAGCCGCATTCTCGAAAAAATCGAGGCAAGCGGCCATGACGTATTGT
>Ga0066709_100004481_pt1 | contig 11167 bp, 8 predicted proteins | sample GraSoiAngelo_158_FD_79665 | JGI IMG/M metagenome (GOLD analysis project Ga0066709, IMG submission 79665) | Grasslands soil microbial communities from the Angelo Coastal Reserve, California, USA - 14_1009_16_30cm | ecosystem: Environmental > Terrestrial > Soil > Grasslands | place: USA... | reverse complement strand
TCACGGCCGGACGGCGCGAGCGCTCTTCGACCCCCTCGTCGCCACCGTCCGAGAAGGCACTTGCGGGAAGCTGAGCCCCGAAGCCGGGAGGCGTGCGGTCCAGGGCGCGCTCGCCGTCGCACTCGACGGGGCACTGGCCGAACGCAGCTGAGCGAGAGCAGGACGCAGGCGCTTTTCCTGAGTTTGACCACTAGGCTGCCCCCGCGTACAAACTTGCTGACCACTCGGTCACTTTCGTTGTGCGCAAGAGCAGCGAGCGCGACCAGTAACAGGAGGTCGGGACGCGGGTGTCGAGCACCGCGAGCGCAGTGCGCCCGACAGCCGCGGTTGCGCGCCGCCGCGAGAACTTCCCGGTCGCGTCGCGGCTCCTTCCGTCCCGGTACCGCCGTCACCTGCTCGCGGTGTACGACTTTGCCCGCCTCGTCGACGACGTCGGTGACGAGGCAGCGGGGGACCGCCTCGCGCAACTTGCGTGGCTGGACGCCGACGTCGACCGTGCGTTCGAGGGACGTGCCGAACATTCCGTGCTGGTTCGCCTCCAAAACACGATCCGCGACCGCGCGCTTGAGCCCGACCCGTTCCACCGTCTCGTCGAGGCGAACCGCCGCGATCAACGGGTCGCTCGCTACCCGACGTGGGAGACGCTGCGCGAGTACTGCTCGTATTCCGCCGATCCTGTGGGTCGCCTGGTGTTGGACGTGTTCGGAGTGTCGACACCGGCGCGTGTCGCATGGTCTGACGACGTGTGCACGGCGCTCCAGTTGACGGAGCATCTTCAAGATGTCGCCGAAGATCGCGCCCGCGGCCGCGTCTACCTGCCCGAGGAGGATCTGGCGCGCTTCGGCTGTTCCGACACGGATCTCGATGGATCGAGCGCGACGCCGCGACTGCGCCGCGTGATCGCCTACGAGGTGACGCGAGCACGGTCGCTGCTCCAGGCAGGGACTTCGTTGGTCGCGAGCCTTCGGGGGTTCGCCCGGCTGGCCGTGGTTGGTTTCGTCGCCGGTGGTCGTGCGGCGCTGGATGCCATCGAAGGTGTCGACGACGACGTGCTCCGTCATCGCGCTCCTGGACCGTCCAGGCGGTCGATCGCCGCGAACGCCTGGACGGTTCACCGGACGGCGCGACGGGCCTCGGCTCGTCTACGACGCGACGAGGCAATTACGCGATGAAGATCGACGACGCGTACGCGCGCTGCGCCGAGATCACCCGTCACGAAGCCAAGAACTTCGCCTACGGCATTCGCTTGCTCCCGCCACCCAAACGGGCGGCGATGTCGGCGGTCTACGCACTGGCGAGGCGAATCGACGACATCGGCGACGGCTCGGCCGCTCCCGTCGAAAAGCTCGCGGCGCTCGACGCCGTCCGGCGCGATCTCGACGGAGTGCGCGCGGGCCGCGCGCCCGACGACGACCCGGTCCTGCTCGCAGTCGCCGACAGCGCTGTTCGATTCGCGATTCCGCTCGACGGGTTCGACGACCTCGTCACGGGGTGTGAGATGGACGCGCGAGCCGCGCACTTCGACACGTACGACGAGCTCGTCCTGTACTGCCGGTTCGTCGCCGGATCGATCGGCCGCCTGTCGCTCGCGGTCTTCGGTACGGACGATCCGGAGCTCGCCCGGCCGCTCGCGGACGCGCTGGGGGTCGCTCTCCAGCTCACGAACATCCTCCGTGACGTCGTCGAGGACCGGTCGATGGGTCGCGTGTACCTGCCGGCGGAGGATCGCGCCCGCTTCGGCGTACGTGCGGATGTGAGCGGGCCGCGTGACGCGGTCGCCCGGCTGGTGAGCTTCGAGGCCCAGCGGGCGGCGACGTGGTTCGAGCACGGTCTGCGGCTGTTGCCGCTTCTCGACCACCGCAGCCGCGCGTGCGTCGCCGCGATGGCGGGCATCTACCGGCGGCTCTTGCGCCGCATCGACGCGGACCCGCTCCAGGTCCTCGAACGGCGAGTGTCGCTCCCGACGCGCGAGAAGGCGTGGGTCGCCCTCCGCAGCCTCGCCGGAGCATCGGCGTGAGCGAGCGTCCGCGAGCCGGGTATCCCGGCGAGCAGCGAGCGGGGTACTGGCGGCCCGGCACGCGAGCGAACGGCCGCGAGGCGGGTATCCCGCCGAGCAGCGAGCGAGCCATCGTGTCGGTAGGCGCCGAGAGCGGGCAAGCATGAGCGCAAGCACGAGCGGTCGGGTCGTCGTGGTCGGTGGGGGGCTGGCGGGACTGGCGGCCGGGCTCGCCTGCGCTGACGCTGGTGCGGACGTGACTCTGCTCGAACGCGCGCCGAGGGTCGGCGGCGCGACCTGGTCGTTCGAACGCCGGGGCCTGTGGTTCGACAACGGGCAGCACGTGTTCCTGCGGTGCTGCACGGCCTACCGCTCGTTTCTCGATCGCATCGGCGCGTCGTCGCTCGTCCGGCTCCAGGAACGGCTCGACATTCCCGTCATCGCGCCAGGTGGACGGGCCGTGCACATCCGGCGCGGGCGCGGGCCGGCGCCCTGGCACCTCGCCGCCACGCTGGCGCGGTACTCGCACTTGAGCCTTGCCGACCGGGCGCGCCTTCTGCGCGCCGCTCTCGCGCTCATGCGTCTCGACCGTGACGCTCCCGAGACTGACGGGCAGTCCTTCGGTGCATGGCTACGCGCGCACGGGCAGACCGACATGGCCTTGGAACGGCTCTGGGACCTCATTGCGCTTCCGACGCTCAACGTGCATGCGGACGACGCGTCGCTCGGACTGGCGGCGTTCGTGTTCCAAGTGGGCTTGCTGCACGACGCAACGGCCGCCGACATCGGGTGGTCACGCGTGCCGCTGCGCCGCCTCCATGCCGACCACGCGACGCGCGCGCTGGAACAAGCTGGCGCGGTCGTCCGCACGTCGGCGGCGGTCGACGCGCTCGAGCTTCGTGACGGCGCCGTCGTCGGTGTACGGAGCAACGGTGATGTCATCGAGGCCGAAGCCGTCATCCTCGCCGTACCGCACACCGCCATCGGTGAGTTGCTGCCCCCCGGTGCTTCGAGCATTGCGAACGATGCCGCCGCGCTCCGTTCGTCGCCGATCGTCAACGTCCACTTCGTCTTCGATCGCGTCGTCATGCCGTTCGAGTTCGTGGCCGGCATCGGCACCGCGTGCCAGTGGGTCTTCGACCGCAGCGAAGTCGCGGGCCTCGATCCCGCTGCCGGGCAATGCGTCGCGGTGTCGCTTTCCGGAGCCGACGCGTACATCGGCCGCCGTCCCGAGGAGCTGATCGGGGAGCTCACGACGGAGCTCGGTGCCTTGTTCCCGGCGGTTCGCACCGCTCGAGTGATCGACGCGGTTGTCACGCGCGAGCACACCGCGACCTTCCGCGCCTCTCCCGGCACCAGCGCCTACCGTCCCGCCGCGCTCTCGCCGTTGCGCGGTCTCACGCTCGCGGGCGCGTGGACGCGCACCGGATGGCCGGCGACCATGGAGGGTGCTGTGCGCAGCGGCCAATCCGCAGCCGTCGAGGCGCTGAAGATGTGCAGCCGCGGCACAAGCCGGTTGGACCGTCCCACCGCTCCGGGCGGCTTTGTGCCGGCGGCCTTTTCGGAGGCGGCGCGGTGATCGGCACGGGACACAATCGGGCGTTGGGATCCATGCCGCCTTCCGCCATGCCTGATCGCCCTCAGGTACCCGGTTCGCTGGAACGAGCGCGCGCGCTGGTGGAGCCCGCCATGCGCGCCGCGGTCGGCCGGCTCGATCCCGCGCTCCGCCCGGCCGTGGCGTACCACCTCGGCTGGGCCGACGCCGAGGGCAACCCGGTGGCCGGGGACGGGGGCAAGGGGGTACGGCCCGCGCTCGCGGTGTTGTCCGCCGAAGCCGTGGGCGCACCGTCCGCCGTCGGCGTGCCCGGTGCCGTCGCCGTCGAGCTCGTCCACAACTTCTCGCTGATGCACGACGACGTCGTCGACGGTGACCGCGAGCGCCGTCATCGCCCCACGGTGTGGGCGCTGTTCGGGATGGGCGAGGCGATCATCGCGGGGGACGCGCTCCAGACGCTCGCGGTCGAGGTGCTGCTCGACACCGGCGGACGGGCCGCACCGCGCGCCGCCGCCTCCCTCGTCCGCGCGACCCAGGCGATGATCGCGGGTCAGGCGTCCGACATGGCATTCGAGTCACGCGAGCAGGTCAGTCCCGAGGAATGCACGCGCATGGAAGCCGCCAAGACGGGTGCACTCCTCGGCTTCGCTGCGTCGGCCGGCGCGGAGCTCGCGGACGCGACGCCCGCGCGCGTCGACGCGCTGCGAGAATTCGGTACGCAACTCGGTCTCGCGTTCCAAGCGATCGACGACCTGCTCGGCATATGGGGCGCCCCGTCCGTCACCGGGAAGCCGGTCGCTTCGGACTTGCGGTCGCAGAAGAAGTCGCTTCCGGTCGTGCTCGCGCTGGCGAGCACCACCCCGGAGGCCGACCAGCTGCGCGCGCTGTTCGCGAACGCCCCGTTGGATGACGCGGCCGTTGCGCGCGCGGCGCTCCTCATCGAGGCCGCCGGCGCGCGCCACGCCACCGAGGAATGGGCGACTCGACACCTGGACGCCGCGCTCGCCGCGCTGGCCACGGCGGAACCGGTCAGGAGCGCGCACGACGATCTCACCGAGCTCGCGGTCTTCGTGACGCGACGGGAGTTCTGAGTGACTGCCACGGGGCACCTGGCGCAGGAACGCAACGTCACACCACGTGACGCGCACACTGCGCTCGCGGACGGGCGCGACGCGTTGCTGGCACTCCAGCATGCGGACGGCTGGTGGAAAGGCGAGCTGCAAACCAACGTCACGATGGACGCGGAAGACCTGTTGCTCCGCCGGTTCCTCGGGATCGACGACCGCGACCTCACGCGCCGCGCGGCGAACTGGATCCGTTCTCAGCAGCGGGCCGACGGCACGTGGGCGACCTTTTTCGACGGCCCGGCCGACCTGTCCACCACGGTCGAGGCCTACGTCGCGCTCCGACTCGCGGGTGATCCTGCCGATGCTGCGCACCTCCGCCGCGCCGCCGAGTTCATACGGGACGAGGGCGGTCTCGAACAGACCCGCGTCTTCACGCGGTTGTGGATGGCGCTGTTCGGCGAGTGGTCGTGGAACGACCTGCCGGCGCTGCCGCCGGAGCTCGTGCTGCTCCCGCCGTGGTCGCCCGTGAGCATCTACGACTTTGCCTGCTGGGCCCGGCAGACGGTTGTCGCGCTGACGGTGGTCGCGGCGCACCGCCCGGCGCGTGTGCTCGGCTTCCCGATCGACGAGCTGCGTACAGGGAAGTTCCGCCGTGGCCGCGCGGGATGGGGTTCGCGCACTGAGCGCTTCGAGCTCCTCGACCGGGTGCTCCACGCGTACGAGCGGCATCAGGTGTCGTGGTTGCGACGCGCCGCGCTGGCGCGCGCCGAGCGCTGGATCGTGCATCGGCAGGAGGCAGACGGCTCGTGGGGCGGGATCCAGCCGCCGTGGGTGTACTCGTTGATGGCCCTGGCCCTACAGGGCTATCCCCTCGACCATCCGGTGATGCGGGCCGGTCTCGAGGGCATCGAAGGGTTCGCAATCGAAGCCACGGATTCACGCTGGCTCGAGGCGTGTCAGTCGCCCGTGTGGGACACGGCCCTCGCGGTGATCGCCCTGTCCGACGCCGGTCTGGGCGCCGACGACCCCGCGCTCGTGCGGGCCGGAAACTGGCTGCTCGACGAGGAGATCACGATCGCGGGCGACTGGGCCGTGCGCCGGCCCGACGTTCCCCCGGGCGGCTGGGCGTTCGAGTTCGCCAACGACAACTACCCCGACATCGACGACACGGCCGAGGTCGTGCTCGCGCTGCGCCGCGTGACGCTGCCGGATGCGGCCCGGGCGGAAGCGACGATCGCCCGAGCCGTGCACTGGACGCTGGGCATGCGTTCGGGCGACGGCGGATGGGGCGCGTTCGACGCCGACAACGACGCGCAATGGTGCCGGGATCTGCCGTTCTGTGATTTCGGCGAGGTGATCGACCCACCCAGCGCCGACGTCACCGCGCACATGCTCGAGATGCTCGCGCTCGAGCAGGGTGTTCGCCGCGAGGTGTTGGACGGCGCGATCGCATGGCTCACGCGGTCGCAGGAACCCGGCGGATCGTGGTTCGGGCGTTGGGGTGTGAACCACATCTACGGCACGGGCGCGGTCGTGCCGGCACTCGTTGCCGCCGGCATCGCGCCATCCGACCCGCACGTCCGCGCAGCCGTCCGGTGGCTCGAGGCGCATCAGAACGCCGATGGCGGTTGGGGCGAGGACCTCCGGTCGTATCGGTACCCGGAGTGGATCGGTCGGGGCGAGTCGACCGCTTCGCAGACGGCGTGGGCGCTCTTGGCGCTCCATGCGGCCGGCGAACGGAACGGTGACGCGACGCGACGCGGGGTCGCGTTCCTCGTGGCGACCCAGCGCCCCGACGGCACCTGGGACGAGCCGTACTTCACGGGCACCGGCTTCCCGTGGGATTTCTCGATCAACTACCACCTGTACCGGGTGGTCTTCCCGGTCATGGCGCTGGGCCGGTACGTGACGTCGGACCAGGCGGAGCAAGCCTCATGAGCGCGTTGCTGGTGTGCGTCGCACGACGGGTCGAGGCGCGCGCTGTCCGCAGCGGTGCGCCGACCGCCGACATCGTGACGCGCGATGCGGTGACGGAGCCGACCGAGTTCGCGAGCGCGTTCACCGCGCGCGCCGCGCGTGCTCGTGCCGTCGCCGTGATGGGTCTTGCGAGCGCGCTCGACGGCGTGGCGCGCCCGGGTGACCTCGTAGTCACGACGGATTGCGCGACGAACGACACCACCGCGCCGATGTCCAGTGCCGTGACCATTACCAACGCCCTCCGGGCGCGGGGGCTCACCGTGCACCGCGACCCGGCCTGGCTTCTTGACGCGCTCGTCGACGACGACACCACGCGTGTGGCCAGCTTTGCCGCCGGTCGTCCGGTTGCCGTCGTGCGCGCGATCACGGGCCATGCCCCCGGCAACGGGTGGTCGCCGGACGACGTGACGCTCGCACCGGCCATCCGGTCGCTGCGGGCCGCGGCGGTCGTCCTCGACGCGTGGGCCCGGGCGTGCCGCGAGCGGCGCGTGCTCGTTGCGGGCCCCCGCTCCTTCTGCGCCGGAGTCGAGCGCGCCATCGAGATCGTCGAACGTGCCCTCGCCCGCCGGGGCGCACCGGTGTACGTACGGCGTCAGATCGTGCACAACGCCCACGTCGTCGAGGACCTCGAGGCACGCGGCGCGGTGTTCGTCGAAGAGCTGCACGAAGTGCCCGACGGCGCGACCGTCGTCCTGGCTGCTCATGGCGTCACGCCGGCGGTTCGCGACAACGCCCAGGAACGGGACCTCGACGTGATCGACGCCACCTGCCCCTTGGTCGCGAAGGTGCACCGCGAAGCGAAGCGTTTCGCAGACCGGGGTTACTCCATCGTCCTCGTGGGCCATGAGGATCACGAAGAAGTGCAAGGGACGATCGGCGAGGCGCCGAACTCGATCCGCGTGGTCGCATCGGCGGATGAGGCAGAGCGCCTCCATGTTGCCGATCCCACGCGGGTCGCGTGGTTGACCCAGACCACCCTGGCAGTCGACGAGGTGCACGATGTCGTCGACCGGCTGCGGGCTCGCTTCCCCGTGATCGAAGGCCCGAGCAGCGACGATATTTGCTACGCAACTCAGAACCGCCAGGAAGCGGTGCGTGCCATCGCTCCCGAATGCGATCTGTTGCTCGTCGTCGGCTCCCGCAACTCATCGAACTCGAATCGGCTCGTCGAGGTCGCGCAGCGTGAAGGGTGCGTTGCGCACCTCGTCGAGGACGACACTGAACTACAGCTGGAGTGGTTGCGCGACGCCGCGACCATCGGCATCACCGCGGGTGCCTCGGCACCCGACGCGCTCGTCTGGCGAATCATCGATCGGCTTCGGTCACTTGGGCGCGTCGAGGTCGACGAGCGTGTCGTGATGCACGAGTCCGTACGGTTCACCCTTCCGGTGGAGGTCCGCTGAACATGGCCATCCCGTTGCGACAACGGCTGAGGCTCGCTGGCTACGTTGCGCGGCAGAAGCTGGCGCGCCGCGACAAGTTCCCGCTCATCGTCGAGCTCGAACCGCTGTTCGCGTGCAACCTCGAGTGTGCCGGGTGCGGCAAGATCCAGTACCCGACCGAGATTCTCCGCCAGCGCGTGAGCGTCGAGGATGCCGTCGCCGCCATCGAAGAGTGCGGCGCGCCGATGGTCTCGATCGCCGGCGGTGAGCCGTTGTTGCACCCGGACATCGAAGCAATGGTCGGCGAACTCCTGCGTCGCAAGCGCTTCGTCTATCTCTGCACCAACGCAGTGTTGATGCGGCGCAAGATGGAGCGCTTCGCGCCTTCGCCGTACTTCGCGTGGGTGGTCCACATCGACGGGCTCCGGGAGCGGCACGACGAAGCGGTGTGCCGCGACGGCGTCTTCGACGAGGCCATCGCCGCGATCAAGGAAGCGAAGGCACGAGGCTTTCGCGTGACGACCAACACGACGTTCTTCAACACCGACTCGCCGAAGACCGTGCAAGAGGTCCTCGATTTCCTCAACGACGATCTCGACGTCGACGGCATGATGATCTCGCCGGGCTACGCGTACGAGAAGGCACCCGATCAGGTGCACTTCCTCGGCACCAGCCAAACGCGGCAGATGTTCAAGGAAGCATTCAGCGGCGGACGGCGCAAGCGGTGGCGGTTCAACCACACGCCGCTCTTCCTCGACTTCCTCGAGGGCAAGGTCGAGTTCGACTGCATGGCTTGGGGTATTCCGAGTTACTCCGTGTTCGGGTGGCAGCGCCCCTGTTACCTCATGGCGGACGGCTACACGAAGACGTACCAGGAGCTGATCGAGACGACCGACTGGAGTCGGTACGGCCGGGGCAGGGATCCGCGCTGCGCCAACTGCATGGCGCACTGTGGCTACGAGACGACCGCGCTCGTGGCCACGACGAAATCGTTGAAGGAGTCATTGCGCGCCGCGGTGGCGACGCGCTGACTGGGGGACCCGTGCTCCTGAACACGATCAACGGACCGGAAGACCTGCGAGGGCTCGACCCGGGCCAGCTACGCGCGTTCGCGCGCGAGATCCGGGCGTTCCTGGTGGAGTCGCTCGCGGCGACCGGCGGGCACCTCGGATCGAACCTCGGCGCGGTCGAGCTGACGCTCGCCTTGCACCGCGTGTTCGAGTCGCCGCGCGACACCATCGTGTGGGACACCGGTCATCAGGCGTACGTGCACAAACTCGTGACCGGCCGCCGCGACGCGTTCGCGCGCCTGCGCCAGGCCGGGGGGCTCTCGGGTTACCCGTCGCGCGAAGAATCGGACCACGACATCGTCGAGAACAGTCACGCGTCCACGGCGCTCTCGTACGCCTTCGGCTTGGCCGCGGCACGTGACGCCCGGGGCGACGACGGCACCGTCGTTGCCGTTGTGGGCGACGGCGCGCTGACGGGCGGTATGGCGTACGAAGCGCTCTCGAACCTCGGGTACCGCGGCATGCGCGTCGTGGTCGTCGTCAACGACAACGGGCGCTCCTACGCGCCGACGATCTCCCGGCTCGCAGTCGGCGGCGCCGGCCCCGACCGGGCGCCGTCCCAGAACGGTCGGGCCAGCAGGTCCAACGGCGCGTCGGGCGCGTTCTTCGAGGCTCTCGGGTTCCAGTACGTGGGGCCGATCGACGGACATGACGTCGTCTCCGTGGAAAACGCGCTGCGAGCGGCGGCGACCGCAGACGGCCCGGTAGTGCTCCATACGTTGACGGTGAAGGGCCTCGGGTTCAGCCCGGCCGAACGTGACGACGAGAAGTGCCTCCACGACACGTCGGCGTTCGATCCGAAGACCGGCGCGCCGCGCAGCAAGCCGTCGTCGAGCTACACGGAGGCCTTCACCGCCGCGTTGTGCGACGCGGCGGCTCGGCGTCCCGAGATCGTTGCGATCACCGCGGCGATGCCGGGTTCCACGGGTCTCCTGTCGTTCCGCGAGCGCTATCCGGACCGTTTCTTCGATGTCGGCATCGCCGAGCAGCACGCGGTGACGGCCGCGGCCGGCATGGCGATGCGCGGGTTACGTCCTGTCGTCGCGATCTATTCGACGTTTCTCTCACGCGCGTGGGATCAGCTCTACTACGACGTCGGCCTCCACCAGCTTCCGGTCGTCTTCTGCATCGACCGAGCCGGGATCACCGGCGACGACGGGCCGAGCCATCACGGAGTGCTCGACCTCGTCCTCTTGACCAAAGTCCCGGGGATCACGGTGTTCGCGCCGTCGTCGTACGAGGAACTCGGCGTCATGCTCGAGGATGCGCTCGCCATTACCGACGGCCCCGTCGCGATGCGCTGGCCCAAGACGCCGGCGCGCCGCGTCTCGACCACTGGATCCGGCTTGCGGGCGCGATGCCTCCGGACCGGCTCCGACGTGTGCATCCTCGCCGTCGGGAAGCTCGTCGAGGCGGCCGAGAGTGCGGCGGACGCGTTGGCCGAGCAGGGCTTCACCGCGACGGTCTGGGACGACCGCGTCGCGACGCCACTCGACCCACGCCTGATCACGGACGCGCGTGCGCATCGGGTCGTCGTGACCGTCGAAGACGGTGTTGCGGAAGGCGGCGTTGGCTCGCTGGTCCTCGGCGCGCTGGCGCGCCTCGACGCTGGCGCGCCCATGCCGACGGTGATCACGCTGGGCACGCCGCTCGCGTACATCCCGCACGCCAAGCCCGACGCCATCCTCGCGAGCCTGGGCCTCGACGCGGCCGGTATCGCCGCCGCCGCGTTCAAAGCGATCGAAAGTACGACTCCCGCCCCTGAACAGGCATCCACCGCTTCGAGAAGGACGGTCGGTACGCTCGCGTAAATGTCCCGCGAGACGCGTATCGGCGCGCGGCTCCTCGCGGTAGCACTCGCCACAGCAATCGCAACGCTCACGCTGCTCGTTGTTCCGGCGCACTCGCGGGCCGCCGTAAGCGCACAAGCAGCGTCGACGACGACCCTCGTCGTCCTCAACTCGCCGTACCCCACCGTCGGCGGCACGATCGAGGGGATGGGCATGTACCTGCAGTCCACCGTCAGCGGTGGAAGCGGGACGCCGACGGGTTCGGTGCAGCTGTTCCACGGCTCCAACGCCTTCGGCAGCCCGGTCCCGCTGGCGAACGGGAAGGCGTCG
>Ga0066709_100004480_pt1 | contig 11167 bp, 9 predicted proteins | sample GraSoiAngelo_158_FD_79665 | JGI IMG/M metagenome (GOLD analysis project Ga0066709, IMG submission 79665) | Grasslands soil microbial communities from the Angelo Coastal Reserve, California, USA - 14_1009_16_30cm | ecosystem: Environmental > Terrestrial > Soil > Grasslands | place: USA... | reverse complement strand
GAGCAGTTCTATTTCAGGCAGTCGGAGCTGGCGCGCTACTTCCCGGACGATGTAATTGCGTGGATCGTCGCCAATCCCGGCCCTCGTAGCAAAGCGAACGCGACTCGCGACAAAGGGATGGCGACGCTCGGCTTGTTGCCATTTCCCGGTCGCGCGGCATTGCCCGTCGTAGTCGCCGCTCGTATGAGCTTATCCTTTCCGGTGCTTCTCGCCGGCGTTCCGCTCTACCGATATGCATGGGAGATTGCGGCAACGGATCGCAAGGTCGATGATGCGAATGTCCGCGAAGACGACCGTTTCGCGCCGGCGAACGTGCGCAAAGTGGTGTTCAGCGACGGAGGAATCTGCAGCAATTTTCCGGTGCACATGTTCGATTCGGTGCTTCCCGGCTGGCCGACCTTCGGCATCAATCTACGCGACGATCTCCCGGCTCCAGGCAGCAACGAAGATCGAGCGTACCTTCCGGATCGCGGGAAGTCGCTTCCGCCCGAAAATTACGTCATCACGCAAAGCGGCGCCTCGGCGATCCTTTCGTTCGCGACCGCGATCATCAAAACAATGCAGAACTGGCGCGACAATCTTCAGCGCGCAGCCCCGGGGTTCCGCGATCGGATCGTCACGATTCGGCACACGCAAGATGAGGGCGGACTCAATCTCGACATGGTGACGCGCGATATTGAAACGATGGCGGCGTCCGGCCAGTTGGGCGCCGATAAATTGATCGCCACGTTCGCTCGACCGGAGAGCCTCGACGCGGATTTCTTGACGTACCATCGATGGGTCCGGATCCGCTCGCTGCTGAATGTATTGCAACGCGCGATGCGCGAAATCCACCAAGGCGTGACCACGCTCGATAATCATCCGCCGTATCCGGATCTCGTCCGCGATGCGCCGGCTTACGTTGGAGGAAGTTATCGACTGACCGGGCCAGCGCGCAGCGAAGCCGCGAAGTTGTTGGACACGCTGGACCAGCTGGATCACGAGCTGGAGGACGCGCGAATCGATTACGCCAAGACCGCGCCGAGACCGGAAGTCGAGCTGCGCATTCAACCTGTGTTATGAAACTCACCGCCACCTAAGGCCCCTCTCCTCGAGCAGCTTGCCGAGGCGATCCGGATAGTCGGTGATCAGACCGTCGACACCCAGATCGATCAATCGACTCATCTCCGCGCGATCGTTGACGGTCCATGCGAGCACCTTGAGCTTCAGGGCGTGCGCCTCGTCGATGCGTGCCTTGGTGAGGCTCGGCGCATTGGCGGACCACACGGCACATCCGGCCGCTTCCACGAGTTTCGGCACTGACCCTCCATACTCGGCAAACGTCAATCCCGCGTGCCACGGCGAACGGCCGCTCGCGTCCGGCTTGACCGTGTCGAAATTTGAATCCTCGGAAGTTAGACAAGCCGTCTCGATCTCGGGCGCGATCTTTCTTGCGATGGCGAGCGTGCGCCAATCAAAGGACTGCAGCGTTGTCCTCGCGCTCATGTCCGCCGCGCGAATGCGCTCAACCACTAGCCGGACAAACGTGTCAGGATCGACCGTCGTATCGCCGCTGATCGGCGTGATTTTCGTTTCGATGTCGATGCGTACCGCCGTTGGCTTGACGAGCGCGATGAGCTCGTCGAGCGTGGGATAGCGCTCACCATCGCTCGCGAGTTGCACCGGAAACTGTCTCGCGTAGTCGCTCTTGGGATCGAGGCGTCCGATGTCGTAGGCGCGAAGCTCGGATAGCGTCAACGTGCGGATCGCCGGCCCAGGTGCAGACAACCATTGGCCGCTCGCGTCGCGAACGAGGGCAGGATTCAGGTCGCGATCGTGCGCGATCACGACGACGCCGTCCTTCGTGATCGCCATGTCGCTCTCGATCGTCGTTACGCCGATCGACAGCGCCTTGCGAAACGCCGCCATCGTGTTCTCGGGCGCGAGGCCGCGCGCACCACGATGGCCTTCCAGATCGAAGGCGTTGGCGGTTAGGGCAGCGCTCGCCAGGGCGAGGAGGACCACGCGAAGGAATGCTGTCATATCAAGCCAGCGACCAGGTTGATCGCCAAGGCGAGAATCCCCGTCGAGTAGAAGAACGCCAGAGCGCCGTGGACCACCACCAGCCGTCTGATCGCCGCGTCCGTGATTTGAATATCCGACACCTGAAACGTCATGCCGATCGTGAACGAGAAGTACAGAAAATCGCCGTAGGTCGGCGTTCGCTCGCCGGGGAATACGAGCCGTTCCGATGCCGAATCGGCTTTCGCCGGTGGAAGGTCCACTTCAATGTAGTAGTCGTGGGTGTAGTGCAGCGCGAACATCGTTTGGATGAACGCCCATGAGAGCACGATCGTGTAGATCACCAGCACCACACGTGCCGCCTGTTCGAGGCCCGTGGCTTCCTTGACCAATGGCATTTCCGCAGCGATCACGACAAGACTCGCCGTGGCCGCAACGAGCGTGAGACTCAGCACCGCCCATTTGCCCGCATCCTGGCGTTCCGCGATCTGTTTGATTGTGACCGCCGACGACTCGCGCAGTCCAAAGAACAACGCGATCAATGCGGCACTTGCTCCGACGTCCCATGCCGCGATGAAGCGCATCCGTCCTTCCACGTCGGTGGCGAAGAAGAACAGCGCGTATGTGAAGACACCGATCAGCAGGCCGAACGTGAGCCGTGGACGACGCAGCCAGGTCCACGACGATAAGAAGCTCGCCCGCGCGGTTTCATCAGTCATGCTCTGTCGCTTTGTATCTCTTTGGTCATGAAGACGCTATTTGGATCTTCAATGTATCGGTCAAATGGCCCGCAACGCATGAATCCAAAGCTGGAATACAGCCTTCTCGCAGGCTCGAAATAATCCATCGATCCGGTTTCCAGGCTGAGCCGACGATATCCTCTCCGCTCTGCTTCCCCGATCATGTGTCGAAGCAGCGTTGATGCGACGCCCTTTCTCTGATGCGCATCGTCCGTTCGCATCGACTTGATTTCTGCATGCTGTTGATCCAGCTCTTTCAATGCTCCACAGCCAGCCAGCGTGGGCCCGTCCCAAATTGTCCAGAACGTAATCTCGGGACGACGCAGCCCGGTAAGGTCCAGCGCATGCCGGCTCTCCGGCGGGGAAACTCGTTCCATGGAGCGGAGGTGCTCCTGCAGCAGCTCTCTTATCTCCGCGCCCCGAAGGTCGTCTACGCGAATCTTCAAGATAGGGCTCTCGGTCGTTTTGAGGCCAAAGGAGCCGGGTCAAGTCTTTTCCAGCCGAGCGTCACGTCTTCTGTTATGCCTTGTAGGCAATCACTTCGACCTCGATCTTGGCGTCGACCATCAGCTTGGCCTGCGTGGTCGAACGCGCCGGCTTATCACCGGGGAAGAACTCCGCATAGACACGATTGAAGCTCCAGAAATCACGCGTGTCATCGAGCCAGACGGTAGCCTTGACGACATCTGCGAGCGAGCACCCTGCGAGCTTCAGCGCGCGCTCGACGTTGGCGAGTGCTTGTTGTGTTTGCGCTTCGATGCCGCCCGCCACGATCTCGCCGTTGTCGCCCATCGCAATCTGGCCGGACACGAACACGAACGGTCCGGCACGGACCGCCGGCGAGAACGGCAACGGTTGGCCGCCGGCACCCGGACGGGTCGCGCCAAGAAATTCAATGCCCATGCTGGCTCCTCCTGTCGGTAACTGATTGGCGACGCGACACGCGGATCGTCACGCACCTGCCGTCGCTCGCATTCGCGTGCCGAGTCGATCTGTAACATACCTGCTCGTGGCGGTACACTCCGCCGGCGATGCAATGAATTAGGGTCAGACTCCCATTTCGCTTTAGGACAAAAAAGAGCCGGGTTCAAATCGAAATGGGAGTCTGACCCTAATTTCAACTTACGCCGGCGATGCAATTCAAATTGCAGCCCATCCATTCGAGGAGCCGCCATGATCTCTGTCGTTTCGCCCCCGCCCTTTGCTTCACACATCCGGCGTCTCATCCTAGCGGGCGCCCTGCTGACCGCAATGTTCGTGACGGTGCTGGCGGCCGACCTGACGTTGGCCGCGCCAGCCAAGGGCGGCGCCGCGAACCTGGCGATGGTGGCCGAACCGCAGACGCTCGACCCGATGGCGTCCACGGCCGATCTGGTGGGAACGATCATGCAGCACGTGTACGAGCCGCTGTACACATTCGACGGCAACTGGAATGTCGCGCCGATGCTGGCCGAGACCATGCCCGTGATCTCGAAGGACGGCCTTGTCTACACGATTCCGTTGCGCAAGGGCGTCAAGTTTCACAACGGCAAGGAGATGACCGCTGACGATGTCGTGGCTTCGCTCAACCGCTGGATGGAAATGGCGCCGCGCGGCAAGGCGATCGCCAAGGAAGTGAAGACGCTGGAAGCGAAGGGACCCAACACCGTTGTGATCACGCTGAACCGGCCATATGCGCCGCTGGTCTCGCACTTCGCATTGCCCTCCGGCTTCGCGGTCATCATGCCCAAGGAAACGATCGCTACTCCACTCGCCCAGTTCATCGGCACCGGACCTTACCAATTCAAGGAGCGCAAGCCGGATCAATACGTGCAATTGGTGCGCTTCGAGGGCTACAGCCCGCGCAAGGAGACGCCGAGCGGTTACGCGGGCAAGCGTGAGGCGCTGCTCGACGAACTGCGCTTCGTCCCCGTTCCCAACGCGAACACGCGCGTCGAGGGCTCGCTGTCGGGGCAGTACCAATTCGCCGACCTGTTGCCGGTCGAGTCGTTCTCGCGCATCGACGGGAAGGCCAACGTCAAGGCCGTGCTGACCGCGCCGTTCGGCTTTCCGTACCTGGTGCTGAATACCAAGCAGGGGCCGCTTGCGAACGTCGCGTTGCGCCAGGCGGTGCAGACATCGCTTTCCGACGCCGACATGATGGGCGCGGGCTTCGGGGACCCGAAGTTCTACTCGGTCGAGGGCAACCACTACGCCAAGGGCACGCCGTTCTATTCGATGGCCGGTGCAGAGAGTTACGGCAAGGGCGACGCGAAGAAAGCGGCGGCGATGATCAGTGCGGCGAAGTACGACGGCACGCCGATCAAGATCCTGACGAGTCAGCAATACGATTTCCACTATCGGATCGCGCTGGTGATGGCCGAGAACCTCAAGGCCGCCGGCTTCAAGATCGACATGCAAGTCGTCGATTGGGCCACGCTGATCCAGCGCCGCAACGATCCTGCACTGTGGGACATCTACATCACGCATTCCGCGGTGCTGCCGGAGCCGACGTTGACGCCGCCGCAACTGGGCGAAGGTGCGCCGGGATGGTGGAGCTCGCCGGCGAAGAAGGCGGCGCTCGATGCGTTCGACGCCGAGGCCGATCCGGCCAAGCGCGGAGCGCTGTGGGGCAAAGTGCAGGAGGTTGTCTACACCGAAGTCCCCTATATCCGCGTGGGCAGCTTCAACAGCCTCACTGCACGCTCGACCAAGCTCGATGGCTACGTCGCGATGCCGTGGCCATTCTTCTGGAACACCGGTCTGACCAAGTAACAATTCCATGGCCTTTTATGGCGCGCCGACGTCTGCGCGCCATCTGCGCGTCGCTATTTCTCGGAGAACCTGTTGTCCGGTTTCGGCATGACCCGCTACTTGGCGTCGCGCTTCGGCGGCATGGTCGTCGTTCTCATGCTCGTGGCCACTTTGGTGTTCTTCATTACGCGCCTTGCTCCGGGCGACCCCGCTGCGATCATGCTGGGCGATCAGGCTACCGCTGCCGATATTGCGAAGTTGCGCGCGTCGTACGGGCTCGACAAACCGTTACCCGTGCAGTTTGTCTATTGGCTCGGTGAGCTCGCGCACGGCAACCTCGGACAGTCGATCTTTCTGCAACGACCGGTGACGCAAGCATTGCTCGAGCGGGCGGAGCCGACATCGTTTCTCACGCTCTTCTCGATTTTTATCGCGGCGATGATAGGCTTGCCCTGCGGGATTATCGCAGCGGTCTGGCGCGGCAAGACGATTGACCAGATCTTTTCGGGCTTCGCCATGCTGGGGGCCAGCATTCCGAGCTTCTGGTTCGGGTTGATCCTAATGCAAATCTTCGCGGTAGGCCTCGGCTGGTTTCCGGTGGCCGGCTACGGCGATCCGGGCGTACCGCTGTCCGAGCGCCTTCATCACCTCGTACTGCCGTCGATCGTCTTGGGCGTAGTGAACTCGGCATTGATCCTGCGCTTCACCCGCGCCAGCATGCTCGACGTCCTCTCCGACGACCATATCCGCACGGCGCGCGCCAAAGGATTGTCGGAAGCGCGGGTAATCCTGCGCCACGCGCTCGCCAACGCGCTGATCCCGGTCATCACCGTGCTCGGCCTCACGTTTGCGCTGCTGATCGGCGGCGCGATCGTTACCGAGACCGTGTTCGGGCTGCCGGGCGTGGGCAACCTCGTCGTATCCGCCGTGCTCCGCCGCGATTACCCCGTCATCCAAGGCGCGCTGCTCGTCATCGCCGCGCTCTATGTGCTGATCAACCTGGCCACCGATTTGCTCTACCTCGTCGTCGATCCGCGGGTGAAATACTGATGAGCGCCGCCGGGCCGCCCCAAGGCGCGAATTACGCCCCCTCCGGGGGCCGAGGGCATAGCGTAGCGGCGACAGCCGCAAGCGTGGGGGTCACAACGAGCACGATTGCTGCGGCGGCAGCTGCCCCCGTCCCGCGGTCGCGCAGCCCCTCAGCGTTGCTCGTGCGCAAGCTGTTCCGGCGCAAGCTTGTCCTCGCCGGCGCGGTGATCCTCGTCATCGTCGCGCTGCTGGCGATTCTCGCTCCGTGGATCACGCCCTACGAACCGACGGCGCTGAAGATCATGGAGCGGATGCAAAGCCCGCGCACCACGCATTGGTTCGGCACCGATGAACTGGGGCGAGACGTGTTCTCGCGCGTCATCTATGGCGCCCGCTATTCGCTGCTCATCGGCGCGATCGTGGTTGCGATTTCGGTGACGGCCGGTGTGCTGCTAGGATTGGCTGCCGGATTCTTCCGCCGCCTGGACGGACCGATCATGCGCGTCGTCGACGCGATGATGTCGTTTCCCGACATTCTGCTTGCCATTGCGCTCGTTGCAGTATTGGGGGCGTCGATTGCCAACGTGATCCTGGCGTTGGCCGTCGTCTATACGCCGCGCGTCGCTCGCGTCGTACGCGCATCGACATTGGTTGTACGCGAGCTCTTGTTCATCGAGGCAGCGCGCGCACTTGGCGTCTCGACGTGGCGCATCCTGTTCATCCACATCCTGCAAAACATCGCATCGCCGATCCTGGTCCAGGCGACGTTCATCTTCGCGTACGCAGTGTTGGCCGAAGCCGGCCTGTCCTTTCTCGGTGTCGGCGTTCCGCCGGAGCTGCCAACGTGGGGCACGATGATCGCAAGCGGTCAGCAGTTCGCGCATCAGGCGCTGTGGATCGTCGTGTTCCCCGGCATCGCGATCATCCTGGCCGCGCTGTCGCTGCAGATGGTCGGCGACGGATTCCGCGATCTGCTCGATCCCAGGCTGCGGAAGGCGATTTGATGACAGCGATCCCCGAGCCCTTGTTGCAGGTCCGCGACTTGCAGACGCATTTCTTCACCGACCACGGGGTGGTGAAAGCGGTCGAAGACGTCTCGTTCACGCTGCTTCCGCGCGAGACGCTGGCCATCGTCGGCGAATCCGGTTCCGGCAAGTCGGTGACCAGTCTTTCGATCATGGGCCTTGTAGCGAATCCACCCGGCCGCATCGTCGGCGGCAAGATCCTGTTCCGCATGCGCGACGGACGCCTCGTCGATCTCGCGCAGTTGCCGGCGCGCGCGATGCGCAAGCTGCGCGGCGCCGACATCGCGATGATCTTCCAGGAACCGATGACGAGCCTCGATCCGGTGTTCACGATCGGCGACCAGATTGCCGAGGCCGTGTCGCTGCATCTCGGCCTCAATGGTGCCGGCGCAATGAAACGCGCGCTCGAAATGTTGGAGCTGGTGGAGATCCCGGCGGCGCGGCAACGCATTCGCGAATACCCGCATCAGCTCTCGGGCGGCATGCGGCAACGCGTGATGATTGCCCTCGCGCTATCGTGCAATCCATCTTTATTGATTGCCGATGAGCCGACGACCGCGCTCGACGTCACGATTCAGGCGCAGATTCTTGCGCTGCTCGACAAGCTGCGCCACGAGATCGGCATGGCGGTCCTGTTCATCACGCACAACCTGGGCGTGGTCGCCGAAATTGCCGATCGCGTCATCGTCATGTACAGCGGACGCGTCGTTGAAGAAGGCGAGGTCCATCAGCTCTTCAAGGCGCCGCGGCATCCGTACACGCGCGGTCTGCTTGCGTGCCTGCCGCGGCGCGCGCTGGATGACGAAAACGCCGCGAGGACGCGTCGCTTGAACGCGATTCCGGGGCAGGTCGCGAGTCCCCTTGATGTGCTGCCGGGTTGCGCGTTCGCACCGCGCTGCACGTTGGCCTTGCCGGAATGCACGGCCGCGATGCCGCCACTGGCAAAACTCGAGAGCGGGCAACGTACTCGCTGTATACGCTGGGGTGACGTGTGACCGAGATTTTGACCGTCAGCGGCCTTAAGAAATACTTCGGCCATGGCGAGCGACCGGTGCGTGCGGTCGACGATGTGAGCTTCGATATCCGGGACGGCGAGGTTCTGGGTTTGGTCGGTGAGTCGGGGTCGGGCAAAAGCACAATCGGCCGCAGCGTGCTGAAGCTGATCGAGCCGACGGCCGGGCAAGTGACCTTCGACGGAATTGATCTCGTGCCGCTATCGGCGTCGGCCATGCGACCTTATCGGCGCCGCCTGCAGATCATCTTTCAGGATCCGTACGCCAGCTTGAATCCCCGTCGGCGCGTCGGCGATACGCTCGATGAAGCGATGGCCACTCACGGCTTGCATCAGGGCTCCGCACGCAAGGTGCGCATTGCCGAACTCTTGTCGCTCGTCGGCCTTTCACCTTTGCATGCGCAACGCTTTCCGCACGAGTTCTCCGGCGGACAACGACAGCGGATTGGCATTGCCCGCGCGCTCGCGGTCGAGCCGCAATTCATCGTTGCCGACGAGCCGGTTTCGGCGCTGGATGTGTCGATCCAGGCGCAGGTGATCAACCTGCTGTGCGATTTGCGCGAGAAATTCGGGTTGACGATGTTGTTCATCTCGCACGACCTCGACGTCGTCGAGTACCTGTGCGACCGCATCGTCGTGCTCTATCTCGGAAAGGTGATGGAGATCGCGCCGGCGCGGGAGCTCTATCGTTCACCACGTCACCCGTACACAGAGGCGCTGCTCGCAGCGTCGCCGCGCCCGGATCCGGATGCGCGGCGCGTGCGGCGACTGTTGCAGGGCGACATTCCGAGCCCGGTGAATCCGCCGTCGGGCTGTGTGTTTCGCACTCGCTGCCCGTACGCGCAGGATGCCTGCTCCGCGACCGTGCCGCCGCTGCGCGAGATCGCGCCGGGACGCTTCAAGGCCTGCTTGCGGGATGATGTGCCGTGAAAGATTGGAGTGCACTGATGCTAAATCTCGAATCCATTGCAAACGAAACGGTCGATGGCCTCACCAAAGGATTGCCGCCGGGCATGGCGCCGCTGCCGCTGGCCGCCATCGGCTTGCAAGATTGGAACCTCCTGCGCGGCGATCTACCATTCCCGTCAGCGGTGATCCGCGACAGCGCGCTCGCCCACAACCACGCGTGGATGCGCGATTTCACCAAGGCCACCGGAGTCCTGCTGTCGCCGCACGGCAAGATCATGATGGCACCGCAGATCTTCGCGCAACAGCTCGCCGCGGGCGCGTGGGGCATCACGGTCGCGACGGTCCAACAACTGGAAGTCTGCGTCCGGTTCGGCGTACGGCGCGTGCTGATGGCCAACCAATTGTTGGGAAGCTCTGCAGCGGGCGAGGTCGTGCGACTGCGCGAGACCTATCCTGACCTCGAGTTCCACTTCCTGGTCGATTCCAAAGCGCAGTTGCGCCTCGTCGAGGCGGAAGCGCGGCAGCAAACGATGACACGGCGACTGACCGCTCTGCTTGAGCTCGGGATTCCCGGCGGGCGCACCGGCTGTCGGACCGCCGCGGAAGCGCTGGCGTTGGCGCGCGCCATTGCCGCGAGCAGCGTCGTCGACCTGGCCGGCATCGAGTGCTACGAGGGATTGCAGGTCACCGGTGATTCCGCGCGCGACGCCGAGTTCGTCGGCGGTTTGATGCACGCGGTGAAGGATCTGGCGTTGGCATGCGACCGAGAGAAATTGTTCGCCGGTCCGACCATCGTTCTCTCCGCGGGCGGTTCCGCCGCGTTCGACATTGTCGCCCGCGAATTGCCGATACGATTGTCACTTCCCGTCCAGACGATCTTGCGCAGCGGTTGTTACGTCACGCACGATTCCGGCTTCTACAACCGCATGCTCGAGCGCGTGAAGGCGCGTAGCGGCAGCGTCTGGCAGTCACGGCCTGGCCTGCAGCCCGCGCTCGAGGTATGGGCGCAAGTCCAGTCGCGGCCAGAGCCGGGGCTCGCCCTTCTGACCATGGGCAAACGCGATGCATCGTTCGACCTCGACTTCCCGATTGTCAATTGGCACTTTCGCGGTGGCCGCAACACTACCCCACAGCCCGCGCCCGCGGAATGGAAAATCTCTGCGATGAACGATCAGCACGCTTATCTCCGCATTCCGGAAGATGCCGATCTCGAGATTGGTGATCTGGTGGGCTGCGGGATCTCGCATCCGTGCACGACGTTCGACAAATGGCGGCTGCTGTTGACGGTCGCTGACGATTATCGGATCACCGGTGCAATTCGGACGTTCTTCTGACATGACGATGCTTTTGCGCGGCGGTACTGTGATCGACGGCACGGGCGCACCCCGTCGGACCGCTGATGTGCGCGTTGATGGCGAGCGGATAGTGGCCATCGACGCCGATCTCCCTACGGCGGGCGCCGCCGTCATGGATGCCAGTGGCTGCATCGTCGCGCCGGGTTTCATCGACGTCCACACGCATGACGACCGGATCGTGCTTGCGCAGCCGCAAATGCTGCCGAAGATCAGCCAGGGCGTCACCACGGTTGTCGTCGGCAATTGCGGCATCAGCCTCGCGCCGCTTCGGCGCGCACACGTGCCGCCGCCGCTCAATCTGCTGGGCGGAAGCGATGGGTACATCTACGCGACGATGCGCGAATACGCCGAAGCGGTGGGCCG
>Ga0066709_100004478_pt1 | contig 11167 bp, 5 predicted proteins | sample GraSoiAngelo_158_FD_79665 | JGI IMG/M metagenome (GOLD analysis project Ga0066709, IMG submission 79665) | Grasslands soil microbial communities from the Angelo Coastal Reserve, California, USA - 14_1009_16_30cm | ecosystem: Environmental > Terrestrial > Soil > Grasslands | place: USA... | reverse complement strand
TCGCGCATGCCGAGGACACAGCGCGTGTTCCCGCGCTTCCGCAGGCGTTCGAGCGTGCCGCTGAGCTCGTTCGCGACACCGAGCGGCAGGTGATCCACGATCAGCACGTCCGGCTCGAACACCTGCATCGCGCTGCGAATGACCCGGGCACGCAGTGCGATGAGCTCCCCGTCGGAGACGTCCAGCAGGAAACGGGGGTTGTAGGCCCCGTCGGGCTCTCGCCGGAGTGCCGGCAGCGTGACGCAGTCCACGCCCTCCGGCATCGGGAGCGCGCCGGCTTGCCACGCTTCCGCGATCATCACGATCGCCGGCGGCAGCGGCGACGCACGCAATGCCTGGGCGATCGACGCGTTGCGTCGAATGTGACCGAACCCCACCATCCCTTGCGAGTACATGGCGACCCGGGGTGCCGATGCCTCGCGGGTGGCGAAGGTATCGAGGGGCGGACGCACCAGCTGCGCCCGGGGCGGCGGCGCCGGCGCCTCCACGCGCAGCCTGATCTCGTCGACCAGTTTCTGGATCTCGTCCAGCTCCTCGGCCGTCGCCGGCGTCGTGGTGAGCGCCCTGAGAACCAGATCCAAGGTCGAGCCCCGGAACGCGTGGTGTCCGGCCGCTGGGCGTGTGGACAGCGAGTCGCCGGGCACAATCGGTTCGCCGCGGACCGCGCGTTCGGCGGCCGCGTAGATGTAGCGCGCGAGGCGCCGGGGGCCGTGCGGCACTCCCTTGAAGCCCGGGAAGCTCGAGATGTCGATCACGTACGGACGGCCTTCGCTCTCCACCACGTCCACGCCGAAGAGGTCGATTCCGAACGCGGCTCCGCAGCGTCGCGCGATGTCCTCGAGCTCGGGAGTGAGGGTGAACGCATGGCCCCGCTGCTCCTCGGGCGTGCGCGCGGGTCGAACCCGGAGCACGCCGAAGCGCTCGCTCCCGATCGAGTAGATCTTGCGGTGCATCGGCCCGTCCGGCGCGTGGTAGCGCTGGGCGAACACCGGCTCCTCCATGGGCCCGAGCGCCGCCAGCTCGGCTGCGTTCGAGACCACCTCGCTACCCCGCACGCGGGCGCGGCGGTGAGGCCTGATGATCAGCGGACCCCGATCGAGCGCGGGCAACAGCTGGCTGGCATGCGATGCGACGAACGTCTCGGGAACCGGGACCCCGGCCGCCCGGAGCACTCGGAACGTCACGATCCGGTCGCGCAGCAACGCCGAGACCGGGTAGGGATTGAGGAGCGTGGCGCCGGCGCGGTGGAGATCGGCCGCCACGCTCATGCCCAGGTCTTTCCTGTTCTTGAGCACGTACAAGTCGTAGTCGAGGCGCACCCGCGCGACGTCGATCAGGTCGTCGCCCAGATGGAGCACTCTCGTCGTGGCGCCCAGCTCGCCGAGCAGGCGGACCACCTCCGGCATGTTTCGCTCGTCCGTAAACGAGCGTCCCAACAGCAGCGCGATCCGCACCACGACACCCCCTCCTGTCCGCCGTTTCCCTGTCACTCGTCCCGCGCGCTTCAGAACCGCAGCAAATAGCTCATCTTCACGAACACCTGGCGCCCGACGGAAATCGTGGGCTCGTCGGTGCGATGCAGCGTGGGCGGGCTGCCCGGCTGCAGGACGAGATTCTCGTACCCATCGCGATAACCCACGTACAACGCCGTGCCCGGATTGACGAGGTAGGTGAGGAGTACGTCCATCGTCCAGCGGCGCTCCGGGGCGACGCGCGACAGCGTCGAGTCCCGGTCCACCGCCGCATAGTCCACGATGGCGCGCAGCGACAGCGCGCGACTGAACTGGTAGTTGAGTTTCTCCCGCAGAATGCGATCCGTGAACACCCGGACCGGCGGTCCTCCCGCCGGGGCCGCCCCCGGCTGCGTCGTGAGCCGGCTGTACAGGTATGTGTGGTCGAGACGCAGCCGGGGCGTGGGACGAAGCGTGACCGTGACCTCCCCCTTGCCCGACCCCGCGACGAACGGCGCCACGCCCGACGGCGGTTTGTGGTTGACGTCCGTCCCCTGTTTGTAGGACAGGGACCAGGCGAGCCACTTCAGCCACTCGCTCTCGAGCAACAGCTTCGTCTCGCGGAGGTCGAAGGGAAGGTCCTTGAAGAGCTCGAAGGCACGCTCGTGCGAGACCTCCAGCTTGGTTTCGCCGACGAGTTTCACCTCCCAGGACGCCTTGAGCGACCGATCGAGCAGGCCGCCGGTTCGATCCCAGGTGAAGTCGGCCGTGAAGGTGGGACCGATCTTCACGATGGGGCCGTCCGGTCGCCGCACGAGCTGCAGCTCGTGCACCATCTCCCGGACCCCGACCCGGGGCACGAAGCCGAGCTGCGCGTCGAACGAGGGGCTCAAGTCGAGGTACTGCGCGGAGTAGTCCAGGTTGCGCCCGTCACGCAACAGCTCGGCGAACAGACCCGTCCCCGACGCGCCAGCGGCGCCCGAGTCCCGCGCGTAGGTCGCGATCACCTGGCCGGTGACGATCCAGGTCTTGCTCAAGGCCAAACGCGCGTCGGCGGAGGCGACACGATTCGCACCGCCCGCGAGCTGCCGGTTGCTCACGAGCAGCCCGACCGCGGACTCGCGCCCGATCTCCCGCTGCGCCCGAATCACGCCGATCCCGGCGTTCGGCTCGGTCGGCAGACCCGACCCCGCGAACTCTTCAGGCGCCCGGTCGTTCATCCCGATCGCGCCCAGCGCCCACCGACCCGCTTTGGTCGTGAGGCGCGCCCCGGCGCCGGGATCGGTAATGCGGCGGGAGAAGAACAGGTTCACGGGCGTCTGGAAGTAGCCCGCGTTCTCGATGAAGAAGGGCCGCTTCTCGGGGAAGAACACCTCGAACCGCTCGTTGATCGTCACCTGCGGCTCGTCCGACTCCACTTGGCTGAAGTCGGGGTTGACGGTGCCATCGAGCGTGACGGCATCCCGGACCACGGTCTTCAGGTCGAGGCCCAGCCGCCGGTCCGTGGCCTTCCGGAAGGCCGGCGCCTCGGTGTCGAGAAAGCGCGCACCGGTGAAGGCGCCGTAGGGAATCACCTGGACGTTCCGGCCCGGCGAGATGTCGCGGAGCTGCTCAAGAGCCCCGAACTGGGGGACGAACCCCGCCAGCCGCTTCGTCACCAGAGGCCAATAGGCCTCCTCGTTGGACCGCCGGACGAAGCGGGCGAGGGCGATGCCCCAGGACTGGACCGGCGTCCTTGCAAACCGCAGGCTGCGGAACGGGATCGCGATCCGCACCACATACCCGTCCGCCGTCAGCCGGCCCTCCGATTGCCACACCGCATCGAAGCTGTAGTCGTCATCCTGTCCCTCGGTCACGATCCCGTCGAGCTGCACGCCCAGCGGATTCGTCTGGAACAGGTAGGCGCGCTTGCGGTCGCGGAAGGTGTCCAGGTACACCGCGACACCGTCGTCCACCGAGATCTCTTCCCGCTTGGTCAGCCCGGCACGGATCTTCGCCGGATCGTCCCGGCATACGAAGACGACGTACAGGTTGGCGTCGTCGTAACTCACGTATGCCGTCGTCGGGACGCTGACCGGGACCCCGTCGCCCGGCTCGCGCTGGCGGAACTCGGTCACGCGAACGCCGCTGACCTGCGGGTTCGGGACGAGGAAGTCCTCGAGCTTGGGAGGCTGATCCACGCGCTGCGCGATGAGGCTCGCGCCTGGCGTCTGGGCGCGAAGCGGCTCCGACGCGAGGAGCAGCGCGGCGAAGAACAGCGGCGAGCCGGCCGCCATCCGGGGCGACCGGGATAACTCTGACGGTGCCACGTCCCCCCTCCTTCGTGACGACCCTGCCGGCAACGCGGCAGAACATGCGTAAGGCGGGCAAGTGCTGTGCCAAGTCGCGAATGTGCGCGCGGTCACACGACCGCGGGCGGGCGACCCGGTACCGCCCCGGAGAAGCTTCACCAGATCAGGAAAACCGCGGGTGCGGCGACGCCACGGGCCGCGCACTCCGTGTTGCAGGCGTTCCCCGTTCGCCACGGGTATAGGGAGACCGCAACACCGCGATGCTGGCAAGCAGACCGCCACCGCCACATCTTGAACCGGTCAGACCGTCCTCTTCGGGTCCGGGGGAAAGGCCTTCTCTACCGGCTGGTCGACCCTGCAGTCTCGAGCGATTGATCCGATATGAGGAATCCCGATGCGGCTCTCGCTCCGCTTCATCATTCCCCTGTTCCTGGCGCTCGGCGCCATCGCCTACGCCGTGGTGCCGCTGGTGGACAACCTGACGCTGCAGTGGTTCATGCGCGACCTCGACATCCGCGCCACCCTGATCGCCAACACGGTTCAGGAGCCGCTCCAGGACCTGATCCAGACGGGGAACCGGACCCGGCTGCTGCAGTTCTTCGGCCGGATCACGCAGGATGAGCGTCTCTTTGCGATGGGGTTCTGCCCCTCCGCCCCCGGCCAGCCGCTGAGCACGCCCACGCTGCCGGCCCAGATTCGGTGCACGGACCTGGAGGCATTTTCGGGCAGTTCGGGGCATTTGTTGCGGACCGCGAGCGGACCGCTGTTCGTCTCGGTGAGGCCCCTGGAAGCGGCGGGGGCGCCGGTCGGCCACTTGGTGGTGGTCCACGACCTGAGCTTCATCGCGCGCCGCAGCGCGGAGACGCGCAAGTACCTGTTTCTGTTCTTCGTCGGCCTGAGTGCCACGGTCGCCCTCATCACGGTCGCCATCGCTCAGCTGAGCTGGCGGGGCTGGGTCCAGGGACTGCGCGCGTTGCTGCGCGGGGAAGGGCTGGTACGTCCCGCGGCCAGTCGCAGCGTCCGTCAGCTGCCGGAGCTCCGGCCGATCGCGAGCGACCTGCGCGCCCTGATTCAGGACCTCGAGGCGGATCACCGCTCGCGCGACGAGGACCAGCTCGCGTGGACGCCCGAGACGCTGCGCGCCATCCTCGGGACCGACCTGCCGGGGCACGAAGTGATGGTCGTCTCCAACCGGGAGCCCTATATCCACGTGCGCCGCGGCGAGATCATCGCGGTCTGGCGGCCGGCCAGCGGGTTGGTGACCGCGATGGAGCCGATCATGCGCGCCTGCTCGGGCACCTGGATCGCGCACGGGGGCGGCTCCGCCGATCGCGAGGTGGCGGACCAGCACGCCCGCGTGGCGGTGCCGCCGGAGCAGCCGGCGTATCAGCTTCGCCGCGTCTGGCTGACGCCCGAGCAGGAGGCGGGCTACTACTACGGCTTCGCGAACGAGGGACTCTGGCCGCTGTGCCATATCGCGCACGTGCGTCCGATTTTCCGCACGTCCGACTGGGAGCAATACGTCACGGTCAACCGAGCGTTCGCCCGCGCCGTGGTGGAGGAAGCGAAGTCGTCCGACCCCATCGTGCTGGTCCAGGACTACCACTTCGCGCTGTTGCCGAGAATGATCCAGGAGGAGCTGCCCGCCGCGACCATCGTGTCGTTCTGGCACATTCCGTGGCCGAATCCGGAGGCATTCGCGATCTGTCCCTGGCGCGAGGAGCTGCTCGATGGACTGTTGGGCTCGAGCATTCTGGGGTTCCACACCCAATTCCACTGCAACAACTTCGTCGACACGGTCGACCGCCTGCTGGAAGCCCGGGTCGACCGGGAGATGTTCACCGTCTCGTACCGGGGCAAGCTGACGGCGGTCAAGCGGTATCCGATCTCGATCGAGTGGCCGCCTTCGGCGGCGCTGATCGGGAAGCCGGTCGAGCGCTGCCGCCTCGACGCACGACAGCGGCACGGCTTGCCGCCCGACCAGGCGGTCGGCGTGGGAGTCGACCGCCTCGACTATACGAAGGGCATCGAGGAGCGGCTGCGCGCCGTGGAACGGCTGCTTGAGATGGCGCCGGAATGGGTCGGCAAGTTCACCTTCATCCAGATCGCCGCGCCCACGCGCAACCGAATCGAGCAGTACCAGGCGTACGAGGAGCGGGTGCGTGCGATCGCGGCGCGGATCAACGAGCGCTTCCCCGGCCCCGGGCATCCGCCCGTCGTGCTGCTCGTGGAACATCACCAGCCGCAGGCCATCTACGAGTATTATCGCGCCGCGGACGTGTGCATGGTCACGAGCCTGCACGACGGGATGAACCTGGTGGCGAAGGAGTTCGTGTCGTCCCGCGATGACGAGCGCGGCGTACTGATCCTGAGCCAGTTCACGGGCGCCGCCCGGGAGCTCCCCGAGGCGATCATCGTGAATCCGTACGACACCGATCAGTGTGCCGCCGCGCTGCAGATGGCGCTGTCGATGCCCGAGGGGGAGCAGCGCGCCCGCATCCGGCTGATGCGCGGCCTTATCCAGGAGTTCAACGTCTATCGCTGGGCGGGACGCATGCTGATCGACGCGGCGAGCATGCGGCGCCGCGGTCGCCTGTTGGACCGCGCGGCGACCCCGGAACGGCTGTCGGGCCGGCGTGCCGGCCGCAAGGCGAGCCGCGCCAAATGACGCGGTGGGACGGCGGGCGACGAACCGGCGCGCCACGGCGTGCGGCTCTGCCGCCGGCGCCGCAGCCGGAGTGGGCGTATTTCTTCGACATCGACGGCACCCTCGTCGACTTCGCGGACTCGCCGCGGGCCGCGCGTCTCGAGGTCAATCTCCGTGAGTTCGTCGACCGGCTGTATCGGTTCAGCGGGGGCGCGGTGGCCCTGATCAGCGGGCGGGCGATCGCCGATATCGACGACCTGCTGCCGGGCACGCGCTTCCCGGCCGCGGGCCAGCACGGCACGGAGCGCCGCGACGCCGCCGGGGCCGTCTCACACCACGCGTTCCCGTCGCACGAACTGGACCGGCTGCGTCACGCGCTCTCCCGAGCCGTGGCACCGCACCATGGGCTCGTCCTCGAGGACAAGGGCCTGTCCCTCGCGCTTCACTATCGGCGCGCCCCGCGGCTGGGCGGCTACGCTCATCGGCTGGTGCGTTCGCTGCTCGGCGCGAGCGGCTCCCCCTATTCGATTCAGCGGGGGAAGCGGGTGGTCGAGCTCAAGCCAAGCGGCCGAGACAAGGGAGTCGCCGTGCTGGAATTCATGACGGAGGAGCCATTCCGCGGCCGCACGCCGGTGTTCGTGGGCGACGACAGCACCGACGAGTACGGCTTCGCGACGGTCAATCGCCTGCACGGGCATTCGATCAAGGTCGGGTCAGGGCCCACGGCCGCCCGGTGGCGACTGCGAGACGTGGCGGCCGTGCGGGCCTGGCTCGAGCGGTCGGGGAACACGTGACCTCGCTCGATCTCGGGTTGATCGGCAACGGCACGATCGGCGCGCTGGTGAACGCGCTGGGCGAGATCGTGTGGGCGTGCTTCCCGCGCTTCGACGGCGACCCCGCGTTCTGTTCGCTGCTGTGCGCGCGCACGCGCGAAGCAGACTTCGGCTTTCTCGCCGTGGAGCTGATGGATTTCGCGAAGGACGAGCAAGAGTACCTGGTCAACACGCCGATTCTGGTCACCCGCCTGCACGACCGCCACGGCGGCTCGATCGAGATCACGGACTTCGCACCGCGGTTCCACCAGTACGGCCGCATGTTCGCGCCCATGATGCTGGTGCGGCACATCAGGCGGCTCGCGGGCAACCCGCGGGTGCGCCTGCGCGTGCGTCCCGCGTACGACTACGGCCGACATCGCGCGGACATCACGTGCGGCTCGAACCACGTCCGCTACATCGGCTCGGACCTCGTGCTGCGACTCACGACGGATGCGTCCGTCACGGCGATCGTGGAGGAGAATCACTTCTTCCTGGAAGACGCGGTCACCCTGCTCCTCGGCGCGGACGAGACGGTGCAGGGTGCGGTCGGGGAAGTCGGAAGGCGTTTTCTCGAGGAGACCACCGCCTACTGGCGCGAATGGGTGCGCTCGCTGGGCATCCCCTTCGAATGGCAGGACGCCGTGATTCGGGCCGCCATCACGCTGGAACTGAACGTCGTCGAGGACACGGGCGCCATCGTGGCGGCGATGACGACCTCGATTCCCGAGGCACCCGGGAGCGCGCGCAACTGGGACTACCGCTACTGCTGGCTGCGGGACGCGTATTTCGTCGTGAACGCGCTCAACCGGCTCGGCGCCACGCGCACGATGGAGCGCTACCTGAGCTACGTCGTCAACATCGTCGCCGGCTCGGAAGACAAGCGGTTGCAGCCGGTGTACGGCCTGAGCGGGCGCGCGGTCGCCGAGGAGCGCGTCATCGACTCGCTCCCGGGGTACCGTGGCTTGGGCCCGGTGCGCATCGGCAATCAGGCATCCCGTCAGACGCAGCACGACGTCTACGGCGCGGCCATCCTGGCGGCGACGCACGTGTTCTTCGACCGCCGGTTGGTCCGTCGGGGAGACGAGATCCTGTTCCACCGCCTGGAAGCGCTGGGGGAGCAGGCGGCGAAACTGTACGACCAGGCGGACGCCGGCCTGTGGGAGCTGCGTGGCAAACCCCGCGTGCACACGTTCTCGAGCGTGATGTGCTGGGCGGGTTGCGACCGGTTGGCCCGGATCGCCGGGCATCTGGGGCTCGCCGACCGCGCCGCGCACTGGAGGGCCCAGGCGGCCCGGATCCACGAGTTCGTGTGCACGCGTTGCTGGAACCCCGCGAAGAGCAGCTTCGTCGCCACGGCGAACGGCGACGGGGTCGACGCCAGCCTGCTGCGGCTGGGGGAGCTGGGGTTCCTCCCGGAGGACGACCGCCGATTCGTCGGGACGGTTCGCGCGATCGAGCGCGAGTTGCGCCGCGGGGACTTCGTGTTCCGCTACCTCGAGGCGGACGATTTCGGGACCCCGGAGCACGCGTTTCTGGTCTGCACATTCTGGCACATCAACGCCCTGGCCGCGGTCGGGCAGCGGGACGAGGCGCGCGCGCTGTTCGAAAACGTGCTCGCCTGCCGCAACCGGCACGGCCTCCTGGCCGAGCATATCGACCCGAGGACGCGGGAGCAGTGGGGCAACTTCGTGCAGACCTACAGCATGGTCGGCCTGATCGGCTCGGCGATCCGGCTGTCAGTCCGGTGGGACCAAGCCTTTTGACCCTCACTCAGATCCTTCGCGTCGCGCGCGTTCCGCGCGCTCGCTCAGGATGACAGCGCCACGCCGCTGCGGTAGAAGAAAGAGGGGCGCGGAATTTCATTTCCCGTTTTCCCCGAGCGAGCCTGTCATCCTGAGCGCCGCAGGCGCGAAGGATCTGCTATTAGGCGCGGAGGTGCGGATCGTTCCCCCTCTCCCTTTCGGGAGAGGGGGACAAGGGGTGAGGACTTGCGTACGGCTGTCAGTCCGGTGGGACCAAGCCTTTTAGGAGCGCCAGCGCCACCCCGTTCGTCCACCCGAACCCATCCTGCGTGGCGTACTCGCCGCCGCCGGCCCGCCGGTGCACGTCGACGACGTCGTACTTCTCCATCATTTTACCGGTCGACCGATAGGTGCGGCGGTTGAGCGCGAGCCACCGGTCGCGGGCGGCAGCGGCCAGGTCCGCGCGGCCGTAGCGGCGAACGCCCTCGATCGTCAACCACTCCAGGGGCGGCCATCCGTTAGGCGCGTCCCATTGTTGACCCGAGGCGATCAAGGTCGTGACGAATCCGCCGGGCTTCAAGAACTGCCGCTCGAGGCGCGCCGCGACCGCGCGGCCTTGGTCGGACGTGGCGAGTCCGAAATACAGCGGGGACGCGGCCGCCAGGGTGGGCCGGTCCGTCACGCGCTCGCCGCTCCGCCACCGCACGTCGTAGAAGTATCCGCTAGTCGGATCAAACGCGGCCGCCAGCAGGGCCCGACGACGGTCCTCGGCCGCCTGGGCGAATTGCCTCGCGACGTCCGCGTCACCGGCCCCGCCGCGGAACGCTCGCAGCGCGGCGATTGTCCGTTCGGCGTGATACAGCAGACTGTTGAGATCCACCGGAATCAGCTCGGTGGTCTCGAGCGTGCGCAGGTCTTTCGGGTCGCGCAGCCAGCGGCTCGAGAAGTCCCAGCCGCTCTCGGCGGTGGCCCGCACGTTTCGATAAAATCCCTCGCGGCGCCCCTCTCCGAGCGTCTGACCCACCTCGTAATCCGGGCGGTAGGACTCCGGTCTGGGATCGGACCGGTCGTCCCAGTACCGGTTGAGGATGGGCCCTCCCTCGCGGAGCCGTACGACGCGGCGGTATGCCTCGCCTGCCCCCGGTGCAAGACGCTCCGCTCCATTCATCCAGAACGCGTGCTCCGCCTCCAACGCGGCGAGGTATGGGAGCGCCCGTGCGGTGTCCGTCGCCTGGGCGTAGCGCCCGACCATGGCGGCGAAGAACGGCGGCTGGCTGCGGCTGAGATAGTACGTCCGGTTCCCGTTCGGGATGTGTCCAACCGTCTCGACCAGGTGCGCGAAGTTGTCGAGCATGCTCTTCACGAGGTCGGTCCGACCGCTCTCGATGAGACCGAGCATCGTGAAGTACGAGTCCCAGTAGTAGACCTCTCGGAAGCGGCCGCCGGGAACGATGTAGGGGTTCGGGAGCGGGATGAGCGAGGAGTGCGCGTCAGCGGTGTCGGGCGGGCGCGTCAGGACGGGCCAGAGCGCGCGAATGTGCTCCTCCATGCTCTGCGAGGTGTCCGATCGGAAGCCGTCGCCGACCGGGCGGGGCAGCTGGAACTGCTGCTCCAGGAACGCCCGCAGGTCGAACGCCGTCGCGGTACGGGCGGACGCGTAGCGCGCAGCGATTTCCGTCGGAGCGAGCAGGGGCCGGGCGTCTACGAACGTCTTCGAGTCCGGGAAGATGCCCGACACTTGAACGACGTGAAACAGCGGTCCGAGGTCGGCCGGGTGATAAAAGGCAGGTTGGGGGAGGTTAGAGGAGGTTCGGGAGGTTGTGGAGGGTGCCCTGGAGCACGCGACCGCCATGCAGAGTCCGGCGGCGAGCTGAACCAGCCTCCCCCAACCTCCCCAACCTCCCCCAACCTCCCCCAACCTTGCCGTTCTCATCTAAAGATGATCCATAGCACGCCGATCGTCGCGGCGAGGACGATCGAGAGGACGATGTTGAGACGGCGCGGGCCCGCGGGCACCGGGATCGCCGTGATCTCCGGCGCTCCGTACGTCACTCCGGCGATCCGGGCCGCGGTCGGCGGCGCGGTCAGCAGACTGACAGCGATGAGGATCCCCGAGCACAGCGCGAAGAGTAAGGCCGCGAAGTGGAGGAAGTTGATCCCGGCGAACCAGGCCCACACCGAGCCGCTGGCCAGACTGGCCCGCGCGAGCTCGAGCACGAGT
>Ga0066709_100004477_pt1 | contig 11169 bp, 7 predicted proteins | sample GraSoiAngelo_158_FD_79665 | JGI IMG/M metagenome (GOLD analysis project Ga0066709, IMG submission 79665) | Grasslands soil microbial communities from the Angelo Coastal Reserve, California, USA - 14_1009_16_30cm | ecosystem: Environmental > Terrestrial > Soil > Grasslands | place: USA... | reverse complement strand
CTCCCCGGGGTGCGTCCCCTTGTCGATGAAGCCGTCCGCGCCCATGAACAGCGCCCGGGACACCGTCATCCCGTCGACATTGGCCCCGCAGGCCAGGATGACCAGCGTGGGGAAACGATCCCGGATGGCCCGGATGAGCCAGAACGCGTCGTGCTCGCCGTCCAGCCCCAATCCGGCCAGCGCGACGATTCCCTTGCGGCGCCGGATCCCGCCGATGACCTCCAACGCTTCGCGAGAACTCGCCGCCTCGCCGAGGATCTCCATGTCGGGCTCGGAGGAGATGAGCAGCCGCAAGCCCGTCCGCACGACGTGCAGGGGCTCGATCACGATGACGCCGAGAGGCAACGTCCTGTCGGGCACTCCTTAACCTCCGCGTTTCCGCTCGAGCCCTGGCGAGGTCCAGCAAGGCTAGGAAGGGGCCCCCCAGCCATCCATCCCCTAAACGCGGTAATTCACCGGCCGATTGTGAGCAGCCCGTTCGGGCTAGTCGCCCCAGAGCACTTCCGGCCCGGTGCCGAAAGCGTCCCCCCGACTTGGCCTCTCCTACACTGATGTCTCGACGTGGCCGGTCGCGGCTCGCGGGAGGATCGCGGTCATTTGCCCGTTCCAGCAGGAACATTCGATGACCAACGAGGCGGACCCGCCATCGGACGGGACCGAACGCCATTCGAGGCGGCTGTCCTCCGGGTGGCTGCGCCCTTGGCCGTCATCGTCTTGGTGGCCTGGGCGCTACTGATCATCGCTCACTCCAACGATCGCTTCGCCGTCACGCACGTCTCCGGAGCTCGCATGGCCCTGGCGCAGTACGCGGACCATGGCGAGCTCTATCCACCCCTGTACCGAGATGGATACTTCGGGGGGACGCGGTTCATGCCCATCCCCATCTTGCTCCACACTGGTCTGGCCAAGCTGACCGGCGAATATCTCGTGTCCGGCAAGATCGTCAGCTACGTCTCGATGGCGTTCCTTCTCTGGACACTGATCGCGGCGCTGCGGCGCGTGGGATGCCCCTGGGAGCTCGTCCTCGCCATCACTGCCGGTGTGCTCGCCACTCAGGTAAGTATCCTCGTTGGCCTCGGAATCTGGGGAGACGCCCTTCCCGCCGCCCTTCAGTTGCTCGCGCTGAATCTCGTGGCGAGGACCATCGACAGAAGGGCTCTCTACGGGGCCGCCGTGCTTTCGGCGGTTGCCCTTCTCTCGAAACAGAGTGCCCTGTGGGCTCCTGCCGCAATCGCGCTGTGGCTCTGGAAGAGGGATCGGCGGGCTCTGTTCCGCTTCGGATCTGTCTACCTGATGTCCTCCGTCGCTGGCCTGCTGTTCTTCCAGGCCCTCACCCACGGGCGGTTCCTGGCCAACATCATTGGCCTGTGGTTCTCGGGGGAATCGTTGACGAATGCGCTGATTCGCCCGTTCGGCGCGCTCGGCCTCCTGGTGACCCGAACCGGCCCTGTCTTCCTCATCGCTCTCCTGGCCGTCGCAGAGATCGCGTTCGCCGTTTCGAGGCGAGCAGCGACGCTCTACGACTACGCCCTGGTGGCCGCGTTCGCCGTCCTTTTCGTAGTCATGACTGACATCGGGGCCGACTTCAACCACCTGATCGATGTGGTCGTCCTCGGCGGGATCGCAGCCGCGAACCTTTGGACCCACCTACCCGAGCGGCACCCATCGATGGCCCCGTGGCGCTCCATCGTGACCGCGGTCATCTGCGGCTCCCTGGTGGCCGGCTCGTTGATCACACTGGGTCCTCTCGAGGTCGGCGCCTTCCGTGCCGACCCCGCCTACGCGAAGCAGCCACTCGCCGGGCTGGTCGGTAGCCGAGACCGCATCCTGTCGGAGGATCCGTCCATTCCGGTGGAGCTCGGTGAACGGCCAGTGGTGTTGGATGCGTTCATGGTTCCGCGCATCGGCGCTGGGCACCCCGATTGGATCGCGGATCTCGTGCGCAGGATCCAGAACGAGGAGTTCGATGAGATCATCCTCCTCCGCCGGCTCGATCGACCCGGGGCCGCCCACTGGTATGCGACCTGGCACTTCGGAACCGAGGTGGCTTCGGCGATTCAGGTCTCCTATCGTCTCGAATCGTCGAGAGATGGCTACTTCCTCTACGTTCCCAGTCCGAGCTGACCAACGACGGCGAAGAGCGGTTACTGGAGCTCGACGAGCCCCAGCCCGGCGCCCCTGTGGAGAGCTTGCACCCGGGTCCGCACCCCAAGCTTCTGGTACAGACTGGAGATATGCGACTCAACTGTCCGTTCGGACACCTGCAAGAGTCGGGCCATCTGCCTCGTGGTCATCCCCTCGCTGATGAGGGCCAGCGTCTGCCGCTCGCGGTGGCTGAGCATGGACGCAGCCTTGGCCGCTTCCCGCGTCCGGCGAGCGATGTCGCCGATCTCCTCTTGGAGTCCACGCCGCTGCTCCACGCTGAACACCTGTGTTCCCGATCCCACCGCCTCGATGGCTGCCCCGATCCGGTCGATGGATCCGGTCTTCTCAAGGTAGCCCTCCGCCCCCTCCTTGAGAACGTTGAGAATGGTGGCGCGATCGTCCCTTCCGGTGATGACGAGGACGTGAACCGGTGAGCCGGCCGCCTTGAGCTGTCGGATCACCTCGATGCCATCGATGTCGGGCAGTCCAAGATCGAGGACCAGGACGTCTGGCTCCAGCTCCAGGCACCTGTCGATCGCCTCGGCGCCGAACCCAGCTTCCCCGACTACCTCCAGAGCGGGGCGCTCCTCGCATGCCAGACGAATCACCTGACGGACCATGGGATGGTCGTCGACGATGAGGACCCTCATCCGCTCGGCGTGCGCCTTTTCGCTCATCAGGGAAGTTGTCGGAGCGTTAGCCTAGTCAAAATAGCCCCTGGATGGGAACCGGGGACGAGCTCGTCCCGTCGCGGCAGCAAGCTTCGCCCCGTGGCGATTGAGCTTTTTTTAGGAACAGCACCAGGGCCGGCTTCAGCGGGTTTCCGGTTCGCCCTGCCGGAAGGATTCCAGCCCAGATGGGGAAGAAAGGCATCCTTTTGGCCTAGCGCCAGGCGCGAAACGTACGAGATGCCATCCGACATTGGTCGGAATTTTCACAATACCCCCTAGCCAAGCTCTGCTCGATCTGGTCCAATGTCTACCGCCGACGGCCGGGTCGGTGATTGTACCGACAAGGAGCTAGCACGATATAACTAGTCCTCAACCGAGGGAAGGCCCCCCGTGGCGGACGCTCTTCATGTTCTGGTGGTCGACGACCACCTCATGTTCGCAGAGGCGATCAAGCTCCTGCTGGCGAACGAGGACGGGATCGAGATCGTGGGGACCGTCGGTACCGGGGAGGAGGCCGTCGAGTTGGCAAGGGAGATCTCCCCCGAGGTCGTCGTCATGGACATCGACCTACCAGGGATCGACGGCATCGAGGCCACGCGCCAGATCCGCGCCATCTCCCCGCAGACTCAAGTCGTCGTCGTGTCGGCCTTCCAACAGGCGTCGGTCATGGCCAGAGCGGTGGAGGCCGGAGCCGCCGGCTTCGTCCCCAAGACCAGGGCCATCGACGATCTGATCGACGTGATCAAGCGGGCGGCGGCTGGAGAGATGGTGCTCCCCTCCGGCAACATCGAAGAGGTCCTGACCAACCTCCAGCGGGCGGCCAACTCCAGGTCCGACGCTGTCCGGCTGCTTGCCCAGCTCACCCAACGGGAGTTGGGCATCCTCCGAATGATCGCCCATGGCCGCTCGACGGCCGAGATCGCCAAGGACCTCTTCATCAGCCCCTTCACCGTCCAGACCCACGTCAAGAACATCCTGGCAAAGCTGGGCGTCCACTCGAAGCTGGTGGCCGTCACGTTCGCTCTGAGCCACGACGCCTTCCGGCTTCTCCCCGCCGGTGACCCGGGAGGCCCTTCCCGGTCCTAGCGCAGCAAGTGGGAATCGCCTGGTCTGTTGGTGCGGGGTGGGCGCGGCCGGAAGGCGAGCCAGCGGTTCGAGGGACTGCCTCCATCCGAATCAGCTCCCGACCCGCGCCCCTCGATCCCCGATTCTCGGCCACCCTGTACAGTCCAGGTTTGGGCCTCGAAGCTCACCGGAGGGCGAGTCATGGACAAGACCCACCAGTGGAACGAGCTGGCGGCGCAGCTCGCCGTGGACAGCATCCGGTGCTCGACCGCGGCCGCGTCCGGCCACCCCACCTCGTCGATGTCGGCCGCCCACCTGGTGGCGGTGCTGTTCTCCGACCACCTCCGGTTCGACGTGGACGATCCCAAGGACCTCGGGAACGACCGGTTCGTACTTTCGAAGGGCCACGCGTCGCCGCTGCTCTATTCCGTGCTCAAGGCGATCGGCGCGCTCAGCGGCGAGGAGCTCATGAGCTTCCGGAAGTTCGGGAGCCCGGTTCAGGGCCACCCGGCGCCGGTGCCCGACATGCCGTGGGTCGACGTGGCCACCGGGTCGCTGGGGCAGGGCCTGCCGATCGGGCTGGGGATGGCCCTGGCCATGCGGCTCGACGGGCTGCCCGGGCGGGCCTGGGTCCTGATGGGGGACTCGGAGGTGATCGAGGGATCGGTGTGGGAGACGATGGCGAACGCCTCCTACCACCAGGCCAGGAACCTGGTGGCGATCCTCGACATGAACCGGCTGGGCCAGCGGGGCCCCACGATGCTCGAGTGGGACGGCGACCGCTACGCGGCCCGGGCGGAGGCGTTCGGCTGGCGGGCCATCCAGATCGACGGCCACGACGTGGACGCCATCGATCGTGCCTACACGGAGGCGTCCGAAGGGAACGGGCCCACGTTCATCGTGGCCAGGACCGAGAAGGGGCACGGGGTCTCGTTCCTGGCGAACGCGGAGGGATGGCACGGCAAGGCCCTGGACGAGGAGCAGGCGAAGCAAGCGATCGAGGAGCTGGGCGGCGAACGGTCGATCACGATCACCCCGCCCAAGCCAGACCGCGTGGGCATTGTCGGTGAGGCCATGACGGGCTCGGTGACGCTCCCCACGTACGACGGCGACATCGCCACGCGCAAGGCGTTCGGCGAGACCCTTGCCGCGCTGGCCTCCCGGCCCGACGTCGTGGTGCTGGACGGCGAGGTGGCGAACTCGACCCACACCGAGGACTTCCAGAAGGCCGCGCCCGACCGGTTCTTCGAGATGTTCATCGGGGAGCAGGGGATGCTGGGCGCCACCGTCGGATTGCAGGCCCTGGGCAAGACGGCGTTCGCCGCGACGTTCGGCGCCTTCGTCACCCGGGCCTACGACTTCATCCGGATGGCGGCGATCAGCCGGGCCGATCTCCGGTTGTGCGGCTCGCACGCCGGCGTCTCGATCGGCGAGGACGGGCCGTCGCAGATGGCGCTGGAGGACCTCGCCATGATGCGCGCGGTGCACGGCTCGACGGTGCTGTACCCGGCCGACGGCCACGCAACGGCGGCGCTGGTGGGTCAGATGGCGGACCTGGGCGGGATCTCGTACCTGCGGACCACCCGTGAGAAGACCCCGAGGCTCTACGGGGCGGACGAACGGTTCCCGATCGGCGGCTCGAAGGTGCTCCGGAGGAGTGACCAGGACCGGGCCACCATCGTGGGGGCCGGGGTCACCCTGTTCGAGGGGCTGAAGGCGGCGGACCAGCTGGCAGGGGAGGGGGTGAACGCCCGGGTGATCGACGCGTACTCGGTCAAGCCGGTCGACGCCGCGACGCTCCGCCAGGCCCTGGAGGAGACCGGGCTGCTGATCGTGGTCGAGGACCACTGGATCGAAGGCGGGCTCGGCGACGCCGTGCTGGAGGCCGTGGCCGCGCGGGGAGCCGAGCTCTCGGGGCGGGTGATCAAGCTCGCCGTCACGGAGATGCCGGGCTCGGGCACACCGGAAGAACTCAGGGAATGGGCCGGCATCTCCGCGACGAAGATCGCCCGGGGCGTCCGCTCCGCCCTGGCCCACTGACCTGGGACGAGAGACAGCGCCGGCGGGGAGCGACGGGGGCCCCCCGCGGAGCCGAGCGAACGCGAGCGACGCGGGGGTGGCGCGACCTCAGCCGGCGCGGGCGCGCGCTCAGGCCGGGGCGGACCAGACCCTGGAGCCGGCGATCCAGGTCTCGCGTACTTTTGTGGCAGGGTCGAACGGATCGCCGGACAGGACGGCGAAGTCGGCCTGCTTGCCGGGTTCGAGGCTGCCCTTCACTCGTGCGAGGCCCAGGGCTTCAGCCCCGCCGACGGTCGCCGCCCGGAGGGACTCCGCTCGAGAGATGGCGAGGTCGGGCCGGATGGGGATCCCGTCGGCGGGCATCCGGTCCACGGCCGCGCGCATGTTCTCCAGTGCCGTTCCTGGGGCGGTCGGGCCGTCGCTCGAGATCGCCACGCGGCACCCCGCGTCGATGGCGATCCGCATCGGGATCGGATCGAACACCCGGTCCACCTGGGCCAACCGCATGGTCCTGGCGAAGGCCACAGCGTGCCCTGGTTGCATCGACAGGATCAGGCCGAGGGCCGCGGCCTGTTCGAGCTGGCCGGGCTCCGCGAAATGAGCGTGCTCGATCCGGCATCCTTCGAGGTCCACCCCGGTCCGGCGCCGGGCCTGCTCGTAGCCATCCAGCGCGGCCCGCACCCCTTCGTTCCCAAGCGCGTGCACGGCGAGCCGGAACCCTCTTTGGAGGGCTGCCGCCATGATGTCGGCCAGCGCGCCCGTCGGGTAGTGCAGCGTCCCGGTTCGGAGCCGTCCTTTGGAGAACTTCGCCCGGGCGGTCAGCAGGACGCGAAGGCCGGCGGGTTCCCGGGGGGCGGCCGCCAGGATCCGCGCGGTCTGCAGGAGGGCAGCTGCGGGGCGGAGGGAGACGGCGCACCGCTCGCCGCCGTCGGCGATCAGCTTCAGCGGCCCCACGCCCAGATGCGCGTCGCCCTCCCCCGTCCGGGGTCCGTCCAGGGCGTCCCATGGTGAGGCGAAGAAGCTCCGGCTGCTCGCCGGGAACACGGTGAACCCCACCGGAAGCGCCGCCGCACTCAGGAGCTCGAGGTGCCGGCCGGTGGCCAGCGCCTCGCCGGCGTGGGTGATGCCCTGCGATAGCAGCCGCCTGGCGCCGGCCCGATACTCCTCGGTGGCACCCCCCGCCATCGAGGCCTCCGCGGCGCTGCGAGCCGCCATCGCCACCACACCGAAGGCCCGCTCCCAGACCATGCCGGTGGGCTCGCCCCGACGGTCGCGTTCGAGCTCGCCGCCCCACCACCGGGGGGTGTTCCGGCCCCACCCCACCGAGGCGAACGCGGCGGAGCTCGCCGCGCCCTGGTGGAAGGACGACTCGATCAGCAGGACGGGCCGCCCGGGGGCGACCGCGTCCAGCTGCGTTCGCGTGGCCCGTCTCGCCCTTTCGACGCTCGCGGCGTCGTAACCCCACCCCACGATCCATTCAGCTTCGGGAACATGCCCGGCGCTGGCCTCGAGCCTCGCCACGGCCTCCTCGGGCGACCGGACGCCCCGGCAGTCGATCCACCGGGCCAGCAGCGGAAGGTCGACCATGTGCTGGTGCGAGTCGACGAGGCCCGGGATCACCACCGCGTCCTGCCCCAGTTCGATCTTCTGCCTGGGCACGGGAGGCGGGATCTCCTCGGCCCGGCCCAGCCAGGAAACCCGAGCGCCGTCGACGACCATCGCCGTCGGTCCGGCTGCGGGCGGATCGCCGCCGAACACGGTGCCGGCCGTGATCAGCATTCTCGCCACCGCGCCTCCCGGTTCGCGCCTACAGCCTCGGTCCCGGAACGCCGAATCCTAGCCTGATGGGCGCGCTCCGAACCCGACCCAAACCGAGGCGGGCATGGCGATCCGTAGATCGGGGACCGATTCCGTGGATGGGGAAATGGGAAACCGATACTCTGCCGGCAGAGTTGTGGGGAAGGAAGCGCTCGTGAAGAAGTGCCCCTACTGCGCGGAGGACATCCAGGACGAGGCCGTGCGGTGCCCCTACTGCCGGAGCGACCTCACCGTCGATCCGGAGGTGGCGATGGGCCCGCCGCCCGGCTCCCCGGAGCTGACCGCGCCGGCCCAGCCCGAACCGGAGGCCGGCAGCCGGGTGGGCGAGGGTGCCCTGCGGTTCAGCCACTCGGGTGAGCGCTACGTCCTCGGATACGGCTCAGATTTCTTCGGGATCTGGGACCGCCACGTGCCCGGCGGGCCGGTGGTCCGGTTTCCCCGGACCGACCAGGGCTGGAACGAGGCGTGGAACCGCTTCTCGGGGATGGAGGCTCGGTTCGTCGAGGTTCCCCACCAGGGGCAGCCGCCGCCGGACGTTCGAGTGTCGACCGGCGCCTACCGGCCCATCGCGGTTCTCGGTGGGTGGTTGGTGGGGCTGCTCGCGGCCTCGGGGGTGTTCGCGGGGATCACGGCCATCCTGCGCGGAGTTGAGATCGGCCGCCTCCACGACTTCCAGGCCGGCGCGACCTCGCTCCAGCGGGTCGATGACGCCCGCGTGGCGGCGAACGGGATGGCGGTCGTCACGATCCTGGTGATCGTCGCCACCGCGGTGGTGTGGCTGGTTTGGCATTTCCGCGGCCAGTCGAACCTGCGCCCCCTCGGCGCCGCCGACCTCCGCTTCACGCCGGGATGGGCGGTGGCATGGTGGCTCATACCGTTCGCCAACATCGTCATGCCGTTTCGGACCACGGCCGAGCTGTGGAAGGCGAGCGACCCGGCCGCCGGCGCCGTGGAATGGAAGGCTAGGCGATTGCCCGCCGTGTTCGTCGGTTGGTGGACGTTCTGGCTGGCCCGGATCCCCTTCGTCTCGCTGGCGAGCGCGGCCGCCCCCAGGCTCAACCCCTCGATCGACCAGCTCGTCAGGCAGCGATGGTTCGGTATCGGGTCGGACCTGGCCACGATCGCCGCGGCCGCGATGGCGGTCGTGATCGTCCGTCAGGTCACGGCCCGGCAGGAGCGCAAGCGGAGCCGTGTGGCGGCATACGGCGCCACCGTGGCCGGCGCCGCCACAGTGGCCGAGGCCGGGTAGCGGGGGAGCGGGGCGCTTGCCCGAGGTCGTCACCGAAGATGCGGTCTTGCACGTCGAGGTGGACGGCGAGGGCCCACCGGTCACGGTCCTGGCCCACGGGCTGACGAACTCCTGCCGCGAGCTGGCCCAGCTGACGCCCCTGGTGCCCGGCACCAAGGTCCGGTTCTGCTTCCGGGGGCACGGGCACAGCTCCTCGCCGCAGAGCGGATATCGCTTCGAGGACTTCGCCCGCGACCTCGACGCCGTGGCGACCCGGTACCAGGCCGAGATCGCCTTCGGGACCTCGCTGGGAGCCGGGGCCATCTGCAACCTGGTGGCCGGCCGGCCGGAGCGCTTCCGCAAGCTGGTCCTGCTGCTCCCCGCTGGATTGGACTCGCCGTTCCGGTACAGGGACCGGATGCTCCGCGCCGCCTGGCTGGTCGACGGCAAGACGAAGGAGGAGGCGATCGAGGCCGTGCTGTCCGACCCCCAGCGCGTGGCGAACTACGTGCAGATGCCGTGGCTGCGGGACTTCGACCGGGCGCTGATGCAGGACCTCAACCCGGTGGGCGTGCCCCGGGCCATACGGGAGATCATCGAGGGCTGGCCCCTGCGGGACCGCGAGGACATGCGGAAGGTCACCGCTCCGACCCTGCTGATCTGTCGCGAGGGGGACGAGATCCATCCGGCCATCGTCGGGCGGGTCCTCGCCGACATCATGCCGAACGCGGAGCTCCTCATGTTCGACGACGGCGAGGACATGTACACACGCATCCCGGAGATCGTGGCCGCGGTCCGTGACTTCATCCTGGCCTGATGGTCGTTCGCTTGCGGCAGGACCCGTCGCGGGGTTTCATCCCGTCGTGACCTCCCTCCGCGACGGGGAGCTGGAGACGGCGGTGGAGATGGCTCGGGCGCTGCGGCGCCGCGCCGTGTCGCCGCTCGACCTCCTGGAGCGGGCGATGGCCCGGGCTGAGGCGTGGCAGCCCTCGACCAGCGCGTTCTCGCAGCTGTGGCAGGAGGACGCCTCCGAGGATGCCCGGCTGGTCGAGCTGGCCGCAAGGGCCCTGGCCACGGCGCGCCACCCTGCCGGAGGGGTCCGGGTCGTGGACCCGAGCGAGGACATTCCCGCGACGGCCGGGATCCCGATCGCGGTGAAGGACCTGTTCGACGTGGCCGGCCACGAGACCTCGGGGTGCTCGGCGGCGTACCGCGGCTCCATCGCGGCGCACGATGCCCAGATGATCCGGCGGGTCCGTGAGGCCGGCCTGGTGATCCTGGGCAAGACGAACCAGCACGAGCTCGCCGCGGGCGGGACGAACCTGGTGTCGGCGTGCGGGCGCACCGGCAACCCGTGGGACCCGGCTCGGATGACGGGCGGGTCGAGCGGAGGCTCGGCCGCCGCCGTCGCCGCGGGCGTGGTCCCGTGGGCGCTGGGTTCGGACACGGGGGGGTCGGTCCGGATCCCCTCGTCGATGTGTGGCACGTTCGGGCTGAAGCCGGCCACGGGACGCCTCCCCCTCGACGGGATCATGTCGCTCGCTCCCTCGATGGACTGCCCCGGACCGATCGCGGCGACGGCAGGCGATCTCGCCGTGCTGTACGGCGTCATGTCGGGCGGGCGGGCCGTGGTCGAGGTCCCCGCGCCGAACGACGGCTCGCCCGGGCTCCGGGTGGGCATGCCGGGCGGCTTCTTCGCCGACCGGGTCCATCCGGACACGCTCGAGGCCGTGGCCCGAACGGCGGGGGTGCTGGTCGGCGCCGGGGTGCCGGTCGAGGAGGTCGACGGGCGCGGGATCGAGGACTCCCGCCGGGTCTGGTTCGATCTCTGCACGTACGAGTTCGTCCGGGCCCATCCCATCTTCGACGGCCGCCGTGAGCTGGTCGATCCGTCGGTGCTGGCGTGGGCCGAGCACGGCGAGCGGCTGAGCCCCGAGGACCACGACCGGGCCGTGCGACGCCGGTCCGAGATCGCGGCCTGGTACCGGGCCCGTCTGGAGCGATTCGACGCCCTGTTGGTCCCGACCACGCCGTACCCGGCCCCCCGGGCCGATCAGTTGGAGGTCGACCTCGGGCCTGCCGGCACGGTGGCGGTGGCGCGGGTCGGGCCCGGGTGGCTGTGCTCGTCCGTGAACCTCAGCGGGCTCCCCGCGGTGAGCATCCCCGCCGGGACATCGAGCGAGGGGCTGCCCATCGGCGTCTCTCTGATCGGGCGCGACGACG
>Ga0066709_100004475_pt1 | contig 11170 bp, 11 predicted proteins | sample GraSoiAngelo_158_FD_79665 | JGI IMG/M metagenome (GOLD analysis project Ga0066709, IMG submission 79665) | Grasslands soil microbial communities from the Angelo Coastal Reserve, California, USA - 14_1009_16_30cm | ecosystem: Environmental > Terrestrial > Soil > Grasslands | place: USA... | reverse complement strand
GAGGACAACGGCATCGGCATCGACCCGCGGTATCAGGCGGGGATCTTTCGCGTGTTCGAGCGGCTGCACGGCGTCGAGGTCTACCCCGGGACCGGGATCGGCCTCGCCATCGTCCGTCGCGGCACCGAACGCATGGGCGGGCGCGCCGGGGTGCAATCGACGGCCGGCGCCGGCGCCCGCTTCTGGATCGAGCTTCCCGCAGCACGGAGGTGAGGATGGACCGTGAGCGCGGCAGTGTTCTGCTGGTGGAGGACGACCCCAACGACGTCGCGCTGACCCAGCGCGCGTTCGAGCGCGCGGGGCTGGCCAACCCGCTGCAGATCGTGAACGATGGTGAGCAGGCCATCGCCTACCTGGCCGGAGAAGGGCCCTACACGGATCGCCGGCGTCACCCGCTGCCGATTCTCGTCCTGCTCGATCTCAAGCTGCCGCGCAGGTCGGGCTTCGACGTGCTGGGCTGGGTGCGCGGCGTGCCCGAGGTCCGGCGGCTGCCCGTGGTGGTCCTCACCTCGTCGGCGCAGTCCCCCGACATCAATCGCGCCTACGACGCCGGGGCGAACTCCTATCTCGTCAAGCCGGTGGCGTTCGAGCATCTCCTGGCGCTCGTCCGCACGCTCGGTCTCTACTGGATCGCGACCAACGAAGGACCGACGCTCAGCGTTCGAGCGTAGGGCGCGCCACGCCCTCGACCAGCCGCGTGCCGTCGGCCTCCTCGACCACCCCCCCGCTCACCCGCAGCTCGATCCGGCCGCCGCCGACGCGGGGCACGAAGACCGCCGAGGCCGGCTTGGCGTCACGGGCGGCATTGACGAGCGTGCCCAGGTCGAGCGTCGCCAGGTCGTCGAGCGACGCGGCACCGAGCGCCGACAGCATCGCGCCGTTCGCTTCGCGGATCCGGCCCTCGGCGTCGGCGCGAAAGACGCCAACGCCCAGCGTGCCCAGCATGTCGTCGAACCGGCGCTGTCGCTGGCGCGCCCGCGCGCGCGCCGCGGAGCGCCCGAACGCGCCCTCCACCGCCACCGGCAGCCGCACGTAGTGCGCGGCGGCCTTGATGAGATAGTCGTCGAGGCCCGCTTTCATGGCGGCCACGGCGATCTCCTGAGTGCCGGTGCCCGTGAACATCACGACGGGGCATTCCGGGAATCGGCCCTTGATCCGCTGCAGGACCTCGATGCCGTTGGTCCAGCGCAGCTCGAAGTCCGTGATGACGAGGTCGACCGCGCCCCCCTGCAGCGCGCGCCGCAGGTCGAGCTCCGCCCGGATCTCTTCGACCTCCAGGTCGGGGAAGTGACGCGTCAGCTCGCGACGGATGAGGACGCGATCATCCGGATTGTCGTCGATCAGAAGCACGCGCATTGTTGACCCGCCGGGGACACCTGTACGCTCGGGACTGACTCAGCCGCCGACCGTGTCCGACTCCCCGCTCACGAGCGCGGCGATCACGGCACCCAGCCGCGCCGGCTCAACGGGCTTCGAGAGGTACACCTGGAATCCGGCGGCCAGGGCCTGGTCGCGGTCCTGGGCGCGCGCATGCGCCGTCAACGCAATGGCAGTGGGCGCCGGCGAGACCGGTCGTTGACTTTGGATGTGGTGCATCAGCCGGAAGCCGTCCTCCCCGGGCATCGACAGGTCCGAGACCAGCACGTGGGGCCGATGGCGCCTCAGCACGTCGAGCGCCGCAGGCACGGAGGTGGCAACCGTGACGTCGGCGCCATAGCTCGTCAGCGCCGCCGCCAGCAGCTCGACCGTGTCTTCGTGATCGTCGACGATCAGGACGCGCACGTGCTGCAGGCGTGGCGTTCCCGGAAGCAACCGCGACGCCTCCGGCGATTCGCCCGTCACGGGCGAGCGGGTCGCCAGCGGCAGCTCGACGATGAACGTCGCGCCCTGGTTCTCGCCGGGCGACGCGGCTTCGACCGTCCCGCCGTGGAGCTCCACGAGGTGTCGGACAATGGCCAGGCCGAGGCCGAGCCCGCCATGATGACGCGTGAAGCCGGTCTCCGCCTGCCGGAAACGCTGGAAGAGCTGCGGCAGGAATTCGGGGGCAATACCGCGCCCGCTGTCGGTCACGGCGATCCGCGCGTGCGCCTCCGAGCGCTCCAGACGAACGTCGATCCGCCCGCCCGGCGGGGTGAACTTGACGGCGTTCGTGATCAGGTTCCAGAAGACCTGTTGCAGGCGCGTCGCGTCGCCCAGGACGGCGCCGGTGAACGGCTCCAGCGTCGTCGTCAACGCCAGGCCCTTGCCCTCGGCGGCGCTCCGCACGATGTCGACCGCCATCTCGAGGATCGGCGGCAGCTCGACGAGCTGGAGGTCGAGCGTGAGCTTGCCGCTGACGATCCGTGAGACGTCCAGCAGGTCGGTGAGGATCTGGGTCTGCTGCCGCACGTTGCGCTCGATCACCTGCAGCGCGTGCGCGGACGCCTTGGCGTCGAGCTGCCCCGTCTGCAGCATCCGCGTCCAGCCCAGCATCGCCGTCAGCGGCGTCCGCAGCTCGTGCGAGACCATGGCGATGAAGTCGTCCTTGGCCCGGTTGGCGGCCTCGGCCGCCTCCCGCGCCGCTTCCTCGGCGGCCAGCAGCGCTTCCCGCCGCTGAACGCTCTGGCTGCGCTGCAGGCCGAAGGCGACGTGGTGGGCGATCGTCTGGGCGAGCTGGACCTCCTCCGGCAAGAAGTCGTGTGGCTTCGCGTAGTACAGCATGAACTTGCCGAGCAGCTCGTCCTGCGCCACCAGGGGGATGAACGCGACGGCCCCGACACCTTCCGCCCTGAACAGCGGGTGGTACGCGGCCAGTGTGGCGTCGCCGAACACGTCGGGGACGATCACCGGCTCGGGATTCTTCGCGTCCCGCGCCCACGGCGAGTGGCCCTCGACGGCCGACCGGTACTCGGCAGACAGTCGCCGCCAGGCCCGGAAGCGCATCACGCCTTCGTCGTCGAACACGAGGACGCTGGCCCGGTCGGGCGTGACGCTCGACATCAGCGCCTGCAGCGCCTCGTCGTAGATCGCCTCGGCCGAGTGCGCCCGGCTCACGCCGTCCACCAGCGTGTAGAGGACCTGAACGATGTCGCGCGGCTCCGGACCGGGCGCGCGACCTATCGGGGTGTCGGGACGCATGGAGGCACCACGTTACTACACGGGGGCCGCCGATTCTAGCGACTCGAGGGACTGGAGGCGAGCGAGTTTCTAGGTCTTACAAACGCCGCCGGTCGAGGAGAGTCCGTACGTGCTGCTCGAGATCTTCCGGCAGGCAGGGCTTGGTCAGGAAGACGTCGATGCCCGTCTCGAGCGCGCCCTCATGGATGGCGCGAAGGCCGTAGCCCGTGAGGAGGACCACGGGGATCTTGCACGTGCGTGGATGGTGCTTGAGGTGATGGGCCGCGCTGATGCCGTCCCGGCGCGGCATCGCCAGGTCCATGACCACGACGTCCGGCTTCAGGCGAACCGTGGCCTCGATGCCGGCGTCGCCGTCCGGCGCCGTGACCACGTCGAAGCCGCGGAAGCGGAAGTACGTGGCATAGAGCTCCCGCGTGTCGGCGGCATCATCGACGATCAGGATCAGCCGCCGGCGACGCGACGGCGCGCGCCGTCGCTCGCGCGGCCGCGGCGCGCGCGCCTCCGGAGCGCGTGGCAAGTCGTCGGCCCGTCGCGCGGGAGCACCGGTCATGTCAGAGCACCGTCGTCATAGGTAGATCTACCTATACCGCACCGACGAGGGGCACCGGAAGACAGGAAAACTTTTTCCCAGCGTTGCCCTGACGTTTTGGGAGCCGAGCGCTCAGCCGACGCGGGCGCGAAGCGTGCACGCGCCCACGCGCGCGGTGAGGCTCGTGACGCGGCTTGCAGCCTCGTGCAGGCCCACCGGCGCAGTTCGTTGCTGATCCGCCGGTGGCACGACGGTTGCGCGAGGCCAGGAGGTATGGGCACCGCTCCGCGACTCCTGGCGGTGGCCGGTACCACGGTTCACGCGCACCCAGGCTGGATCGCGGCTTGGGCCCTCCTCGTGTTGACCCTTGGCCCGGGTGCCCTTGCTGCGACGCTTGCCCTGCTCACGGCGGTCGTCGTCCACACGCTCGCCCAGGCGCTCGCGGCCCGCGCCTCCGGGTTGCAGGTCCGCCGCATCACGCTGCACGCGTTCGGCGGCGTGGCCGAGACGGACGGCGACTGGCCGGCTCCGCGCCGCGAGATGCTCGGAGCACTGGCTGGTCCCCTGGCGACCCTGGCGCTGGCCGGCGTGGCGGCCGGGGCCCGGGCCCTGATGCCCCAGCCGCCGGCGGGCCTCCTCTATATGGAAGCCGCCGGCCTGGCCGTGGGCATCGTCAACCTGCTGCCGGCGCCCCCCCTCGACGGTGGCCGGCTCGTGCGGGCGCTGGCGCGCCGCCACGGGAGCTTCGGCCTGACGCGCGCAAGTGGCGCCCTCGTCCGCGCGGTCATCCTGCTGGCCGGTATTGCCACGGTCGTCAGCGGCCACGCGCTCGGCGGCGCGTGGCTCATCCTGCTGGCGCTGCTCCTGCGCGATGCCGCGCGCGTGTCCGACGCCGAGCTCGCGCTGCGCGAGGCCCTGCTGCCGGTGAGCGTGCGCGAGGTGATGACCCGCTCGGTCGTCGCCGTGCCGCCCGACGCCACGATCGCGCAGCTCGCCGAGACGTTCTGGGCCTATCACTTCACGAGCTATCCGGTGATCGCCAGCGACCTCGTGCTGGGTCTGGTGGATCTGCGCGACGTGGCTGCCGTGGATCGCGAGCGCTGGCCGCGCACGCGCGTGCGCGCCGTGATGCGCGTGCTGTCCGAAGATCTCACGGTCGCCTCGGGCGACAGCCTGCTGGAGGCGCTGACCAAGACCTCGCGCAACGGCCTTGGCCGCGTGGCCGTGATGGACGGCCGGCACCTGGCCGGCTATCTCTCCTCGGACGACATCACCGACGTCCTCACGCGGCGCGGCCTGGCGCCGCCGGCCACTCGAACACCGAAGGCGCCGGCAGCGCGTCAGTCACTTCGACCCTGATCTCCCCGGCGCGCACGTGGCTTTCCACGTCGGCGGCGCCGTCGTCGGCACCGCGGCGGAATCGCAGGTCCACGCGCGCGCTGCCCACGGCAAGGCCGTCGACCGACAGCTCGGTCACGCCCTTCGGCAGCCGGGGCCGGATGACGTGCAACGCGCCGGCCGGCGTGTCGCCGCGCAGGCCGAGCAGGTTCCAGAGCGCGTGCGGCAGCGCGCCGGCCGCCCACGCCTGCGGGCTGCAGGCCACCGGGTAGCGCACCGGCTCGTTCTCGGCGTCGCTGCGCGGATAGCCGCAGAAGAGCTCGGGCAGGCGGAAGTCGCGGAAGCGCGTGGCCGCCTCGAAGATCCCGTCGAAGATCCGCAGCGCAGGCTCGTCGAGGCCGTAGCGCAACAGGCCGGCCAGGATGAGGCTGCTGTCGTGGGGCCACACGCTGCCGAGGTGATAGCTCATCGGGTTGTACGCAACCGCCCGGGACGAGAGCGTGCGGATACCCCAGCCGGAGAACATGTCGCGGGCCATCAGCCGCGCCGCCACGCGGGTGGCGCGCTCCGGCGCCGCGATGCCGCCCCAGAGCACTTGCCCCGCGTTCGACGCCACGACGGCGGCCGGCCGGCCGCCCGCCTGGCGCGCGAGCACGTAGCAGCCGAGCGCCTCGTCCCAGAAATCGCGCTCGAAGCGCACGCGCAGCGCCTCGGCCCGCCGCTCGAGCGCGGCGGCGCCGGCGGCGTCGCCGAGCGCGCGGCGCACGACCGCCGTCTGCCGCCACGCGCGGAAGGCGTACGCCTGCACCTCGCACAGCGCGATGGGCGGCTCCGGCAGCGAGCCGTCGGCGTTGACGATCGCGTTGCCGGAGTCCTTCCAGCCCTGGTTGACGAGCCCGTTCGGATAGCGGCCGCGATAGACCATGTAGCCGTCGCCGTCGTCGATGGCGTGCGCCATCCAGCCCAGGGCCGCCTCCACGTTGGGCGCGAGCTCGCGGGCCAGCGCGAGATCGCCCGACCAGCGGACGTACTCCGAGAGCAAGATCAGGAAGAGCGGCGTGGCGTCCACGCTGCCGTAGTACGCGGGCGACTGCGGCACGGCGCCCAGGCGCGCCAGCTCGCCCATGCGGTACTCGTGCAGGATCTTGCCGGGCTCGGCGTCGCGGTAGGCATCGACCGCGCGCGCCTGGTAGCGCGCGAGCAGGCGCAACGTGTCGCGTCCGACGACCGAGCCGTACGGCAGCGTCTGGATGGCCGTGATGGCGGCGTCACGACCGAAGAGCGTCGCGAACCAGGGCACGCCGGCGGCGAAGTAGTCGTAGCCGTCCAGGCTCGAGCGGAGCAGGTGGAGATCGAGGCGCGCCCGGTCGAACACCCGCTCGAACAGCGGGCTCGACGCGCGCACCTGGGTGGTGCCGGCCAGCCACACCGCTTCGGCCCGCGCCGGCCAGTGCTCGAGCGCGGCGGCCGGCGTCGGTGGGCACGGCGAGTGCCGCGCAGTGTCGCCCGCACGCGTCTCGCAGGGCGTGATGACGACCTCGATGTCCTGCGCGGCCCCTGGCGCCAGCGTGACGTCGAACCTGGCGTCGCTGCGCGACAGCCGCGCCGGCCGCGGCGCGAAGGTCAGGCGCGTCGCGCGAGCGTAGCCGTCCCCGCCGTCGTAGCGGAGCATGACGCGGTCGGAGCCCCGCACCACCGGGGCGCGGAGGCGGCCGCGCGGCCTGCGCACGAAGCCCCTCACGACGAAGAGGTCCTCGAAGCTCGCGCGGAACGCGAGCGTGATGCGCACCGTGGCCGACGTCGCGCCGTAGTTGCGCACGGTCGTGCGCTCGTGGATCGTCCCGCCGCGCACGATGCGCTCGCGCAGGAGGCCGATCGTGTTGCCGGGGACGACCATGCGCCCGCCGCGGACCAGCGGGCCGGTGGTCAGGTGGTGCCGCGTCCGGAAGGCGCGGTCGGAGCTGCCGGCCAGGGTCGTCGGCGACACGCCGTTGACGCGCAGCGCATAGCCGTCGAGGAAGCGGCAGTCGTGGAAGTAGAGCCCGTAGCCGTGCGGCCCCTCGAACGGCACGTCACCGCTGTCGGTCGCGACGAGGAAGAGGCTGCCGGCCTTGAGCACGACGCCCTCGGTCGTCTTGCGGACCTTGGCGGGATCGGCATGGGTGAGGATCCGCTCCTTGGTCCGATGCTCCGCTGGGTGGAGCCGATGCGCCGTCGAGCTCGCCACTCTGCTGCAATTGTGCAAGCAAGGTGCCGTCACCCGGCTTCCGACGGTCCAGCGGCACGCGAGGTGCATCCTGGGATGGCATGGCCGAAAAGGCGTCGCCCTGGAACCTGGGCGGCCTCACCGTGCGCGAGCTGGCCCGACGGGTCTACGACGAGATCTGGAAGGACGAGATCCTGGATCGCGCCGCTGCGCTCGCCTATTACCTCGTCTTCGCCCTGTTCCCCACGCTGCTCTTCCTCACCGCGCTGCTGGGCATGTTCCCGCTGCCCGGGCTGATGGACCGCCTCTTCGAGTACATCGACAGCGCACTGCCCGGCGACGCCGCCTCCGTGCTGCGGCGGACGTTCGACGAGATCCGCCGCAACGCGCACGGCGGGCTGCTCTCGGCCGGCGCCCTGGCCGCGCTGTGGGCCAGCGCGAGCGGCATGGACTCGATGATCTCGGCGCTCAATGCCGCCTACGACATCGCGGACCGCCGCCCCTGGTGGAAGCGGCGGCTGATCGCGCTGGCGCTGACGGTCGGCTTCGGCCTGTTCATCCTCGCGGCCATGGTGCTGCTGGTGTTCGGCGGACAGATCGGCGGCGCGCTGGCGGCGAAGTTCGGCTTCGGCCCCATCTTCACCACCGTGTGGAACGTGGTCAGCGTGGGGCTCGTGATCGGCTTCATGCTTTTCGGCCTCGCGATGGGCTACTACCTGGCGCCCGACGTCAAGCAGCACTGGTGGTGGGTGACGCCGGGCTCGGTGGTGGCGCTGACCCTGTGGCTCGCGCTCTCGTTCGGCCTCAGGATCTACGTGTCGAACTTCGCGAACTACAGCGCGACGTACGGCTCCATCGGGGGCGTGATCCTGCTGATCCTGTGGCTCTACCTCACGGGCGTCGTGCTGCTGCTCGGCGCCGAGATCAACGCCGAGATCGAGCACGCCGCCGCCGAGCGCGGCGCGCGGACCGCGAAGGCGGAAGGCGAGAAGGAAGCGCCCGCCGACGGCGGCCTGCCCGCGCCCATCGCGCTGGCCGCGCGCCGCCCCGCGACCGCCGCGCCGCCACGCTCACGCTGGCGCCGCGTCCTCGCCCTCGTCGGCGCCGGCGCCATCGTCGGCTGGGTCGTCCACCGCCCCCGCTCCCGCGCGCGCGACACCGACACCCGCCGCGCCGCCTGACCCCTCCCACAGCGCATTCCCTCGGGCGGCACTCGCGCGCGCTAACAAATCGGGCAATGCATCCGATCAGGCAGCGTTCGAGCGCCGGCTTTGCCGGCGCAATCCTGGGGGGAGGAAGCGCGGAACACGCCGAAGGCGTGCGACAAGCGTCGGAAGGGGGGCAAAGCCCCCCTCCGAGGTCTCAGGCGAGGCGCCGACTGTCGGAAGAGGGACGAAGCCCCCCGCTGAGTCCATTCGCTCCGTTGATCGAGCGCCGGGCGGCCAGCAAGCCCTCCAGCGCGCGCAGGAGCACCCACGGCTCGAGCGGCTTGCGCAGCGTGAGCTGGGCGCCGGCGGCGCGCGCCTCGGTCAGCGCGTCGTGCCAGGCGTTGGTGTCCCCCGACATCGCGACGATCGTCACGGCGGGGAACTCCACGCGCAGCTCGCGGATCGTCGTCAGGCCGTCCTTGCCGGGCATGAACATGTCGAGCAGCACCACGTCGGCGGCCCGCTCGCGATAGCGCGCCAGCGCCTCCTCGCCGTCGGCAGCGAGGGCGACGTCGTAGCCCTCGGTCTTCAGGATGACGAGGAGCAGATCGCGCGTGTCCTGATGATCGTCGACGACGAGGACTCGGGCGTGGCCAGGACTCTCGGCGCGACCGTTGCGCGGCTTTGGGGCCACCGCGGCCGGGGTGCGCTGGCGCGAGGGTTGGGGCCGCATAGGGGCGTCTGTCAACGACGCAAGCGCGGTGCCACGGCTAAGCCCGCGGAAACCCGTCGGAGGATCGCCGCGCCCGCGGCAAACTTTTTCCTAGAGACGGCACTTCGCTGTGCACGGCGCCTCCAGAGCTGGCACTCGTGTTGCTGGGCATCGTCCGCGGGAGAGTTTACACATGCCGCGCGCGATATGGAAGGGCGCAATCAGCTTCGGTCTCGTCACCGTTCCCGTGGGTCTCTACTCCGCCACCGAGCGGGCGAAGGAGATCCACTTTCGGCTGCTCCACGCCAAGGACACGAGTCCCATCGATTACAAGCGCGTGTGCGAGGCGGAGGGCGTCGAGGTGCCGTGGTCCGAGATCGTGAAGGGCTACGAGTACGAGAAAGGTCAGTTCGTCGTGCTGACCGAGAAGGACTTCGCGCGGGCGCGCACGGAGGCGACGCAGACGTTCGCCATCCGTGACTTCGTTCCCGCCCGCGCCATCGACTTCCTCTACTTCGACGAGCCCTACTACCTGGCGCCCGAGGGCAAGGCCGCCGCCAAGTCGTACGCGCTGCTGCGCGACGCGCTGGCCAAGGCCGAGCGCGTCGGCGTGGGTACGTTCGTGCTGCGCCAGCGCGAGCATCTCGGCGCGCTGGAGCCCGTCGGCAACGCGCTGGCGCTGACGACGCTGCGCTTCGCCCACGAGCTCCGCTCGCCCAAGTCCCTCGAGGTGCCGGCCGCGGGCCGTGGCTGGGACAAGCGCGAGATGGCGTTGGCCCTGCAGCTCATCGAGACGCTGGCCAGCGACTGGGATCCGACGCGCTACCGCGACACCTATCACGAGGTGTTGCGGCAGGCGATCGAGCAGAAGATCAAGGGCGAGGCGGTCTCGCTGCCGGCGCCGAGGAAGCCGGCCCGCGTGGTGAGCCTGGCCAAGGCCCTCGAGCAGAGCCTGAAGACGCCCCGTCGTGAGCCGGCCAAGGCGGCCGGCCGCCGCCGCGCCACCGGCGCCCACGCGCGGCGCGCTCGGAAGCACGCGGCATGAGCGCCGTGGACACGCAGGAGGCGACGACGACGGCCGCGGCGCCGCCCGGCGGAGCCGAGACGCCCTCTGCGGAGCCGCGCACGCCCGCGGAGGAGCGCTCGCAGCTCGAAGAGCGCCGCCGCGACGCCTACCGCGTCGGCTGAGTCCCGGCGCGGCGTACGGACTGCACGACGGCGCAGAGCCGCTCGAGATCGATCGGCTTGGGCAGGAACGCCGCGAAGCCGAGCGCCGCGGCCTCCGGCGAGCTGTACGCCTCCGGATACGCCGTGATGCCGATCACCGGGATGCGCCCCCCGTGCTCCGGCGAGCGCTCCCGCAGGCGCGCGATGAACGCGACACCGTCCAGACGCGGCATCCGGATATCGCACACGATGACGTCCGGAAGGAACTGCATGAGATCGTCGAGCGCGTTGTCGCCGGCGGCGGCGCTCGTCATCGTCGCCCCGGCATGGTGCAGCGTCGCGGCCATGGTGGCGCGCGCGTCGTCGTCGTCGTCGATCACGAGCACGCAGATGCCGGAGAGATCCGGCCAGCACGTCGTGGAGCGATGATCCCGCATGGGCGTCGCCTCGAGTGGTCACGAACGCACGGCCGGCCGACCGTGGGGCCCGCGCTAGGAGCGGGCGGTAGGTAGATCCAGATATAGCACCGAGCCGGCGAGCGCGCGATGGGAAAGAGTTTTCCTGGCATTGCCAAGGATCCAACTGATACGTAGGGCGGCCCGGTCGCTGAGCGGGTACACCCAGCCGTCGCGGTGGGAGGCTGGGGACGAGTGTTTCCCGGTAGTCAACTTGCTGATGGTGTTTGGGCACTAGATAGTGCTAGGTTCGCCAGGCCTACACCTTGGCCTTCAGGGTTGGCGCTCGCAGAGCGCTGAGACCCGGGTGACTTGGGCTTGCCCGCCCGGACGTCACCGAAGGCCTGTATATGCAAGACGGTCTCGTTCCGAACGCTGAGGTCCTCCGCCTGGTCCTGTCCAAGATCGCCGACGGGGCACTTCCGAGTGTGCGGTTTGAGAAGGTATGGGCCGGCTACGGCACCGGGCATCGATGCTATGGCTGCGATCAGCCCATCG